>VFQQ010000400.1_pt1 | contig 90248 bp, 79 predicted proteins | sample 3512341 | NCBI WGS metagenome assembly VFQQ01 (sample SAMN10412373, study PRJNA504923) | tailings metagenome | isolation source: Relicate 2 Philex TSF1 revegetated site | place: Philippines: Tuba, Benguet | collected 2017-08-29 | reverse complement strand
GATTGGAAGAGAAGAACTATATAGTTCTCACTTTACACAGACCTGCTAATGTTGATGGAGAATACAAGCTAAAGGGATTGCTAGAGGAGATTGAAAAGCAGTCAAGAGATCTCAATATTGTATTCCCGGTTCATCCAAGGACAGAAAAAAAATTAACTAAAATTGGGTTTAAGAGTCCGAAGATGAGTTTCGTTGAACCACTTAGTTATCTGGAATTTAACTATCTCGTCGAAAAAGCGAAATGTGTGATTACGGATAGTGGAGGCATTACAGAAGAAACTACAGTTTTGGGTGTTCCATGTATCACTCTAAGGGATAGTACTGAACGTCCTGAGACTGTAGAAGTTGGTACGAATGAGCTAATTGGAACAAACCCTGCTGCATTGGCACCATATATGAACATGCTTTTTTCAGGGAAGTGGAAAAAAGGTGATATACCAGAATTGTGGGATGGGCAAACTTCAAAACGAATTATTGATATTTTAAATACCCTATACGCTTGATGAGTAGATTCTCCATGCTAATACAAATATTTACCAACATGGGATTCCGGTATGCTAGTTATAGGTTGTTACATTTTATCAAAACAAAAATCGGCTGGTATTTATTGATATTTCCTAAAACTGTAAAACCCAAAGTATTTCTAAGCTATTCAGAATGGCTTTATCAAAAGAAAGAATTTTTTTTTGATAATACTAGATCCTTACAAATAGATTCATTACTAACTGATTTAGAAAAGCAGAAAATATCTGAGACTGCCTATAAAATCAAAAATGGGGTATTTCTTTTTTTTAATTCAGAAGAGTTTTCACTAGGAGTCAATTATAACTGGTTAACCAATCCACTTAACGGGTATACATATCCATCAGATCTACATTGGAGTAAGATCAATGATTATGATGATAAGTCGGGTGATATTAAATATGTATGGGAGAAATCTAGATTCAGTTTCTTATACTCATTGATACGGGATGAAGAGGTTAATGGAAATAAACATCAAGAATTCATATTCTCGCAGATTTCTGAATGGATTGATGCTAACCCATTGAATCAAGGAGCTAATTGGAAATGTAGTCAGGAAATATCTATCAGGGTCTTGAATTGGATTTTCGCTATCTATTATTATAGTAATAAAGATCAAATTAAAGAGGATCTATGGCAGAAAATACTTAATTCAATTTTTCAACAAATGTCACATGTTCGGAAACATATAAATTTTTCGAGAATAGCAGTAAGAAATAATCATGCATTAACTGAAACTTTAGCTTTATATTTAGTAGGGTTACTTTTTCCATGGCTAGATAAAAGAGGTCAGTGGAGAAAAAATGGGAAGAAATGGTTTGAACAAGAAATAGTATATCAAGTTTATGAAGATGGTACTTTTCTTCAGTTCAGTATGAATTATCATAGAGTAGTCATCCAGTTATTAACAAAAGCTATTGTTCTTTCTGAGGTAAATGGGGATTCGTTTCCACAAGTTATATACGATAGAGCTTACCAATCTCTTACTTTTTTGTACCAGTGCCAGAATTTAGATAATGGTTTACTTCCAAACTATGGGGCAAACGATGGGGCTCTTTTTTTTCCTTTAAATAGCTGTAATTACAGAGACTTTAGGCCCCAACTAGGGGCATTACACTATGTGTTAACAGGGTTTTCTTTGTATTCATTTGGTAACTGGCAGGAAGATACCATTTGGATGGTGAGTAATAAAAAATTCTTTCCTAAAAATTTTAATAGAATAGAACAAAAAAATGGACTAGTTAGATTCCCGAAAGGCGGTTATTATTTAATACGCGATAAAGACACTCTTACATTTTTAAGAGCAGGCTCACATAAAGATCGGCCATCACAAGCGGACAATTTACATTTGGATATTTGGTGTAAAAATGAAAATATTTTTTTTGATGCTGGATCATTTAAATACAATGATTCCAATAAAGAGTTAGTTAGATATTTTACTGGTACTAAATCTCATAACACGGTTATGTTGAATGAATATGATCAGATGTTAAAAGGGGATAGATTTATGTGGTTTTATTGGACTCAAGCAATTAAAATAGAATTTACTGAGGATCATAATTACTATATAATAGATGCAACTGTGAGTGCATTCAGATATTTAGATAAAAATTGTAAGCATAGACGAGTCATAAAAAAGATAAAAAATAATAGAGAATGGATAATCGAAGATTTTATTTATTCCGATGTTCCATATGAAATGAAACAAATATGGCATACTCGGAAAGAATATTTGGAGTATATTGATTTGTATTCTATCGGAGTTAATGATGAGGCTTTGACTAATATTATTACTCAAGGATGGTATAGTTCCTTATATGGCAAGAGAGAGGCTGTATTGCAAGTTAGTTTTTCAACTAATGGAATGAGAATCAAAACCTCGATTTCAGTAAAAAAATGATAATGAAAGTATTACTTATTCATCAGAACTTTCTTGAACAAAATGATGGTGGTGGATCAAGATGGAATGAAATGTCTAAGATATGGTCTTTGCAAGGCCATGAAATCACGGTTTTAGCAGGTATGGTTCATTACACAACAGGCGTAAAGTCCAAAAAGTATAGAGGAAAGTATGTCTTTGATGATACTTATCCTGAAACTAATATAAGAGTAATTCGATCCCATGTCAGTGAGTCTTATAATGTTAATTTCATGGGTCGGTTTTGGAGTTATTTTTCTTTTGTTTTTAGTAGTATTTACACTGGAATTTTCTTTGCAAAACAAAAATATGATGTGATCATAGTCACTTCTCCTCCTTTATTCGTTGGCATAACTGCTTATATTTTATCCAGAATCAAAAAGATTCCTTTTATTTTTGAAGTTCGAGATTTATGGCCTGAGTCTGCCATTGATACAGGGGTGGTAAAAAATCATCTTATTATCAAAATGGCTTATTGGTTTGAATCCTTTATTTATAGAAAAGCTAGGCTTATAAATGTTTTGACTCCGGCGTTTAGAAATTCATTGATAAAAAAAGGTGTTCCAGATAATAAGATAATGCTCATTCCCAATGCAGGTGATTTCGATTTGGTTAGTGAAGCATCTAAAAATTTTGATCCTGTTTTATTTAGAAAACAATACTCCATTAAAGAAGATACATTTATTATTACATATGTTGGAGCCCATGGGGTAGCTAATTATCTCGATCAGATTCTTGAAGCAGCAAGAATTCTTCAGAACGAAAATGTTGTTTTTTGGTTAATAGGTGATGGGATGGAAAAAAAACGACTAAAAATAAAAGCTAACCAAATGGGGTTGAAAAATGTAATATTTTTTGATTCAGTTTCTAAAGCAGAAGTATTTAGGTATATTCTAGCTTCAGATTTAGGTGCGTCTGTTTTGAAAAAAGCAGATGCATTTAAAACAGTATACTCTAATAAAACCTTCGATTATATGAGTTGCAAGAAACCAATTTTAATGGCGATTGATGGTGTATCTCGTAAACTTATTGAAGATGCTGATGCTGGAACATATGTAGAACCTGAAAATGCTGATGACTTTGCAGAAAAAGTTCTTTTTTATAAAAAAAACCCAGATTACGCTAAACGTCAAGGGTTAAATGGATATGAATTCGCAATAAATAATTTTGATAGAACAGTATTAGCAAAACGATTCATTGATCATATTAAAAACACTGGGGTTTAAGTATTCTAATGGTATTATTTTCTCTAACTATTTACAAACAATACAACTATTTCCATGATATATTTTTTTAATTTGACATTCATTTATTAGAATAAATGTAGCCAGAAAAAGCTATTAAACCTTTTCGTGCTGTGGTTTAATAATAATTACAAAAAGTCATGATAATTGTCTGTAAAAATTATTTAAACTTTAGTAAGTTTACCAGTAAATCATTCAAATAAATGCATTTAAATATTATCAGTAAATTTACTTTTTTGAAAAGGGGTTTATCTATAACAAATATTAACAGAGTAGTACATACATGTTCCATTTTGGAATAACTATTTTAAACGATGATTAATAACCTAACTATAATTTGATGTGCTCCTAGCTGCTCAAATTCAAGTAAAAACGGTATTTTTTTTGATATTAAGGTTAATTTTGAAAATCATTATTTCAAAAATATCCAACATGATAACTTTATAATTTTTTCCATGGCTTGAGATTATATTATTTAATGACTTTTTTATACAAAAATTTATTTTGATGTTATTATATGGTGCGAGTGGACACGCTAAGGTAATTTGTAGTGTATTAGAAAGTTTATCAATTCGGGTTAATGGAATATTTGATGATAATCCGCACATAGCCTCTTTAAATGAATACAATGTACTAGGCTTTTATAGATCAAATTACCTATTAGATGACTCCATTATTATTTCTATTGGTGATAATCGAATCAGAAAATTAATTGCTAAAAATATTTTTCATTTGTTTGGAAAGTGTATTGCACCTTCTGCTATTGTTGATAAAAATTCTAGAATTGAAGAAGGTACAGTAGTTCTTCATAATGCAGTTATTCAGAGAGATACTATAATTGGTAAACATTGTATTGTTAATACTTCAGCTTCGATTGATCATGATTGTATAATTAGTGACTTTGTTCACATCTCTCCAGGAGCATCTATTTGTGGTTCTGTTAGTATAGGTGAAGGTTCACAAATTGGAGCAGGTGCTACTGTGATACAAAATATAAAAATCGGTAGATGGTGTGTAATTGGAGCAGGTGCAGTCATTTTAAAGGATGTTCCAGATTATTGCTTAGTAATAGGGGTACCTGGAGAAATCAAAAAAAAATTGAGTACTAATGAATAAAGTTTGGTTATCCTCACCTCATTTAAGTGGGACAGAGTTAAAATATATCAATGAGGCTTTTAGTACCAATTGGATTGCTCCTCTAGGTCCAAATGTTAATGGTTTTGAGAAAGACTTACAAAAATATCTTAACGTAAAACATTCTGCTGTGTTAAGTTCTGGAACAGCAGCGATTCATTTGGCATTAATACTATTAAATGTTGGATATGGGGATGAAGTTATATGCCAAAGTTTTACATTTGTTGCAACTGCTAATCCGATAGTTTATCAAGGCGCAAAACCAATTTTTATTGACTCCGAAGAGGATACTTGGAATATGTGCCCAGTATTTCTCAGAAAAGCAATTATTGATAGGCTTGCAAAGGGGAAAAAACCAAAAGCGATTATTGTTGTACACTTATATGGTATGCCAGCTAAAATGAACGAGATTCTAGCAATTGCAAATGAATTTAATATTCCGGTCATTGAAGATGCAGCAGAAGCTTTAGGCTCAAATTATTATGGAAAAAAATGTGGAACCTTAGGAAAGTTTGGAGTCCTTTCTTTTAATGGTAATAAAATTATAACAACCTCTGGGGGTGGGGCATTGGTTTCAGATGATGAAGATGCTATTACAAAAGCTCGCATACTAGCGTCACAAGCACGTGATGACGCCCCCCATTATCAACACTCTGAAATCGGTTATAACTACCGGATGAGTAACATTTGTGCTGGTATAGGGAGGGGGCAAATGGAGGTCTTAAGCCAAAGAATATTGCAACGTCGGGCTAACAATAAACGATACGTTGATTTTTTTAAAAATTTTGAGGGGGTAACTTTACAACTTGAACCTAATAGTAGTTACTATAGTAATTTTTGGTTAACTTCTATCATCATTGACCCATTAAAAACTGGGGGTGTAACTCGTGAAGATATTCGGGGGGCACTAGAGAATGAAAATATTGAATCTAGACCATTGTGGAAACCAATGCATCTCCAGCCAGTATTCACTGGTGTTAAATTTTTTGGCGATAAAATTTGTGAAAGATTTTTTAATAATGGGTTGTGCTTACCAAGTGGTTCAAATCTAGAAAATGAGAGTTTTACTAGAATATTCGAAATCTTTGATAAGTTGCTAAAATTATAAATGAAAAGATAAAATTATGATACAGACAGTTCATTTTAAAATTTCAGATTTCTCCTCTTCAGTAGACGATATAAAAAAGCACTGGGCAACTTCGGCTAATAAAGTGATAGTGCTAAGGGCTGATGATATTCCTAATGACGTACAAAATTATTATGAAAGTATTTTTGAACATTTGGGAACTCCATATCCCCTTGCTGAAGATGTACAACTTGGTAGTCGTGAAACGCAAAGAAGTGGGAAAATTTGGTTTGAGGTAAGATATGATCCAAAGCATCCCAATGCATATAGGCATTCGTCAAATGCACAACCCCTTCATACTGATGGGTCTTATATTACAGGATTTCCATCCTCTACTTTGTTAGCTTGTGTTGCAAATGCTGGTGAGGGAGGCGAAACTACTTTTATTGATTCTAGAGATGTATATAATATTTTAAAAGAAGAAAAACCTCAACTACTAGATTTTTTAATTCGTACTAAAATTAGGCATACTAGATCTGGGGATACACGGGAAGAAGAGATTCTAAGAATTGAGGACGATGATATATTTCTTAATTATAACTACTACTGTGTTGATTCGAAGATTGATGCAGATCATCGTGAAATGATTGATCAATTTCAATCTTTTTTGTTAGAATCCTCAAAAATCAAAAACGCCACAATTGGCGTGAAACTTAATCCAGGAGACGGAATATTCTGGAAAGATAATTATTGTTTACATGGTAGAAATTCATTCGTGGCAAATCAGGAATCTGAAAGATTTTTATGGAAATGCGCAATAGATATATTTCAATTTAATTGAAATAATGAAATCAAAAATCATATTCGGATCAATGAGAATGCTTGAGCACGATGTCAGTGTATCAGAGTGGGTAAATTTGTTTGATTTTATGTATGAGAAAAAGGTACTTGTTCATCATGTTTCCAGCGAGTATGATAGTTTTAATTTGTATCGCAATGTATTAACTGAATTTCGGAAAAAATTCCCTCAAAAGAGAATAGAGCATATAGTTAAACTTGCGGTTCCAAACTTTAGCGACAGTGGTTTTAGCGAATTTTCCTTTTTTAATAAAATTAATGAATACAAAAGCATGCTAAATAGTTCATCAGAGCTATTTGGAATTCAATGGATGTGGCGAAATGGCTTAGATGTTGATGATTTAAGATGTAATCAATTCAAAAAATATTCTGATTTGATTTACGCTTCAATAAAAAGAGCAAAATCACTTAAGTTGTTTCGAAATTTTTTTGTTTTCCCATATTCAGTTCAGTTTGCTAAGGCAGTCCTTGAAGTCGATACATTAAGAAAAGATTTCTTTGATGGATTTATAGTTTATCGAAATTTTCACGAGATTGAATACGATGAAATTTTAGAAAGTTCTATCAAGACCAATTATATATTAAGGCCTTTAAATGCCGGGAAAGTATTAGCTCATAATTCACCAAAACAATCGCTTAATTTTGCAATTAGTCATAAAAATATAGCTGGAGCAATTGTTAGTATATCATCTATCAACCGTTATTTTGAACTTATTTAAGTATGGTTTATTTATTTGTAAAAAGGATAATTGACTTATTATTTATATTAGTATTATCTCCGATTTATATCCCATTAATGATATTCATAATCATATTGATTTATTTTATGATGGGGAGTCCTATTTTCTTTCTTCAGAATCGTATCGGTAAAAATGGCATTGTATTTCAAATAATTAAATTTAGAACTATGTCAAATCTTTATGATAAAGATGGAGTTCTCTTATCTGATGACAAAAGAATAACTCGTTTAGGATATTTATTAAGAAAATTTAGTCTTGATGAATTGCCTTGTCTGATAAATGTTTTGAAAGGTGAAATGACTTTAGTAGGTCCTCGACCATTTCTAGCAAAGTATCGTGATTTATATAATTCCGAACAATGGCGTAGGCATGAAGTTCTACCTGGGATAACCGGATTAGCCCAAGTCAAAGGAAGAAATGCAATTAGTTGGCAAGAAAAATTTCGCCTAGATTTAGAATATATTGATAAACAATCACTCATTTTAGATCTTAAAATATTATTCCTTACTATTATTAATGTTTTAAAAGCAAAAGATATTAACGAAGGTTCTAATGTTACTATGCATGAATTTACAGGTAATGAAAATCATTAAAGTGTAGCATAAATTAAATTTTATCTTTTTTGCTTTTATTCAATCCATCGATAAGTAATGAAGTCTTTTAGTGTATTCTATTCTTAAAGTTCGTTTATCAAGTATTGTTTTGCTTTATTTACTCTTGTTTGAAATATACAATATTTTTAATATTTAGATAAATTGTATATTGCAAAGGGAAATATTTTATGTAATTTTCAAATCAATATCTTTTAATGTTTAAAAAAATCAACATTGTTCCTCGCTGGATTATTTTTCTCATTGATCTAGCTATTTGTGCTTTTGCCATGGTATTTGCTCACTTAATCAGGTATAATTTGGTTCTTGAGTCATTAAACTGGCAGCTATTAAGTGGGAACGTTTTGATATTAGTTCTAATTAATTCCATAGTATTTATCAATTTCAGAACTTATGCCGGTATTATTCGATATACAGGCATTCAAGATGCACTTCGTATTTGTTATTCGATATTAATGACTTGTTCAGTATTATTTTTCATAAGTCTGGTATCAAGTAATACAGGCGGAGGGGCATTAAATTTTCCAACAGTAACTCTTATTATTTATAGTTTATTTAGTTTTCTTTTTTTGATTTCTTATCGAGTTCTTGTAAAATATGTATTCGCATATCTGCGTAATTATAAAATGGATCGAAAAGCAGTGATTATTTATGGAGCAGGCGAAGCTGGTTTTGCAACTAAACGTGTTTTAGAACATGATGCAACATCTAATATTAGTGTGGTAGCTTTTCTGGATGACGACATGCGTAAAGTAGGTAAAGTTGTAGATGGCATTAAAATACAGCACCGTTTAGATCTTCAAACTATTACGCTTAATCAAAAAATTGATGAAATTATTTTGGCCGCTTTCAATATGCTCCCAGATAAAAAAAACGAACTCGTTGATTTTTGTTTGGACCACGATATCAAAGTACTGAATGTACCACCTTTGGACAAATGGATCAATGGTGAATTTTCTGCTCGTCAATTACAAACCATTAAGATCGAAAACCTTTTAGAAAGAGAACCGATCCGAATCAATAATGAAGAAATAGCTAATCAGGTAAAAGGAAAACGCGTATTGGTTACCGGAGCAGCCGGTTCAATTGGTAGTGAGATCGTTCGTCAATTATTGCGTTTTCATCCGCATACGATTATTCTCTGTGATCAGGCAGAAACGCCTTTGCATCATTTAGAATTGGAGCTACAGGAATTGAATCCTAGTACAGCTTGTATTCCTTATTTAGGAGATGTGACCAATGAGGAGCGTATGCAAGAGATGTTTGCCATGTATGAGCCACACTACGTGTATCATGCTGCGGCTTATAAGCATGTACCGATGATGGAGCTTTGTCCGTCGGAAGCGATTTTGACTAATGTTATGGGGACTAAGATCATTGCTGACTTAGCTGTTAAACACCATGTTCAGCGTTTTGTGATGGTATCTACTGATAAAGCAGTGAATCCTACTAACGTGATGGGTGCTTCAAAAAGATTGGCTGAGTGTTATGTACAATCTCTGTATCACTCTGCAGCGAATACCGGTGACAAAGATAAATTCACCAAATTCATCACCACTCGTTTTGGTAACGTATTAGGATCCAACGGATCTGTGATTATTCGCTTTAAAGAACAAATTGAAAAAGGTGGACCAGTTACGGTTACCCACCCAAATATCACCCGTTTCTTTATGACCATTCCGGAAGCTTGTCAGTTGGTACTCGAGGCAGGTAGTATGGGTAGCGGTGGTGAAATATTTGTCTTCGATATGGGTAAACCTGTACCCATTGTTGACCTTGCTAAGAAAATGATTCGTCTGTACGGGTATGTACCCGGTATTGATATTGAAATCAAATACAGTGGGTTGCGTCCCGGTGAAAAACTCTACGAAGAGCTTTTAATGGATTCTGAAAATACCCTTCCCACTTATCATGAGAAAATTATGATTGCTAAAGTGCGGAATATTCAGTTTGATGCAATGCATCAGGAGTTTGCTTCTTTGATTCAGTTGGCTAAGCAGAGGAAGGGGACGATGGAAATGGTGGCTAAAATGAAACAACTCGTTCCTGAGTTTATTAGTAATAATTCGGTTTTTGAACAATTGGATGGGAGCAAGAATGCTGGAGTTATTGAGATGAAAGTAAGTTAAACTTACTTTCATTTTTTTAGCCTCCTCTAGTTAATAATACGCCTTTAAAAGGCTACCCTCCGTTTACTTTCTTTGTCTTGATACAAAGAAAGTAACAAAGAAAAATCAAGGACAACCCGATCGCTCCCCCGACGAAAATGTCGGGACTAGTCGCGCGCGTTTGTCCACCAGCGCGCCTTTCTTTTAGAGATTTTACTAAAGTGTAAGATTCCCATTTGTTTAATCTGCCTAGTAGCAGACGCGCGTTTTTTTCTAAGGCCGGGGTTGACAATGGCAAAGAGGATTGGCTTTGCCAATCCTCTTTGCCAGTTTTGACCTCACTTACGCCGTCATTCTGAGGAGCATTAATAACCGTAGGTTATTATCTGCGACGAAGATTTTTTTTTTTGGATTGTTCTAAATAATGTGATTTGTATTTCTCTTTTTGATTACTATAAATTTTATGGAAAAAACAATTTTTGAAAAGATTTTATTGGATTTGGAGTCTGAGGGGTTTGTGATTGATAGTTATGATTTGAATAGACCTTGGGGAGGTTTTTTTGTGATTGAAGAATCACAAGCACAGCAATTTGCCAATCGGTTTTTTAATGGTCTTGCTGTGGAGGGACTGCGTATAGCGGGTAAACTGAGTCCGAAAATTTTAGTGGTTAAACCTTGTGCCCGTTTGTCCTGGCAGTACCATCACCGCAGGGCTGAACGCTGGCGGGTTATTGAGGGTAAAGTCGCTGTGATGACCAGTGATACTGATGCAGAAGGTGAAATTCATTCGCTTAATGTTGGAGATGAAATCATTTTGCGTCAAGGTGAAAGACATCGATTGATTGGATTGGATGATTGGGGTGTGGTGGCTGAGTTTTGGCAGCATACTGATTCTTTACATCCTTCGGATGAGGATGATATTGTAAGGGTGCAGGATGACTATGGAAGAGGTCAATAAATCATATTGAAACTTCAATATGATTTATTGCGGGTTGGCTTAGATTTGAATGTTTTAGTAGACGGTCAGTCTCCGTTTACTTTTTTTCTTGATAAAAAAAGTAACAAAAAAATCAAGGCTTTAGAAAAAAAGCTAAAATTCATTCCATTGCGCTACAATGGATGAAGTTTAAAGCCAAGCCTTCAGTTCAATAATTTGGCTAAGCTGCGCTTCAGCTTTCGTTTATAGCCCAGCATCATCCATTGCTTAACGCTCCATTCCATGAATTTCTTAACGCTTTTTTTCTAAGGCCGGGATTTGAGAGAAAGCGAGGAGTATTAATAACCGTAGGTTATTATCTGCGACGAAGAATTTTTCTTGTGATTGGGTGATTGGTGCTGACTTATTGGTTTGTTCATTTAAATAAAACCAGACTTTTGGGTGGAAATGGTGAATCATGAATATTGAATGTTCAACTTCGACATTCACATTCATTATTCATTATTCTTCCGTTTATTTTGTTTTTCAGATATTTGATCTTCAAGGATGTGTATGAAAATGATTATACGTAGTTTATTGGTGTTGGTTTTGATGCTGGGTGGTGCTGCCTCTTGGGTGGGGGCGCAGGGGTTGCCTGTGAATATTGAAAGTCTTTCTGATGAACAACTCATTCAGTTGGCTACCAAGTACAATCTCATGGGTTTGAGTGAGAGTGAATTGGAAGCTAAAGCTAAAGAAGCGGGATTGGGGTCTGACCAGATTTTGATGCTGAAAAAGCGGATTGCTTTGTTAGACCCTTCTGTTGCGGGTGGACAACTCGCTTACAGCAATAAAACAGATAGCTATGTGCTGCGTAATAAAGTGCTGACCAAGGGACCTACTATTCGTTCGAAAGATTCTAGTGGAGTGTTGCAGGTGTTTGGGGCAGAAATTTTTGATAACCTCGACTTGAGTTTTGAGCCAAATTTATCTATCGCAACTCCGTCTCAATACATTATTGGTGTAAATGATCAATTGGTGATTGATGTGTATGGGGTATCTGATGTGACCAAGAAATTGAAAGTAACTACTGAAGGAGATATTCGTTTTCCCAATCTGGGGCCTATTAAAGTGGCAGGATTGTCTGTAGATGATGCCCGTGCAAAAATCAAAAAAGCATTGACCCGTATTTATCCGGGTATTGCTACCGGTGCGGTGGCAGTGCAGGTGTCGGTTGGACAAATACGCAGTATCCAGATTACCCTGTTAGGTGAGGTGCGCAGACCGGGTACCTATACCATTTCTGCATTGGCTACTTTGATGAATGCTTTGTATGCATCGGGTGGTCCGAATGATATTGGGTCTTTTCGTACCATCGAATTGTTACGCGGGGGGAAAGTGGTGACGAGTTTTGATCTCTATGATTTTCTGCTGAAAGGTGATTTGAGTAAGAACCGTTTGTTACAGGATGATGATGTGATACGTGTGGGTACCTATACTAAAAGAGTTGCTTTAAAAGGAGCATTGAAAAAGCCCGCCATTTTTGATATGAAAGTGGGTGAAACGGCTGCTGATCTTGTACAATATGCAGGTGGTTTTGCCGATCTGGCTTATAAGGATAGGGTTAGGGTGACCAGATTGGGTAGCAGTGGTCGTGAAGTATTGACGGTGCCATTCTCGGGCTTGTCAGCCTTTCAATTACAATCGGGTGATACGTTGATGGTAGACTCTTTGCCTTCACTCTATGCTAACCGTGTATGGGTGAGTGGTGCCGTTTACCATAGTGGTGCTTATGGCTTGACACAAACCCAAGACTTAAAAACATTGCTGCAATTGGCAGGTCTTCGTGAAGATGCTTATCAGGAAAGAGGGTTGTTGAGAAGATTGAAAACAGATCTGACGCCTTCCATGGTTTCCTTCAGTGTGCAGGATGTGCTGAAAGGTGCATTTAACCTGAACTTACAGCGAGAAGATTCGATCCATATTTTCCGGGCTACAGATCTACGTGAGCGTTATACCGTAGAGATCGATGGGGAAGTGAATCAGCCGGGTCGATATGATTATTTTGAGAACATGCGTGTGCAGGATCTGGTACTGCTTGCCAACGGATACCGCGAAGGTGCTGCCCGACAAAAAATAGAAATTTCCAGAAGATTATCTGTAGGTGGAGATACGATTTCCTATGCAGTGATCAAAGATATTAGTCTGGATGATCCACAAGACCTATTGTTTGAATTGAAGCCATTTGATATGGTTTCGGTTCGTCGATTACCGGTGTATAAAGAGCAAATCAAAGTGAGTATTGAAGGGGAAGTATTGTATCCCGGTACTTATACCTTATCGGGTAAGAATGAGCGTTTGTCTGATATCATCAACAGAGCAGGTGGATTGAAATCTTCTGCCTTTGCTGAAGGGGCGGTATTGATTCGGAATACGTATGTAGGTATGACTTCTTCTGATGCGTCTTTAGTAGGTAGTAAAGCGAGACTGATCAATCAACAAAGTGGTAAAAATATTATATCGGTAGATGGGGGTGATAGTACCATCCTCAAAACTTTATCAGCCCAGCAGAAACCGGTGAGTATTCGCTTGGCAGATGCTTTGGGTCAAAAAGGTAGTGCCGCGGATGTATTCCTGGAAGAAGGAGATATCATCAAGATCCCTAAATCCATTCAAACCATTCAAACATTTGGGATGGTGAACTTACCCAAACAAATCGTGTATCGTGAGGGACTGAGTTTTAAAGAAGCCGTACGTGCATCGGGAGGTTTTGCGGTGAATGCTGCGCGCAGACATTCATATGTGGTGTATGCGAATGGTGAGATCAGAACCACACGTAACTTTTTATTCTTCCGTTCCTATCCATCCCTCAAAACGGGATCAGAGATATATGTACCCTCTCGCTCAGACAAGAAAAAACTCACCACCGGCGAAGCCGTAGCCGTAGTATCGGGTTTGACTTCGTTTTTGGGATTGTTGGTGGTGTTGATTAATACGGCGAGGTAGGGGGTGCTAGGTGCTAGGTGCTAGGTACTAGGTGCAGGGTGATGGGCTCGCCTGGGGCGAGATCGGTGTTCGGGGAGTATGTTTTAGAAACTATGAAACTTATTTTAAACTAAATAACCAATACCCACTAGTACCTAGTACCTAGTACCTAGCACCTTGCACCCTGCAACTAGCACCAAAAAAACAAAACGTATGCAACCAGTAAAAATGTCGGAAATATTAGATGCTTTGGGGCGGTTTTTGGGGTATTTGAAGCAACACTTGTTTAAGGGGCTGTTGATTGTTGTGATCGGGGCTTTGTTGGGGTTGCTGTATGCTAGGGTGGAGAAGCCTGCTTATAAAGGCAAAGTGAGTTTTATTTTGGATGAGAAAAGTAGTGGTATGGCTGGGGGATTGGCCGGACTTGCTTCTCAATTTGGATTTGATGTGGGGGCATTGGGAGGTAGTTCGGGGATGTTGGCAGGAGACAATATTTTGGATATCCTTACTTCAGAGACGATCGTGCAGACTGTGCTTTTGTCGAAGACAGATACTGCTGCAGGTAAATCATCACCAACATTGGCAGACCGTTATTTGGTATTTTCCGGCTTACAAGAAAAGTGGCGGAAAAAAGAAGGTCCCATTGCCAGTGTCAGTTTTTCATCTTTAGCACCCGGGGCTGCACATAGTTTGGTACAAGACAGTGTGTTGTATGTGTTGTATGAGCGATTGGTGAAAAAACATATCAAGGCAGAGCGCTTGAATAAAAAGGGGTCGATCATTACAGTAACTGCAGAGTCGATAGATCCGGTGTTTTCCAAACTGTTTGCAGAACGTTTGGTGGATGAGACTCGAAAGCTGTACATCAATGTAAAAACCAGTGTAGCTGCTGCTAATATGGTTCGTTTGGAAAGAAGGGCTGATTCTTTACAACGTATTATCAATGCAAAGTCTTACCAGTCTGCTTCTTTACAATTATTGGATGCCAATGCAGCTTACAAAACAGAAGCAGTACCTGCGGAAGTTTCTCAAAGAGAGCGCATGGTGGCATATACCATTTATGCGGAAGTGATGAAAAATCTGGAAGCCAGCAGAATGACCATTGCCAATCAAACACCGGTGATGCAGGTATTGGATGTTTCCAAATATCCTTTAAAAGATAGCCGTAAGCCATGGTGGATGTTGATGCTGTTTGGGGTATTGGGTGGGGTGTTGGTTTGTGTGGGGTTGGTGTTTGTGTTTTATAGGGATTCTAAAAAAGAGTTCGTCATTTCGACCGGAGCGTAGCGGAGTGGAGAAATCTCCTGACTTTAGGGGGATTTTCATAGATGGTGCTATCGATGGGGGGATGTCTCGACTTCGCTACGCTGCGCTCGACATGACGGTCAAAAGGTGGATTCACTGCGCTCGACATGACGTTCTTCGCTGCGCTCAGAATGACGATCAAAGAGTTCGTCATTTCGACCGGAGCGTAGCGGAGTGGAGAAATCTCCTGACTTTAGGGGGATTTTCATAGATGGTGCTATCGATGGGGGGATGTCTCGACTTCGCTACGCTGCGCTCGACATGACGGTCAAAAGGTGGATTCACTGCGCTCGACATGACGTTCTTCGCTGCGCTCAGAATGACGATCAAAGAGTTCGTCATTTCGACCGGAGCGTAGCGGAGTGGAGAAATCTCCTGACTTTAGGGGGATTTTCATAGATGGTGCTATCGATGAGGGGATGTCTCGGCTTCGCTACGCTGCGCTCGACATGACGGGTTTTTTGGGGATTTGCATGGGATGGTACTATCGATGAGGGGGTGTCTCGGTCCGCCAAAGGCGGACTCGACATGACGGTCAAAAGGTGGATTCACTGCGCTCGACATGACGTTCTTCGCTGCGCTCAGAATTTAGATAATCAATAACAACGAATACATGAAATGGAAGCTCTTTTGGTGTGGGGTGGTGGGGTTGATTTGGAACAATAGTGTTGTAGGACAGACGGTGCCTGTGGGGATGGTGGGGTTTGATGATCAGCTGAAAATATTGCAATTACAGGGAAAAATTGGGGTGGAGCATTCTTTGATGGCTCGCCCTTTTTTTATGTCTAGGGGGATGCGTACGGATAGTTTGTATAGACTGATTGATTCCAATAGTACGTATACACCTGAACAACGATCATTTTTCAATGGGAAAGGACGGATGGAAGTCTTGCCTTTGCATGTGTATAGCAAATTCAATAGCGATAGACCTTATTCTTGGAACCAGGCCGGGTTTATACAGGCCAAGGGATTGCAAGCACTGGCTTCAACAGGTGTGTATGCTTCTTATGGTTGGGTGGATGTGCAGTTGAAACCTGAACTGGTATATGCTGCCAATCCTTCTTTTCCTTTCAATGGCAATTATGGAGCGCCTACCCGTGGCACTTATTCCAAAGCTTTTTTGGGGCAATCTTCTATACGCGTGAATAAGGCGGGTTTGTCATTGGGTTTGTCTACCGAAAATTTATGGTGGGGGCCGGGTCTACACAATTCTTTATTGATGAGTAATAATGCTCCGGGTTTTGCACATCTGACATTCAATACTACCAAACCAATCAAAACACCTATCGGAAATTTTGAGTTTCAGTTGATCGGGGGGAAGTTGGTAGAGGATACTTCTTTGTTATTGGAAAATAAAAACCTGAACACTACTTATTATAATCCATTGACGTATACCGGCGATGGATTTTCAGGTCCGAATGATTTGAAAAAAAATTGGCGTTACTTGAGTGCAGTCACATTGAGTTATAATCCGAAATGGGTGAAGGGATTATTTCTGTCTATTACTAGAGTGGGATATGCATACAAGATGAATATCGACAGTAATGGAGTAGGCAATAGTTTTATGCAAAAATATTTTCCGGTCTTGTTTGGTGTGCTCCGACAGAATTATCCTTATGGAACACCTACCGGTGGAGCAGGTATTGCTTATAAACAAATGGCTTCTTTATCTGCACGTATGGTTTTCCCTGAATCACACACGGAGATTTATACGGAATATGGTTATGGTGATAATTTCCTAAATCTGCGTGATTGGAATACGGATGCAGTACATGCAACCGCCTATGTATTGGGGATTCGTAAATTGAAAAAACTGAATCGTGGGCAACAATGGTTGGATTTTTCAGCAGAGATGACCAAAATGTCGGAGTCTGTGAATTATTTGCTGCGTACTGCCGGTGATTGGTATGGATATGAAGGTGGATACACGAATCAAAGTCGCATTATTGGAGCCGGAGTTGGTAGGGGTAATAATTGCTATACTATGAGGGTACAGTGGTTGAATGGTTTCTCGAGATTGGGTATGGTGGTGCAGGGTATACATCATGGCCCTACGGCAATCGTAGCAGCCCCTTTATCAAATTTCGGATTAAGAGATGTGAAGTGGAATGATTTTGCGATTGGATTGAATGGTCAGAAAAAATTCAAAGATTTGATATTGAGTGCTGAACTACAGAGTGTGAGCACCAAGAACTATGCCTGGGAAAAGGGAAATAACCGCTTTAATTTTTATGGCTTTATAACGGCTACATATTTATGGTAAGAACTATTCAGTTGACAGGAATGCTGGTATTGTGTTTGGCCATCCATACCATAGCGCATGCACAGCAAGGGTTATTGCAACAAACACAGATACAGGACTATTATCGAAGATTACAATTGGCAGGGGATAGCAGTATCAAGGGTTCTTTCCATGTGCAACCTTATCAAGCTCGATCTAAGCAAGATCTGTTTAGACAAAAAAAAGATACTTTTCTTTTTCAATCTGTTGTAGGTATAACGATTCAAAATAATTCTGCTTTGCCCTATGGTTATAATGATGAAAATTTGTATCCGGCTATTGGGTTACAACAGCGTGTAACAGTCGGCGCCAGATTTGAGACCAAGGATTTGTTGATTCAGATACAGCCTGAGTGGGTGAATGCAGCCAATACAACAGGTAAACCGTTATTACCTCCGGCCATGAATAATTTGGGGAATTATTATGCCCGGTATTTTGCCATGTTGGGCAATCGTATAGATATGCCACTTTATTTTGGTGAGCAAAAGTTGAGCACCGTATATGCCGGACAGTCAGCTGTACAATACAAGTTTGCAGGTTTTGCAGCAGGGGTATCTACAGAAAACTTATGGTGGGGGCCTGCTCGTTATAATGCCTTGATCATGGGGAATAATGCCCCCGGTTTTTTGCATGCCACTTTGAATACCACCACACCCTTTTCAACACCTATTGGTGAGTTTGAAGCGCAGGTGGTAGTGGGGGAAATGGAAGCATCAGGTATTACTCCCCCGGAATTTGAACGAATGTCGCAACTGGGTTGTCCGCAATGTTATGAAGCGCCTCCTACAGGTAAAAAGCGTAGGATGACCGGTTTTGTATTGTCTTATTCCCCAAAGGGTATTCAGAACCTTTCCATGGGGATGGCTTATGCTTCTTACCGATACGCTGACACTAGTTTACGCGCCTCTTCACTGGGTTCTTTGTTCTTCCGTTACACGATGCCCAAAGATCATGCAGAGATTTATGCAGAATATGGTCGCAGTGATAAGATGATGAGTCCCTTTGCCATGTTCCAAGATTCTGTACCTTATGGCTATACGGTAGGATTTAGGAAAATGGTGCCCACCAAAAGAAAAGGGGATTTTATCAGCATATCTGCGGAGTTATCTCATTTGGGATTACCCAAAGCAAAACTGATCTTGGATCGAAATAATCCTTTTGGTCCGCCTAATGCCAATTCCTATAGCTGGTATACCAGTGCCAGCATACGTCATGGGTATACTCATTTTGGACAAGTGATGGGCGCAGCTATCGGACCCGGAAGTAATAGTCAGACACTGAATATAGCTTGGGTATCTGGTCATAATCAATTGGGGATGCAATTACAACGCGTAATGCGGAATACTGACTTTTATTATTATAATTCCTTTAGTGGTACGATCGGCTTAGGGAGTACAGCTGCATTTTGGGTAGATATCTCTGCCAGCTTATTTGCGCAATGGCAATTCAAACAACTAATGATAGCCGGTTCTATTGATCATCTCAGTTCTATCAATTATAAATGGTTAAAACTGGATGGAGATTTCGGAAGTCCATCCCCACTTTCCGATAAAAAGAATTTTCAGATTCGGTTGTCGATGAGGTATGATATTGCGTGGTGAAGAAGCTGCGAGCTACGAGCTGTGAGCTGTGAGCTTTTTCGCCTGCGGCGAGACTAGCACCTAATACCTTGTACCTAGTACCCTGCACCTGATCACCCGATAACCCCATAACCACTCACCCATGACCCTCTTCCTCCTCCGTGCGTATGGCGATTTTTTGATTGCGGTGAATGTGGCTTCTAGGAGCGCAAATCGTGAATCTGTTCTTTTGATTGCCTCTAAACATTTGGAACCATTGTATGAGGTCATTGCACCTGAACTTCCTGCACCTGTTCAGATTCGCTTTGTGGATTTTTCGTTGGACAAACAATTGATGCGTTGTTTTACGAATCGATTTCTTTTGCATCCACATACCCTTACGGAATTATATTCCTTGCGTCGATTGATACGAAAAAGTCTCGCCTCAGGCGAGATGAGTGGGGAGTTGTATTTGGAACAACAAAAAAGAATATTTTTTCCGCGTTTTTTTTGTGGGATGCATTTTCGTCCGGTCGTAACGCGTGGGAAAGTTTATGAAGCGTATGCACGCTTTTTTTCTGTCCCGATGCATCAATTGGAAACATTTGAACGCGGGCAGAAGGAGATACAAAATATATTGATTGTTCCTGATTCCAGACAACCCATCAAAGTAATTCGAAGCGAAATAATTCAACAACTACAAGATCATTATGCTCGTTCTGCTCAATTGGTTACGGTGGCTTATTTCAAACAAATACCCAATGGTGCAACCGGTCATGTGGTTGTGTATGAAAATTTTCATGAGTTGATTCAATTGATCAAAGCAACGGATCTGCTGATTGGTGGAGATAGTTTACCCGTGCATCTAGCCCAATTATTGGGAATACCGCATCATATATTGTATCCGGGTACTAAATCCACTGATTTTTTTACACCTTATGCTTTACAACATCGAACCTATCATTGCTTTGAGGATTTACGATCTGGAACAAACTTTTTAATAAATGGGCAATAAGATTCAAGGATATATTGTGGGTTCTATTCAGGAAACGGATCGGGTGGAAAATATCCGGCAATTGAGATCGCAGTTACCCTTGCTTGAATTGGAAGAAGCTATTTATCCGGCTTACACCCATGTACCTTTTAAGAAGCAATTATTGGATTTGTCTTATGCCAGAACAGGTCATCGATTGCGGGAAGGAGAATTGGGTTGTTTGTTGAGTCACCGACAGGTATGGCGTAAGATCGTTAACAGTGATGCAAATGCAAATACTTTATTTTTAGTGCTTGAATCGGATAGTTACATTCAGGATCTCAACGTTCTCGAAAATAATTATCAGGATATGTCTGGTCGGTATGATCTTTTTTTTTGGGGTGCGTGGGAGGGACATATGCAATTATTTCGAAGTACACGCAGGGCATTGAATAGCAGATATGATGTGGGTACGCCTTTTATCAAAACGGTATATTGTACCTACGGATATTCATTGAACAAAAAGGCGGCAGCTTATCTTTTAAAGCAAACCAACAAAATTACTCACCCCGTTGATCAGTTCAAATATTTTATAACAGACGAAACAATTAGTATAGGAGGTGTAATGCCGGAATTGATCAGTACGAATGGGAAAAAGACAAGTTATATCCGTTCACCTAGGAATCAATTCAAGGAACGTATTTTTTTGAGTTTACTTGATTTGAGAAATCGTATTTACTGTTATTTTAAATAATAGCATGTTGTGCTATTTATATCATCAAAATAGGATTAGGTATTTTAGCCTCTAGATATCGTAACTAAAGGCTTTCCCTTCGGTTACTTTTTTCACCTTGTCTGCCGGTAGGCAGGTCTTGATATACCTAAAGGCGGACAAGCAGAAAAAAAAGCGCCCTTCGTCGCATTTCCCGACTTGCAGTCGTGATGCTCCTCAGGGTGACAGTGGATTGAGAAATAAAGAGCGAAGAGAATTGGCTTTGCCAATTCTCTTCGCTAGTTCACCCCCCAGTTATGCTGTCATTCTGAGGAGCATTAATAACCAAAGGTTATTATCTGCGACGAAGAAGTTGTTGTTAGATGATAGAAGTTTTGTAGGAGGCGAGTCTTCGGTTACTTTTTTCACCTTGTCTGCCGGTAGGCAGGTCTTGATATGCACCAAAGGCGGACAAGCAGAAAAAAAAGCGCCCTTCGTCGCATTTCCCGACTTGCAGTCGTGATGCTCCTCAGGGTGACAGTGGATTGAGAAATAAAGAGCGAAGCTGTGCTTCAGCAATTGGATATTTCCAATCATCATGTATGTTTTTTTAGGGTTTCAAGAAGCGATTTTTTAGTGTATGAAATTTTTGGGTATTCAGTTTTCCAGACAATATTTGGTGAATTTGGTCACTACCTTTTTATCGCAAGCTTGTAGTGCCGGATTGATCATCCTGTTGATTCCTGTTTTAAACGAAAGGTTCAGCATAGAGGAATTTAGTAATTATGGGGTTTTGCTGAATATTATCTTGTTTACTTCGGCATTTGACCTAGGTTTGAATTTGGGATTGATGCGTCGATTGATTCAGGAGCCATTGCGTGCATCGGTATTGGTGAGTTCCTCCTTTTTCTTCTATCTTTTACTCTTTCTCATCGCTTTTCCTGTTTTTCTATGGTTGTATCACGCTAAGCTGTTGGCGGATGGTGTTCATTTTTTCTCTTATGCTTTATTGACTTCTCTTCTGGTATTACAAACTGTTGTAGCTGCCTTGTTTGATGTAATACTGCATTCTGCTAATAAAATATTTATTTGTAAGCTGATCAGGATTGGGAAGACAACGCTGGAATTTATCGTATTGTATTATTGCAGCACAGAAGGCTCTGCTGTCTTATTGTTGTTGGCCAGTAGTGTGGTTAATGTACTGTATATCGGTACTTTATTTTTCTTCTCCAAGAAAGAAGCAGATTTTGTAATTTCTATTCACCATTTTAGTTGGTTTGCATTGGTAGATCATATTCGTTACAGTTTCTGGTATTTTTTAAATGCTATTAGTGTAGTGATTGTATTTAATTCTCAGATCATATTACTCAACCATCTAACTACTAAAGCAGAAGTAGCCAATTATTTTCTGGTGACACGTTTTTTAGATGTGGTTCGTATGGGTGCTACTAATTTCACCATTATTTTATTTCCAACATTGGCTCAGCAGGAGGTAAGGGGGGAATGGAAGCAATTGAGAGCTACTTATTTTAAAGTATTGAAAAGCGTGTTCCTTTTATGTGTTGGTATATTACTGTTTTTGTTGACTGCAGGAAAAATGGTATTTACGTACTGGAGTGGACAAAGCGGAGAAGAGATTGAACAACTGTTCACGCTGTTTTCTGTTTTTACCTTGCTCATAGTGCTTGATAATGTATCTGCTGTTTTTTTACATGCATTTCGTTTAAACAAAATGCAAACCATTATTTCTATTGGGCAAGGATTATTGGCTTTGACCTTGGGTTATTTTTTGCTGCAAACAATGGGTATCCTAGGCTTTACCATCGGATCAATCATCGCATTACTATTGACCAATTTTATTTATAATCCCTACCATCTTATTACACAGTTCAGGCGTAAGATCGGTTAATGGATACCGATAAGCTTTAGATCGCTTCTCCTGCAGGTATAAAACTGTAAATAACCTGCTTTTTCTGCAAGCTTCTTCCGTAGGGTTTCAATGTTTCCTTCATTTCTTGTTTCGGATGTTTTGGGAACCGGGAGTAATCTGCCCCTATGGGTTTGGTATGTCTCATTACCACTGCATCAATGATGGCGATTTTATTTTTTGGATAGCCTAATAAAAATGGCCATACATAATCATAGCCCCATGCGGAATAATTGAGGCTAAACGTATTGTACAATTGCAGCAATGTAGATAAACTCATGAGTGGTGCCAGTACTTCTACAAAATTGCTGTAGCGTAATAAAGAAGCAGTGTCAGGCTGTGTAATGGGATGTGAAATATAACCTGTCATGGCAGGCTGACAAAGTTGTAAGTCGTATTGCTCTGCCAGTTGAAATAAGCGATGGATGTCTTTCGTGGATATCGAGACATCATTATCCGGCATCCAGATATAATGATATTGAATGATGGCAGAAAGATGTTGGCGGATAAAAGATTGGATCAAATGATATTTCATTCCTCTGATCTGAACAAAATACTTAGCCTGCTTAGCATAGGTTTTTGCAATTTCCGGATCAGAACCATAATACAATAGTGCCAGATCAAATGCGGGTTGTTCTGTGATCCATTCTGTATGTAAAGACTCATCGCCTACAGCACTTATGATCAGGTATTTCATGGATGGTGATTTCGTATAAATTGTAAAGCAGAGGCAATAACCTGATGCATATCGTAATATTTGTATTCTGCCAATCGCCCCCCAAAACTTACTTTCGGTTCTTGATCTGCCAATGCTTTGTATTTAGCATAGATGGAATTGTTAGATGTATCATTCACCGGATAAAAAGGTTCGCTTTCTGATGCTTTGTACGGAACAGGATACTCATAACTGATCCAGGTATGTGGTAACTCAACGGGATCGAAATGTTTGTGTTCAATGATACGTGTGTATGGAGTTTCAACATCAGTAAAATTCATCATCGCAACACCCTGGTAATTGGGTTCTTGCGCTTTGAACTCATGGGAAAATGTTTGTGTTTTATATTCCAGTTCCCCAAAGCGATAATCATAAAACTTGTCGATAGGTCCTGTATAAATCACCCGATCGTGAGCAGGTAATTCATCTTTGAAATAATCTGTATTCAAACGCAGTTCAATACCTTTCAGTAATTGGGTGAAAATTTGCGTATATCCGCCAATCGGAATACCCTGGTATGTATCGTTGAAATAGTTGTTATCATAGGTGAACCTAACAGGAAGTCTTTTGATGATGCTGGCCGGTAATTCGGCAGGGTCTTTTCCCCATTGTTTTTGCGTATATCCTTTGATCAATTTCCGATACACATCTGTACCCACCAATTTGATGGCCTGCTCTTCGAGATTTTGAGGTTCCTGTGTAATATGGGCAGACTGTGTTTCAATGATGGCTTTTGCTTCTTGGGGTGTTGTGATGTTCCATAATTTGGCAAAGGTCCACATATTGAATGGGAGAGAAAAGATCTCACCCTTATAATTGGCAACAGGACGTAAGGTAAACTGATTGAAGGCGACGAATTGATTGATCCATTGCCATACTTCGGGATTGGAAGTATGAAAGATATGTGGTCCATACATGTGCAGATGGATGCCGTTTCTTTCTTCTGTATAGCAATTGCCACCAATATGGTTTCTGGAGTCAATAACACATACGCGTTTGCCTCTTTTGGTTAATTCATGTGCACAAATGCTGCCAAAAAAACCGGCTCCAACAATCAGGTAATCAAAAGAAGGTTGCGTCATCTGTGATTTATTATGGCACTTTGGTAGAGGCAGACATGAATTCAGTGGATCATGTCCTTCAGACTCATGGCAAATATAGTTTTTGTGCCTTAAAATTGCTTTATTTGCTCTACAAGTCATGAAATGAATGAGTGTATTTAAACGGATCTACTTTAATTTTTTTGTTTTTGTGTATCTGTTGTATGCGCTATTCAACAAAGGAATTGCATACTCCTATCTGAGTGAGGTATTGATTGTAGTGGGATTGTTAATGGTATTATGGGATCTGCGATCTTATGAATTTGTCTGGGACAAAAGAATGGCATTACTAACGCTGTTCATGTTGATGGCAACCTTATATATTGGCAGGGGCATATTGGAAGGTTATGGTATTGTAGATGTAGTCCGTGATTCTGTAGTGTTTAATTATATCATTTTTGCCTTTATTGTCTATTACTTTAAAGATGCATTGCCCTATTTGAAACAAAGACTAATAACGATTTACAAGTGGTATCCGTTATGTATGTGTTGTTTTTTTCTGCTGTCTTCTTACTCCACTTTTTTCCGTGAGCTGATCATTTTTGGGGATCAGCGTATTTTTTTATACAAGTTTGGTGATATGGGGGTCCATTTATTCATTGCCAGTATTTTTTTACTGAATGGATATATTAACATGCCAAAACGCTTTTTAATACTACAATGGATACTGATTGCTTACCTGTTCTTGATCGTATCGTCTTATAGCAGATCCGGGATGATATCTTTTATTATACCCATGGGGGTGTTTTTTTTGCTGACCAAAAATCGTGCACTCAAACAGCAAATGATCAAGCTCATCAAGTATGCACCACTGATTGTGATACTTGCCATGCCTTTATATTTATCTACTAACTTGGAAGAAAATTTTCAGGGTAGATCACTGAGTATTCAGCAGCTAAAAGAAAATGCAGTAAGTATCTTTTCATCCGGTGAGGAAGGAACTACTTTGAGTGATAATAAAGTATGGAGATTAGTTTGGTGGGCGAGGATTGTAGACTATACTTTTTTGGGAGAGTATTTTCTATGGGGCAGGGGTTTGGGGATGAGTTTGGCGTCAACTGATGATGTAGATTATGACCCTACCGAAGGCAATCTTCGATCGCCACACAGTTTTCACATGACAGTATTGGCTCGATTTGGAGTGCCCATTTTTTTTCTATGGTTATACTGGATGTATTTGCATCTGAGAAATATTCGTAGACCGGATCTGGATCCATTTATGCTGGTATTGTTATCCATCAGTTTCTCTTTTTTGATCAATGCATCTTTTGATGTGTTCTTGGAAGGACCGATGGGTGCCATGCCATTCTGGATATTTGTTGGATTGGTGTATGCGGAGGAATCATTTGGGAATGCATCCGCAAGAGAAGTTGCCGGTTCTGTTGCGTTCAATAAAAATTAATACATGCAGATCGATCCATTACTCATCAATCACTTGCATTTTCAATGACAACATACCAATCGTATTGCGGATTTAAAAGTATCGAATCAGAACAAAGCCTTTTATTTGTAGCACGTATATAGAAAGAAACATCCTATGATTGCTGTTTTGAAAGTTCCCATTTATGATCAGGATATACCATCAGTTGTTGCTGAAATGGTCACCGATATACGAACAGGAACTTCAAAAGGTAAAAACAGGTGTGTGAGTGCTACGGGCGCTCATGGATTGATTGAAGCGCAGAAAGACCCGGATTTTCATGCACTATTGCAGCAATTTCATACGAATTTACCGGATGGAATGCCGGTGGTATGGGTAGGTAGGTTAAAAGGAGCCAAAAGAATGCGTCGCTGTTATGGTCCTGATTTTTTTGAAGCTTTGATGAAAGCCACTGCCCATGAACCTATTCGTCATTTTTTTTGTGGCGGGAAGGAAGGTGTTGCAGATGAACTAAAAAAAGCAGTTGGTCGTAAATTCATGAATTATGGGGTGTCGGGGGTGTTCTGTCCGCCCTTCAGGGACATGAGTACTGCCGAAATGGAAGCATTGGGGCAACAGATTCAAGCATCAGGGGCTCATATTGTGTGGATCGGTATCAGTACCCCCAAACAGGAGAGATTTGCGAGAAAACTGAGTGAGTATGTGCAAACGGATTATATCATCACTGTAGGTGCTGCTTTCGATTTTCATACCGGTAGGGTCAAGCAAGCGCCTAAATGGATGCAAAACATGGGTTTAGAGTGGTTTTTCCGGGTATTAATGGAGCCGAAACGATTGTATAAACGATATTTGGAAATAGTTCCTAAGTTTATCTGGCTGAATATCAAAGAATTTTTGGATTTTTACATTTCTAAAAAACGGTATATATGAGTATGAAGAAAGTGCTGGTATGTGGGGCCGGGGGGTTTATTGGAGGACATTTGGTTCGTAAACTGAAGCAGGAAGGAGCTTGGGTGAGAGGGGTAGACATTAAGGAACATGAATTCAGCAGTTCTCAGGCTGATGAATTTATATTAGGTGATTTAACGGAACAGAGTGTGGTTCGTTCCGTATTAGATATGCGCTTTGATGAAATTTATCAGTTGGCAGCTGATATGGGTGGTGCCGGTTATATTTTTACGGGAGAGAATGACGCCAATGTAATGCACAATTCTGCCAGTATTAACTTGAACATTTTACAACAGGCATTAAAGACAGGGTCTAAAAAGATTTTCTATTCTTCTTCGGCTTGTATCTATCCATCCTATAATCAAACCGATCCTGATAATCCAAAATGTTCGGAAGACTCGGCCTATCCCGCCGATCCTGATAGTGATTATGGCTGGGAGAAATTATTCAGTGAGCGTTTGTACCTCGCTTTTGGTCGTAACCATGGTATGAATGTTAAGATTGCCCGCTTCCACAATATTTTTGGTCCGGAAGGTACTTGGACGGGTGGAAAAGAAAAAGCACCGGCAGCTATTTGCAGAAAAGTAGCCGAAGCTCCTGATGGAGGTTCTATTGAAGTGTGGGGAGATGGTAAACAGACCCGCTCTTTCTTATATATCGATGAATGTTTGGAGGGGGTATCAAGACTTATGGCTTCAGATTTGACGGGTCCGTTCAATATTGGGTCTGAAGAAATGGTGACACTGAACCAATTGGCAGAAATGGTGATTGGTATTTCGGAAAAGAGTATAGATATTAAAAATATTCCGGTACCTCATACAGGTGTTCGGGGGCGTAATTCTGATAATAGGCTGATAGCAGAAAAGTTGAAATGGAGTCCTTCAAAAACTTTGGAAGAGGGGTTGGTAAAAACCTATCAATGGATTGCGGAACAAGTGAGTGAGCAAGTGCCTCAAACAAATAAGGTGGCGGTAGTCGGATAATATTTTTGTATTGGTTATTTATCTATAAGATTATTATCTGATGCCTTTGCTACTGCAAAGTTTTTAATAATTACTGTTGCATGCCATTTAAACAGTCAGCTGTCGGATATTTTCCTAATCTTGATGTTCTTCGATTTTTTTTGGCTGTTTTTGTTGTGTTGTTTCACGTGCCCGAGATATCCAAGAATGCAGGGTTGCCGTTCTATAATGACCTTCCTTTTTTTCAACGAGGTGCGGAAGCTGTATACTGGTTTTTTGTATTGAGTGGTTTTTTGCTTTCATTGTTAGCCTCAAAAGAAATAGACGGTGGTAGGTTTAATATTCTTCGTTTTTTTATGCGTAGGGTGCTCCGAATATGGCCTTTGTATTTTTTGGTATCGGTATTTGGACTTCTTTTTTATTATTTTCTTTTACCACTCTTATCTATTCCCTTTGAGAACCAAGCTGATCTTGGAACAGCGATCTTACTTCAATTGTGTTTTTTATCGAACCTGCTACATGCATGGTACGATCCGGGGGGTATTCTCACCATCACCTGGTCAGTAAGTGTTGAAGAACAGTTTTATGTATTCTTCCCATTATTGGTTTATTTCGTTTATGGCATTTTATGGCTAAAAAGAACAGTCATTATTTTGCTATTAATAATAATAGTGTATTTGTACAATTTTTTTCCTTCTATTGCTCTTGTGTTAGAAGAACTGGGGTTATATATCGAATTATTTTTGATCGGGATCATTGCTGCTGAATTATTTCATATAGTTGTAAAGTGGAGAGATGGTTTCAAAAATGGTTTGCTGTTTATCGGGTTTTTATTGTTTGGTTTGCTATTTTTCACAGATTGGTTATTGATACCTGATCAATTTTTTTTGTGGAGATTGGTCAATGGTGCTGCAGCTTCCATTATGATATTGGCTTTGGCCACCGTATCAAAGTCTTGCAAAATACAATGGCTGGTTCTTGGCGGTAAAATATCTTATGGTATTTATATGTATCATATGATTATCATCACAGGACTTGTCTTTGTTTTCCAGCAACTGCCCTTTCGAACATCGGTAATCATGTTGTGTTTGAATTTTCTGAGCATACTTTGCACTTATCTATTGGCATGGGGTTCATTTCGGTTTTTCGAGGCTAGGTTTTTAAAGATGAAGAAATACTAGCTGCCAGCAATATTTTTATTGCATGCAGGATATACCTGAATTCGTTTATTGACCTTTTCTTTGCTTCTGATTATCTTTACCTATAATATGAAATCAAATGAGTTTGTTTAAAAAAAGTTGCTCGTTCTTATTACTATTTATATTTCTTCAATTGATAGCAGTAGCACAACCTGCCTATGAGCGTCATACCCATGAAGTATATAATTACCTGTATCGTCTTGCCCAAAAAGGTATTGTTACATTCAATGATAATGTGAGGCCTTTGAGTAAATCGTATATCCATGCTGTATTGGATTCTGTTGCTTTAAAAGGGGCGATGTTGAGTGAGGTGGAGAAAAAAGAACTGAGTTTTTATTTGCGTGAATTCAAAGAAGGGGAACGTAAGCGTATTTTATCTGCCAAAGGAGATGGGTTCAGCTTGTATGCGGATCCTATTTTTATGGGATCTTATTTCAGTAGTAAAGGCAAAGATGTGAAGTCGTACAGCAGGGGTATTAACGTTTGGGGACGGATAGGAAAAAATCTGGGATATCAATTTGCTTTTCATGATACCAATGAAAGTGGAGCCGGACTTGATACCTCCAAAAAATCATTGTTTGCAGGTAATAGCACCGGTATTGTGAACCTGAGTCCCTTTGCAAAGAACAAAGCGAGTTATACAGAAGTAAGGGCCAACTTGAGGTATGAATTTAAAAATGGTGCGGTGAGTGTGGGTCAGGATTATCTCTTATGGGGTTATGGCGAAGGGGGACGTTTGATACTTTCTGATAAGGCACCTGTATATCCCTATATTCGACTGGATTATCAACCCCTACCTTGGCTGAGTTTTAATTATACGCATGCTTTCTTGCGCTCGAATATTATCGACTCTTCTGATTCTTATCCCATTCCCGGCGGTATTGGTTTTCGACCTGTAGAGATTTCCAAATACATGGCTTCTCATAGTTTCGATATCAGGTTGAAAAAAGGATTGATCTTATCGATTGGAGAATCGATGATCTACAATGATAAATTGAACATCGGCTATCTGATACCTATCATGTTTTTTAAAGCATTCGATAACAATAATAATACTGGAGCTATTGAAAAGGGGTCTAATGGACAGTTCTTTTTGCAACTAAGTTCACGCAATCAAATCAAAAACACGCATTTGTATGGAACGCTTTTTATTGATGAAGTAAAGCTCTCGGGATTATTTGACAAAGTAAAACAGCGTAATCAGCTTGGGTACACGATTGGAGGCTCACTAACAGATGTTGCCGGTATCAACTACTTTACCATTGGCGGTGAGTATACACGTGTTCGTCCATTTGTGTACAGAAACTTGTTAGCAGCACAAGACTATCTGCATCAAGGATATTTAATGGGTGATTGGATAGGTAGTAATGCAGATCGTGTGATACTGTATTCGAAATTTACACCATTGCCTCGTTTAAAACTTTATGCTCGATATACGCATCTTCGCAAAGGAGGAGCAGGTACATTAGATCAGCAGTATACGCAACAACCGCAGCCTCCGTTTCTCTTCGATTTTCAACAACGATCCGATGAATTCTTATTCAATGCCTCTTACGAATACATTTATCGTCTTTACCTCAATATGCAAGTACGCAGATTTGATCAGCAGAATGTGTTTAGTGTAGGATTGACGTATGGGCTGTGAGAATAGGAAATAAGAAATAGGAAATAAGAAACAGAGAAATAAGAAATGTTTCTTATTTCCTATTTCTTATTTCTCTGTTTCAATACGCATTTTCATCCCCCTTGATCATGTTCACGATGGTTTGGAAGATGATCTGACAGTCGAGCCAGAAGCTCCAGTTTTCAATATACCAAAGATCATAATTCACACGCTTATGCATGTCTTCGGGTAAGGATGTTTCACCACGACTACCATTGACCTGTGCCCATCCCGTGATGCCGGGTTTTACCAGGTGTCGAAGCATGTAGTTGGGTATAATGTCTTTTGACTCTAATGATAAGGGAATAGGGTGTGGTCTGGGACCTACGACCGACATACTTCCTGATAATACATTGATGAATTGTGGGAGTTCATCTAAGCTGGTCTTTCTTAAAAATTTTCCTACGCTGGTCACACGTTTATCATTTCTTTTAGCCTGCTCAAAACTGTTCTCATCTTCCTCTTTCTTTCTCATGTACATGGTTCTGAACTTGTAGCAGATGATTTTTTTGTTATTCAATCCCCAGCGCTCTTGTTTGAATAAAATAGGTCCACGGGAATTGAGTTTGATGGCAATGGCTATAATGGGTGCCAGCCAACTATAGATCAATACCAAAAAGACCAATGAAAAAATAATATCAAAAAGTCTTTTGAAAAACTTGTTCTCAGCTTCATCCAATGGGAAATAACGCAATCCTACTACCGGGAAACCGGCATAGTTGGTGACTTTTAAAGAGGGGAGACCATGTCTGCCAAAATCTTGTATCAGGTTGACCCGCTTGGTATTTTTTTCACAAACCTCAATCACATAATCGATCTTTTCTGCCTCATCATTGGGCAGTGCGAGAAATACTTCGTCTATATTATTGAACTTCAGTAGATCGGGTAGTTGTTGAATACTGCCCAGGTATTTTCCGTTGAAGGAATGATGTTCTACATCATCAATCACCCCTACCAGATTGTATTTTAAGCTGTTGTTCAAGATACCTGTTCTGTAGAAATTAGCCGCTAATGCACCTGCGCCTACGATGAGAATATTTTTCTCGTATTTGTATTGCTTTCGAATAAAAGCAACGGTGACCCTGAAAAAATACTTTTGAAATGGGATCGTTGCGAAAATGAGAACATGATAATAAAATATCAGGGATCGGTAAATGTAGAAGTCCTGATAAAATAAAAAGAGCAAAAATATCAGCAGTAACAAATGGGTGGCGAGATGCCGAAGAAAAACGGTCATCTCCTGTGAGAAAGAAAAAATAGTGATCTCGCCATACAGTAAAAAAATCCGTGCCACCACATACCATATCAATAAACTACTGCCAAAGATCACTACCAATGGTGGCCATACAATATGAAGTATTTTACCGGTATCAAAATAAGAAGCTGCCGCAAAACAAACGAGTAGCAGCATAAAATCCAGTAGAATCCTAACGACGTAATTAATTTGATTGCCTTTGAACATCTCCTGATGGATTTAATTGCAATATAAAGCCAATTAATTATATCAAGAGACAAGAAAGAAGACACAAGGCACAAGTAAGGAGCAAGAAACAGGGTACAAGGAATTTGCATTTTAAATAGCACGGGACTTTAGGCCCGTGGGGGAGGATGGGACGCGGATGGTGCGGATTCATTAATCAAGAATCAAGAATGAAGACACAAGAGACAAGGAAGGAACAAGAAACAGGGAACAAGAAAGCTTCAAGCTGCAAGCTACAAGTGTAGTAGGATGGGGCGGATTGTCATGATGATCATGATTTGCTTAAAAGAGGATAGGGGTGAGAGGTGAAAGGTGAAAGGTGAAACGATGCTATGGACTATGGACCATGGACCATGGTCATTTGTCTTGCAGCTCATAGCTCGCAGCTCAACCATCATGAAATATTCCATTATTTTGAGTAAGAAAGAAAAATTGGTACCTATCTTCAACAAATAACGTGATGCTGGCATGCTTGGAATTTTGAAGAACATCGCTGATAATAGGAATACACAATCTTTATCTCATCGGTTTAGACAGCGTAGGTTTCGTATTTTTCTGGAGATGGTTCGATCACTTCCTAAGCCTATTTCCATTTTAGATATTGGTGGCACATTGGCATTTTGGGAAGCTATGGGTTTTGCTGAAGAAGGAGTTAGCATTACATTGTTGAATTTAGAAGTACAACAGCAAATGAAACCTGGTTTTATGAGTATTTCCGGTGATGCTACTGCACTTGATTTTGATGATCAGTCATTTGATATTGTTTTTTCAAATTCAGTTATTGAACACCTCTATACTTTTGAGCAACAGCAAAAAATGGCGACAGAAGTACAGAGAGTGGGTAAAACATATTTCATACAAACACCTAATTATTGGTTTCCTATTGAGCCACATTGGGTATTCCCTTTTTTTCAGTATCTGCCTTTCAATTGGCGTGTATGGTTAACACAACACTTTTCACTTGGACATATCCCTAAGCAAAATGAACGATCTGCAGCAGAACGACAGGTTCGGGAAATCAGGTTAATGACAAAGGCTGAATTGCAATCCATTTTTCCAAAAGCGCAACTATATCGGGAGCGGTTTCTGTTTTTTACAAAATCTTTTGTAATGAAAAAGTGAAAAATCTAGGATCAAGAAATAAGAAACAGGGGACAAGAAAGCTTCAAGCTACAAGCTACAAGTATAGTAGGATGGGGCGGATGATTAGGATTGGTTGAGAAAAGTGAAAGGTGAAAAGTGAAAGGTGAAAAGTGAAAGGTGAAAGTGAAAGGTGAAAAGTGAAACGATACTATGGACTATGGACCATTGACCATCGACCATCAACCATTCCCCCAGATTTAGTAGTTTTGCGGCTATGTCAGTTCAGCCGATACGGGTGAGTATTGTTAATCAATCCAATAACCCTTTACCTGATTATGCTACGGTTGGTTCATCCGGGGTAGATATCAGGGCTTTTTTAGAGCAGCCTATTACTATTCAGCCTTCTGAGCGCATGTTGGTACCTACGGGTATTTTTGTGGAAATACCGGTGGGGTATGAAATCCAGATTCGTCCGCGTAGCGGTCTGGCCATCAAACAAGGGATCACCTGTTTGAATACGCCGGGTACCATCGACGCAGATTATCGGGGTGAGATCAAAGTGATTCTGATCAATCTATCCGCTGATGCACAAATCATACAACCGGGAGATCGCATTGCTCAAATGGTGTTGCAAAAAGTAGAACGAATTGAATGGCATGTGACGGAGCAGTTGGGTGCTACTGATAGAGGGAGTGGGGGGTTTGGGAGCACGGGGAGTATTTAGGATGTCGGATGTCTGATTTTGGATGGCTGATATCAGATGGTAGATGTTGGATTTTGGTGGGGATTGGGTGGTGGTACTAGGTACTAGGTGCAAGGTACTGGGTGATGGGTTATAGGTAATAGGTTATAGGTGTTGGGATTTTTTTTATCGTTAAAAAAAATGATCATTTTGGGAAGTGTATATTTTAATATTTCGCTCATTGTAAAAAAGCTAGCAGCTAGCAGCTTGTGGCTAGTAGCTCACAGCTCACAGCTCCTAGCTCAAAACAAAAAACTTGCAGCTAGCAGCTTGCAGCTTGCAGCTCTCTTCCTATTCTTCTCCTGCAAAACAGTGAAGAAAGTAGAAGCTATTCAAGAAGCCATTACTAAAAAAGATACGGCGCAGGTGGTGGTGATTAAGGAGACTCCGGAGGTGGATTCTGCTGCGATTGTGGCGGATATCATGGGGAAAGTGATTCAGAATAAGATCGACTTCCAGACTTTTAATGCCAAGATCAAAGTGGATTATGAAGGTGCAGAGAACAAAGACAATTACACCGTTTACCTGAGTATGCGTAAAGACAGTGTGATCATCATTCGGGTGAAAGGTTCGTTTCTGGGTATATCTGCTGAAGGGCTACAGGTGAAAATTAATAAAGACAGTGTGACACTGGTGCGTAAAGTAGGTGAGAAGTATATCATGAATCGCTCGATCAATTATTTGCAGGATGTTACCCAAATACCTTTTGATTTTGCTACTCTTCAAGACTTGTTGATCGGGAACCCCATTTTTGTGAGTAAGAACTTGGTTTCATACAAAAACAGCAATACCCAGTTACTGGTTGTGATGGTGGGTGAATTGTTTAAACACCTGATCAACCTGGATAAAAATGATAATCGCGTATTGTACAGTAAACTGGATGATGTAGACATGCAACGCAATCGAACTTGTGATATCACTTTTGGGGGCTATCAACCTTTGGGTGCTTATATGTTTGCTACCAACCGTAAAATATCGATGGCTGAGAAGGCAAAACTGGATATTTACCTTGATTTCAAAGAGTTTACGTTAAATGATCCGTTAAAATACAACTTCGAATTGCCAAAAAACTATAAGCGTAAGTAATTTACCCTTCAATTTTTCGTTATCAGACAAACTTTTCCGCCTGAGGCGGACTTACACCCGTCAGAGGCGGATAAAATTCATTGATCATGCTGAAATCTTTTTTCTCCTTTTTCCTGATCTGTTTCATCGGACTGGCTGTGCATGCCCAAACCCGTGAGGAACTGCAAAAACAGGAACAAGACCTGAAAAAGGAATTGGCGGAACTCAATAATCTGCTGTCTCAAACCCAGAAAAATAAAAAACTTTCTTTGAGTCAGCTTGCCATCATCAAACGCAAAGTGGCGATGCGTGAACAGTTGGTGAACTCCATCAATCGTCAAATACGTGATCTGGACAATACGATCTTTTTGAATGAACGCGATATCTATCGTTTGAGAAAAGAGTTGGATACTTTGCGTGTTAAATATGCCAAGAGTATTGTATTTGCTTATAAGAACAGGAGCAGTTATGAATACCTGAATTTTATTTTCTCGTCCAGAAGTTTCAATGATGCGATCAAAAGAATTACCTACCTGAAAAGTTATCGCCGTAACCGTGAAACACAGGCTGAAGCCATTATGCAATCTGAGCAGTTGTTGAAAGAAAAAATTGATTTACTCAGTAACAATAAAAAAGAACGCATCACCACACTGGAGAAGCAGAGTGAACAGTTGAAAGTATTACAAGAAGATAAAAAATCGCAAGACCAGGTTGTTGCTCAGTTGAAAGGAAAAGAAAAAGAAATATCTACACAGATACAGAACAAAGAAAGACAGCGTCAGAAAATGCAGCAGGCTGTTACTGCCATCATCAGAAGAGAAGCGGAAGAAGCAGCCAGACGTGCCAAACAGAAAGCTGCGGAAGATGCCAAAAAAGCTTCAGCGAATACCACAAAGCCAACAACAGAAGGCACTCCTAAGAACAATACAGCTGCTAATAGCAATGTTACCAAGAGTGGCGCTATTCATGAACCACTGGAAAATAAGCCGGTGGCTGACAGACCCTATTCAGCACTGGAATCAACTCCGGAAGGAAGAGAAACTTCTATTCAGTTTGAACAAAACAAAGGCAGATTGCCTTGGCCGGTAGATCGTGGTAATGTATATGTACCATTTGGTATTTCAACCGTTCCCGGTACCAAGCTCACACAGAAAAGTGATGGTATACAGATTGCATTACCCGAAGGATCTGCAGTGAAAAGTGTTGCCGATGGTGAAGTGGTATATGTAGGTGAGATCAATGGCGATCTCGCTGTATTTGTAAGACATGGAAAATACTTTACATCCTATAATCAATTGTCTACCATCTCTGTTTCTGTAGGACAAGAAGTAAAAGCCGGTTCGCTGCTAGGCAGATCCGGTAAAAGCATCGACGGCGAAGGCGCTATCATCTTCATGATCAGCAACGAAAAAGCTGCGCCGATGAATCCGGAGCATTGGCTAAAACCAAGACGATGAGGGAATAAGAAACAAGGTACAAGAAGGCAAGACACAAGAAAGCTCCAAGCCACAAGCGTGAGATCTAGAAGAAATATCCACAAGTATTTTTCTACACTTCACACTTCACACTTGTAGCTTGCTGCTTGTGGCTTGGAGCTTTCTTGTGTCTTGTCTCTTTTTTCTTGTTTCTTCCTTATCTTAGGTGATGCAACAATACATCCTTTCCTTCGACCAAGGAACTACTAGCAGTAGGGCTATTGTATTTGATCATTCGGGTGCTATTATTTCTGTGGCGCAGAAAGAATTCAAACAAATTTTTCCGCAGCCCGGATGGGTGGAACATGATGCCAATGAAATATGGAGTACTCAGTTGGGTGTGGCCGCTGAAGCAGTGACCAAGGCGGGGTTGACCATTCAACAGATTGCTGCCATCGGTATTACCAATCAAAGAGAAACGACTGTGGTATGGGATCAACAAACGGGGATGCCCATCTTTCATGCCATCGTTTGGCAAGACAGAAGAACAGCAGCGTATTGCGACGAACTCAAAGCGGCGGGACATGCAACAATGATTCAATCCAAAACCGGATTGATCATCGATGCGTATTTCTCTGCTACCAAATTGAAATGGATCCTCGACCATGTGGATGGAGCCAGGGCAAAAGCTGAAAAAGGTGAACTTTGTTTTGGTACCATCGACAGCTGGCTGGTGTGGAAACTTACCAATGGTCAAGTACATGTGACCGATGTATCTAATGCTTCCAGAACCATGTTATTCAATATTCATTCTTTAACATGGGATGAAGAACTCTTACAACTATTCAATATACCAGCCTCTATTTTACCTCAAGTAAAAAGCAGTAGTGAGGTATATGGACATACACAGAATATTCTCACTGCTCACAATATTCCAATCGCCGGTATTGCCGGTGATCAGCAAGCTGCTTTGTTTGGACAACTATGTACGCAACCGGGCATGGTAAAAAATACCTACGGTACCGGTTGTTTTATGTTGATGAATACCGGTGAAAAAGCAGTGCGTTCTCAAAATCATTTACTGACTACCATTGCTTGGAGTATCAATGGTATTACACAGTATGCATTGGAAGGAAGTGTGTTTATTGCCGGCGCCGTAGTGCAATGGTTGCGTGATGGATTAAAGATCATTCGTTCATCCAAAGAAGTAGAAACATTGGCTGCTACCGTGAAAGACAGTGATGGTGTATATGTGGTACCTGCTTTTGCAGGTTTGGGCGCTCCTTATTGGAATCAACATGCACGAGGAACGATTACAGGTATTACCCGAGGAACGACCGGCGGACATATTGCTCGCGCTTCCTTGGATAGCATTGCCTATCAAACCATGGATGTATTAAAAGCAATGGAAGCAGATGCGGGTATTACGATCAAAGAATTAAGAGTAGATGGCGGTGCCACTGCCAATAATCTGTTGATGCAATTCCAAAGCGATGTATTGAATGCCAAAGTGGTTCGTCCGATTGTGACAGAAACAACTGCTTTGGGTGCTGCCTATTTAGCCGGACTGGCAGTTGGATATTGGAAGAATGTTGACGAGATACAACAACAATGGCAAATGGATCGCACATTCACACCTCAAATTTCTGAGGATCAAAGACAACAGTTATCCAAAGGCTGGAAAAGAGCAGTGGGGGCGGCGGAGTTTGATACTTAGGTACTGGGTACTAGGTGCTGGGTACTAGGGGTCGCCGGAGGCGAGATGGATGATTTTTTAGTTTTTAAAGTAACAATAATTTCGATGAGATTAATTGATAATACTATAACACCAAAAACCTAGCACCCAGTACCTAGCACCTAGTACCTTGCACCCAGTACCTTGCACCCAGTACCTAGCACCTAGTACCTTGCCCCCAGCAACTCAACCATGAACCGAGATACACAACTACAGCAACTGCGAGAAGATATCACCTGGGATATGGTGATTATTGGGGGTGGGGCTACGGGACTGGGGGCGGCTGTGGATGCGGCTTCGCGTGGGTATAAGACTTTATTGGTTGAACAATACGATTTCGCGAAAGGCACTTCCAGCAGATCTACCAAATTGGTGCATGGTGGCGTTCGTTATCTGGAACATGGTAATATTAAACTCGTTAAAGAAGCTTTGCGTGAACGAGGATGGTTGTTGAAAAATGCACCGCATCTTACTTCTGTACAACCTTTTGTGATTCCGGTGAGAAGATGGTGGCAGAAATGGTATTATGGTCTGGGACTTCGGTTGTATGATCTCTTATCAGGAAAATTATCCTTAGGACAAACTCAACTATTATCTGCCAAAGAAACATTAACCCTATTACCGGCACTGGCTCCGGAAAAAGTAAAGGGCGGTATCCTATATTACGATGGGCAATTTGATGATAGCAGGTTATGTATTGATCTCGCTTCTACAGCAGTATTACATGGTGCTACTGTTGTGAATTATTGTACCGTAACAGGTTTGATCAAAGAGAAGAAAAAAATAACAGGCGTCACAGTACAGGTCGCAGGTGTTGATGAAACACTCACCATAAAAGCAAAATCTGTTGTAAATGCCACCGGTGTGTTTACCGATACCATTTTGAAAATGGATGATCCTGCTGCCACTAATATGGTTGATCCTTCGCAGGGTGTCCACTTGGTAGTGGATGCTGTTCATTTTCCCGGTACGCATGCACTCATGATTCCTAAGACAGATGATAAACGTGTTTTATTCGCTGTGCCTTGGCATAATAAAGTAGTCATCGGTACTACGGATACACACATTGAAGAAGTTGCTGCAGAACCATTGGTGCTGGAAGAAGAAGTGGATTATATCTTAGAACACATCAACAGATATGTATCCCCTCAGATTCGTAGAGATGATATCAAAAGTGTTTTTGCAGGATTACGTCCCTTGGTTCGTTCCAAAGAAGGAACGAGTACAGCGTTATTGTCGCGCGACCATACCATCGTAGTATCACCCAGTGGATTGGTCACTATCACCGGGGGTAAATGGACCACTTACCGCAAAATGGCTCAGGATGCGGTTGATAATGCAGTGTTTATTTCTAAACTGGATAAACGTTTATGCATCACTAAAAATCTTCCTATCGGTGATCCTTTATCCGTACAACAGAAAAAAGAAAAAATGATTCAGGAAGATCAGCGATTGGCATCAAAACTACATCCTGACTTCTCTTACCAATGGGCAGATATTGCCTATGCTGTTCGACATGAAATGGCAGTTACCGTTGAAGATGTGTTGGCTAGAAGAACCAGACTTTTATTTTTAGATGCACATGCAGCATTGGATTGTCTGGAACAAGTAGTACTATTTATGCAAATAGAATTGAATCAATCGGATGAGTGGGTACAAGCACAAAAAAAAGATTTTATTGAATTGGTGGAAGGATATCTTTAGGAAGGGGCAAGAAAGAAGGAACAGGAAACAAGGAAGGAACAAGAAAGAAGGAACAGGAAACAAGGAAGGAACAAGAAAGAAGGAACAAAGAACAAGGAAGGATCAAGAAAGAAGAAACAAGGAACAAGGAAGGATCAAGAAAGAAGCGAACAAATTTAAATAGCACCGGAGTTTACTCCGGTGGAAATAAGAAAAACAAGGAACAAGGTTCGGAGGACTCCTTCGGAGAACAGGAAACAAGGTCCAAAGGTTCGCGGAACTCCTTCGGAGACTCCCTTGGAGAAGGTTCAAGGCGTTAGCAAACAAATTTAAATAGCACCGGAGTTTACTCCGGTGGGAAAGAAAATATGAAATAATATGACAAACTTTTTATCTGAATTTTTGGGGACTGCTTTATTGATTGTGTTGGGGGATGGGGTGGTGGCGAATGTAATTCTGCCTAAAACCAAGGGCAATGGTGGTGGACTTATTTCCATTTGTTTTGGATGGGGGCTCGCTGTTTTTGTAGCTGTTTATGCTACGGCTCCTTATAGTGGTGGACACTTGAATCCGGCAGTGACTGTTGCGTTGGCTTGGTTGGGTAAATTTCCCTGGCAGGATGTACCTACCTATGTATTAGCGCAGTTATCCGGCGCCATGACAGGTGCTTTGTTGGTATGGGCTATTTACAGACAACATTTGAATGAAGCAGCTGATGCTGCTACTAAACTTGGGGTCTTTAGTACAGGTCCTTCTATTCGTAGTCCGTTTCAGAATTTGCTCACGGAGACATTGGCAACTTTTGTATTTATGATCGGCGTCCTCTTCATCATAAAACCGACTAACTCATTGGGTGCATTGGATGCTTTACCGGTGGCATTACTGGTATTATGTGTTGGACTGGGATTGGGTGGTCCTACCGGTTGGGCCATTAATCCGGCCAGAGATTTAGGTCCACGTATCATGCATGCCATTCTTCCCATCAAAAACAAAGGCACCAGTGATTGGTCATACAGCTGGATACCCGTTGTAGGGCCCATACTTGGAGGGATTTTGGCGGCGGTGGTTTGGGAAGCAATATTTTGATCTCTTGATCTTTGATTCTTTGATCTGTGATTTCTTGATTTGTTAATAGAAGTTATGTCTACCAACTTAACAAAAAAAATCAGAAATCAAAGATCAAAAAATCAAACTTTCTTCTTTCCGAGAAATGGTAAGTTGAAGCTCTGCGTGCTGGTTTTTTTTCTGCGTTTTTTTTGGGGTTGGTATTCTTGGTAGTAGATGCGTAAGAGTATGACAAAGTAGGATATTAATAGGGGTCCGAATATGAGACCTGTAATTCCGAAATAGTGTAAGCCGATGATCACACCCAATACGGTGACGATGGGATGTACATCGGCCATTCTTTTTGCCAGTAAGAAACGTACCACATTATCCATACTGCTTAGGACTACCCCTCCCCATATCAATAGAAAAATGCCCTGCCATGTTTGTCCGACCACCAACATATAGATTCCGGCGGGTAGCCATACCAGTCCTGTTCCAACAATGGGGATCACGGAAGCGAATCCGGTAACAACTGCCCAAAATCCGGGTTCGTTCATACCGGCGATCAGAAAAGCGATATAGGCAATGAGCCCCTGCACAACAGCAATCATTGGAACACCCACGGCATTACTCATTGTCTGCGCGCGTAATTCTGAACCAAACATCGCGATCTGACTGCGTTTAAAAGGTAGATAAAAAACGATGGCAGCTTCCATTCTTCCGGTATTGGTGATCATGAAATAGAGGAAGAAATACATCATCACGATGGCGCTGAACAGATTCAGGCCTTGATTGAGTGCAGAAGACACAAAATCGGTGACCAGGGTTTGTAATTGGGCAATATTTTTATCAGACAATAAAGTGAAGTGAAATTGTTCTTGCAGTAATGCATCGATATGGGATAAAGGCTCTGTAACAGCCGTGAAATTGACTGCTATCAAAGAAATTTTCTGGTACATCATGGCTCCCAGTAGGGAGATGGGGAGTAAAATGATAAAAAAGGAAGTGATGATCACCAGTAATGCCGCCCAAGACCTTCGCCAATGACATTTCTTTACCAGCCATTCAACCGGAGATTTACTCAACACATAAAACATGATCGCCCCCAAAAAAGCGGTAAAAAAAGCCATTAGACTGTAGATCAGAAAAATGGCAAATACCAAAATAGCACCTAAAAAGATGTACCGGTTGACTTTATGGTCTTGGAGTTGTTCCATGGGGTAAATTTAGGGGTTTAGGTGCAAGGTACTAGGTGCTAGGTACTAGGTGCAAGGTACTGGGTACAAGGTACTAGGTACAAGGTGCTAGGTACAAGGTACTGGATTTCATGTGTCTTGTCCTGATTTAGGGGCTTTTAAATGTGGGTATGAAACTTATTTTAAACTAAATAACCAAACACCCACTAGCAACTAGTACCTAGCACCTAGTACCTTACACCTCATACCCGTGGGTAAAATTTACTTGGAGGAATTGCCATTTTTTACCCTTCATCCCCTTACCTTTGCCGCCAAATCGGAAAGGCTGTTTTCCGAACCCTGAGAGGGGCATTTTTAAACCTAATTATATCTCCTGATATGGCTACAAAAGGTAAGATCAAACAGATCATCGGTGCGGTGGTTGACGTTCATTTTCCTGATAAAACATTGCCTGAAATCTACAACGCGCTTGAGATTTCTAAAGAAGGCGGCGAAAAACTGGTGCTTGAAGTGCAGCAGCACTTGGGTGAAGACAGCGTTCGTACCATCGCTATGGACGGTACTGAAGGTCTGGTACGTGGTATGGATGTGGTAGATACCGGTAAAGCAATCGCTATGCCTACCGGTGACGCTATCAATGGTCGCTTATTCAATGTAACCGGTGATGCCATTGATGGTCTGCCTCAGCCTAGCAAAGCAAACGGTCGTCCGATCCATAATAAACCACCTTTGTTTGAAAACCTGAGTACCGCTACGGAAGTACTGTTTACAGGTATCAAAGTAATTGACCTGATTGAGCCTTATGCAAAAGGTGGTAAGATTGGTCTGTTTGGTGGTGCGGGTGTAGGTAAAACCGTATTGATCCAGGAATTGATCAACAATATCGCTAAAGGATACGGTGGTTTGTCAGTATTCGCCGGTGTGGGTGAGCGTACTCGTGAGGGAAATGATCTGTTGCGTGAAATGATTGAAGCAGGTATCATGAAATATGGTGATGCCTTTAAACATAGCATGGAAGAAGGAGGATGGGATCTGAGCAAAGTGGATATGGAAGGATTGAAAGATTCTAAAGCTACTTTCGTATTCGGACAAATGAACGAGCCTCCTGGAGCACGTGCACGTGTGGCATTATCTGGTCTGACCATCGCTGAATATTTCCGTGATGGAGATGGTACCGGTAAAGGAAAAGACATCCTGTTCTTCGTAGATAATATCTTCCGTTTCACCCAGGCAGGTTCTGAGGTATCAGCGTTGTTAGGTCGTATGCCTTCAGCGGTAGGATATCAGCCTACATTGGCTACTGAAATGGGATTGATGCAAGAGCGTATCACTTCAACCAAAAACGGTTCTATCACCTCTGTACAGGCGGTATATGTACCAGCGGATGACTTGACTGACCCTGCTCCTGCAACTACCTTCGCTCACTTGGATGCAACTACGGTATTGAGTCGTAAGATCGCTGACTTGGGTATCTACCCGGCGGTGGATCCATTGGATTCTACTTCACGTATCCTGACTCCTGCTATCGTAGGTGAAGCGCATTATGAAACTGCTAACCGTGTGAAGTTGATCCTCCAGCGTTACAAGGAACTGCAGGATATCATTGCGATCCTCGGTATGGATGAATTGAGTGAAGAAGATAAGATGACCGTACAGCGTGCTCGTAAAGTACAGCGTTTCTTGAGTCAGCCTTTCCACGTTGCTGAACAGTTTACCGGTTTGAAAGGTGTATTTGTTAGCATCGAAGATACCATCCGCGGTTTCAACGCCATCATGGACGGTGAAGTAGATGAGTACCCTGAAGCAGCATTCAACCTCGTAGGTACACTGGAAGATGCAATTGAAAAAGGTAAGAAACTGTTAGAAGCAGCAAAAGGATAATTCATCAATTAGTAGATTATTATGACACTCGAAATATTAACACCTGAAAAGAAACTGTACAGCGGAGAGGTTTATGGTATTCAACTGCCGGGTATTACCGGTTTGTTTGAAGTGTTGGATCAACACGCTCCCCTCGTGAGTGCTTTGGGGAAAGGGAATGTAAAAATCCTGAAAGACAAAAGCAACAATGAAATGTACAGTATTCAAAGTGGATTTGTAGAAGTGTTGAATAACAAAGTAACTGTTCTGGTAGAAGGTGCTCAAGCGCTCTAACAACAGATGATGGTATAAAAGGAAGCTCCGGTAGAAACCGGAGCTTTTTTTATGGTCATCAGCCTGAGGCTGACGCCATATGGGGGGTAAGTTATTTGCATCAGGCATCTACTGCCTTTGTTTTTTCAATGATATTTCTGATGATCTGATCTAACTCATCAGAAGATTGTTTGAGGTACTGAAACACATGCCCATGTTCCGTATGTATTTTTTGCGACTCCATCAATGATAACAAACCTAGAATGTTGGCGAGGGGCTTACGTACTTCATGTGACTGTAACCAGGCAATCTTTCTGAGTTTTTCATTTTGTGATATTAGCTTTCTTTCAGCCGATTTTTTTTCGGTGATATCCATTAGAGAACAGAAATGCATACCCGGGGTAAACTCAGAAGTGGCCTGATATTCTACGATCAGCTTGGTGCCATCTTTTTTGTATAGTTCAATGGTTCCAGTCTGGTGTTTGGTAGCAATAAAATCGGTCCATAACATCATGGTAGACATTTGCATGTCCGGTCTGGTCAATTGCCACACATGCATTTTCAATAACTCTTCACGGGAATAGCCCAACAACTCGCAAGCGGCAGGATTCACATCTTTGTACCGCAAATAAGAATCACAAATCAACATCGGTGAAACAGAGTTTTCAAAGATGTCTTGATACATCTTACGCATGTCTTCTGATTCTTTTTCCGCTTGTACTTTAGCGGTGATATCTATTCCCGTAGCCAATACACCGATAATATTGTTTTGCTCATTATATAGAAGTCTATTTCTCCAAGCAATACATCTAAGCTCTCCCGATTTTGTTAGTATTTCTCTTTCATAATATTCAAGGTATACCGCTTCACCATTGATGATCTTCAGAAATGCAGCTTTTGCTTCTTGTCGGGTTTCGATCGGAGCAAAAACTTCATACCAATCTTTACTGAATAAATCTTTCTCTTCATAACCGGTGATCTTACAACCTGCCTGATTGATGAGTCGTATGCTCGCGTCTTTATTGAGTACTACGACCATTGCTTCCACAGAGTCGAGGTACAATTCTGCTTTATCACGTTCTTTTTTTAGTTGGACTTCGATACTTTTTTGACGAGTGATATCAATACATACGCCAGTAAGCTTAATGGGTTCTTTTTTATGATTGTAGAGTAACTTGATTTTCCCGCGAATATGCTTAACGAGTTGATTGGGACCTTGTATGCGAAATATGATACTCTTTTGCTGATTTGGATAATGTATTGCATGGTGTATCACATCTTCCACACCGGATCTGTCTTCCGGATGAATGATATCTTTGAAAGAAGATAAAGTATGATCAAACTCATGTGGTTGCACTCCAAAAAGCTGGTACATGGGTTGATTCCAGGTGATGAAGCCTGAGAGCAGATCATATTCCCAAATACCAAAAGGGATTAGGTCTGATGCTAATTGAAGTTGCTGCGATTCCGAAAATGAAAATGGATTTTTTCTTTTCCAAAAATGACTGAACGATTGGTGAATATTTCTGATGGTTCTAATCATGTAGTTGTATTGTTCGGCTTTGTCATACTCAACATGTTATTCGCCATTGAGATGATTTTCGTGGCCGTATTTTTCACATCCAAAAAACAGATATGATCAACTACGGACGGGAATAATTTGCCTGCACTCACCGTATCATCTGTTAAAATAAGTGTCGGAGTGTGAGGAGGTAATAGGAAAATGGTCTTACCCTGATTTTTATTGGTTGTACCTAAAAAGTCGATGTGTAAGATGATGAGCGCATAGCTTCCTTTTGATACCAGTTCTTTATAGGTGGGAACACTGTTAGCGCAGTTTGTTTTGATATCCTGAATGCCCTCATTTATCAAAAGATCAATGCCTTTTAGATAGAGCATCGTTTCGCTGTAAATAAGAATCTTTTTCATGCTGTAAAACTACCCGTTGCTCAGTTTTACGGCAGTAGCACCAACTTAATATGATTTGTGGCGATCTGTAATATTGATTTGTAGTACAGACCATGACAAGCTTAGATAAGCTGATTGTCTAATGCATACCTGATGAGATCTGTATTGTTTTTTAGTCCCATTTTGGTCAATAAACGGTTACGATAGGTACTGATGGTGGTAACACCTAAATGAAGTTGTTCTGCGATTTCTGATACTTGTTTGCCTTGCGCCAGCAATATGAATATTTCATATTCCCTATTTGATAATAATTCATGGGGTGAAATATGTTGATCGATGCCCACACCAGTGGCCAGTTTATCGGCGATTTCAGATGAGATATATTTTTTCCCTGCCAATAATCTTTTAACTGCCGCTACTAATTCTTCAGTAGCGGCGTCTTTACTGATATATCCAGAAGCCCCACTTTTTAATGCTCTGATGGCATACTGTTCTTCCGGGTGAATGCTTAGGATGAGTACCGGTAGTTTGGGAAAATTTTGTTTGATATCCTGGGCAACATCCAATCCACTTCTGCCGGGCATAGACAAATCAGTGATCACGATATCCCATGTATCCGCAATGGTTTTTGCCGTTACCTCTTCAGCATCTACCGCTTCACTGATAAGGGCATCAGGAAAGGCTTCGAGAAGGATTTGTTTGAGTCCTTTACGAATCACGGCATGGTCATCAGCAATTAATATTTTAAGCCCCATTTAGTGTAACGGAATATGAATGATTAACGATGTTCCTTTTCCTTCTTCGGTTTGGATCGAAAAAGTTCCACCCAATATATATGTTCTTTCTTTAATACCCAACAATCCATATCCTTTTTCCTGTTTTTGAGTATTACCAATCCCCTTTCCATCATCGGTTATTGACATAGTCAATTGAGTATCTGTGACTTCAATAATGGTGGTGATATTTTTGGCATTGGCATGTTTGATAGCATTGTTGATGGCTTCCTGATAGATCCGAAACAGTCCGGATGCGGCATCGGGCGACAAAGGAATTTCCTGTGTGTTGACCTGAAAATGAATGTCAATGGGGTATCTTTTAGTCGTTTCTTGGTTGAGCCATTCCATCGCTGCCAACATGCCCAGATCATCGAGAATAGCCGGTCGGAGATCCGACAAAATTCTTCGAATAGAGCGAATGGTATGATCCACCATTTCATTCATTTCATTGATTTTATTCAGCAGCAATGGATCGGCTTCTTGTAATTTTTTTTGCATCCAATGGACATCCATTTGTAAACCGGTGAGTTGTTGTCCTAAATCATCATGCAAATCACGTGCAATCATTTTGCGTTCTTCCTCTCTAATTTGTTGTAAGTGTGTAGATAATCTTCTCAAGTCTTCATTAATGACTTCCATTTCCTTTTCTCTTTTTTTCTCATCATTGATATTTCTGGTATATACTGTAACGAGATGCTCAGAAGGATATACATAATGGTGCAGCCAGTTTCCTGTATCAGTATCCAATACCTCACCTTGTACCTTTTTGTTAGATTCGATTGCATTTCCAATCAGTGTGTACAATGGCTGATTCCTCTCTTTGGGTAATATTTTTTTTAGACTCTTACTAATCAGTATTTCCGGATCTTGTTGAAAATAAGTAGCAGATGCTTTATTGATATAGGTAATGGTGAAATTTTTATCAAAAGCGATAAATGAATCAGAAATACTCTCTAGAATGGATCGTATCTGTAGGGTTTGTTCTTTCACTTTTCTTTCCAGTTCATTCTTAGTTTTGATGGAGTCTGAACGGAATTTATAACCCAGCACAATGACCAATACCAGTGATGTTCCAACAATCAGGTACTGTATGAATGTTAATTGTTGAAATGACTCATTATTTTTTGATTTCGCTTCATTTAGTAATTGGTTTTGTTGTTGTTTAAAGATGCTGATAAAATAACGGACTTTCTCCATGAAAATTCTTCCATCATCTGCATTGTATTGTCGAATGGATTGCTCAAGGGTATTGTTTCGTCGGATATCAATCATTCTTTGTGAAAATGCAAACCTCTTTTCTGCATAAACAATAATTGAATCAATGATATCTTGCTGTCTGGTCTGTTTTATATTTTTTAGCGAGTCGAGGGAAGCGGATAGATTTTGCTTTGCATTTTCAAAAGGGGTTAAAAATTCATCACTACCTGTCAATAAATAACCTCGTGCGCCTGTTTCATTATCAATGGAGAGTGTAAGCACTCTATCTGCAAGTTCAGTGATCTCGAATGATGCAGTGATTTCATGATTGATCGCTCTCAAATCTTCCGTTTGTTTGATGGATACAATGATAACTGTTACAATAATGATCAGTAAGAGAACGACAGCTGTAAAATAGGAAGTTATTTTTTTGAATGCCATATGTCTTCCCTTTTGGTAAAGGATCAACAATATACAAAATCGTGAATAGATTTTAGGCTAGTCTGTGGCTCTTGTTCGTTCAATAATTTGCTTGATCACTGCATCTAATTCAATAGCAGATTCTTTTAAGTATTGAATCAATTGTGGATGTTGAAGATCTGTTTGCGACATGTCATATAAGTTCAATAATCCCATGATATTGGCAACGGGTTTGCGGATCTCATGCGATTGCATCCAGGCGATCTTTTTTAATCGATCATTTTGATCCTGAATTTTTGATTGGATTTTTTGCTGGTCTGTGATATCATGGTTGATGCCTATCAATCTGATGGGTTGCTTTGCTGCATCTCTGATACAGGTGACATTTCCTTTAATGATTCTGATTTCTCCATCCGGTCTGATGATTCTGAATTGAGCAAATAGGGGTTCTGTGGCGTACACAATATTTTTCATGGCTTCATCGGCACCGGGTTGGTCTTCGGGATGTACTCTTTTACGAAAATCTTCAATCGTATGAAAGAAATGCTCTTTGGCAACGCCATAAATTTCATACATCTTATTGTCCCAAATGAGTCGGGAACTGCTGAATTCAAACTCCCAAACACCGAAATTCAGTAGGTGTGAGGCTAATAAAAGTCTTTCGGCTTCAGTAAAGAAGAAATGATGGATATTGGGCTTTGGAGGGTTCAATTGGGGGTATTGAACTATTAAATTAATCTTAATAAAAGGGAATATTTTTTTTAATAGGCTTTTTAAGGTTTTTTTAATCTCTCTAATTCAATTGAGGATCAATGGGATAATTCACCATTTGTTGGTATTCGCCCCCTAAATCTGCGAGTGATTCCTTCCAAATACCCGTGATATCAGGATTAAAAATGAGGTCGTTTTTAGCAACCCTTGTGATCCAGCTTCTATCATCAATCTCCTGTTGTAACTGCGATGTTCCCCAACCACTGTATCCAATAAAAAATCGGATATCGGAAGTAGGTAGCTGCCCACTGTGCAAAAGAGAAAGGGTTTGCGCAAAATCGCCACTCCAAAATATCTGGTCAATCACTTCAACTCCCCCTTCAATCAGATCCGGACGGCGATGTAAAAAGTGCAATGTATCTTTTTGCACCGGTCCGCCTTCTGAAAGCGGAATCAATAAACCCTCTGCATCCGGAACCACATCTTGTAAAGTAAGTTCGATGGGTTTATTGACTACAAAACCAAAACTTCCCTCGTCCTGATGTTCGCAGAGAAATACCACTGTTCTTAAAAAGTTTGGGTCTTTTAAAAATGGATCTGATATCAGTAAGATTCCGGATTCTAATGGCACCATACTGAAAAGTTAAGGGAATCTGTTTGATCTTACAAGTAGGGTTTGAACAGCGTTAAAATCGATATAAATCATGGGTCCGGGTTCATGATTAGCTCGTGTAGACTGTTATATTTGTGAGAATGAAGAGAACTTTCCCCGTTATTGTTATACTGATTACCCTCTCGCTGCTTGGACTTTTTATCATACAAAGTTCATGGCTGAATAATTTGTTTGAGATACGTAATACTGAGTTACTCAATAAAGCATATGAAGCAGCTTCCAATGTAACCCAAAAACTTACCAATAACGCACCCGCTTCTCAGCGATTGCGACTGCCCAAACGTGGTGGACTTACTTTCAATCCCGATTTTCATTTGCATATTTTGAAACCACCCACCATTGATCAACGGTTTACTTTTCAGGATGTACATAAAATGGTGAGACAGGAATTTGATGCGGTAGGATTAAAAGAGATCAAATTTGAGTTTGCAGTGATTGGTCCAACGGAAGAAATTGAAATGTCAACAAAGAAGTTTTCTTCTGAGTATTGGGATACGATTTTAAATAAAAGAATTTATCTACCCATCGTTCCTGCCAGCGCCTCAGATTTTGAAGGGTTGAGTGCTACGGAATATTTGGTGGTGGTGGTTCCCGATTTTCAGAAACAGGCTTGGGCATCATTGAAATGGGTATTTATAGGAGCTGTTGTATTTATGTTCATCATTATTGCAGCTTTCTATGTTACCATTCGTTCATTGTTGAATCAGAAAAAATTGAGTGAGATCAAAAGTGATTTCATCAATAACATGACGCATGAATTTAAGACGCCACTGGCAACCATATCATTAGCAGTAGATGCCATTCGAAATGAAAAAGTGCAGTCGGATCCGGAGAAAATGAAATATTTCAGTGGGATCATCAAAGAAGAAAATATCCGGATGAACAAACATGTGGAGACCATTCTTCAGGCGGCATTGATGGAGAAACAAGAATTAAAATTGAATTTGAAAAAGCTGCATGTACATGATGTGGTGCAACATGCATTGGATAATCATCAATTACAGCTTCAGGATAAACAAGGCATGGTTGAATTACATTTGAATGCTGCCAATGATGTAATTGAAGCTGATGAGGCGCATTTTACCAATATGATATCCAATTTGGTGGATAATGCTATTAAGTACTCAAAAGATAAACCACTGATTCGCATTACTACCCATAGTACAACCAAACATATTCTCATTCGCGTAGAAGATAACGGTATTGGTATGAGTAAGGAATCTGTAAAACGGATCTTCGAAAAGTTCTATCGCGCACACACAGGTAATTTGCACAATGTAAAAGGATTTGGTTTAGGTATGAGTTATGTAAAGACGGTCATTGATGCACATAAGGGGAAAGTGAAGGTAGATAGTACCCTTGGTAAAGGAAGTGCATTTACGATTGAAATGTCTTTGATGAAGGGGCATCAAAATTAATCCTGTTTCCACAACAAGGATCCATCTCCATAGCTCAGGAATCGAAAGTCGTGATCAAGTGCGTATTGATAAATATTTCTCCAGTTGGTTCCTGTAATGGCTGCTACCAATAGTAGTAGTGTAGATTGTGGTTGATGAAAATTCGTGATCAAAGCTTTCATGATCTTGAAAGGATAACCCGGTGCGATGATGATACTTGTTTTAGTGATTAACCGGTATAATTTTCTTTCACGCAAATAATTTTCAAGTGCTAGGAGTGCTGCTTCTGTACTGGGTAATGCACCTGAATGGTTATACGGATCCCACTGGTCAACAGTAAGCTCTTGAATAGCGATCGAAGGTTGATCGATGATTTTCTTACCTAGCCAGTATAAACTTTCGACAGTGCGTAAAGAAGTGGTACCTACAGTGATGATGTTGTGTGATAATGCTTTTCTGATGGTTTCAATCGATTCAATACTTACATCAATATATTCAGCATGCATTTCATGATCTTGCATTACGGATGCTTTCACCGGTTTAAAAGTGCCGGCCCCTACATGTAGTGTTACGAATTCAGCATGAATATTTTTTTCAGCCAATCGTGTTAGCAAGGGAGTTGTGAAATGTAAACCAGCTGTGGGTGCTGCTACTGAACCATCGTATTTGGCATACACTGTTTGATAACGCTCTTTATCTGCATCTTCCACATCACGATCCATATAAGGTGGGAGTGGAAGATTACCTGCATGATGTAAAATATCAGCGAAAGAAAGATGGGCTTCACTCCATTGAAATAAAATGATAAAAGCATCTGAATGTACAGCTAGTTTTTCTGCAAATACTTGTACTTGCTGATCCTTCCAGTTAAATGATAAAGTGAGTTGACCTTCTTTCCATTTTTTTGCACCTCCGACCAAGCATTTCCAATACACTTGTTGCTTTTGCATCATAGCAGTGGTTACATCTGCGTAACGATCATCAGGCTCCAGACAAAATATTTCGATGGCGCCTCCGGTGGGTTTATAAAAATGCAAACGTGCTTCTACTACTTTGGTATTATTAAATATCAACAGTGTATCAGGAGGCAATAGTTCAGGCAGTGAGCGATATACATCTGTGGTGATACTTGCATTTTGATAGATCAATAATTTACTGAGGTCTCTTTCTTCAACAGGGTAACGGGCAATGCGTTCATCCGGTAAATCGTAACTGAAATCAAGTATCGATAAGTCTTTGGGATGCATATCCAATATTCAAGTGAGCGGCAAAGTTAATGATGAAGCTTGCTGTAGAGCGATCATTTCTTTCTTTTCATGCACTTCAATCCACTCCATTGTTCATTTACTGCGCATACTTTCACATCTACCCAGCCTGTAGACAGTACAATTGAGCGGATGGTATCTTCTGTAAGATCTGTGGGAATTCCTGCTGACTTTTTATACCAGGAGATCCAAATACAGCCACCCGGGGCTGTTTGGGTGGTGAGTTTTGGGAAGATGATTGTGAGTTCTTGCTGGCTGGTAACAAAACAATGGGTCAAATCGGCTTCCCCACTTTTTACCACCTGTTGGCTCACCGACAAGCCGATCATTTGCTCATAGTGTTCCGGTGCTGACACAAGCCTGATGCGGGTTTCGGGCTTAATACCCAGTTTCTGCCAGATGGGTTTTCCTGAATAGCCGGTAGGGTTCATGGATGGAATTCTTTATGGATTGATTTTCAATGAAATATAAGACTATTAAGGCTTTCGAATGGTTTTCCACGCACTATTCACAGGAATCCACATTTCATTCACATACCCTTTTGCCTTCATCTCCTGTAATTCAATACAGTATTGTATTACAGCGATTTTCTATTTGTGGATAAATAGAGTCTTCCCAAATACGGGTTAAAAGTGGGAAAAAGTGTTATTTTGTGTCAACAAGTGGTAATCTTAAAAATATTTATTCACCAATGACCGGATTTCACGGAGAATACGAAGCTACAGTTGACGCGAAAGGGCGTTTCCTGCTTCCGGGCGGACTGAAAAAGCAGTTGCCGGAGGGGGAGAGCCGTTTCATACTCAGCCGTGGTTTCGAAAAATGTCTCACGTTGTATCCTTTGAAAAGTTGGGAATTAATCATTGCCAAGATTAGCCAGTTGAATGATTTCGACCCCAAAGTACGTCAATTCCGCCGTCAGTTTTTGGGTGGTGCTACAGAAATAGAACTGGATAATGCCGGTCGTATGCTGTTGCCTGCCTCACTGAAGGAGTTTGCCGGGTTAGGTAAGGATATCATCCTCGCCGCCGCAATGGATCGTTTCGAAATCTGGGATGCCGGTAAGTACAAACAGCTCTTTGAGGATTTCTCACCAGAAGCTTTCAGTAGCCTGGCGCAGGAAGTGATGACTGATAAAATTTGAAAATGAATCAATTTGAAAATTTGAAAATGAAAAACATTGTGAGGTTCATTTTCGACTCTTCAATTGTTTGCTCAATTTTTTGGTCTGGTCAATTCGGAAAAAAATATTGTCATCCCGACGAAGGAGGGACAAATTTTCAAATTTTCAAATTAGTCAATTTTCAAATTTTCAAATTTTCAAATTGAAAAACGGTTATCACATCCCCGTCCTCTATCATGAAACCCTGGAAGGTTTGTCGATCAAGCCCGATGGTGTATATGTGGATTGCACTTTCGGTGGTGGTGGACATAGCAGAGGAATATTGGCGCAGCTGAATGAAAAAGGCAAACTCTTTGCTTTTGATCAGGATGCAGATGCGCAGAAAAATATTCCGGATGATGGTCGCGTAGTCTTTGTACCGCAAAACTTTCGTCACCTGCAACGCTTTCTTCGTTTGCATGAAGTACAGGCAGTTGATGGTATTCTCGCTGATCTGGGTGTTAGCAGTCACCAGTTTGATGAAGGTGATCGCGGCTTCTCTATTCGCTTCTCCGGTCCATTGGATATGCGGATGGATAGACGCCAATCGCTCAGTGCTGCAGATATTGTAAAAGGATATACCGAACAACAATTGCACAAATTGTTTGAACAGTATGGCGAAGTCAGTAATTCAAAAACACTGGCCAAGCAAATCGTTCAACAACGCCATCATATCCAAGTACAAACCATCGAACAGTTTAAGGCACTGATTAGTCCAGTGGTGAAAGGAAATCCGAACAAGTACTTGGCTCAGGTATTCCAGGCGCTTCGTATGGAAGTGAACGACGAAATGGGGGCATTGAAAGAAATGTTACAGCAGGTTCCTGCTGTACTCAAAACAGGTGGTCGTATTGCCATCATCACTTTCCATTCTATAGAAGACAGGCTGGTAAAGAACTTTTTCCGGCAGGGGAGTTTCGACGAAACACCTGATAACCCGCTGTTGCCTGTAGTGAAAGAGCAAGTGCTGAAAGTGATCACAAAAAAACCAATAACAGCATCAGCAGAAGAGCTGAAACAAAATAGCAGAAGCAGAAGTGCAAAGTTGAGAGTGGCGGAGAGGATGTAGAGGTGAAAGGTGAAAAGTGAAAGGTGAAAAGTGAAAGGGTTTGTCTGTCAACTGTCAACTATCATCTGTCAACTAAAAAAAATGTCCGAGTCAGAAAAAATACAAACGCAAAAAAATCCGCTGAAAGGTTTATTCAACTATCAGTGGATACTGAAGAACATTCCGTTTTTTCTTTTTCTGTCTTTTCTGGCGGTTTTATATATCGCTAACGGACATATGGCTGATAGAACAATTCGGAATATCAACAATACAATAAAGCAGTTGAAAGAGCTGCAATATGAATACAAGACGCTGAAGAGTGAAGTGATGTTTAAGAGTGAAGAACAGCAAGTGATTAAGGCGACAGAGCCATTGGGATTGAAAGTGATTAAGGAGACGCCGGTGAGGTTGAAGAGTGAGAAGTGAGAAGTGAGAGGTGAGAGGTGAAAAGTGAAAGGTGAAAAGTGAAAGGTGAATGAATTTTTTTTGGATTGACTGACTTATAAAAACCGTACCCTACCTTGGAAGTAAAACGCGACATACTTTGGCGTGTATACCTCAGTTATATACTGGTGGTGGCTGTTTGTATCGCCATTTTTGGTAAGGCGGTATACATTCAGCAAGTAGAAGGTGGCTATTGGAGAAGTATGAGCGACAGTCTTCATCAACGCATCGACGAAATAGAAGCTGAGCGTGGCACCATTTATAGTGAAGACGGACAAATGCTCAGTACCAGTATTCCTCAGTTCGATATCTACATGGATTTCAGGGTAGAATCGCTCCGCGCAAAAAATGGATTGTTGTTTCGTGAGAACATTGATTCTCTGAGTTATTATTTGGCAGACCTTTTTAAAGATCAGTCTAAGGAAGATTACAAAGCTTTATTAAAGCAAGGCTATAAAAACAACGATGCGTATTTCCTGCTTAAAAAGAAAATCTCTTTCCGTGAATACGAGCAATTGAGAAAATTCCCGCTGTTTCGTTTGGGCAGGTATAAGAGTGGCATGATTGCTAACGAAAAAACCATTCGCCTGAATCCTTATAAAATGCTGGCTTTTAGAACCATCGGTTTGGCAAGAGATACGAATAAAGTAGGGTTGGAAATGACTTACGATAGCATCTTAAAAGGAAGAAATGGCAAACAATTGGTTCGATCTATTGCCGGTGGTGTTCATGTTCCTGTTGATGCAGATACTTATGAAATTGAACCTGAGACAGGCAAAGACATTGTAAGTACCATTGATGTTTTTATTCAAGAAGTGACGGAGAATGCCTTGATGAAAATGATGATCAAAAACGAAGCTGAATATGGAACAGCGATCGTGATGGAAACCAAAACCGGTAAGATCAAGGCCATTGCCAATTTGGGAAAAAGAGGAGAGGGCAACTACTGGGAAGATTTTAATTATGCGATCAGTCCATCTGAACCCGGTTCTACTTTCAAGCTAGCTACCATGATGGCTTTGCTGGAAGACAAAAAAATCAGTTTGAATCAAGGTGTGGATTTAGAGGGTGGTACTTGGAAAACTGCCGGTCAGGTGGTGTATGATAGCGAAAAGCATGGAAGAAATATTGTTTCAGTCAAGCAAGCATTCGAGCTGAGTTCCAATGTTGGAATGGCGAAACTGGCTTCTGCGCACTATGCATCCAATCCTTCTCGTTTTATTGCGCACCTGAAAAAAATGAGAATGGATACACTCACGGGTATCGATCTAACCGGTGAACGTAATCCAACCATTTTCAAGCCCGGACATAAACTTTGGGGGCCTACTACATTACCATGGATGGCATTTGGTTACAATTTGGCGGTGAGTCCATTGCAGACCTTATCGCTTTACAATGCTGTGGCCAATCATGGTAAAATGATGAAGCCCTATTTGGTATCTGCTATCAAAGAAGAGGGTGTGCTTCAAAAATCATTTGCTCCAACAGTGGTTGATGAGAAGATCTGTAGTGATGAAACATTGAAACAGCTAAGAGAATGTTTGGAAGGTGTTTGTATATCGGGTACAGCTGCCTTGCTTTTCAAAGGATCGCCTTATGCAGTTGCCGGAAAAACAGGTACAGCTTTGGTTGCCAATGGTAACAGAGGATATGCAGACAAAATTTATCAATCTTCTTTTGCCGGTTATTTTCCTGCTAATGATCCCCAATATACTTGTATAGTAGTGATCAAGAATAAGCCACATGCAGCTGTATACTATGGTGGTTCGGTAGCCGGACCTGTATTTAAAGAAATCGCTGATAGATTATTCAGCACTTATGTACGTGTAGGCAATATTGCAAAGCAGCAAGCAAAATTAGATAGCAGTTATTTCATGTATGCAGGTTTCAAACCGGATGTGACAACTGTGACACAAAAATTGAATATCCCATTCAAGGATTCATCTCGTAGGGCAGATGAGTGGGTGGCGATGAGTGGAAAGAATAGTACAGTTACGATTCAAGCCAAACAAGTTTCTGATAAAGCCATGCCTCTACTAAAAGGAATGGGATTGAAAGATGTGGTTTATCTGTGTGAGAATTTAGGATTAAAAGTGCAGGTGCAAGGAAAAGGAAAAGTAGTAGCTCAATCGATATTACCCGGACAACAATTTGCCAAAGGACAATTGGTCAACATTGCGCTTAATTAAATTGAAATGACAAAACTACAAGACATATTATACAAGGTTCATCTAAAGCAGGTACATGGTAGTACTGATATAACTGTATCTGGTATTCAGATCGATTCCAGAAAATTAGAAAAAGGTAATGTATTTGTAGCGATCAGAGGAGCAGTTTCTGATGGACATCAATTCATCGACAAAGCAATAGATGCTGGTGCAACAGTAATTGTATGTGATACCATGCCTTCTAGTTTTAACGAAGGAGTGACTTATTTGGAGGTAAATGATACACAAGAAGCGGTAGCTTATATGGCACATCAGTTTTATGATGAGCCCTCTACGAAAGTAAAATTGGTAGGTGTAACGGGAACCAATGGGAAAACAACAATTGCTACAGTACTCTTTAAATTATTCAGCAGACTGGGTTATAAATGTGGATTGATCAGTACAGTACAGAATCAAATCGGTAATGATATTATTCCTGCTACACATACTACACCCGATGCAGTGAATTTGAATGCATTACTCAGACTCATGGTTGATTCCGGATGTAGTCATGTTTTTATGGAGTGTAGCAGTCATGCCATACATCAACACCGCATTACAGGTCTAACGTTTACTGGAGCATTGTTCAGTAATATCACACACGATCATTTGGATTATCATAAAACTTTTGAAGAATATATCCGTGTGAAAAAATCATTCTTCGATCATCTACCTGCCACTGCATTTGCGATCTCAAATGCAGATGATAAGAGAGGAGAAGTGATGTTACAGAATACACAAGCAACAAAGTATTTCTATAGTCTCAAAACATTGGCATCCTTCAAAGGTAAGATTCTGGAAAATGCATTGACAGGTTTGGTAATGACAGTGAATGATAAAGAAGTTCATTTTCGGTTGATTGGTGAATTCAATGCCTATAATCTATTGGCTGTGTATGGTGCCGCGGTTTGTTTGGGAGAAGAGAGTGATGAAGTGTTAACTCAATTAAGCATGTTGAGTGGTGCAGAAGGCAGATTTGATTATGTGATCAGTAGTGGACTCATCATCGGTATCGTAGACTATGCACATACTCCTGATGCTTTGGAAAATGTTCTAATGACCATTAAGAAATTAAGAAAAGGACATGAGCAGGTGATTACGGTTGTGGGTTGTGGTGGTGATAGAGATAAAACCAAGCGACCCATCATGGCACAAACAGCATGTGACTTGAGTGACAGAGTGATATTGACCAGTGATAATCCTAGAACAGAAGATCCGGAAATGATATTGAAAGATATGGAAGCAGGGCTGAGTAGTTCAGCTAGAAGAAAATATATCTCCATTGTAGACAGAAAGGAGGCGATTAGAACGGCGGTAAGTTATGCGGGTGCTGATGATATCATTTTAGTAGCAGGTAAGGGACACGAAAAATATCAGGATATCAAAGGTGTGAAATATGCTTTTGATGATAAAGAAGTGTTGCAAGAGATGTTTAAAGAATTGGGTAAATAATCAAATCACAACAAACCAAACACATGTTATACCAATTATTTACATGGCTAAAACAAGAGTTCAACATGCCCGGCGCCGGTATGTTTCAATTCCTGACTTTCAGAATTGCGATGGCGGTTCTTTTGTCACTGGTGATTGCCACTGTATATGGTAAGCGTTTGATTTTATTCCTACAGAAAAAACAGATCGGTGAAACAGTCAGAGATTTAGGACTACAAGGTGAGCACCTGAAGAAAGGAACACCCACCATGGGCGGTATCATTATTCTTTTGAGCATATTAATACCCACCTTACTTTTTGCCAATCTGGATAAAGTATATATCCGTTTGATGATTTTGTGTACCGTTTGGCTAGGTATCATTGGGTTTCTGGATGATTACTTTAAAATACGTGCAAGAAAATCGGCACAGCAGAAAGGAGAGTCATACAAGAAAAAAGATAGTGATGGTCTGGCAGGTATCTCTAAGATCATTGGACAAGTAGGATTGGGTATCATCATTGGTACTACACTGTATTTCAGTAATGCGGTAACAGTGGAAAGAGAGATTGTTTCAACACCTTATGCAACGTTGCAGCAAGGGGAACGTTTTGCAAAAGATACCAATATTGTTACAAGAACCATCAATGGCGAAGAACGTAGGTATGTAAAGGTAAAGACCCCCATTACTACCATTCCTTTTGTAAAAAATCATGAATTCAATTACAGCAAACTGATCAGCTGGATGGGTGAAGGTGCTGAGAAGTATACCTGGATCATTTATATACTGATCGTAACATTCATCATTACTGCAGTATCGAACGGTGCGAATATTACAGATGGCTTAGATGGATTGGCCGCAGGTGTGAGTGCCATTATTGGCGTGGCGCTGGGTGTATTCATCTATGTGAGTGGTAACTATGTGTTGGCAGACTATCTGAATGTAATGTACATACCTAATCTAGGTGAGTTGTCCATATTCGTTGGTGCATTTGTAGGTGCCTGTATTGGTTTCTTGTGGTACAATGTATACCCTGCACAGGTATTCATGGGTGATACAGGAAGTCTTGCACTCGGTGGTATCATCGCATCACTTGCTATCATCGTTAGAAAAGAATTATTGATCCCCATTTTCTGTGGTGTCTTCCTGATTGAATTATTAAGTGTCATGATTCAGGTGAGCTATTTCAAGTACACGAAGAAAAAATTTGGTGAGGGCAGGAGAATTTTTCTGATGAGTCCATTACACCATCACTATCAGAAGAAAGGATTTCATGAAAATAAAATTGCGATCAGGTTTTGGATCGTTACGGTATTGTGTGTGGTGATGTCGATCCTTACCCTGAAAATGAGATAATGGACATGAAGCAACACAGACTGGTCATATTAGGTGGTGGAGAAAGCGGAGTAGGTGCTGCGCTACTCGGAAAACAAAAGGGATATGATGTTTTTCTGAGTGATGGCGGACAGATTAAACCTGTATATGAAAAAGAGCTCATTGACAATCAGATTGATTTTGAATCAGCTAAACACAGTTTAGAACTGATCTTAAATGCAGATGAAGTGATGAAGAGTCCGGGTATACCGGAAAAAAATGAAGTAGTGAAAGCTATTCGTGCCAAAGGTATTCCGGTGATCAGTGAAGTGGAGTTGGCTTATCGGTTTAAAGGTGATAGTAAGATCGTAGCCATTACCGGTAGCAATGGGAAAAGCACTACTACATCATTGATTTATCACATCTGTAAAACAGCGGGATTGGATTGTGCCTTGGTGGGCAATATTGGTTACTCATTCGCCAAGCAGGTTGCTGAAGATCCTAAACCACTGTATGTAGCAGAGATCAGTTCTTTTCAGCTGGATGATATCAAAGATTTCCGTGCAGATGTAAGTGTGTTGTTGAATATCACGGAAGATCATCTCGATCGGTATGACTACAAGTTCGAGAACTATATCAACAGCAAATTCAAGATCATTCAAAACCAGACCATGAATGATTATTTCATCTACTGTGAAGATGATGAAGTGATCATGAACAAACTGAGATTACTAACCATCCATACTAACCCATTACCATTCTCTATGAAACAAGAAGTAAAAAAAGGCGGCTACATCAAAGGAGACCAGATGATGCTGAGAATCCAAGAAGAAAGAGTAAGCATGAGTATTTATGATTTTGCCCTCAAGGGTAAACACAACAACTACAACACTATGGCTGCAGGTATTGCCGCAACGACTTTGGGAATCAGGAAAGAAAAAATCAGAGAAGCCGTGAAGAATTTCCATAGTCTGGAACATCGCATGGAGTTTGTTGCCATGGTAAGAGGTGTTGAGTTTATCAATGACAGTAAAGCTACCAATGTAAACAGTACTTGGTATGCATTGGAAAGTATGACCAAGCCTACCGTATTGGTATTGGGTGGTACAGATAAAGGCAATGACTATACCCTGATCGAAGAACTGGTTAAGGAAAAAGTGAAAGCCATTGTTTGTATGGGGCTTGATAATAGTAAGATCATAGAGGCATTTAAAGATATTGTTCCTGTAATTGTTGAAACGGATAGCGCTAAAAAAGCTGTGAATACTTCTTTTAAGTTGGCAGCAAAAGGTGATGTGGTTTTATTAAGTCCTGCATGCGCCAGCTTTGATCTGTTCAAAAATTATGAAGATCGTGGTACACAGTTCAAAGAGGCGGTAAAAGAATTATGAAATCTTTTTGTTGATCCGGACGGAATCAGAAATACAATATGTCAGAAGTAACCGATAAACTATTTTCTCAGATACCCAGTGTAGAAGGGGTTAGGAGTCAGCTTGTGGATAGAGCAAGAGGAGATAAATATATCTGGGGAATTGTTTTGCTCTTATCATTGATATCCATTCTAGTAGTATACAGTGCTACCGGGTCATTGGCTTATAAGATGTATAAGGGTAATACCAATGTATATCTCTTCAAACAGGTATCATTTACGGTGGTAGGATTATTATTGATTTATTTTCTTCACCGGATCAACTATTCCTTGTTCTCACGAATTGCCACCATTCTTTTTTTAATATCGATTCCATTACTGATCTACACTTTGTTTTTTGGGGCAAGGATCAATGAGGGAAGCAGATGGATCAAGTTACCGATCATTCAATTGACCGTACAAACCAGTGATTTGGCTAAGCTGGCATTGTTCATGTATATTTCTCGATTGCTGAGTAAGAAGCAAGAAATGATCAAAGATTTTAAAAAAGGATTTCTTCCGGTGGTAATACCCGTACTGATTATTTGTGCTTTGATTATGCCGGCCAATCTTTCCAATGCTTTACTCACAGGAGCTACCTCGCTGTTATTGATGTTTATCGGTCGTGTAAGTCTGAAGCATATTTTACTTACAATTGGTATCGCATTGATACCGGTGCTCTTCATTATATCGGTAGCTGTAATGACCCATCAGAGTAAAGCCAAAGCAGATGGACCTGTGGTAGCAGAAAAAGCAAAATCAATCGGACGATTTGGAACCTGGGTGAAGCGTGTGCAAGATTTTATTTATGCAGAACAGGCAGAAGTGCCCTACCAGGTACAGCAAGCTAAAATTGCCATTGCGAATGGTGGGGTCTTAATGGGGTTAGGTCCGGGTAATAGTCAGCAGAGAAATTTTTTGCCACAGGCATATAATGATTTTATCTATTCCATCATCATTGAAGAGTATGGATTGTTAGGTGGTGCTTTCATGATCTTTATCTATCTGGTATTTCTATTTAGGTGTATTCGAATTTTTAGAAGATGTCCTTATGCATTTGGTGCATTTCTAGCATTGGGATTAAGCTTCACCCTGGTGATACAGGCAGTAGCGAATATGGCAGTAAATGTGAATCTGGTTCCGGTAACAGGAGTAACGCTACCACTTGTGAGTATGGGGGGTAGTTCATTTTTATTTACTTGTTGTTCTATCGGTATCATATTAAGTGTAGCAAGAAATGTGGAACAGATGGAAGGAAAGCCGGAGCCGGCACCATTACAAACCACAACTGTAACTGTATAAGCAATGGCAAAGAAAATTATTATAGCGGGAGGAGGTACCGGTGGACATATATTTCCGGCGATTGCTATTGCCAATGCCATTAAAAAGATAGCGCCCGATACGGAGATCTTATTTATTGGTGCGAAGGGCAAAATGGAAATGGAAAAAGTACCTCAGGCGGGATATACCATTGAAGGATTGGATATTACAGGGTTTAATAGAACCAACTTATTTAAGAATATTTCACTACCCATCAAATTGATCAAAAGTTTTTGGAAAGTGCGTCAATTGATCGGGTCTTTCAATCCTGATGCTGTCATTGGTGTGGGGGGATATTCAACCTATCCTGTTCTGCGTTTTGCACAGCAAAAAAATATACCCACATTTATTCATGAAGCCAATTCTTTTGCAGGCAAGAGTAATATGCTGCTAGGAAAAAGAGCGATTCATGTTTTTGTTGCAACAGCGGGTATGGAAAAATTCTTTCCTGCCGAAAAAATTACCATCACCGGAAATCCGGTACGATCTGCGATCACTTCTATGCATATTTCTCATACCGAGGCTTTGAATTTTTTCGGTTTGGGTGATGATAAAAAAACAGTTCTCGTTATTGGAGGAAGTTTGGGTGCAAGAAGTATCAATGAAGTAATAGCTGCTCATGTTCATGAGTTTTCTTCACTGGGATTACAATTGATCTGGCAAACAGGAAAGAATAATGCAGAAGCTTACCTGCAAAGAGCAAAGCCGTTCTCCAATATCTATGTCAATAGTTTTATTACTGATATGGATAAAGCGTATGCGGCTGCAGATATTGTGATATCAAGAGCCGGTGCTATGTCTGTGGCAGAATTATGTGTAGTTAAAAAGCCGGTGATATTTGTGCCTTATCCTTTTGCTGCGGAAGATCATCAAACCGCCAACGCTATGCATTTGGTAAATCATCAGGCGGCATTGATTGTAAAGGATGCAGAAGTATCTGCTAAGCTTTTTTCAACGATGGTTTCGCTTGCCAAAAATACAGATCAGCAACAAACCTTAAGTAATAACATCGCTTCATTGGCGATTACAGATGCAGATACTGTGATTGCTCAAAAAGTTTTAAGCTATATCCGTGCATAAACTGAACGACATACAAAAAATTTACTTTATCGGTATCGGTGGTATCGGTATGAGTGCATTGGCGCGTTATTTTAAATCAAGAGGGGCGGCGGTAAGTGGTTATGATAAAACCGTTACACCCTTAACAAAAGAATTGGAACAACAGGGTATCGCTATTCATTATGAAGAAAGGGTAGACCTGATTCCAAAAGATGTGGATGCGGTAGTCTATACACCCGCTATTCCCGCGAATCATGCAGAGCTGGTTTATTATCGTGAGCATCAATATACAGTTGTCAAAAGAAGTGATGTGTTACAGTGGATCACCGAAGGTTCTTTTAATATCTGTGTTGGTGGTACCCATGGTAAAACAACTGTTACTTCCATGATTGCTCATTTGTTGCGTCATTCAGGTTATGGATGTAATGCTTTTCTGGGTGGTATAGCAGCTAATTACAATACCAATTTCTGGAGTAGTGAGCGAAATGTAGTAGTGGTGGAAGCAGATGAATACGATCGAAGTTTTCTGAAACTGGTTCCGGATATCGCGGTGGTGACAGCCATCGATCCCGATCATTTGGATATTTATGGAACACCGGAAGAAGTAGAGAATGCTTTTGTACAATTTGCAGGAAAAGTAAAACCCGGTGGCTGTTTGGTAACCAAAAAAGGATTGAGCAGAGAGTCCGAATTGAATGCTTCCCATAATTATCGGTATGCCTATCATCAGTCAGATGCAGATGTGACTACAATAGGTCTGAAAGTTGAGAATGGTAGTTACACATTTGATGTACAAGGTCCAACATGGGTGATTAAGGATATTACCCTACACATGGGTGGATTACACAATATTGAAAATGCGGTTGCTGCGATTACAGTAGCGAAACATTTGGGTATTGATGATGATAAAATTCGTGCAGCGGTTGCAGATTTTAAGGGTGTTCGCAGAAGATTTGAGTATGCATTGAAAAATGCACAGCATGTGGTGATCGATGATTATGCACATCATCCCGAAGAACTAAGGGCATTGATTAGTGGTGTACGAAGCATTTTTAAAGAACAAACACTTACACTGGTTTTTCAACCGCATCTGTTCAGTAGAACCAATGATTTGGCTGATGGGTTTGCGGAAAGTTTGGATATGGCAGATCAGATCATCTTGTTGCCCATTTATCCGGCACGCGAGTTGCCCATGCCGGGCGTAACGAGTGATATGCTGTTACAAAGAATGAAGGCAAAACATAAAATGATCTTAGAGAAGCAAGAAATGCTGAATTGGATCAAAGAAAACAAACCATCACTGGTGGTGATGGCAGGTGCGGGAGATATTGATGCGTTGGTACAACCGGTAAAAGTCATATTGGAGCAATAGTGTATGAATAAGATTGCATGGAAGAAAAGACTGATTCAGGCCGTCTGGATACTGGCGGGTATTGGTACCATTGTACTGATGGGCGCAGCCATGCAACACAAGAACAGAAAAAAATGTACCGACATAAAAATTGAGATCAGCGGAATTGAAGAACATATGTTCATTGATGAGAAAGATGTGCTGGACTTGATTCAATCAAAAGGAAAAGTAACCGGAATAGCTGTGGCGGCTTTGGATCTGCGTGCAATGGAAACATCACTGGAAACCAATCCATGGGTTCGGAACGCAGAAATGTATATCGATAATCAACAGGTATTACAAGTGTTGATTGAGGAAAGACAACCTGTTGCCAGGGTATTCACCATTCAGGGAGGGTCTTTTTATGTAGACAGTTCAGGTATGCGACTACCGTTGAGTGAAAAACTATCTGCACGTGTGCCTATGTTCACCGGTTTTCCTTCTGATAATGTCAAATTATCAAAACCGGATAGTGTATTGTTAAAGGATATTGTGAAAATCGGAGAGTTTGTATTGGCAGATTCTTTCTGGATGGCACAGGTTGCTCAGATCGATATTGAGCCGGGTCGTCAATATGAACTGATACCGGTAGTGGGGGATCATGTGGTATCCATTGGTAATGCAGAAGACCTTGATGCCAAGTTCAATCGTCTCTATACATTTTATAAGCAAGCTTGGTTACAAAAGGGGATACACTACTATGAACGTTTGAATGTACAGTTCGATAAGCAAGTGGTAGCAGTAAAAAGAGGGGCGGCGGCTATGCGACAGGATTCTACGGCTGCTTTGGCCTTGATACGTCAGATGACTGATCCCTTGACAACAGTACCGGTGACAGTATCGAAAGACAGTATATCAAAACCCAATCCGGTCTTGGTTGTGGAAAAGCCTGTGCAAGAAAAAGCAGCTGTTAAAACTATTACTAACAATAACAATAAAATAAATACGAATCCGTTATCGAAGAAGGTAGCTGCTAAACCGACTGATCAAAAGAAGGAAGTAGTGAAGCCGAAGGCGGTGATGAAGAAGAGTGAGTAGTCGAATCGTGAATTGTCAATATTCACAATTCACCATTCACAAAAAAATTGGAAACAACTAAAACACATACCTTATGAATCACAATGAATCACCCATCATTGTTGGTCTGGACATCGGAACTACTAAAATTGCGGCCATTGCGGGTCGTAAGAATGAGTATGGCAAACTGGAGATATTAGGTTTTGGCCGTGCCAACAGCAGCGGTGTACAACACGGACAAGTGTTGAACATCGATCAAACCATTAAAGCGATTCAGCAAGCTTTGCAGAATTGCTATGAAAGTAATCCTGATCTGGAGATCAATGAAGTTTATGTGGGTATTGCCGGTCACCACATCAAAAGCTTGCAGACTCGTGGCGACATGGTGCGTCAGGAGCATGAAACTGAGATTCAGCGCTGGGAGATTGATCAGTTATTGAATAACCAACGTAAGACCTTCATCCCTGCCGGTGATCAGATCATTGATGTGATTCCGCAGGATTTCCATGTAGACAATATTCAGAATATCAAAGATCCGGTTGGTTACAATGGGGTGAAAGTGGGCGCTAATTTCCATATCATCACAGGAGACCGTAATGCGATCAGAAATATTCACCGTGCAGTAGACAGAAGTGGTTTAAGTACCAAAGATCTGGTATTACAACCCTTAGCTTCTGCCAGTGCCGTAATGAGTGATATCGATATGGAAGCAGGTGTTGCCATCCTTGATATTGGTGGTGGTACCAGTGATCTCGCGGTTTTCTATGAAGGCATTTTAAAACATACAGCAGTGATTCCATTTGGTGGTGAGAATATCACCAATGATATCCGTATGGGTTTAGGCGTATTGAAGAGTCAGGCTGAAGCCATGAAAGTTCAATTCGGAAGTGCTTTGGCAGATGAGGCAAAAGCCAATGCGTTCATTACGATCCCCGGGTTGAAAGGAATGCCAGCCAAAGAAATCAGCGTGAAGAATCTCGCGGCAATTATCCAGGCAAGAATGAGTGAGATACTTGATTTTGTGACCTATCATATCAAAACAGTAGGATTGGATAGTCGTGCCTTGAATGGTGGTATTATCCTTACCGGTGGTGGATCTCAGCTGAAGCATTTGATTCAATTAACTGAATATACTACCGGATTGAATGCAAGAATCGGATTGCCAAATGAACACTTGGCGCCGAATCATATTGAAGAGTTAAAAAAGCCGATGTATGCAACCTGTTTGGGATTGATCTTGAAAGGGTACAGTGATTATGATCACAAATACAAAGAGTTCAATGAGCAATTCAAGAAAGTGGAAGTGCCTAAGAACCTGAAAGTGGAAACCCCTGAGATCATCGTACCGGAAATGCCGGCAGTTCCACAGTCTGTTGATGGCCATATCAGAAAAACAAAGTTCTGGGATAAGTTCAAAAACAATCTGATTGATCTCTTTAAAGAAGAGGAAGATCAGATGATAAAATAAAACACGGATAATCAGCGTTTCCTATTTATTCGTCCTAATGAAAACACAGACAATCTACTAACCCAACAAAAACGTTCTCTATGATTCACTTTGATCTTCCCAAACAGAAATCCTCCATCATCAAGGTACTTGGTGTGGGCGGAGGCGGGAGCAACGCCGTTAACTTCATGTTTGATCAGAATATCGAAGGTGTTGATTTTATTATTTGTAATACGGATGCCAAGGCAATCGAGCAAAGTAAGATCCCCAATAAGATACAATTAGGCCCACATCTCACACAGGGATTGGGTGCAGGTGCCAACCCTGAAGTTGGAAAAAAAGCAACAGAAGAATCGCTAGATGAAATCAGACGTATCCTGGAAGTGAATACCAAAATGGCATTCATTACCGTGGGTATGGGTGGTGGAACCGGAACCGGTGGTGCACCCATCATCGCTCAGATCTGTAAGGAACTGGGTATTCTGACTGTTGGTATCGTTACCACTCCGTTTGGATTTGAAGGTCCACGCAGACAAATACAAGCAGATGAAGGTATTCGTCAGTTAAAGCCTTATGTAGATACATTACTGGTGATCAGCAATGATAAACTGCGTATCCAGTATGGTAATCTGAAAATGAAAGAAGCTTTTGCCAAAGCAGATAATGTATTGGCTACCGCTGCAAAATGTATTACGGATGTGATCAACAGCCGTGGACATATCATTGTAGACTTTGCTGATGTTTGTACAGTGATGAAGAATGGTGGTGTAGCAATTTTAGGTAAGGCTGAAGTAGAAGGTGAGAACCGTGCACAGATGGCTATTGAAGAAGCATTGTCTTCTCCTTTGTTGAATGATAATGATATCAGAGGTGCTAAGTGGATTTTGATCAATATCAATAGTGCTGAGGGTGATCATGAGTGTACCATGGATGAACTGGAGACCATCAATAACTACCTGCGCATGCAAGCAGGTGAAGATACCGATGTGATTGTGGGTATGGGTTATGACAATACACTCGATAAAAAAATTGGTATCACATTGATCGCAACAGGCTTTGAACATAAAGATCCTTTTGCAAAACCGGTAGAGCCTAAAAAAGCAGAGCCCAAGCAGGAAAAAATTGTGATGACACTGGATCTCGAAGCTCCTAAGCAGGAAGAAAAAGCAGAAGCACCACAGCCTGTTCAGCAAACACTTCCACTGGAAGATAAAGATCCGTTTGCTCCAAGAATGGAAGAAGTAGCAGAAGTAGCTCCGATGTTGAATTTGTTTTCAGCACCTGCTATTGTTGAACAAGAACTACCTGCTACGGAAGAACCGGTAGAAAATTTTACTTTACAGTTTGAGCTGAGTCCTGAAATCACTGCTGAAGTAGTGGTTCCGGAGCCTCCTGCTGAAGAAGTGCATATAAATAAGACCATTGTGCAGGATGAGTTGTTGCAATTCAAAGTGAATGAGCAACCTCAGCAACCAGTAAGTAATACCCTATTCAGCAAGCCGATGAATATTTATGCTGAACCGGAAATGCCTGCTCAACCGGCACCACAACCTGTTCAGGAAGTAAAACCTGTGATTGCCGAGATCAAGGAAACACCTGCACAAGAAGAGGAGCCTTCTATGCAATTAATTGAGAAAGAAGAAACACCTGCTCCTAAAGCAGTGATATCTCCTTCTTCCTTTATTGATGATTCTGTGTTGGATGATGCGGAAGATCAAAAAAGAAGAGCTGCAGAACGCATCCAGCGTTTAAGAAATCTTTCTTTTAATACGAATGCCGGAGATGCCAATGAGTTTGATAATGTTCCTGCTTATGTAAGGAGAAACATGGAGTTGTTCGGCAATACACTTACTTCTGTAGAAGATTTCTATAGTAAGTACACGGTAGGAAAAGATGAGAACAATCAAGCGCAGATCTCTACCATTAATACTTTCCTTGATGGAAAGAAACCCGATTAAGATCGATTGCTTATCATAGACGTTTTAGCCTGGTGATTTTAGTTGTTGACCCCGACGTTGCAGTCGGGGTTCTTTTTTCAACAATATTCAACGGATATTTGTATTAATTACGCTGATAACATTTCTGAATAGCTTCTTAGAAAAAATCAATAAAGGGATTGTTTATTTACGATTATGGCAACAATACTCATCACAGGTGGAACGGGGATGGTTGGACAACAGCTAACAGGGTTACTCTTATCAAAAGGGTATGATGTGATTTGGTTAAGCCGTACACCCGGAAAAAAACAGATGGATGATAAAACTATCCAAATCGCTTCATGGAATTTGAAGGAACAAACCATCGATGAAACCGCTATTCAACAAGCAGATCATATCATTCATTTGGCGGGTGCAGGGGTTGCGGATAAAAGATGGACTGCCAAACGAAAACAAGAAATATTAGACAGCAGAACCCAAAGCAGTGCATTATTGGTGAAAGCATTAAAAACAATTCCCAATAAAGTACAATCTGTGGTCAGTGCTTCTGCCATTGGTTGGTATGGACCTGATGAATACAATACAGTAGCTTCCTCTTTCACGGAAGAGATGCCGCCATATCCCGATTATTTGGGCAATACTTGTAAAGCCTGGGAAGAAAGTATTGCGCCGGTTACTGAGCTCGGTAAACGATTGGTGAAATTGCGTATTGGTATTGTATTAAGTACAACCGGCGGTGCACTTGCAGAATTTAAAAAACCACTGAAAGCTGGTATGGCTGCTATCCTTGGTAATGGAAAACAAATCATCAGTTGGATTCATGTGCATGATCTTTGTCGCATGTTTTTGTATGCTATCGAAAATCAGTCGATGCAGGGAACATTTAATGCGGTAGCACCGCATCCTGTTTCCAATAAAGCATTGACACTCACATTAGCGAAACAAAAAAACGGATCATTCTATATCCCCTTTTATGTACCCGCCTTTCTTCTCAAAATGATACTCGGTGAAATGAGTATAGAAGTATTAAAGAGTGCCACTGTCAGCAGCCACAAAATCGAAGAACAAGGCTTTAGGTTTGAATACCCTACTGTTCAACAAGCTTTAAGAGATCTGTGATTCGTTGATCTTTGATTTCTTGATTTGTTTTTATTAAATCAAAAAATCAAAGATCTCCAAAGGAGTCCTGCGGACAAAAAATCAAACTTTAAAGGTCTCTTTTCTTATGAACCCTATAACAGATAAACCAGATGGCGGCAGTCAATATAATAGTCATGATGACGTGTTCTGGAACGGCTGCTACGGCTTTTTCATAACCGGCCTTGGCATCTTTACCGAAGTTGCCAATAAAAGCTGGAGGTGGAACGATACGGTCTGATATTTCGAAAGGAAAGAATCTTCCCAAATCATTACCTACTTTATACTTGAACCAGGATACGCCAATATTTTCAATGATCAGATACTGAAAGAAATAAATACCCAATGCGATGAAAGCTTTTTTAATCAGGTATCCCAATAAAAAAGCCAAAGTCAATTGTGCAAAAGTTTGTAAGTAGAACAAAGGAATGTATTCCAATTGTTCTGCCCATCTGTAGAATGTTTTGCTATCGGTATAGAATCCATAACCTGCTGCTACAATAGCGTAAACAATGGTAATGATGGTACTGATGATCAGCACATCACATAATTTACTAGTGATGAAATTCTCTCTGCTCCAGCCATCGATTATATTTTGTCTGTGTGTTTTGTAATTATACTCATTCGTGATGAGCATGATTACTAATATAGCAGGCAATACAATAAAAAATGAGGAGAAGAATGCCACCGAATGCCAGGTTTCAGGGAAGGCATAGGGATTGCCCAATAGCATTTTCGCAATGGCTCCCATTTCTTTTCCCTTTGAAATTTCTTCGTATACATTCAAGAACATTAAATTGATACTCGGATAGGTGAGTGCCACAATCACCAGCATCCACCAAAAGGCAGGATACTTTTTGATCTTTAACCATTCTATTTTTATAAGCGATAACATGATTTCTTGTTTTAAGGATGAATTAGTCGTTGGTGAGTTCAAAGAATTTTGTTTCCAGACTCTTTTTCTTCAGGAGTAACTGGTTCAAAGTAATACCCTGATTGAAACAATAGCGATTGATATCTTCCATATTGGCAGTGCCAATCGGGAAGAATAACTGAATGGCTTTTCCTTCTTCTTTTAAGTGTGTATGTCCGGGAATGCTTGCCAGTACTTGCTTGAGCTTCACCGTATCTTGAGCGGATACTTCTACGATATCTTCATTCGCCAACACTTCATCCACGGGACCAGCCGTCAACAGGTTTCCTTTTTTCAGGATGGCCACATGCGTACATACTTTTTCAACTTCATCCAATAAATGACTCGCCATAATAATGGTTTTACCATCACGCGCCAGTTGTTTGATCAATTCACGTATTTCGGCGATACCCACAGGATCCAATCCATTGGTAGGTTCATCAAATACCAATACATCCGGATTACCCAATAAAGCTGCAGCAATGGCTAGTCTTTGCTTCATACCCAGACTATAGGTTTTGAATTTGCTCTTTTTTCTCGCAGATAGTTTTACGATCTCCAATACCCGGTCGATATCTGCCGCATCACCTCTGCCACTGATGGCATGTGTGATATTCAGGTTATCTACTGCAGAGAGATAATGGTAAAAATTCGGCGTTTCTAATAGAGAGCCAATCAGTTTTCTGGTGTCTGCTGAGCCGGGTTTTCCGAACCAGCTGTAGGTGCCGGATCTGGCTTGCAAAATATCCAGAATAATACTGAGTAGGGTGGTTTTGCCACTACCGTTTGGACCTAAAATTCCGAAAACACATCCTTGCGGTACTTCGAAGGATACACTATTCAGGGCTTGAATGGAGCCATAATTTTTGGAGACTCCCTGAATGGAGAGAATGGGTTGCATAAGCGGTTGTTAACGATGAAAAATGATAATCCAAGGGTTGAAGCATACCGAAGATAACTAGAATGTTGACTTTTTGCTGAAATTGGGATGATCTGTTTTTTACATGTATCAACGGTCAGTGACCGGTTTAAAGACAATGAATCCGGGATTTTAATGTGATGAGATTTGAAATAATAATAAATTACAGCAACAAACCACGCAGACCTGCATGCACCCGCACGATGGAAATGTTTTGGTACGATCCGATATCTGTTACCTGATAGAAGAAACTACAGTTAGGTATCAATCAACCATTGAAGATAAAAAGATCATTCTTTCATTATCCTGTCCACTCCATACCCATTGGATTGTTGCATCAGAAATGGTATTGCGGGAGGTCATCGAAATTCTTTTAAAAAATATGTTGGAGCTGAGTGATGAGGCGGAAGTCATTGAGATATCCATTTCCCCCGGTGACCTATTTCTAACCGTAGATTTTTTGAATCGATCAAAATCAACAGAAGCTGAAAAGTTGCATGCTTTCTTTACAGATTCAGCGAATATGTATCATACTTCTTTGTACAAAGCGGTGGAACTGACCATGCAAGAGTTAAAAGGCGAGATTATTTACGGTTCTTCGGAAGAAGCGGGTGCTTTTTTTCGATTAAAAATAAAAGAGAGTTAGTAAAAAGTTCTTCGTAGACGTCTCTCGCAGAGGCACTCTGCGTGTTACACAGCCAACATGTATCATTTACTTTTAGTGTCTATTAACTTAATAAGAAGAATTCATCTAGACTCTCGAAGGGTGTACTATCGAGTTCGTTATCCGTAAGGAACGTTTCAATAAAAAACATATTTCGGAGAGGGGAGCCGCAACGTCCCCATTCTTTCACCTGCGGTGATAGAGGGAGACGATGCGGAGAACGCTCAAAAAAAAACTGAAATTTTGAAAAGTCTACTAATTTCTTACCGGTCTACCACTTTTTAATACACTTTGAATACGCTCCAATGTTTTTCTTTCACCACAGAGACTCAAGAAAGCTTCTCTTTCCAGGTCCAATAAATATTGTTCTGTAACATTAGTAGGTTCACTAAGATCACCACCGCACATTACGTACGCTAATTTCTTGGCCACTACCACATCATGATCCGTGGCATAACCACCACGCCACATGCCATTAATACCTGCATACAAAGCACCCAAGGCTGAACGACCTAATACTTTGATATCATTGCGCTGAATAGGTGTGGTATAACCGCTGTCATACAATTCAATCACTGATTTTTTGGCTTCAGCAATGCGTCTGCCTGTATTCATCACAATTTCATCCGCTCCTTTTCTCAGGATACCCATTTCCATTCCTTCCTGTGCTGAGGTAGCCACTTTTGCAGTGGCGATGGATAAGAATCTGTTTTTTAATGTGATGGTTTCCGGCTCATCTTCATGCATTTCATCGGCAGCACGCAGCACAAATTCTTTGGTGCCACCACCACCGGGTATCAATCCAACACCCAGCTCTACCAATCCGATATAGGTTTCTGCAGCAGCGCAGATTTTATCGGCATGTAAATTCATTTCACATCCACCACCCAATGTCAATCCATGTGGTGCAATGGCAACGGGAACAGAAGAATAGCGAACACGCATCATGGTATTTTGGAACATGCGGATGGCCATATCCAGTTCATCATATTCCTGTTCAATCGCCAACATGAAGATCATTCCTACATTGGCACCGGCACTAAAATTAGGACCCTCATTACCAATGACCAGACCTTTGAATTTTTCTTCTGCAATAGCGATGGATTTATTCAATCCTTCTAATACTTCACCACCAATACTGTTCATTTTAGTGCTCCATTCAAGACCCGCAACACCATCTCCCAGATCATACAAACGGCAAGCACTGTTTTTCCAAACGGTTTTGTCTTTATGATGACCCATTACCAGGAAAGATTCTCCACCCGGAATAGCTTTATAGGATTTTGAGCTTTGATCATAGAACATTCTACGACCATTCTCCACTTTATAAAAACTAGTAGCACCACCGGCAAGCATTTCATCGATCCATGGTGCAACAGCGTGTCCGGCTGCTTTCATGGCAGTTACGGTTTCTTTCACACCCACAGTATCCCATGATTCAAAAGCACCAATTTCCCATCCAAAGCCCGCCATCATCGCATCATCTACGCGATAGATTTCATTACTGATTTCAGGAATACGAAATGAGATATAAGAAAACAGTGAAAAATGGAAAGCGCGATAGAATTCACCTGCCTTGTCTCCGGCAGCAGACAACATTTTAATTCTTTGTTTCAGGTCTTCCACAGGTTTAGCAGCTTCCAGACTTTGAAACTTAGGTTTATTACGCGGACCATATTCCATGGTCTTCAGGTTCAAAGTTTGAATTTCTTTCCCTTCTGCCGATTTGATTTTTTTGAAGAAACCTTGTCCGGTTTTATCTCCCAACCAATTATTGTTTACCAATGTTTCCAGCCAAGCAGGAATATTGAAAATGGCTTTGGCCTCGTCTGTCGGACAATTATCTGCCACCCCCTTTGCTACTTTCACCAAGGTATCGATACCTACCACATCAGCTGTTCTGAAAGTGGCTGATTTAGGTCTGCCGATGATGGGTCCGGTCAATGCATCAATCTCATCAATACCCAGACCTAATTTGTCCATGATATGAAAAATGCTCATGATACTGAACACACCAATTCTGTTTGCGATAAAAGCAGGCGTGTCTTTACAGAGAACCGTTGTTTTTCCAAGATACAGATCACCGTAATGCATTAAGAAATCAACGATCTCCGGATCTGTATGTGGTGTTGGAATGATTTCGAGTAAGCGGAGGTAACGGGGTGGATTAAAAAAGTGAGAGCCACAGAAATGTTTCTTGAAATCTTCACTTCTGCCTTCCGCCATCATGTGAATGGGAATACCCGATGTATTGGAAGTCACCAAAGTGCCGGGTTTTCTGAATTGTTCAACGCGGGTATAGATCTGTTGTTTAATATCCAAACGCTCTACCACCACTTCAATGATCCAGTCGCAGTGGGCAATATCTTTCATGTTGTCATCAAAGTTGCCGGTGGTAATTCTTTTCGTCACAGATTTACTGTATACGGGAGATGGATTGCTTTTGATAGCAGCTTGTAAGGCATCATTCACCAGTTTATTCCGCTCCGCAGGTTTGCTGCTTTCTTCTGCGCCTTTGGCTACCATGTCTAATAACAATACCTGCACGCCAATACCTGCAAAATGACAGGCAATACGAGAACCCATTACACCACTACCCAATACTGCAACTTTTTTGATAGAACGTTTCATGCGTTTACATTTATTGATTTTGGTCACAAGAAATGCATCCACCAATACCAGGTTTTTTCAACCCAAGAAATGGAACATTCCAAGTAAAACCGCTGTACCGTAAAATTAGTTAGTTATGCAACTATTTATATCGAAGGTAAGGGAATTTATTTTTTAAATAAAAGAGAAGCAAAGGGCAAAAAAAATCCAACTTCATTACCCTGAACGAATGAAGTTGGACGATGGCTCTTCAGTAGGATGATGTTAGAAACATGTCACTCTTCCGAAGGAGCCGCACCTTTGTATGCCATATAGAGGCATCCCAGGTAAACGATTAACAGGACGTACACTAACATAATCGGGGGGATTTTGTTTGTTTACAATTTATGATGAAAAAAGATAAAATGAACTTGTTTTAACAGTGCTTTTATACACTTTGTGTGGATAGTGACAAAGAAATGACTGATTCAGAGAGTCTTATGCCAATGTTAATGTTTGCAAATAATATGCGGTTGTATCGTTGTGGCCGTTATCCATATTTATAAACAGCAGAATGCAGGTTTTGTTTCAAAATGGGAATGCTTTTTTTTCGCTTGCCACTTAACAAGAAAGCGTTGGATTTGGATGGCTTTCAGTTATTTTTGTTGACATGGAAGTTACAGCGGCACTTACGGATCATCTGGCTCATTTATCGAGACTTCATTTTAGCAACGAGGAAAAACAAGAGATTCAAAAAGATCTTGAAAAAATGGTTGCATTTGTAGAAACATTGGCTCAGGTAGATACATCGGGAGTTGAGCCTTTGATGCATATCGGGCAGTCTGTTAATGTTTTGAGAGCAGATGAAGTACAGGGTTCCATCAGCCAAGAGCAGGCATTGCGGAATGCTTCCGGTACCGGCACTGCTTTTTTTCAGGTTCCTAAAGTGATTCGTAAATAGGTTATCAGAGATTTACTTAAATTGTCAACATGTCAAATCAGGCGATCATCCGATTAGAAAATATCCAGAAAAGTTATTTCATGGGTAGTCAAGCCATTCCCGTATTAAAAGGAATCACACTGGATATTCGTAAGAATGAATATGTAGCCCTGATGGGTCCATCCGGAAGTGGTAAAAGTACTTTGATGAATATCCTCGGTTGTCTGGATTCGCCTACAGGAGGAAAATACATTCTGAATAATAAAGACGTCAGTAAAATGGCGGATGATGATTTGGCGGAAGTGCGTAATTCCGAAATCGGATTTGTATTCCAACAATTCAATCTTTTACCTCGTTTATCTGCAGCGGAGAATGTGGCACTGCCACTCATCTATGCCGGGGTAAGTAAGAAAGAACGCATGGAAAGAGCGTTGGAAGCCCTGAATAAAGTGGGCTTAGCAGATAGAAGTCATCATAAGTCGAATGAACTGAGTGGTGGACAAATTCAAAGGGTTGCGATTGCGCGAGCATTGGTGAATAATCCTTCTATCTTATTGGCGGATGAACCTACCGGAAACCTGGATTCCAAAACTTCTGTGGAAGTGATGGAATTATTTGCGAAAATCCATCAATCGGGTAATACCGTGGTATTGGTAACACATGAAGAAGATATTGCTGCTTATGCCCATCGGGTTGTTCGTTTACGTGATGGATTGGTGGAAACTGATAAAGTAAGGAGTGTTGCTATGGCGCATCTTTAAGATAGTCGCGACAGGTGTACATTTTGTGGAGAGCTTACCAAGGCTCTCTTTTTGTAACTGAACCATTCAAATCTAATTTTGTTTCAAACACACAACTTATCGCAATGGCCCTTAAGATATATACGAAAACAGGTGATCTGGGTAAAACATCCCTTATTGGAGGAACCAAAGTGCCCAAAAGCCATATCAGAATTGAAACCTATGGAACAGTGGATGAGCTCAATTCTCATATTGGATTGGTAGGTGATTATTTTGATGAACCCCATACCCGTTCCATACTGAAAGAAATTCAAGACCGTTTATTTACCATCGGTTCCTCATTGGCATGTGATCCTGAAAAAGAACCACTGATGAAGATTCCTGATCTCAAGGAGTCTGATATCACGGTGCTGGAAAAAGAGATTGATAAAATGAACGATGCTTTACCGCCCATGAAGTTTTTTATTCTTCCCGGTGGACATATAGCCGTTTCATCTACCCATATTGCACGATGTGTGTGCAGAAGAGCAGAACGTTGTTGTGTGAATATGCAAGAGCATGAATTATTTGTAGATCCCTTAGTGATCAAATACCTCAACCGCCTAAGCGATTATCTCTTCGTCCTCAGCCGCTTCATTGGGCAACAATTGGGGGTGGCGGAGATAGCGTGGAAACCGCGAGTGTAGGGGGAGAAGTGAAAGGTGAAAAGTGAAAGGTCTTCAGATTTTCACCTTTCACTTTTCACTAACTTACAATCACCCCATCCTTCATATGCAAAGTCCGATCACTCAACGCCGCCAATTCTTCATTGTGTGTGACGATGAGGAAGGTTTGGTTGAAACGGTCTCTGAGTGTTCCGAATAGTTGGTGTAATTCTTTGGCATTGGCACTGTCTAGATTGCCGGTGGGTTCATCTGCGAAAATGATATCGGGTTGATTGATCAATGCTCTTGCAACCGCTACTCTTTGTTGTTCTCCACCGGATAATTGATTGGGTTTATGTTCTGCACGATCAGCCAGTCCTAAAAGCGATAACAATTCCATTGCTCTGGTTGCTACTTGCTTTTTGGGGGTTCCCGCGATCCAGCACGGGATACTGATATTTTCCAGTGCTGAAAATTCAGGTAATAAGTGATGAAACTGGAAGACAAATCCAATATGTTGGTTTCGAAAAGCAGCCAGTTTCTCACCTCGCAGCTCATCAACAGACTGATTATTTAACCAAATAGAGCCGGAATTGGGTCTGTCGAGTGTGCCTAGAATATGCAGTAATGTACTTTTTCCGGCACCGGAGGAACCTACAATACTCACCATTTCGCCCTTGTTGACCTCAATAGCTACACCTTTTAATACTTCGAGCTGACCGTATTTTCGGGTGATGTTGACTGCTTTTAGCATGAATTCTGCGCTGTTTTGCTTACAAACCTACGAACAGGGCTTCATATCAGCCTATTTTTAAACATTTCTTTACACACTGTGCACTGTCATATTTGGTGGTTTCATATATACGGTTACATTTGCAAAAAATTAAAAGGTAAGTTATGTTCTGGACATTAGAATTGGCAAGTTACCTGGAAGAAGCCCCTTGGCCTGCTACCAAAGATGAACTGATTGATTATTCTATCCGTAGTGGTGCACCTATTGAAGTGGTTGAAAATCTCCAGGAATTGGAAGATGAGGGAGAAGTGTACGAGAGCATAGAAGACATCTGGCCTGATTACCCTAGTCAGGAAGACTTCATGTTCAATGAAGATGAATACTGATATTTCGCTCTCAGTGATACGAAAAAGCCGCCTTGTGTAAAGGCGGCTTTTTTTTGCTAGTGGCTTATAGTTCATAGCGTATAGCAGTTTTTCCATAAGCTATGAACTATAAGCTATTCGCTTTTCTCTCTCTTAAAACTAAGCTTGAAATAAAGCAGCAACAACGTAAGTGATAGTACAACAAAGTTCGCTACGATAACCGGACCGCTTTCAATGGCGAATCCGTATACCAACCATACAATGGTACTGGTAACTACGATCAGGATCATCCAAATGCTCAGGTCTCCTACACTTTTAGATTGCCAGGATTTATACACCTGGGGTATGAAAGTGATAGAGGTGAGAAAGGAGCCGAGATAACCTACGATTTCGATCCAATTCATAAAATAGTATTTGAGGATTTCTGATGTCGGATGTCTGATATAGAACAAATCAGACATCCGACATCAGAAATAATTATTCCACACCCAATTTCGTCATCACTTCCATGCTTACTCCTGTGGTAGAGTAACCACCATCGTGGAATAGATTTTGCATGGTGACCATGCGGGTGAGGTCTGAGAATAGGGTGATGCAATAGTTGGCACAATCTTCTGCACTGGCATTGCCCAATGGTGCAACAGCGTTCGCGAAATCGAAGAAGTCGCCAAAGCCTTTGATACCGGTACCTGCCGTGGTTTTGGTAGGAGATTGTGATACGGTATTGATACGTATTTTTTTCTCCAATCCATAATGATAACCAAAGCTGCGTGCGATAGACTCTAACATCGCTTTAATATCAGCCATATCGGTATAGAAAGGGAAGGTTCTTTGGGCAGCCATATAGGTCAATGCCACTACACTTCCCCATTCATTGATGGCATCTAATTTTCTGGCAACAGATAACATTTTGTGCAGCGACATAGCCGATACATCAATCCCTTTCATGAAATAATCGTAGTTCGATTCTGTGTAAGGAATTTTTTTACGGATGTTCACACTCATACCAATCGAGTGCAATACAAAATCTATTTTACCGCCCAATACTTCCTGTGATTGCGTGAACAGGGTAGTGAGTTCTTCCACACTGGTAGCATCTGCCGGAATGATCTGTGAATTGGTTTTTTCAGCCAGTTTATTGATTTCACCCATACGCATGGCAATGGGTGCGTTTGTTAGTACGAATGTGGCGCCTTCTTCATGTGCTTTCTCAGCTACTTTCCAGGCGATAGAATTTTCATCAAGAGCACCGGTAATGATACCGCGTTTTCCTTTGAGCAGGTTATAAGCCATAATTTTTGTTTTAGTCAATGTTTGAGGGGTAAATGTATAGAATATCAGCTAAATCTCTAATTCATCACCATTTCTCTGGCATTTTCCAGTGCGGCAGCCGTTGGTTTTTCTCCACTCAGCATTCTCGCAATGGCAGTAATGCGTTCATCCTGATTCAGCATTCTGATATTTGTTTTGACAGCATCGTTCACGATCTCTTTGTACACAAAGAAATGAGCATCTGCTTTTCCTGCGATTTGCGGCTGATGGGTGATGCAGATGATCTGTCGGCCCGATGCCATTTCTTTCATGATCAATCCCACTTGTTTGGCAGCTTCGCCGGAAATACCGGTATCGATCTCATCAAAGATCATCGTTGGCAGATTGATAGATTTCGCAACCAATGATTTGATACATAACATCAATCTACTCAGTTCCCCACCACTCGCCACTTTTCGAATTGGTTCAAATCGGTTGTTTTGACCGGCTTGTCCGGCAGGTACATTGGCATCGAAGAGAAACTCAATATTGTCTTTTCCGTAAGGGTGTAATGCGATGGGCGATACCACCACTTTTATCTGTGCATTGGGCATTCCCACTTGTCGTAACAACTTGTTGACATTGGTTTCCAGTGGTTGGATCTGTTTATTTCTGGCTGTCGATAACTGTGTAGCGAGTGCATCAGCTTTCTTCTCTAATTGCCATACTTCCTTTTCGAGTTGCTGAATGGTATCATCAATATTTAATACAGCCTCCAGCTTTTTGGCAAGTGATGCTTGTAACTCTAGTAAGTCTGATGTAGACTGTAAGCCATGTTTCTTCAACAGTTTATAACCTTCTGTTAGTCTTTGATTGATCCATTCAATTCGTTGTTGATCAAATACAACAGAATCATTGATATGATCGGTTTCTGAAGCGATATCCTGCAGTTCTACTTGTGCGCTCTGTAATCTTTCAATCAAAGCTTGCAGGTCTTTATGCATGCTTGCAAATGGCTGCAACTGCTGAATCATTTGCTTCAGAAGGGTAACCACCGGTTGATCACTTTCGCGTAAATCAAAATACACTTTCGTGAGTGCAGCTTTAATGCCTTCGGAACTGTTGAGTACTTTCAGTTCCTGATCCAGTTCTTCGAGTTCATTTTCTTTGAGTGACAGTTCATTCAGTTCGTCGAAAAGAAATTGATGATAATCAGCTTCTTTAGTGAAAGCAGCTTTTTCATCTTTTAATGTGGCTAAGTTTTTTACAACCAACTGCCATTCGCGATATACTTGTTGGTACTCATGCAGCAGCGATTGATTACCGGCAAGCGCATCCAACACTTCACGTTGAAAATCGCTATCTCCTAACTCCAGCGTATCAAATTGCTGATGAAGATCGACTAATAAAGAAGCGAGTTGTCGAAGTTGCTGTAATGAAGCAGGGGTATCATTGATAAAAGCTCTGGATTTTCCATTGCTGCCAATTTCTCTTCTCAATACCAATTCATCATCTACATCCAATTCATTTGCTTCCAGGAATGCGCGGACTTCAGTTTTATCTTCAATTGAAAAAACGCCTTCAATAAAACATTTTTTATTTGTGTTCACCAGCACTGAACTATCTGCACGCTCACCCAATATCAAACTCAAAGCCCCCATCAAAATACTTTTCCCTGCACCGGTCTCCCCCGTAATAATATTCAACCGCCGAGAGAAATCAATCTCGATCTCCTCAATAATCGCATAGTTCTGTATTGTGAGTTTGTTCAACATAAAATTTTATTTCTGATGTCTGATGTCGGATGTCTGATATAGGGTTGGATTGTTTGATGTCAGATGTCAGATCGCAGATCTTGGATTTAATCAGTAGCACTCTATCAACTATTATCCAATCCCATCTAACATCAGACATCAGACATCAGACATCAGACATCAGACATCTGCCCCGCAATTTATACAATCCCTCATTCCCCCTTACATCTCATTATCCCCGATTTTGCACGCTGGTCCAATGAGTTTTTGTATTCATGATCACCCATGTCCAAACAACGTTGGTAGTATACGATGGCTTGGGCTTTTTGTCCGCGGGCTTCGTATATCTGTCCAATTTGAACCGCCGCACGTGCAGCGTAATATTCTTTTCTGAATTCACCTAGTCTGATAGCAGCTAAATAGGCATTGATGGCTTCCTCTTCTCTTCCCAGGTCATCAAAAATTCTGGCGGCACGGTATACATATTCCAATCGGTCTTCTTCTTTGGGAAAATCATTTTCCGTTTTCCCGTGTAATTGAGCCAGCGCTTCTTTATGATAGCCACCATCATTTAACAATCTTGCTTTGAGGAGTAATGTATTGGGCCAATAATTGGCTTTGGCATCTTTGAGTGCTTTTTTATCGGCATCTGAATCGGTAGCGCCTTTGGACAATACCATTTGTCTGGCTTTTTCTGCGGCTGCGGTATTGCCCATCATGTAATGACAGAGTCTTATTTTGTCATATACATCTTTGACATAAAAATTGCCTTTGAATTTTTGTAAGAAGTGTTCGAAATAAGGAATGGCTTCTTCGGGTTTTAGCTGATACATTTTCACAAAACCCATTTCAAAATCCCAGATGGGTATATCCAAATACTCGTTAGATGGATTTCTATTCTGAACGATCTGCTGGGTGTATTGCGCTTGTTTGTTATTGAGGGTGAGATTGGCAGCCATCCATCCATGTAAATGATTGTTGACCAGGTCCAGTTTTTTTTGCTGAATAAAGGCTATGGCCTGATCTTTTTTATTGTCCATATAGAACAACAAATACGGATAAATGAACTGTGCTTCCTGTGCATAGATTCGTTCATACACATCATTGCCGTTCACAAAAGCATTGACTGTTTTCAATCCTTCCGTAACAGAGCCACGCATACCCAAAATATTGGTCAACCATTTGTATCCTTTGGGGACAGTGCCAATCATGGTTTGAATAGTGCCGTAATACAAATCATCAGCAGTAAAAGAAGGGAATGATTTTTTGTTGTCTTTTAATAATATCCATGCCCTACGAATATCCCATCCGGCTTCCCAGGTTTTACCAAACTTAATAGCAGATGCGGCTTTATGCATTCTGATAGTGCTGAGTGCAAAACGATAAAAAGGAGAGGAAGACGGACCTTGTTCCAGTTGACTGATACGTTCAGAAAATCGTGGGTACAGGATTTTGTATTCTTCCGGGTTCTCATTCAAAAAAAGCTTGAGGAAATCGATATAGCTTTCCAAAACCACCGGAATAAGATTATTGGGATTTTGCTGCTTGGCTTTTTCAATCAATGATTCCCCCTTCACCAATTTTAATTTGGTGATTTCCTGATAGGCTTGTTGACAGGTAGCATTGAAATCATACACTTTCTGCGCATGTACAGAAGTTATGACAAGAAATGAGAGAAGAAAAATGAACTTGTATTTCATGCAGCCCGAAAATAAGAAAGGACAGCCAAATAGCTGTCCTTTCCAAGTATTTAAAGTAATCTTACTTTACTTCTACGCTGTCATTCAAATCAGCATCTACCAAGATACGACCACAGTTTTCACAAACGATGATCTTCTTGTGTAAACGGATCTCACTCTGACGCTGAGGAGGGATAGAGTTGAAGCAACCACCACAAGCATCACGCTCTACCGGCACCACAGACAAACCATTGCGGTAGCTCTTACGGATACGGTCGTAGCTGTACAATAAACGCTCGTCGATATGACTGCGTGCTTCAGCACTTTGCTTATTGAAATGTGTTTCTTCTTTCTCAGTATCAGCGATGATCTTTTCCAGTTCGCCTTTCTTATGGTTCAATACACCATCTTTCACAGCGATCTGCTTTTTAGCAGCTTCCAAAGCTTTTACTTTATCAGCCAGCTCTTCATTCGCATCACGGATATGTTTTTCACACAATTTGATCTCCAGCTGTTGCATTTCGATCTCTTTGTTGATGGCTTCGAATTCGCGGTTGTTCTTTACATTCTCGCTCTGCTTCTCATATTTAGCGATCAATGCCTCACTTTCTTTCATCGCAGCTTTCTTGCTTTCAATGAATTCAGTGATACCATTCAGTTCTTCTTCAATACGAGTCTGACGGCTCTGTAAACCCTGGATCTCATCTTCGAGGTCACTCACTTCCATCGGAAGTTCACCCTTCAAAATCTGGATCTCATCCAGTTTGCTATCGATCTTCTGCAATTTCAGCAGATTCACCAGTTTTTCTTCAACCGAAAAGTCTTTAACGGAAGCCATATTGTATATGTGATTTATTGTTGATTGTTATTCCCCCGTGAAGTAGTTCACCGGATTGGTTTTTACTTCGGATTTGAGGACGGCAAAGGTAGGGAATTTAGCCTGTAAAACATCAATCAGCAGGTCGGTGGTGTACTGCTCACTCTCCCAGTGACCGATATCTGCGATCACCATACGATTATTGGCATCAAAGAACTCATGGTACTTGAAATCGGCAGAAATATAGATATCTGCCCCTTTGGATAGTGCTTTTCCCGTCAAAAAGCTCCCTGAACCGCCACAAATCGCCACTTTTTGGATGTTTTTGCCCAAAAATGGGGTGTGTTTGATCACCGAAAGACCAAAACTGGTCATCAACATGCGTAAAAACTGGGTTTCTTCGATGGGCTCGGGTAATGTTCCGATCAAACCACTTCCAATATCCTGATAATCATTGCCTAAGCTCACCAGATCATAAGCCACTTCCTCATAGGGATGGGCTTGGAACAAGGCAGACAGGATTTCTTGCTGTTTCCAAACCGGGAAAACAACTTCTACCCGAATTTCTTTCTCTGAATGCGTAATACCGATCTCCCCCACAAAAGGATCAGTGCCCTCACCGGCCCGAAAAGTTCCGGTGCCCTCTACATTAAAACTACAATGGCTGTATTTGCCAATCTCTCCGGCACCGGCAGTAAAAAGAGCGGTTCTTAAGGCTTCTGCATGCTCTACCGGCACAAATGTGTGGAGTTTCATCAATTGTCCGGGTTTGGGCGATAATATCTTTCGGTTGATCAATCCCAGCTTATCGGCGATTTTATTGTTGACACCCCAGGAGACATTATCGAGATTGGTATGAATGGCATAAATGGCGATATCATTTTTGATAGCGGCGATCACTGCTTTCTCCACATAATTCTTCCCATTCAATTTTTTCAAGCCACTAAAAACGATCGGGTGATGTGCTACCACCAGGTTGCAGCCTTTTTGTTTTGCTTCCAGAATCACTGCTTCCGTAGCATCTAAGGTGCACAGCACGCCTGTACATTCCCAAGAAGCAGATCCGGTGATGAGACCTGCATTATCATAACTCTCCTGTAAGGATGGTGGGGCCAATTGCTCCAGCACCTGTATCATGGCATTGATCTTCATATTTGTTGATTCGAATCAGCAAGTTACCTTCATTCTATAATTGATGGTATGCGTGAAGGCGATTTTCTTTTTTATGACGGACAAATACTCCGTTCAGACAAACTGCTGATCTCTCCCAATAACCGATCTTATCGCTATGGTGATGGTTGTTTTGAGACCATCAAAGTACTCAATGGAAAGATCATGCTCGCTGATTACCATTTTGAACGATTGTTCAGCTCTTTAGAAACACTGCGCTTTAAAAAGCTAGGATATCACAGTGCCGGCTGGTTAGAAAAACAGATATTATCCGTTGTAGAAAAAAACGGACATGCCAAAAGAGCAAGAGTACGCGTTACCGTGACAAGAGGTGATGGCGGTATTTATGATGAACAAAATCATTACCCGTATTTTTTGATCCAAAGCTGGTCCTTACAAACAGCCACACAAGAACTGAATGAAAATGGATTGGTGATTGATATCTATAAAGACGCGCGAAAAACTGCCGATCTTTTTTCATCCATCAAAAGCAATAATTACCTGCCTTATGTGATGGGTGCACTTTGGGCAAAAGAACATCATCTGAATGATGCGATACTGCTGAATCCGGATAACAGAGTAGCAGATGCCACCATCGCCAATGTATTCATCGTGAAAGACGGTAGCATCAAAACTCCTGCATTATCAGAAGGCCCCGTAAACGGTGTGATGCGCAGACATCTATTACACTTACTTCGAAAAGAAAATATACCGGTAGAAGAAGGCACAATCACCGTAGATGAATTACTCGAAGCCTCAGAACTATTCCTCACCAACGCCATCCACGGGATCAAATGGGTGAAGCAATTGGGCAATAGCCATTACACCAACGCAACAGCGATTCGTCTATATAAAATGATGCAATCAGATTTGAAATCAAATAATGAATTTTAGGGTGTAGCACAAATGAGGGTATAGTGTATTTCACCCCTAACCAGTCCCTACGGACGGGCCTCATTGGGGTCGGTATCAAGCGAAGCGATGATAGATCAAATCATCCGCCGCGGCGGAGATTTGATCAGAGGCCAATGTCCGCCTGAGGCGGAGAAGTAGGGACGAGGCCCAGCGGCCATGAGCGAAAAGAATAAAAGTTTAGTGTGTTTGTTTTTTAAAACGACTCACTCTAAACTTTTCGAATCTCTAACTGTTAAAAAACAAAAATTTCATGAAACCCCGCATACAGGTCATGTGGTTCCGCAGGGACCTTCGCTTAACAGACAATGCAGCTTTGTACCATGCACTGAGAACAGGTGTTCCGGTATTACCCATATTCATTTTTGATCGGAATATTCTGGATCAACTCGAAGACAAAGCAGATCGTCGTGTGGAATTTATTCATGCAGCACTTATGGAAATGCAAGCGCAATTGGCATCCATGGGAAGTAGTCTGGAAGTGTATTATGGTTTCCCGATGGATGTCTACAAAAAGTTGACTGAGGTCTATGATATCGAAACCGTTTTCACCAATCACGATTATGAACCGTATGCCAAAGAAAGAGATGATGCGATTGCTGCTTTCTTGCAATCCAAAGGAGTGGGTTTCCAAACTTATAAAGACCAGGTGATCTTTGAAAAATCGGAAGTAGTGAAAGATGATGGAAAACCTTACACGGTGTTTTCACCTTATGGAAGAAAATGGAGAGCGGCACTGAAACCCTTTCATGTAAAATCGTATCCGGTTGAAAAATACTATGCGCATTTTTATCAGCAGTCGATCAAAGAAATTCCATCATTGCAATCGATGGGTTTTATAGCAGTGGATCTACCTTTTCCGAGTAAACAATTACAAGAGAGTATCATCAAGCAATACAGTGCCAACAGAGATTTTCCTGCATTGGAGAATGGCACTTCCAAAATGGGTGTGCATCTGCGTTTTGGAACGGTGAGTATCCGAGAACTGGCAGCGCGTGCATTGTCGTTGAATGATACCTATGTGAATGAATTGATCTGGAGAGATTTTTATCATGCCATCCTCTGGCATTTCCCGCATGTAGGCAAAGGGGAGTCGTTCAAAAAAGAATATGATCGCATTGAATGGAGAAACAATGAAGCGGAATTTGAACATTGGTGTAATGGTACAACAGGATATCCTATTGTAGATGCCGGAATGCGCGAACTAAACACAACAGGCTACATGCACAATCGTGTTCGCATGATCGTGGCATCTTTTCTCACCAAACATTTGTTGATCGACTGGCGTTGGGGAGAAGCTTATTTCGCGCAAAAACTTTTAGATTTTGATCTAGCCGCCAATAACGGCGGATGGCAATGGGCCAGCAGCAGTGGTTGTGATGCCGCACCATATTTCAGGGTATTCAATCCGGCCTTGCAAACTGAAAAATTCGATAAGGATCTAAAGTACATCCGCAAATGGGTTCCCGAGCTCAACGAATTCAGCTACCCTAAGCCGATTGTTCCGCATGATGTGGCGAGAAAGAGGGTGTTGGAGGTTTACGCTAAAGCGTTGAAACAGTGAGGAGCCGCAGGCTGCACGCTGCAAGCTACAAGTGTGTATGCTTACTTGCAGCCTGCGGCGTGAAGCTTGCAGCTCAAAACCTATCTAAAACTGATTAATTCGACATCAAAAATCAATGTACAATTCGGTCCGATCTGTGCGCTTACCTGACGATCTCCATAAGCAAGATGGGGTGGGATGAAGAAACGCCATTTGCTGCCGGTGGGCATGAGTTGTAATCCTTCTGTCCAGCCTTTGATGACCATGTTGAGTGGGAAGGCGGCAGGTCTGCCTCTTTGAACAGAACTATCGAATACCGTTCCATCGATCAAAGTGCCATGATAATGACAAGTCACTTCATTGTGTGCTTGAGGCTTGGCTCCTGTGCCTTCTGTGAGCACTTCGTATTGTAATCCGCTGGGTAACTGGGTTACTTCAACTCTTTGTTTGTTGGTGGCCAGGAAATCTTGTCCGGCTTTTAAATTGGCAGCAGATTTTTCTGCTTTTAATTGTGCTAATTGATCAGCTACTCCCATATACAATTTTTTGCGAAAATAACAAATAGGGACATTGGGTTCTAATGTTATCTTATTGTAAACTTAGTATTAAGTCTTGCAGGAGTGATAGTAGGAACTGCGTGAAAAGTCTACATTGGCGTCCCTAATTAACTGCAGCCATGACACCTATACTTGATCAACACGGCATGACCGTTGCGTATTTGCACCTCAATATTATTTTGAATACAGAACAGGATCGTGTGTTGGGATTGGTATTGGGGAATTGTGTATTTGGTGCCACTGATTCTCCGGTAGGAAAATTTTTCAAAGATACTTTTCGCAATATGCGTGGTGAGATCGTTGCTGAGCTGGCAAGCACCACCAGTTCTCTTAGACCTTCCAATGAGCCCCTTATTCTACAACAAGCCTGGCAAAAATTAACCGGCGTCAAAAATCATCTCTGCACCTGGATCGAAGAAAAGAAACATTGGTCTGGGGATGAGTTTGCTTCTTTTCTGCATTATCATGAGGATGCTGCGGTGGCGGTTTAGAATTTTATTGCTTTTTCAAGGACTTTGATACTTCATTCTCCGCAGATGTCTCTCGTAGAGGACTCTGCACGTTACACAGCTAGCAAGTTGGCATATAACAAGAGGTGTATGAATTTGCTATAATAGAAAGCAGGCTGTATGCTCTGTTATTACTTATATGCTATTACAAGAAATAGATTTATTATGAATGTGCCATATCCCTTATTAATCAATGGCACTCAAAAAGTGTAAGCGCTCGCAGAGTCCTCTACGAGAGACATCTGCGGGGAATGTTTAGAAGTGTAGGCTTAAAAAGTAATAGTGATATCTTTCCTTCTCCGCAGAATGTCCAAAATAAAAATGTTCTTCATTCTCCGCAGAGTATCCAAAATAAAAAGGTTTTCTTTTTCCTTTTCATTCTCCGCAGAGTATCCAAAAATAAAAGGGTTCCTCGCAGACGTCTCTCGTAGAGGACTCTGCGCGCTACACAGCTAGCAAGTTGGCATATTACAAGAGCT
>VFQQ010000399.1_pt1 | contig 90630 bp, 145 predicted proteins | sample 3512341 | NCBI WGS metagenome assembly VFQQ01 (sample SAMN10412373, study PRJNA504923) | tailings metagenome | isolation source: Relicate 2 Philex TSF1 revegetated site | place: Philippines: Tuba, Benguet | collected 2017-08-29 | reverse complement strand
CAGGAGAACCCGGACCTGATTGATGAGGACGACACCGACCCGGGTGAGCCAATTGGTGCAATATTTGCTTTATTTTTCTGCCATAACAACTCTGCATTGGGTCCTCGTCCAGTCGGTCGGCTTGTGCACCGACCCGGGTGAGGGGGGAGGGGCAGCCCTGTAGGGCACGGCAGCAGTGAAGGGCAGCCGTGTGGGGCGGGCAGCACACAACACTCGTGCTGGAAGATTTGGAGGCAACGATATGGGCACCAGGGTGGCGGCGGTTGGCTGGGCTTGGCAAGCCTGCTTTCCCCTTCCCTGCTGTGTCCGACTTCAATGTTGCTAGTGAACCCACCCTTTCCTTACCCACCATCCGCCCCGCCCCGCAGTGCCCTGCATCACCGTGGCCCACTTTGAGGAGAGCATGAGGTTTGCGCGCCGCTCCGTGTCGGACGCCGACATCCGCAAGTACCAGGCCTTTGCGCAGACGCTGCAGCAGGTGCGGGGGCAGGAAGTAGTTTAGTAGTTTGCACATTCCTCCAAGCCTGTTTGTGTTGGCCAGGTATTGCAGTTGTTCCAGGTGGATTGCCATGCTGGGCGGCAACGAACTGCTCCGTGTCACACCGTTCGCTCGCCGCCGCTCCCGCCGCCCCGCAGTCCCGCGGCTTTGGCAGCGAGTTCCGCTTCCCCGACCAGGTGAGCGCTTTTACTGTTATCAAGCGCATCTCAAGTTGTAGCCCAATCAATCAGGCACACCAACGCACTGGGCACCTAATTGTGACAACCCCTACTGCGCACCCCTTCCCTCCTCCCCGCAGGGCGGCGCCGCTGCCCCCGCGGCCGACGGCGCTGCGCCCGCTGCGGCAGCCGGCACCTTTGCATCGGCGGGCGCGGCTGATGAGGACGACGATCTCTACAGCTGAGCTGCAGCTGAGCTGGTGCTGCTTCCCTGAGGCACTGCAGGTTTGACAAGGCCTGCAGCATGACCAGCCCACCTGGCAATCTGTAAGCAAGCGCCACTAAGGCCAGAAGGGCGCTCCGCGGCGGCGAGCCAACCGGGCCACCCGCCCTGCCACCCCTCTTGACCCCTGTTTTTGCTGGCCCCCTCCTGCACTCCCTTCTGGCTCCGAGCTCCCGCTGTAGTCAGCCGCCCCCTGTAACTGCATTGGCTGCTTGCCAGACGGGCACCACCATCAGGATTGTTCGTTGCAGTGGGAGACTGTGGCCAGTGCTGCGCCGCTGTGCCTTGCACTGATGAGAAACCGTGGCTGCGTGCTGCGGCGCCAAGAGCGGCATAATACAGTGTTGGAATAAAGTCAGCATTCAGAATGCGTACCACCCCCGCATCCACTGGCCCATGGCGCAGCCCAGGGCAGTTGCGATCGCATAACCCAGGCAGCCGGTCAACATGGCTGGCTGCACCATGTGTGGCCATCCTTTTGAGCTGGCCATGGCTGCGGCTGTGGCGGGGCCGCCCACGTTGGCATTTGATGCAATCAGCACGCTCTGCATGGGCAGGCGCAGCAGACGGCCGCCCGCCAGGCACACCGCCAGGTGGATGCTGCAGGGGTGGGGAAGGCAGGGAGGCCAAACGGGTTCAAGACAAGGGTTCGAGGAACCGATTGGGCATGTCAAGATGGTGCGGGGGAGATCGGCGTCAGGCAACACAGCACTACTTCGCGCGGCATTCTCATCCCACCTGAGCTGCAGCAGGATGAAGAGGACCAGCCACCCGCAGCCGCGCAGCGCCTGCAGGCTGCCCGCCGCGGCGCCGATGGTCGCAAAGAACAGCATCATCAGGGAACCACCCAGCGCCTCGGCGCCCGTAAACGGTGATGCTGGCGGAGCTGCCTGGCTGGCCTGCCCAGCGCTGCTACTACCGCCACTGCTGCTGCTGCTGGCCGCCACCTGCCCGCTGCGGAAGCCTGCTGCTAACCGTGCACCCAGCACAGCCAAGCCTGAGGCCAGCACCGACATCAGAGCCAGGCCCAGGCTGGGCATGCCGACTGCCGCAGCAAGCTGCGTGCCTAGCGTGCAGGCAAGCGCTGCTGCTGCGATGGACAGAGCCATGCTTTCTGCTGTAACAACCGCCGCTGGCCGGTGGCCGGTGCTGCCGCCGCCGTCGCTGCCGCTGCTGCTGTCCCTCCCTCCCTCAGCCGGAATGCTCATGATAGTCAAAATGTAGATTGCCATCACACAGTTGTCGGCTGTCATGGCACCAGCAAGCGCCGGGCCCGGCGCCAAGGCCAGCGCCTGGGATACTGCCGCAAAGTTGACCGACCTGCAGGATCAGAGGTAGTGAATTGATGAGGATCGATGCGCTGGCAGGCTGGGCAAGGGGTCTGTGCAAGCATCGCATCCCCCACATCATCAACCACTGCATGGCCCAGCAGTGCGGTCATCAGAGTGCCTCACCCGCCGATGTACGAGGCACAGAGCGCCGCCGCCACCTTCCATCCATCCGGCCCCAGACGGGGCCCCACCAGCCAGAAGGCCACTGCTGTGCCCAGCAGTGTACCAACCGCTCCGACTAGAAAAGCCACCAGGGTGGTGCTCGCGCTGCTCAGCAGCCTGCGTGGCATGGCAACAAGAAGGAAGGGGGTTCAAGCACCTCGTCGATCAAGTGGCAGCGCTGTCCTGCCCTGCTTGTGTGCAGATCCGCATGCTGCTGCTACAAAACCGCAGCCAAGGACAGCTTGGTGAACATCACCACCGCGAAAATTGGCCCCGCTCACTCACTGCGACAGGTCGCTCTCAAGTAGGTAGCAGGCCGCAGCAAGCGGCATCAAATATGTCCAGATAGCATCTGCTGCTGCGCTGGTAGTGGGCAGCAGGCCAGCTGCCGCGCCCGCCAGCGCCAGCAGCATGGACGCCAGCGGGGCGCTCAGCACAGCACCCAGCGGCGTGCGACGCTCCACCACCTGCATGCGGGCAGCAGAGTGTGGGCGACTGCTTGCAAGCACTGGTGTGCCGTACCGGGCAGGCCGCCAGCCCTGCTTGGCATCAGTGCAAGCAGCCCTTCCTACACACCTGTGCTGCGGCTGCACAGGCCGCCAGCACTGCCCAGAGCGGCCAGCCGTCTTGCAGCAGTGGGCCAGCGGGTGAGAGAGTGGAGGCGCTCGCAAGGGGCGGGACGTGCCGCCGCTGCCGCCGCCGACGCTGATGGGCAGCCTGCAAGATGCGTTCTGGAGGCGTGCACGCTGACAAGCTCTGCGAAGCAGCTGTTGCCCGACTGCACGGTGGCCCGGTCGCTCGAGCTGGTTTCCGGCAGTGGGCAAGCGCGGGCTGCAGGCCGCCGGCTTGCAAGCTGCTGATCATCTTTGAGAGTGCAGAACAAGTACAATGCGCGGCAACTGGGCTTGCGGAGGCATGTGAGATGGGCAGCCCGCCCTGCCCGCCGAGCCTTTGCCCTCGGTGCCGATTCCGCTGCCCAATCCGAAGTGCATTTTCAGGCACAAAGCCTTCTGTTACAGAGACGGCACAAAGTGTGGTGTGATACAGTCCAAGCAATTGAATCCAGTGCTGGGCAGTGCTGACAGGAAGCAAGGTTGGGCAGACGTGGCACCCATGGCAGGGGGTCGCAAAAGGGGCCAGGAGTGCGGGCGCGGGGGCGTACAAGGAGAGGCGCAGCGCGTCATACAAGAGTTCGTTGCAAACAGGATTGGTTGAGTTGTCAAATACACAAGGGGACAAGGTGATGCAGTGGCCCAGTCAAGCATCGCTGCTGAGCGGGCCCAGCCGTGAGCTTTCAAGCTCAAGCTTCGCCGCTGTCGGCCGGCGTGCCAGACGGCGCACCTGCAGCCGCTGCCGGCTCTGGTGGCGCCGCCTGCGCATCTGCCTTTTTCAGGGCCGCCTCGCTGCCGCTGATGATATAGTCCCTGCAGGTGTGGGTGCAGGCGGTACGGGTGAGGAGGGGTGGTGTGGCAACAGGTGGCGGCCGCGCCACTCGATACGATGGCTTGAACAACTTGAATGAACAACTTGAACAAACTGCCCAGCAAGTTTCAGAGCACCCCAGTAGTTGCCCAATGAAGCCTTGTGACCTTTCGAATAAATCTGCCCACCTGTACGGCTCCAGCTCAGCCAGCACTTGGTCCTCCGGCCGGTACACCATGTCAGACACGCGCCACAGCTGCATTGGTACGCAAGAGTCGGAGCGACTGTGGTTGACAATCAGAGTCAGAATGACATTTGTGGGTCGGCGAGCAGGTGAGGCCGGGCCAGACAGCGCCAGCCAGGCAAGGAGGGCGGATGCTCGGCAGACGCACGCAAAGAGGTGCAAGAAGAAGCAGCTGCAGGCAGACGCCAGACAGGAGCGGCAGCGGCAGTCCAGCAGCCCGGGGCGCTAGGCGCGGCGGAAGCACACAACTGCCACAAGAAGCCAGCCCTTGTCAAAACAACAGATAAGCGCACCTGCAGGGTGCCGCCGCCGCCCTCCCCCGCCTCATCGGCCACGCTAAAAAAGGTCCAGGGGTCGTGGGGGTTCCACTGAAAGTCCACCACCGGCGCCTGCAGGAGGGAGGGAGCAAGGGTGGGGTCGCGTGCAGCTGGTGAGGCGGCACGGCCAAGCTTTGGAGACTTGACTGTGCCATGCTTGCGGATGTGCGGCGCGGCGGCCTCTGCCGCTGGGCCTGCATTGACAGCCGAGGGCGGGCAATGCAGCACAACATTCACTCGGCCCTCCCCAGCAGCATGTGGCCCTCACCCGGTGGCCCGCGTGCTGGAACATCATTTGGGGCGGCACCGCGGAGCGTGCCCGCTTGGCGGCAGGGCCGCCCTCCCCGCCCTCAGCGGCCGGGGCTTTGGCGTCTAGGTCCCAGACGCACAGCAGCCTGCGGCAGGGTTGGATGGGAGGCGCAGCACGTGAGGGGCAGCGGATGAGCAGCAGCAGGGGGCAGCATAAGGCGAGGAACGATGCTGAGAAGCAGTATGCCAGCCGCCTGCAGCTTGCAAGCCCTGCTCAAGGCCCCTGCACGGCATGCACGCTCACCCCTCACCCCACCGCAGCCCGGACCGCACCTGTCTTCTCCCGCGCTGGAGAACACACCCGCCTGCTGCGGGCACCACTCCACAACCGTCACAGCTTGCGAGTGGTGGTGGAAGGAGAAGACAGGGCTGGAGGCCTTGCGGCGGTCCCACACTTGCAGGGTGCCGTCCGCAGCGCCTGCAAGGATTGGGGCGGCGGAGGAACATACGGATTGGGTTGCGGCGGGGCTCAGGTAGGCAGGCGGGCAGGCGGGCAGGCAAATGCGTAAAATCATCGCGAGTCCAGGACGAAATGTGTGCAGATGTGCAGGCAGCTCCAGGCCTCAGAGTAACTATAGACAACAGAGCTTCCTCAGGTGGCATCCGTCCGCGGCGCGAACACCGTGGCCCGGCCAGCATAAGACATGCGGCCGGCGGCGCCGCGCCGCGGCGGTAACAGCCGCCTTGCAGCAAGAGTGGTTCGTCACGGGCCGTGGGTGTGGGTGCACGCAGTGCAAGGTGCAGTGCAAGTTGGGGTGCAAACAGGCACGGTGGTGGCATGGCGCTGGCTTGGGGTAGGATCTCAAGGTAGCAAGGCCTGTTGAGGCAGAATGAACGCACCGGTGACAAGCAGCTCCTGCTGGTGTGGGCTCCACGCCACGCTGTGCACGTCCTGCCGCCCGTGGGCCGTGGGAACGGTGAGCGCTGGAGCGGTGCCTGCCCGCGTGTCCCATAACAACAGAGCATAGTCGTCGCCTGCGGCAGGGGTGGCGCAGAGCAGATCGGGAGTTGGTTGGTGAGAAGCTTGTGGTAGGGCTCCATGGCAGCACACAGGCTCTGCCTAAAACACCGCGCCGCATGCCCAGACCAGGCAGCAGGGCGTGGAGGGCTCACCTACGCTTGCCAGCTCTGCTGCGCTGTCTGGGCACCAGCACACATCCTCAACTGTCTCCTCATGCCCTTCAAGCCGGTGAAGTGCTTGCAGCCGCGTGCCAGCACCGGCGGCGCCGCTGCTGCTGCTGCCAGCTGCTGCCAGGCTGGTGCTGTGCGCCTCTAGATCCCATACCAGCACCTGCCGGAGGGGAAAAAGTAGATGGGAGAGAAATTAAGGGTGGTGAGCAGCATGCACGCAGGTGGTGAGATGCAGCGGTGCGCTCACAAGCAGAAAGGCATGATGCGCTAACGTGCGTGGGATCCGATAGGGGCGAAATGTGTCCGCAGAGCATTGGGTAGTAAGCCCGCTCGGATGAACTATGCGTGTATGTGGATCGTCATTTCCCGCAGCACAGCGTGCGTAGCAGCACATGCAGATGCATGTGTGGATGCAGATGTACAGCAGAACGCGCTCGCTGGCTGTGCACGACAAGGCTTCAAGCAGCATGCAGTGGCAATTGATGCAAGTGCCTTGTGAGGGCGGGAGGCCGTCTGCGAAATCCGCAAAAGTCTACACAGGCGCGGGGGGTCGAATCCCTGCTTCAGAGTGTGTAACAAAGTAATGATTCATCATCCGGCCGCCTCAGCATGCATGCACTGTGCATAGTGTGCACAGGCAGTGCACAGGCATGCAGGCAGGTGGGCAGCAACGGTGTGCACCAGCAGGCAACAGAGAAGGGCCAGGCAGCAGTTGCAAGTTCGCTATGCGCACCTGCGTGTCTTTGCCGCCGCTGGCGGCCAGCGGTGCACGTGAGCTAATGGAGAGCGCAAAAGCGGCATCCTCGGTGTGCCCCTCCAGCACTAGGTCAGCCACCGACTGCTGCTTGGCGCTGGTGCTCTGTGGGGCGGGTAAGGAAGAGGGCGTGTGAGTGCAGCGCGACACCAACAGCTGCTGCAACCGGGCTGGCAGGCTGGTTTCGGAGGGCAGCAGGCAAGCGTGCCCTGCGTCCCCTGCCCCAATGGCGTGCTGAGCCTATCCGCACGTCTTCCGCTGCTGCACTGCCACCGCACGGGCGCTGCTTCCCCATGGCACTCAGTGGCAGGAGCCCTGGCGCACGCACCTTGATGCCGGAGCGGTCGGGCTGGGTGTCTGTGTTCCACACATACAGCAGCGGCGAGTCGGTGTGGGAGACCAGCACGTGTGGGTGCTGGGGCACCTCGCGCAGCCTGCAGCGGCACAGAAATGGAATGACAGACAGGGCAGGGTTGGCAGCAGGAAGGAGTGCGCACCGTGTATGTACAGAGCATGGGCCCGGAGCCGTTGCGTTCTGAGGCTGCACTGCCTGCTGGCGCGCACAGGCTGGCCGGCTGCCGCCTTACGCTGCCTCAGGCAGGACGGAAGCAGTACGGGAAGCAGGGGCGCACCTGTTGACCTCTCCCGGGTGGATGATCGCCTTCACCGGCTTGCTGACGTGGGGGCTCTTCACCTGCTCTGCAGGGCCAGGGGCGGTGGTGGCAGAGGCAGGGTCAGGGCTCCATGCTGGGCAGCAGCCAAAGTGGCGCATTGCAAGCAGCAAGGGGCGTGCAGGCAAACACCGGCTGCAACCAGTGAGGACGGCGGCGTGCTGACCTGCAAAGCCCTGGAGATGGTCGGCGGATGCGGTGCGGGGGTGCAGGACGTCCACATTGACCAGCACGATGCGGTTGGGCTCGCTGCCGTCTGTTTGCTCGGACAGGTAGAGCCGCTGCCGGTTCTTCTTGGGCCCCTGCTCCAGCAGGGGGCCCCAGCGGCAGGCCAGCGAGGGCCACGACAGGCTGTGCGACGCAAACCAGTCGTACCTGCGGCAGCGGCAGCGAGAAGTATGACGTGGGTGACCTGGAAGGCAGCACGCACGCTGGCTGGAGCATGTGCAGCAGCGGTGCAGGGTGCGGAGCACAAGCAGGAAAGGGTGCCAGGCATGGGCAGCGGACGAGGGGCGGCGCATGCATGCACGCCACGAACCTCCATCCCAGGCACGTGGGAGGGTCAATTGGCTGGTGACTCAACCCTACTCATATTCCAACCCGAGGATCTGCTCACAGGTAGGGCACTAGCTTCTTCCACGCGGCATGGCTGTCGACGAGCGCCATGGTGGGCGCAGCCGCTCACGGGGAGCGGGAACGGGCGGCGCCGCCCGGGCTGCTTGGAGGCGCTTGCTGGCTGGCAGGCTCCTTCTACCGCCGCCGTGCCATTGCCTCGGATTGATGGGAGGCGCGGCGGGGCAGCAGGGGCTGGGCTGGGCACAGGGCGATGCACCTGCGACTGAACGAGGGCCTGCTGCGCCTCAGAGCCGGGTGCAATTCCAATGACAGGGCATGCTACTGCTGCTGGGATGGCCTGTAGGGACGATGGCCCCGCCGGCTCATGAGCCGGGTCAGCACACCGCAGCAGGGGGCGATGAGCCCCTCGCCCCGGTCTGCCGCAGTCCCTTGAACCGCCGATCTCGACACCCGGCCTGCTGGAAAGGTGGTCGACTCGCTAGCAGCTGCAGCGGGGAGGCTGAAGAAAGAGCCCTAGACATGGCCGGCGCCAGCGGCGCTGTGGCCTCGTGCAGCGGGCGCTGGGCGCCCTCAGCAGCCGGTAACGCCCGGCCGCGAGGTGAGAAGCCGGCGCCATCGCGAGCCAGGCCTCGCTCCCCAGCGCCCCTGCGCTATCTGGCCTCCGGGGGCGCCAGCGGGCTTTGTGACCGACCAGGAGTCGGTTGGGCTAGCCAGCAAGCGGCTCCCGGCCGGCGCCGCGGCGCCGTGGCCCACGCCCGCCTCGGGGCCCTTTCTGGGCGCCCCGCCCGCCCCGCCCCAGCCTCCTGGGCGCCCGAACAGTGCGGGTCGCGGCCCGCTCGCGCCCCCCGCCGCCCCTCCCTCACCCCTTGCGCCAGCGACTCACCGCCCACCCCCCGCAGGCCGCACGCCGCAGCGGCACCGCGCCGCCTCGCTGCTGGTGCGCAGCAGCCTGGAGGAGGAGTTCAAGAAGCACCTGCTCCAGCAGGTCAACGGAGACCCCTCCAGCAGCAGCCAGGCGGAGCGCCTCAAGGTGCGCTCGCTGCGCGAGCGCCGGGCGGACGGGTTGCCGCCGCCGCGCATCCTGGACCGAGTGGCAGGCCGCTTCTGCGCCATGCACGCCCCCTCCTCCTGCCTGCTGCCTGCATTTGCCTGCGCAGTGTGGTGCGTCTCGCCGCTTGGGCCGGGCCCTGAACCTGGCTGCCGCTCCCCCCGCCGGATACCCCTTGCGCAGGACCTAAGCGCGGCCGCCAGCGGCAGCAGCAGCGGCGCACCTGGCAGCAGCAGCAGCAGCGCCCCGCCGGGCAGCAGCGCCGCGCCCGGCAGCAGCAGCCCTCCGCAGGACCCGTGCGGGGAGGCGGCGGGCGGTCCCGCCGGGCTGGGCCTGGGGGGTGAGCCCTACCACCCGCTCGAGTTCTTCCCCACCTCTCACATCGACCTAGACTGGGGCGCGGCGCGGCTGGCGCTGCCCGGCGGCGGCGCCGCCGCGGCCTCCGATCGCGCCCGCTGCTTTGTCATCCTCTTTGGCGTGGGGCGCGCCGAGACGGAGGGCATCTACAGCCTGCGCGCGCTGGCTAAAGAGGACGGCCTGCCCGTGGACACAATTGTGGCCTTTGAAGCCGAGGACGATGCGCAGCGGTGAGGCGGGCAGACGGGAAAGGGTCAAGCAAGGGTGCAGGAGGCAAGTGTTCTCCTTCCACGAGGTGCCACGGGTGCCAAGCAAGCAACGCGTGCCCGCTCGCTCACAGCGAGCCTGCGGCCGCACCCACCCCTCCCCTCACCATGCAACCCACCCCACCCCTCCCCTCTCTCCTTCTGTTCCTGCGCAGCTACTCCACCCTGCTGGAGGCGACCATGGACCACGAGCCCACTGTGTGGCCCATCGAGTGGGGCGAGCTGCTCGAGTTTTGCAACACCAGCGGCTACCGATGCCGGCTGGAGCCCGCCGGCTCGCTGCTCATCCCACCCGACTACAACGTGAGCCGGGGGCTGGGGAATGCCTTATTTTTGTTGCCTCTGCCTGTGCTGCTGCCTCTGCCCCTGCTCCTGCTGCCTCTGTTGCTGCGTCTGGCTGCCGCCCTGCGCCTGGCCACCGTGCGCCGCCTGGCTGGCGCCGCACTTGCTGACCCGATGCTCGACCCTGCTCTGCTCGTTTGCCCAGCTCCTGCCGTCCCCCAGCACTGCGGTGCGCTGACCCTGCCTGCTGCCTGCTATTCTGCCTGGCGCAGGTGGGCACCACTGACTGGGAGAAGAGCCTGAAGCTGCGGCGCGGCGAGTTTTCTGTGCTGGGCGCCGAGCCCGCCCGGCCCTCGCCCCCCAACGGCCTGTTTGTGGACGGGCCCCTCTGGGCCATGCTGCAGGGTGAGCTGCGTTTCGAGTGCACCTGGTCTGGCATGCGTGGGGCAGGCCTGGGGGCAGCTGGGGCTGGTTGGCGGTGCGCTGTACCGCTGGTCATGCTGCCTTGCTTCAGCGCCTGCGCCTTGCAGCTGCGCTCCAAAGCCGCTCCCCCAAGCTGTGTGTTGTGGCTCACCTTCCTGCCTCCCCACATCACCCCTCCTGCCTGGAGCGCAGAGGATGACATGCGCGTCGAGCAGCAGCTGAATGCGGTGATTGACCAGCAGCTGAGCAGCCCCGCCGGGCTGGAAGCCATGCGTGCCCACCTGGAGAGCCTGCTGCCCCGGGAGGAGTGAGCGCAGCATGCACAGCAGCTGCCCGCCGCCGCCCGCTGCGCGACGGGGCGTGCGGCAGCGGGGCACGCTGCCGCCACAGCGGCGGCTGCGTCAATGACGATGCACCGCAGGGCTGCCTGCCGCCGAAGCCCGGCATAGAAACGCCACGTGAGCGCGGCCGGCCGCTCGGGGCTTCTGGCACAGCTGCCGCTGCCGCCCAGCGGCCGCTCCCGCCCAACCCAGTCCGCTCCCAGCAGGCTGCCCCTCTCGAGGCCCTTGCACATACACGACCGAACAAACCCGATCCCTCCTAGCCAAGCTTCTGCTGGGCGCCGTAGCGCCCCTCATTTTTGCTGTTGACGCGCCTGCGCCGCGCCCCACCCCGTGGGGGCCGTGGCCGCGCTCCGCCACCATGCCGCCAGCCCCTGCCGCCCCCCGTCAAACCCCCCATTTCCTTTCTTGCCTTCCTTTGCTCCCCGCCCGATTTGCGTACGACCCCTGCTTTTTCCCACCCATTTCCACATTGCAAAAGCGTTTTGCCCCCCCACCCTAGTTCATTCCCCTGACCTCTGTTTGCCGGCAGGGTTGACGCAGCGCCTGCGCTGCCGGCCGCGCGCTTGCTTGCACGGCCCGCAACCTGCACAACCCCCTGCCCTATTGATTTGCCGCCCACAACCAGGCTGCTTTCAGAGACTGCCCCGTCCATGCCCCCCCGGTGGTAATCAACGCTCGTTCCATGCAACCCGCCTTTTGAGCTACCTACCCACTTGTGTCTGCGCTCCCGCTGTGCCCACGGCCGCTGCCCAAATTCATCCGATCCCGGCCCATGCCGGCGCCAGGCAGCCCCCAGCCAGGCCGGCCTGGCGCCCCCATGCCCTTAGCGACTCTGCACTGTGTGCGTGTGTTTTCTGGAAAGATTTGTACCCTGCGTTTCTGGCTCGCTATGTCCGCCAACTCGTCGTCGCTGCTGTCCAAATAACTAATGAATGCAAACATCCTCCTGCGCCGACGGCATTCAAGGCGAACCCCAGGGCTGCTGTTTCGAGCCGGAAGGCGACCGGCATTGCTGCTGTCTGCACTCAAGGCGAAACCCCAGGGCTGCTGTTGCGAGGCGGAAGGCGTCTAGCATTGCTGCTGCTTACATACTTCGCCCAGGGGGTGAATAGCAAGGTGCAAGTTCACTGGTGCTTGGGCCCAGACAGCGCTGCAGCGGAGCCGCCCGCGCTGGGCAGCACCGTCTTCATGCCGATGCGGCCGCGCAGCGTGTACAGCATGCAGCCGCTCAGCGCGACCACGCCCACCTGCAAGCCAGCAGGGTGGAAGAGGGGCTGTGGGCAGTTCAAGGCAAGCTGAGGGTGCGGTGGCCTGCCGGAAGCTCAGGAAGCCAGGTGATGCATGCAACACCACAGGCAGAAGCAGCAGCAGCAGCAGCAGCAGCAGCAGCAGCAGTTGGGCAGAACACAAGTTGGCAGCAAGTGCGGCGCGCCTGCCAGCTGAGGCTCCAGGCGCCGGTCAGCACGGCGGGGTGCGGCAGCGCCAGCAGCATCGTCACCACGGCAAGCACGTGCGCGTACACCGAGATCTGCATGGGACGGGATGGGCTTGGAGGGGCACTGAGCAGCAGAGAAGGGTGCAACCCTCGGCAGCAGGGCGTGCAGCGTAGCCTCGGGCCTGTGTGTGAGCCAGGGCCAGCCCTTGGTGCAGGCCGGCACAGCCTAGCACCTTGCTTGTGATGGATGCCCCTGCGCTGAGGGTACCCCTTAAGCCAGCCACATGTTCCTTGTTGCACTGCTTGCCTGCCACCCTCGCCACCCGCTGCCCGCCGCCCAACCCCCCGCCCTCACCAGGCGGTGCAGCCACTTGATGCGCGGCTGCCAGGGCTCGGGGAAGCGCTGGATGATGCCCAGGCGGCGGAAGGAGGCGGCACCCAGCAGGGGAGCCGCCAGCGCTAGCAGGAAGGTGCACAGCCCCACCTTGCCGTGCAGGCTGGTGAAGTGCAGCTTGCCCTTCAAGTTCTGCTTGCATGGCAGCAGGGCGGGGTGGGAGTGAGGGAGAGAAGAAGTTGGCCAAGCAGAGAGAGAGAGAGCGGCACACGCCGCGCCAGGGTGGCAGCAGCCTGAGGTTGCGTTGCAGGCAAACCCAGCCAGTGCTAGCCTGCCTTGCTTCCCCAACTGTGGCTCCACCCTTTACGCCGTTGCACAGCGGCGCTTGCCTTGTTGTGATAGATGGCATAGAATCCCATGGCCACGCATGCCGTTGCGGCGCTCTGGATGATGGCGTGGTTGGTGATAGCCTGGGCCATGTGCAAAGAGAAGAAGAGAGCCAATCAAGGTGAGGGCGAGCGTGCTGCTGCTGCATGAATGTTCTGCGCAACGAAGAAGCACCTGCTGATACCCACCGCCGCCGCACCTGCACCCGTGACAGCCCCTCGTTGGGCCGGAAGCGCACCGCCGCCATGATGCCCTCGGTCATGAAGCTGAGTACAGAGAGGGTGGAAACGCAGCAGGCCATTGTTGCTTGCTGTAAGGAAACGTGTACGGTGGGCCGTGCTGCAGCAGAAGCAAGGGCAAACCAGGCGGGCTGGGATAAGTTGCATCACCAGCGGCGGCCCACACACAGCTCTCAACCGCCTCACCCCAGGAAGCCCAGCACCAGCAAGAGTGGGTGCCAGGCAAACAGCTGGCCCTCGTACGCCGCCGGCAGCATCGCCAGCGCGATGGCCACGCACAGCGTGATGCTCAGCGTCTGGATCGGCCGGTCGAGCACCGGCGCACCGGCCGACGACGACATTGCGGAGAGCGGCGGCAAGCGGCGGGGACGGTCGTTGGCCGGCCGCAGGCGCTGGTATCAGCCAGGGTGTGCGATCCCGTGATCACTGTTGTTGATCACAGGCACCGACAGCACGTAGAGGCCGAGAGCCCCGTCGGTGCCGAAACTTGGGGCGGGAAGGCTGGCTTGGGTATCTGATCTGCAGCTGGCAATCGATCGAGAGCTTTATTGCACCCTTTCGCCACTGCAGAGCAGGCTTTGCATGGGCCGCCCAACTGTCGAGCATTCCTTCCTCTAGGCATCGCATCGCACTCTCAGAGCCGATCTTGTCACCATGTCGGCAGCAGCGGCCCCAGCGGCCTCCAAGGCGGAAGTGTTGGTGCCACTGCCCCAGCTGCTGGATGTGGCAGGCTACAACCCCAACAGCTTGCTTCGCACATTCAAGCCCAAGGCCGAGCTCGAGCGCAGGTGGGAAATGGATGGCCGCCGCCGCTCCGCCGCCGCCTGCGGCATGCGGCTTCCGCCCTCCTGCGCTGCATCCATCGAATATGCCCACCTGCATTCCCTGCAGCGGCATGCCCGCCTTCCCAGCACTGGAGGATTGGATCGAGATCTTCAGGCACTCAATCGGCAGCTTCCGGCGCACAGCAGAGGCCGACCCTTCGCTGCCGCCGGAAGAGGCGGCAGCAGGCGCAGCACGCTTTGCCGACGCATACCTGGCCCTAGTGAACGAGCTTGAACGGCAAGCACTAGCATCCAGCGGCAGCAGCAACGGCAGCGACGAGAATGGCAGCAGCAGCAGCGGTGGTGACGACGGCAGCGGCAGCAATGACGCAGGCAGCAAGGCCGCCTTTGGCTGCTTGGAGCTGTGCAGGCTCAGGTGCGGCTTGGCAGGCGTTGCGGTGGCAGCCAGGAGGCATTGTTGGTGGGGCCCTTCGACGCAACTGATGGTCAGACGCTGGCTGTGCTGTGCTCTCGCCTTGAAGCTGCACCCTCCAGCTGCTGCGTTGCTCCCTTCCCTTGCTGTGCTGCTCATTGCGTTCCAACTACACCCTCCAGCTGCTGCACGTGCACCCCGCTTCCTGCGTTTCACGCAGAGAGGACGCACTGATTGCGGCAGGCTTCACCGACATCTTCCTGCCCATCAAGGCGCGGGAGAATGCAAGCGCGCTGGAGCTGCTGCCCGATGTGTGCGCTGAGCTGGACCAGCACACGGAGCAGGTGTGCTGGGCAGGCTGGGCAGGCTGTATTGGGTGGCAAGGCGGGAGGGCTTTGAGGGCTGTGCAGCCCAGGAATGCAGGGCGAGTGTTGTTGCATGCATGGACTTGTATAGGTAGCTGCAGTGGACCAATGCCAATGCGCCCGCCACAGCCAAGGCGCCCCGCCCTGAAACAGCTCTTCCTTTCACCTGCTGCTGCTCGCCTCCCGCACTGCCTGCAGCGCGACCGCTGGGACGCCGTCATCCGCGGCGTGTTTGCCGGCAATATTTTTGACCTTGGCTGCGCAGCCACCACCAGCATGTACCACGAGGTGCGGCTGGGAGCCTGAGATTTTGAGAGAGCCAGAGACAGGTTCCCCAACTGCTGCGCCGAGTTGCATTGCGGCTGTTGTGTTTCGGCATGCCCCTGCGGGCCGCTGCCTCACCAGAAGCTGCAGGAGCTATGATTTGTTCCCAACTGCACCGCCTGCCCGTCCCATAACTGCACCGCCTGCCCGTCCCATAACTGCACCGCCTGCCCGCCCCACACTTGCTGCAGGAGGGTGTTTCCTTCCACGACACGCGCGATAAGCTGATGCAGCGCCCCTGGGTGGTTGATGACTTGGACGCCCTGCTGGACCGGCTGTGCAGGTGAGCAAAGCCAGTGCTCACGTGATTTTGTGGTGGTGTCACATGAGCATGGTGGGTTGCATCTGGTAGGCAGCCATTGGAGTTTGGTGGCGCATTTGGCTGGCCGTCGGCATTCGGGGATAAGACGCGCTGAAGCGTCACAAGGGAGCACAACACGCATGCAGGCAAAGCAGCGCCGCACAGAAGGGGCGGCGCGCCGTCATAAAGAAACCAAGCTCGCTTGGGCATAACAAAGGCTCAGGCCGAAAAGATGTGGTAAGGGATGTGAAAAGAAGGAGGCGGCATGTGAGGGGGACAAAAAGGTCCTGCAAAGCTGGTCCCAGAAGGCAAACGCGCTTCTACCGAGACCACCGCACTTCTGTGCGGTGCCGGCTGAGTGGCAAGTAACAAGGGAAGCATGGGCTCGGTAGGAAGAAAGCCAAGGCCGGTGCAGTTGGAGGCACCGTGTGGAAAGCAGGGCACAGGCAGGGTGGGGGGCGGTAGGCGGCAGCACATTATCAAGTGCCGCTTGGTTTGTTTGGGCAGAAAGCAGGACTCACTGGGTAGGGAGACAGAGGGAAGGAACCAAGGCGGGCCCCTGAAGACAAGCGGGGAACACTGGCAAGGCGGAGCCCGTTGTAGATGGGCGCAAGCGGGGCTCAACGGCAAGGCTGGCAGCAGTGCTGCCCAAGGGTGTGGTGCAGGCAAAGCGGCTAAATGGAACAAGCGAGCAGAGCAAGGGGGCCTGGCGCAGCAAATTATTTTGTTATGGTTGAGTTTTGTTGTGGGTGCGGTGCGGCTGCTGTTGCGGCTGCTGCAAGTAGCCGCGAGTAGCCAGCCACCCGGTGCGCCTATGCGCCCTCATCCATTGCATCAGGGGCTGCCCCCTTGCCCGCACCCTCTGGCGGTGTGGTGGCTCGGGCGGTGGGGCTGGCGGCCGCACTGCTGTCGGCGCTGCTGCCGCCCCAGCCTTGTGAGGCGACAGCTGGCACGCTTGCAGAGCTGCGCCAGCTGGGCACTGTGGGCAGGGCGGGCAGCATGAGGCCCTCCGGCAGCGAGGCTGCGCGAAGCGAGCTGGCGCCGCCGCTGGCCAGGGCCTGCGACAGCTCATCAAGCGAACCCTGCGGGGCGGGGTGGAGAAAGGACACCAACGTCAGTTCAACTGTTGGGGTGCGCTCCAAAAGCAGCGGCTGCTGAGGGGCGTGAGCTCACTTGGGTAAAAGTTGCCCCAAGCCCACACTGCTGCACAGCCTTGGATGGCTGCCACCCAACCTTGCTCCCCTACCACTGTCCCCCCTGCTGCTTCCCCTTCTTGGCTCACCTCCAGCTGCTGCTTGGCCAGGTGGTACCTAGCTCGCTCCAGCTCGCAGCCCAAGCGGCCGCAAAAGCCGGCCAGGTGCAGGCGCTCGGCATCCGATGCCGGGGAGGAAAGCGTGAAGGTGCAGGTGCCCTGCGGGTAGCCACCGCATGCCAGCGCCATGTGCAGCGTGGTGGGGTCGCCAGCACTGGAGCGCCCGGGGCTGCTGCCGCCCACGGCGGCGGCGCTCGTGCCGGGCTGGCCGCCGCTGGGCAGGGGGCTGGGCTTGCACTCGCTGTGGGCATCGACGCCAGCACTGGCTGGCATGCCAGGCTGCTGCTCCTCGGGCTGCCCTTCTGGCAGGTGCACATCCATCGCCAGCAGGCCGGGCACGCTGTTGCGCCGCACGGCGGCCGCTGTGCCCGGCGGCAGCGGCGCTCCGTGCGCCAGCGCTGCCGCAGCGCTGGCTGCGGCACGTGCCATGCTGCTGGTGGCGCTGCCCTCTGCTGAAAGCTCCTGCCACATGGCCACGCTCTCGTCCTGCTTGTTTGGGTGGGGAGTGGGGGAGCGTTATGTGTGGCTGGGAAGCGCTTGCATAGCGGCGGCGGCGGCGGCGGCGGCGATTGCCGCCGCCTACCCTCGGAGGCAGCGGCAGCCGGATCCAAGGCGCCCTGGCTGCCCAGCACGTGCAACGGGGCATTGGACAGCACGCGTCAGACTCACGTCAGATTCTTCGGAAACTTTGCGAGACCAGGCGCCCTGGAGCGGCCAGCCACCCAGCTGGCTGCGGTCGCCTGCCGCAGGCCATGCTTCTGCGAGCCCCAGCCGCTCGCGGGCCAGCGCAAACGGGGACTTGGCTGCCGGGCCGCAGACCTCGGCCATAGTTGCTAGTGTGGGCTGGTAGCATACAGGCGCGAATAAGGAATGTGCCGAGCAGAGGCAAGGCGGGCATCAGCGGCGGCGGCCGCGCTGAGGGTGCCGTGCCCACCCGCCTTCTCCGAATGTTCCTGGTCTCTTTACCCAATGTGCTGTCCGTATTTTGCCCCTCCCCCCTGTTGCAGCCACACGTACAAGCGGGCCGTGCTGTTTGTTGACAACGCGGGCGCAGATGTCATGCTAGGTATGCCGGCAGCGGCAGCGGTAGTTCCGGCGGCAGCGCTTGCTCACCCTGCCTCGGTCAATGCTAACTTCCCCTGCCCACCTGCACATTGCCCCTGCCACACCCGCTATCGTGCCCATCCTTTTGCAGGCATGCTGCCGTTTGCGCGGGAGCTGCTTCGGCGTGGCACACAGGTGATCATTGCAGCCAACTCGGCCCCTGCCATCAATGACATCACCGCCGCCGAGCTGGACGCGCTGCTGCCGCAGGCAAGTGCGGCTGGAAACTTTTGCTGCTAGGTGCAGTGGTTGTGGTGGGTGTCAAGGCTCCATGTCATGCCAAACACCAAGGCTGAGTCCGCGTTGCCTTGCTCACCAACGTCTGGCCACCGGCCTTCCCTCCCGCAGGTGGCTGCTGCAGACCTGCTGCTGTGCAAGGGCATTTCCAGCCGGCAGCTGCAGGTGGTGCCCAGCGGCTCAGCGCTGCCGGTCATTGACTTGTCCCAGGCAAGCGCAGAGGCGGGAGGGGGAGGAATGGCGAAGAAAGCCTCACCAAGTTGTACCAGCATGCGCTGGGCTGATGTGGGGGCTTGAGCATATTGCGGCATGTGGCGGCAGGATGCTGTGCACCCCTAGCCGCTGCTCACTCCCCACCATTTTCCATATCACTCTCCGACCCACAGATCAGCAGCGAGCTTGCGGCAGCGGCAGAGGGTGCGGACCTGGTGGTGCTCGAAGGCATGGGGCGGTCGATTGAGACCAACCTGCACGCGCGGATGAGGTGCGAGGCATGGGCGGTGCTGCCTGGGTTGCACCTGAAGCGTTTGAGGCCGTCAGGACAGAAGATTCTGTGGGGCAGTGGTCTGTACCACATCATCAGCGGCCAATTGGGGAAAACACCATGTCCCTTTTTGCTGTCCTCAAGCCCCCGCTGTCGTCTGCTCCCTCCTCTGCCGCAGCTGCGACCAGCTGAATGTGGGCATGATCAAGCACCCCGAGGTGGCGGCGGCGCTGGGCGGCCGCCTCTACGACTGCGTGTGCCAGTTCAGGCGGAGCAGCACACAAGCATGACTGCACATTGCCGTAGCGTTGTAAACTGTAATCATAACTTGAGCACATGCTCTTTGGACTGGCCGCGGCTGCGGGCCAAGCGCTTGGGATGGGGGATCGGAGGCTGCTTGCCCCACAGCCACTGCTGGATCGATGCCGTTGCCTGCTGTAGCCGCTGCCATGATCAACTGTGTTGCTGCCATGACATGCCATGATGTTTGGCATGCCAGACTGGCACTTCAGACCAGGCTAGGGATGGCCACGCATGTGTGCATGGGCAAGCGGCGCCCGGCATGAGCAGCCGCAGCGGACAGCGAGGGCATGCATGCCTGGCTCTGTTGGCTGAAGCTGCACATACCCTAGCCGCCCAGATCAGCCAGCCATGCAGCCAGGCAGCTGCACTGTGGGCGCACCTGCCGCCCGAGCTGCTGCTGCACGTGGCGGAGCTTCTTGAGAACGGTGACAGGTGGGGCGGGCGGGCGCGGGGCTGCTGGTTGGCATGCTGTGGGCCGTCCAAGGCCTGCAGGTGTTGCTGCGGCGGCCGCCGCCGACAGCAGCTGCAGTCGAGCCCTGCTGTGTAATGTCCCTCCATCAACTGGATCTGCTTCCCTCAACCTTCAATACGCGCAGGATCCGTCTAATGCACACGTGCGGCCGCTGGCGCGGCACCATTGTGGCTGGGCCCGCTCACCTTCTGCCGGCAGCGGTGCTGACCTGCCCGCCGCTGGAGGTTTTGCGTGTGCGCCAGAGCGCTGTGCCCCACTTTGAGCGGGTGGAGGCATACATTGAAGAAGCGTATCACAGGGATATGGAGAGCACGCTCAGCCTGGTTGGGCGGGCGGCCAAGCTGCCCTGGCGCTTCTGCCGTGTGCGGATGGAGGGAGAGGCGCAGGTGGGTCCCACATGCTCCAGGCACCTCTTGACATGTGTAGGCTCTGGATCCCGACCGCTAGGGGCCTGTGAGTATCAATTGCACAACATTTGGTGTCTCTGCTTTTCAACAATTGCTGCCTGTGACCCTGCTGCAGCCCACAACGGTGATGGCGGTGTTTTCAGTGCTGCCACCAAGCGTGCGCTGGCTGGAGTTGGCGGTTTCCCCCTGCGCCGGGCCCCTGCTGCCAGCCTTAGCCCGTTATAGCCAGCTGGAGCAGCTAGACATTACCGGCAATGGAGCCGCCATTCGGTGGGACGCCGAGCGCGCCTCAGTGCTGGCTCCCCTGCGCCAGCTGCACATGGATTTTAGGCGGGTGCCCGGCCTTAAGATGGACGTTCACTCCGTAGGATGGCTGCCGACAAGCGCGGCGCAGGCTTTGTCTGCCGCTACAGCCCTGCACACGTTGGAGGTCCGCGTGATGTGGAGCTATGACGTGGCAGCGCTGTGCCGTGCTCTGCCCGCTCTGCGCCAGCTGAAGTGAGCCGAAAGTGTCTTTCGCAAAGTTTGCCTGGAAGTGCTCTATGCAGACATTGCCCGGTGGTTGGGCCCTCAGCTCAACTGCTACCCTCGATTGACCTCCACCGCCTCTTGTTCCCGCATGCAGGCTGGACTTGTATGAATGCACCAGCAGCAATGCACAAGCCGCTGTGAATACGCTCAAGCAGCTGTCGCACCTCAGCGGCCTTGCTCTCAGCATAGCCAGCTGCAACGGTTCTGAGCTGGATTTTAACTTCCCGGATGTCGATGAGTGGGAGGGTAATGTTGCCCTGCCCCCGCTGAGCGGTGTGCCAGCGCTCACCCGCCTGCGCCTGACCGGCATGGTCGACCTGCCTCCGGATTTCCGGCAGCTGTCCCGCCTGCAGCAGCTGGCCGTGTTCAAATGCCAGGCTGCTGACGGCGGGCATTTCGCCTGGGGCTCCGAGCCGCTGCCCGGCCTCGCATCCCTGACAAGTGTGGAGATTGTTCCTTCCTATTCTGCCCAGGGGCTGCCAGGTGCGCCCAATCGGCAAAAATCGCAATGCAGCAACAGCTGTATGTGCTGCTGCGTTTCGTCAGCTATGTGCTGACATGCCCAGGTGTTGTTGCAGAAACTGGTGTGCTGGCCAGCTTGCCCCGCCTGGCAGTGGTGCACGCCCGGAGTATAGCTCTCAGCAGGCTCAGCTGGCGGCGGCGTGGCGCGCGCAGCTGGCCGCCCTGCGTCCAGATGTGCGCATCACCCCGCCGCCGCCGCCGCTGGCGGGGCAGCAGTGAACATAAGGCAGGATTGAGCGGCATGATGGCGCTGCACACATTGCGCAGCTGCTCAAGAACAACCCATTTCGGCTTGTCTGCCAGCCACTTCCCACATGCATTTTGATTGCCTCTGCCCCAAGCTCCCTGCCCTACACCATACTGTAGCATAGTGCTTCACCCGCTGCCCTCCATTGGCAACAGCTCAATTGCTCATTAGCGGAGGGACAGAGCTCCCCTTGCACTTCAAGTCTGCTGCTCTTGCTCAGCTGCCCTGCATCCTTGCCCAGCTTAGCTCCAGCCCAAAGGGCCCAACCATTCATTTGATGCGTGCCACATGCCCCGCATCCTGCCATGCACAGCGATCGCTCGAGTAACAGTTGCAATGGGGATGGCTGGCATGATGGCCAAGGGTCGGACCTGAGAGCGACGGGTCGCTACCGCCGCTGGGCCCGCTGCCGCCTGCACCAGGCTTCTCTCTCCTCTGTCTGTCCAGCAAGCTCTTGGTCCCTGTCCTTGCACAGTTACTCAGGGTTGCCAGCCACCGGAGTCGTCTCAGCCACACCCCACGGCTTGCCCACCCTGCTGCCGGCCTTTGGACGGCCGCCCATGGCGCCCCAGGGCGAGGTGCCGCCTGCAGATGGCAGGTTCAAGGTGCGGGGGTGCTGCCGAGGCTCGCCACCGCCCGCCGCCGCCCGTGCCGTCGGCTCCACTGCCGCCATCTGCGGTTGATGACACGGCCACCGACCCAGCCAGCCTCTCTGCCGCCATGCCGCACGGCCTTGAACATGTCACCTACACTGCTGTTCATTATTGACAGGCTGTGTTCCAGCACGAGGGGCAGCAGTACACAGTGGAGCCGCTTACTTCTGCAGCCGATGCCGAACTGGCGCTAGACGTGCTGACGGGTGAGCGAGCAACCATGTGGGTGCCTCGGAGGAGTTGAGCCTTGTGCTCCTCCGCCTTCTGTGCTCTCATGGGATCCCAGTGATCATTCAATCAGCAAACTCCTCCCTGCCCTCTCCTCCCCCATGCCGCAGTCCAGCAGGCGATAAGTTCGGGCCTGCCCCTGAATGCCACCCGGCTGGCCAGCGAAGCAGGGCTGGGGCGGCTGGCGCGCCAGGCCAGGTGAGGGGCCATGCCGGGTGACAAGCAAACTGTGCCCCTCTGACCGGTGTTTTCAGTAGGCTGAATCACGCCCACTTGTGTTGCTGTGCAGAGCGGCGGGCCTGCAGCTCAGCCTGGGCGCGGCGCCAGGCGGGCAGTGGCAGAGCGTGGCGCTGAGCGAGCTGGTGCAGCAGCTCAACAGCTGTGCCGCCACATTTGTCGAATGCTCAGGTGGGAGCAGCAACAGCTTCAAAACTCGCTTGATTCACCGCGTGCTACACTTCATGCCGCAGCCCAGCTTTCTCATCCCTCTTCCTATCGCTCTGTGCAGACCCCACTCTAACACCAGCAACAGGGCAGGCACTGCTGTGGGGAGCAGCCTCGCTGGGGCATGTGCAGCTGCTGCAGCTGCTGGTGATGCTGATCGATGCCAACAAGGTCTCAGCGGCCAACAGCCACGGCGTGACGGCTGTTCATGTGGCAGCAGCAGCGGGTCAGACAGCTGCACTTCAGTGCCTGCTGGCTGCCGCGCCTGGCAGCGCTGCGGCTGTTGACAGCGAGGGTCGCACCCCTCTGTACGAGGCCGCACTGCACAGCCATGCTGCAACCCTGGCTGTTTTTCTTGAGGCAGCGCCAGCCACTGTCTCGACGGCAACAAGCGGGGGCGACACGCCTCTCATGGCCGCAGCGTCGGCTGTTTGGACGCAGTGCGGCTGCTGCTGGCCGTCGCCCCTGAAACTGCCCATGCTGTCGATAAGGGCGGTTTGACAGCGCTGCATTTCGCTGCCCGCGATGGCCATGTCGACGTCATGCGGCTGCTCCTCGCGGCCGCGCCTGGCAGCGCTGCGGCTGTCAACACTGAGAGGCCCGCACCCCTCTTCATGAAGCCGCTCTGGGAGGCCATTCCGCAGCTGTGGCTGTTCTTCTAGCGGCAGCGCCAGGAGCAGCCTCCATGCCAATGGCAACTGATGGCTACACGCCTCTCATGGTGGCAGAGGACAAAGGCTGCTTGGAGGCAGTGCAGCTGCCGCTTGCCGCCGCCCCTGAAGCTGCCCATGCTGTCGATAAGTATGGCAGAACAGCGCTGCATTGGGCTGCCCGTAAAGGCAACGTTGACGTCATGCGGCTGCTCCTCGAGGCCGCGCCTGATGCCCTGCATGCTGTATCCACCAGCACCGGCATTGGTGTGATCCATCTTGCAGCGGGGCGTGGCGGGCTCGAGGCAGTAAACCTGCTGCTGCAGCGGGCGCCGGACTTGGCCACAGCTAGGGGTGAACTGCGCTGGGCTCCCATTCACTATGCCAGCTGTGGCGGCCAGCTGGCAGTTGTGCAGCGGCTGCTGGAACTTGATTGTCAGGCAGCAACAGCTTTGGATGCTGCACAACAAACCCCGCTGCACGTCGCGTGCAGTTACGGGCAGCTGCCTGTAGTGGAGTTCCTGCTATCCTGGGCGCCAGAAACGCTCCATGCCGTGGACCGAGATGGCTGGCTGCCGCTGCACACAGCCTCAGAACAAGGCCACGCACCCGTCATTTCCCGCCTTCTAGCAGCAAGGCCAGCGGCAGCTGCAGCGGTCAGCAATGATGGACAAACAGCGCTGCACCTCGCAGCCAGCGGCGGCCATGCCCTGCGGTCAGCCTGCTGCTGGCGGCCGCTCCAGATGCCGCGACAGCACGGAATGCTGCCGGCCATACTCCGCTAAAGCTGGCGCTGTGTGGTCAGCAGGACGGGGCAGCCTCTGTCTTGGTAGCAGCAAGCCCAGTCTCACGTGCGCTTCATGTGCTGGTGCGGTATGATTTCAGGGTCAGCGTGTACGTTGCGTTTGTGGCCGCCCACCTGCCGCTCAGCGAGCAGCAGTGGGGCCAGCTGGCTGCCTGGAGACGCCGTCACCTGGCAAAGGCGCTGCCCGCCGCCCTGGAGCACTCGCCTGCCCAGGCGCGCCAGCTGGTGCGCCTGCTGAGCGACGCTAGGCAGGCGCGCCTGCACACCTTTGGGCTGTCCCTGGCCCGGCTGCAGCGCCGCCTGCAGCTGCCGCTGCCGGGCCTGCTGGCCGGCAAGCTCATGGCGCTGTTTGATGCTTGAGAACACCCTGTGTGTTTGTGGTGGCAGCATCGCAGGCCTGAAACGCCTTTCACTTGTGTTGCCTTCTGCACAACACGATTCGACTTCAACAAGCCCCGCACCCCAGTTTTGCTTCTGCCCCTGTAGCATGCATGCGTAGCGACGCAGCTGCATCCCGCTTGCCCATCCCGCTTGCCTTCTTGCATGGCTGCACATACTGCTTCGCATGTGAAGCATCGTAAGTCGTTGTCTGTGAGCATACCACGCTTCCAGGATGTAAGGCAGTCTCTAGGTAAAGGATTGTGATGATGAGAAAGTGGCCGCTCGCCAGGGGTGCCATTGAAGCTGGGGCGGCAGCTGCCGCCGGCATCCCCTCTCCTCCACAACACATGCGTGCGCTGCGCTCGCTATTACCCGGCTTCTTCAATCCCCCTGTTTCATCCCCCTGCAACTGTGGACATGAGGTCCCGCGCAATAGCCTTGCTTTGCGCCCTGCTCTGCAGCAGCCTGCAGCCGGGGGCCGCGGCCTGCCCCTTCGCGCATCTCCTCGCCGGCGATGGCGGTCAAAAATTGTCAGATGGAGGCAGGAAGCTCCTGCAGCAGCCTCCTCCCGGGGGCAAGCCGCCCGGCGGCGGGCCCAGGCCGCGCCCGCCCATGAAGGCCTCGCCAGCCCCTTGCGACATTGCTGGCCTGGTGGCAGCGGGACCCTTCATTCCTAGCGGGCCGTCCTCGCAGGGGCAAGTGGACCAGCGTGTCAAAGACACCGCATGGGCAGTGATCACCGGTGGGTCAGCGGCGGCGGGCCCGGGCAACCCTCCCACTCCGGGCGTCGGCCAGCCCGGCAGCCCCAACACCGCGCTGCCGCTTGGTGCCCTGCTGCGCTTTGCATTCCACGATGCAGGCACATACAACCGGTGAGGCAGTAGTGCTGTGTGATGCAGTAGTGCTGTTTGATGGCGTGTGCTAGGTGCCACGATTGCGGGAGTTCGAGCGGATCGGTTGCCATCCTTTGGCAACCCAATGTGTGCCGGCCGTGCCTGCATGCCCACAGCAGCATGAGCACAATACCTACACGCGGCTCCCTTTGCCACCTTTCCTGCCGCTGCAGCTCCAAGAAGACAGGAGGCGCCAACGGTTCCATCCGCCTCGAGTTGTCCACCGCTGTGCGCAACATGAGGGAGGCGGCACGGCTGGTGGACAACTGGCGACGGGCCATCAATGCCAAGCTTGCCGCCGACCCACAGGTGGGCACAGGGAAGATGCTGCTTGGTGCAAAGCAAGGAGGAAGCAGCGCCAGAACAGCAGCGGGTGCCGCTGGGCTTGCCGCTGGGAGCTGCTGAAGCTTCTCCCACAGCAGTTTCATTCCATGCACACGATGTGGTGACCGTCACACGACCCTCTCACACCCTGCAGGTGCCGGCCGGCACAGCCATCTCGTACGCCGATACCGTCCAGCTGGCGGGTGCCGCAGCGGCGATATCCACTGGCCTGCCCAAGGATGCACTGTGGAAGCCGCTGCCTGTTGGCCGTGTGGACAGCCCGCCCCTGTCTCAGACTGCGGCTGCCTCGACAGATGACACGGCCCTGCTGCCTCCGGCAAACCTCGACTTTGGGCAGGTAAGCCATGGCCGGTGATGTTGTTTATCACAGTTAAGTTGATTGTTGACACGGTGCCTGTTTGGCCCACTGACTGCCTCCAATTGCCGCCAAGTGCCCCTGCTGCACGTGCCTCATTAGACAACCCTGCCTGCCACCCCACCTGCAGCTCGCCTGCCTGTTTCTGGCCAATGGCTACACTCTGTTCGAGCTGGTGGCGCTTTCAGGCGCCCACTCCATCGGGTTCAGGCAGACGCCGCCAGTGGCCGGCACCCCACCCACCCTGGTGCCCCTCACCGCAACCCCGCACACCTTCAACACGGGTGCGTGCCGCAAGTGAACCCTGTGAAAAATGCTGTATGCACCTCACCGCTCCTGCCATGGCTTTGCTCATAAGTTTGTCGCCAATGCGTCTTCTGCTGCAGATTACTACAGCCAAGTGCTGGGTGGCAGTGCTGCCTTCCGCACTGACAATGTGTTGCGTGACCCACGCACGCTTGCGGTAAGGTTAAGCACTGATGTTTTGCAAAGGCATGCCTGCTTCCCTGGGCTGGGGGTGAGGATTCCTCCGCACTTTGCGATCATTCATGCCCGCCCCAGTGTACCAGACAGCCCTGCTGTGTGCCCCTCTCCCTTCCCTGCTACAGACCGTCCAGCGGTTTGCCGCCGACCAGGCCGCCTTCCACACCGGCTTTGCCTCGGCATACCTCAAGTAAGCCCGCTGGCAAGTGTTCTTCTTGGTTTTTGGTGTCCTGTCCAGTTTGATGGCCATGTGGTGGGCTGTCCGCGTGACCTGACCCAGCCTCAGCTGCTGATATTGCAGTGATGATGTTCCATGCTTGTCCACTAACCAACCCTCCATGCAGGATGTCCAAAATGGGCGCCACCTGGAAGAGCTACGGCGCCAAACTTGTGGCCGCCAAGAAGACGGGCTAGCGGGAGGAAACTACACTTCGGAGTCACACAACTCATTCATGGAAAAAAAATGGAGAGCAATTTTGACCAGCACTAGCAGTGCTGTACTTCAACAGCAACACTGCCCTGAAGGCAGTACAAAGTGCCGTATTGAGGCCAACCCTGTCCTGCAGCATTTTCTGCACCAGTTTTGATTCCCACCTGCCAGCATACCTGCCCAAGCACTGCGGCCCGCCTGGTTCGCCTGGCAGACGGGACCACTGTCCTGGAGCAGCTGCCTCGCAGCGTGCTCATCCTTTTTGTTCGCTCACCAGCCCACGAATCTCAGCTGCACCTTGATCCACCTCTCACTGCCTATCCACAGTTTTGCCCCATTGCTCATTCCACCCAAACGTCTTGCCCAACTCTCCACTGGCTTCCTTGATGTTTCGCGACTCGCATATGCGCTTTACAACTTCACACTCATTTTCGGCCGCATCTGCTTGTGTAACAAGCCAAGCATGGCAGCAGGCAGCAAAGCGCCACATGAGGCCTAGCCTGCGCCGCCCTCAGCTGCAGGCACGTCCTCCAGCAAGCCAGGGCCGAGCCGCAGCTTCCAGCCGTACTGCGCCTGCACACCCTGCTGAGCTGCATCCAACGCTGCCTGCCCTGCTCCCTCTGCAAACCAGGGGTGCCGCCGCCCCAGGCGCTGCACAGCCAGCAGCAGCAGCCGCAGCTGCTCTAAGTCGCGAGCAGCCAGCAGCGCGGCTGCTGCCTGCTGCAGGCTGCGCCCCAGTGCATGCAAGCTCCGCTGAAGTGCACGGCTGCGCTGGCTGCCTGGGCTGCCGGCGCCTGGGCTGTGGTGCAGTCCACGCGCTGCCGGCGGGCTGATGGGATCCTGCTGCGCCTGCTGCACCTGCTGTGCCTGCCGCTGCCGCTCGTCAGTAATGGCGTGGCCTGCCTCCTCCCCGGCTGGCTCCAGCCCTTGTGGTCCTGCCAGCGCTGCCGCAGCCTGCACAGCATCGGCTGCTGCTGGGGCATCCTGCATCTCGAGCTCAACTGGCTGAGTGGGCGGCAGCCCTCCGTCCCCACCGCCGGTTCCATCGGCTGCACCATCAAAACTTGGGCTGTGCTGAGTCGCAGGCTGCTGCCCTCGCTGTGCTTCCTGCTGCGCATGTGGCTGCTGCTGCGGCGGCGGCTGCTGCGGCTGCTGCTGCAGCTGCTGCAGCTCGGCTGCCAACTGACCTGCAGCCGCTCCTGCCTGCCCCTCCATCTGATCCAGGCAGCTGGTCAGCGCAGCAGCCAGGCTGGATGCTGAGGGATCCTCATGCCTGCCGGCCACCAGCTGAGCAAACTGCTGGACAGCGGGCAGCAGCGATGGCGCACCATGCTCCTGCGACCCCACGCCATCCTCCTCCTCTTCCTCCTGCTCCTCCTCCTCGTCCTCCTCCTGCTGTCCAGGAGGGGACAGCAGCTGCTCCACGAGGTCACTGCCTTGAGACAGCAGCCCGCCCGCCGCCTGCACAGCCGCCGCCGCTTGTGCGTCCCGCTGCTGCTGCTCCTCTGCCCATCGCTGCTGCCAGGCCCGAGCCTCGTCACGCTGCAGCCCCAGCCGCGATCGCTGCTGCAGCTTTTGCTTGCAGCCGGCTGGGCCGCCCAGGCTGCCGCCTGCCGCCTGCAGCTGCTGCACCACCTCCTGCTGCACATCTGGCGGCAGCTCAGCAAGCACAGCAGGGTCGACCTGCGACAGCGACAGCCGCTGCGCCTCCAGCTGCTGATGCTGAGCCGCAACAGCCCGCCCGCCAGCAGTGATGCCGAATGGCGGCGGGTTGGATAAGAAGGAATCCAGGCGCTGCCGCTTGTGCGTGGGCCGCGCCGGCGCTGCGCCGCTGCCGCCGCGCCCGCGGCCGTGGTGGGCAGGTGGAGCCGGCCGCCGCGGCCGCCGGAGGCCTGCAGGGGGATGGGGCATGGGCAGGGGTGCTGAGGATATGCTGCCATGCCTGCGTTTGGTGAACAACCATGCTGCCTGTTACCCAGCTCTTCTCTGCTTGCAACCTCGCCATCTGGCTGGGCCTCACCATACGCCTGCTCCAGCTCCCACCGCACTTCCAGCGGCAGCGCTTCCAGCACAGACGGGTCCACTTGCGAGAATGCCGGTAGCGCAGCAATGGGCGTGCCAGCGGGCCGGCTGCCGCTCGGGCCAGCCTGCTCGACAGGGCTGGGCACTCCAGCGGCCTTCTGCTGGGGATACTGCTGCAGGTGGTGGTGGTGCTGCTGCTGCGGTGGTGCAGCGGCTGCGGTCGAGGCGCTTGGGTCGGACGTAGCAGCGGCAGCAGGGGTGGTGTTACCTGCCTGCTGTGGCTCTGAGTCTGGCTCCCAACCCGCCTCTTCGTCGCTCGACTCCTGCCCATCCAAGGAATGCTTGAGATGCTGCTGCTGCTGCTGCTGCTGCCCAGGGCCAGCTATGCCATCGACATGCATAGGCTCAGGCTGCTGCTGCTGCTGCTGCTGCTGTGCCTCTTCAGCTGCCGCCCCTGCTGCTGCCTCTTCTACTGCCGCGACAGCACCCACGCCAGGTGCTGCCGCCTCGAGACGCTGTGCCAGCGCGGGTTGCTGCACCGTGCCGGCTTGCTGCTCTGCATGCTGGGGCCGCCCTCTGGGCAGCGATTCAATCAGCTCTTTCTGGACGGACCAGGGGAGGGCCGCCAGCACAGAGGCATCCATCTGCATGGGGCACGTAGGAGGCGGGCAATAAGGGCCATGGATCTCGTTACCAATACATATCGATAGCCAATGGGCACCTCAACTAGTGCTTGCCCACCATCCATACCCCTGCATGCCCAACCGGCCACCCACCCACGCACCTGAGACAGCGTCATGCCCTGCCACTGATCAACCAACTGCTGCCGCTGGCGCACAGCCAGTGCCGCCTCTCCGTGCGCTGCTCCTGCTGCGTCTGCTGGCCCTGCTGCGTCCGCTTTGCCTGCTGCGCCTGCTGCCTCGGCTGCAACATGCCGCTCCAGCATTGCTTCCAAGGACCGCTGCTTGCCGGCCACAGGGCTAGTCCTGCCTGCTTGGTGGGGTCCTGGCTCAGCTGTTCCCTGCTGCTGCTGTTGCTGCTGCTGGGTGGCTGCTGCTGCTTGCAAAGAGGATAGGGCAGCCTCAGCCGGTAGCGGAGGCACTGGTGAGGGCGGTTTGCCGCGTGGGGGCTGCACAGGTGACTGTGCCGCCACCTTGCCAGACGCCTGCTGGGCCTGCTGGGCCTGCTGGGCCTGCAGCGCCTGCAGCGGTGGCTGCCCCTCCTGCTGCCTCCAAAAATTGGCCCACACGCCCGGGTCGGAGCGGGTGGCAGGAGGCGCCGCCAGCTTGCTGGGCGCTTGCGCACCCGGGCGAGCGGAGGAGGAAGCCGAGTCATTGTTCAGCAGTTGCACCTGCAGGCAAAGGTTCGCGTGGGCAGGGAGCCAGGGATTTGCTCTGTGCCCTGTGCCACCTTACGACCTGCCGCCATCAATCGGCAACTGGACCTTGCACTGCATCGGCTGCAAAATGCACACGATTGGGTTTCAACCTCTCACCGTGATGCCCATGCCTCGGATGTCGGCAAAGGGCACGCGCGAGGCGCGCAGCAGCTCCCAGCACTCGCGCCCAATGTCCTCCGCGCTGTCTGTGAAGCGCGCAAGTGTGACTGGAGGACAGGAAGGGGTGGCAGATGGCCAACTGTGGATGCCTGCTGGCTGCTAAGAGCGTGCTGCAACCTGAAGGTGGTCGGAGCTGGATCCAGCCGGTTGTGCAGCAACTGTGCACGGCACATCGTCCCGCGCACCAGAGCGGGACAGGTTGTCGCAGTCCCCGTGCCCCATGAACTTCAGCGGCTCAGCGGCGCCCTGCACAGAGGCAGGTTGGGTCGCGCTTCTTGTTAAGGCAGATTGTCACTACTGAATGCAATGTACCAACCAGGCGCAGCGAGCTGCTCACACGCATGCACATGCAGCTGGCATGGTTGGGTGCGAGAAACGCTGCTTGTGTCCTGACGAACAAGCGCTCCCCAGCCGCCGCCGCACCTGCTTGCGGCGCTTGAGCTTGAGGGTGAGCCGCCGCCCCTTGAGCCCGCCCTGCTGCAGCCGCTGCTGCACATCGGCAGCTGCAGGTGGGGAGTGGAATCCGGCAGGGGCGGAGCTTGCGCAGGCAGGCAGCATTCAAAATGTGGCCTCTGCGTGGGGCGCACAAGCCAGGCTCATGATCACACAGAGGCGGCAGCAGGCACAGCTGGGTGGCAATCCCCATCCCAGCATCAGTTGGCCAGGCACAACTGCAGCGTCCATTGCAGCCAGCGCGGCCGTCGCACCGATGCTGTCCAGCAGGCGGCGTGCGTCATCATCGCTCTGGAACCGCACGCCCCAGTTGACCTCCGCCCCCACCGACTTGCGCTTCTTGGGGGGCTCCACCCGCCTGTGGGGTGCAGCAGGCAGTTGGGCAGCGGCACCGATTACAGGCATAGCGTAACAGCGGCTCCACAGCCCCCAGCAACTTGCGCTTCTTTGGGGGCTCATCCCGCCTGTGTCAACTGTGTCCATGTGTCCATGCAAGCTGCCCGTTCAGCGAGCCTCACCTGTCGTCGCGACCGTGGGCATAGTCCCAGAGCTGTGCCCCGAGCTTGGGGCCCAGCTCCGCCTGGAGGGCTTCCTTTGAGCGCGCCTGCGGATGGCAGGGGCAGGTTGTTGTGATGACAGTGACTACTGCTGGCTTGTGCCTGCGGGCTTGCGGCTGCTTGCTAACAGGCTGGCTAAGCAGCCGCATGTCCAATACACCCATTGGAGGTAAATCGCCCAACCACCCCCTGCTGCACTCGAAGCATGCACGCTCATTGTGCCATATTAGCGCGCTCAGCGTGACCGCAGCTCATCCCCACCAGCACATCGGCCACTGTGGTGATGCCCTTGCCCTCCAGCTTCTGCTCCGTGCTCCACCCCACCCCAGGCAGGTCCTTCACCGGCAGCGCCTGCAGTGCAGACAGCAGAACAACTTTTGGAGTAGGATGTGAGGTGGCACATACATAAGCCATTTGGGGACACGGTTAAATGTGCCCCACACCGGCACTTGGCGTGCGCCTAGATGCTGCTCAATGGCGCCCCCACCTGCAGGTACTGCGCCGCAGCCGCCTGCGTCACCGCCAGCTGGCCGTTGGGCTTGGCATGGTCGGTGGCGATGCGGGCCAGCAAGGGGTTTGGGCCGATGCCGGCACTGGCTGCGCCAGGCAAGGGGACAGCACAACAGAGATGGCCAGAGCAACAGCAGCAGCGGCAAGGGCCATGCCATGCGCTCGGATTGCTCTTGAGATGGGGCACTGTCGCCAGGCGAGCCGCAACACAACACGCACCTGTGCAACCCGTGGCAGCTGCAATCTCCGCTCGGATGGTGGCTGCCAGCTGCTCCGGATCGCCCAGCCCTGGAGCAGAATGCAGCGGATGCAGCGGCGGGGGTTGGCCCCAGCGCAACAGTGGCGATAGTGCAACACAACGGAGCATGTTGGCCAGGCGCAGTGGGAGCCAGTTGGAGCAATCCATCACAACACAAGGGAAGCGGCACGCTGACCAGGCAAGCCATCTAGGCAAAACCTCTAGGAAAGACAGCTGGGCAGGGCAAGGCAGCTGGGCAAGGAGATAGCCGGGCGCACCCGTGACGTCCAGGTACGCCTCGTCGCAGCTCAGCGCCTGCACGCACGCGCTGTGTCGCAGCAGGATGCCGTACACCTGCACCATTTGGCAGGGTGCAGGCCAGAGCATAGATGGTGGGCTTCATTTAGGGATCCATCCCTGGCTTGAAATGTCACAGCTGCAAAGCAGACCATATACAGGTCTCCAGCCATTCCGAGTGCAGGCGCTGCAGTAGCAGCAGGCGCAGCGCCACCCAACCTGCCCACCTTTTCGCTCGTCTCCTCATAGGCAGCAAACATGTAGGGCACCACGATGAGGTCAGGGCACAGGTCCTTGGCCCGGCTGCTTGGCAGTGGGGGCAGGACGGCAGGATGGCTGGGGGCCTCGGCAGGGTGCAGGTACACCTTGGCTGGGCACTCGTAAGTTTGACGATGCTCAGCTGATGTGGACACATGCGGGTTCATGTGCATTGCATTCAGCACTATCCCTTGGCAGCAGAGGCATGAAGCAACCACAACCTCCCATTCCCCACCTGATCATCATGCCGCTGCGCACACCAAACGCTCGTGCCTCATAGTTGCAGGTGGACACCTCGCCAGTACCATGGGCGGATGCCGAGTGGCAAACAGCCTGTTGGGCACACGGAGGGACAGACCAGGGGCTGATGTGGAGAGGGACAACAAAGTCAGGGGCCGCTGCACGCTCCAGCAGTGAAGGCGCTCTACTGTGTTGGTGGGTAGCTGCCTTGAACAGCAGCGCACGCATTAGCCACACAGCGGTACAAGCTAATGCTTTAGACGCCAACACGCGAGCTCTTTGCCCCTCACCAGCGGCTTGCCCTTGAAAACCGGGTGGGCCGCCTCGGCCACAGACGCAAAGAAGCAGTCCTGCAGATGGAGAGGCGTCCGGGCAGGCAAACGGGGAAGGCTATTATCCAGGGGAAGCAGCTGATCCTTCCTTCCTGCATGTTGTCCACTTTGCAGCTGCAACAAGCATCAGTTGGTAGCAGCTGTGGCTTCCAGCCAACCCCTGCTTGCCGCAACCGCCAAAATTATACAGCAGCTTCGCCACTGACCATGTCGATGTGCATGACCACACGAGGGCGACCAGGCACGTAGGGCGCAGGCTGCGGGCCTCGCCGAGCCGCATCCGACTCCATGAGCGTTTCAATGCGCGCCTTCCATGTGCCTGGAGAACAAATAGGGTAGATGGCTTGCATGGTACTTCTCGATTGTCAAGTGGGTGCATGTGACGCCCTGGCCTGCTGCCGACACAGCAACTGCCTCGCCGCCGCGGCAGGCGCGATGCCGCAACTTTGCTCACGATTGAATGCCCAGGTGATGTTGAGCTTTCGATTACGAGCTTTAGATTGTAAGCAGCTAGAAGCAGCAGTGAGGCTCACCAATGAAGTGCAGGCGGCTGGACTTGTAGAACGACTGCACAAAGTTGGGGTCGTCACGTGTGGACTTGGGCGGGCCCCTGTAAGGCGGTAGGAGTAGACAGGGCCATAGTGAGTTTTGGAACCGACTGAGGCAGGCGGGAGACAGCAGATCGCAAACAACTGCTACCGTGCCATGACAGGCCGAGCGCCATTTGACAAGCAACCTTTCAGTTCAGCACACCCTTGCTTACTTGAGCATGTCACACTCGGCGCGCAGCCGGCTGGCCAGCTGCTGTGCCTCTCGAAGCTCGCTCGCACTGTAACCCGAGGGGCTGCGCCTGCCAGCAGCGGCCGGTCCCTGCTCTGCAGGAGCATCCGCTGTCGGCGCCTGTGCCGCCGCTGAAGGGCGTTGGTCCCCTTCCCTGCCACCTGCTTCTGCTGCTGCTGCTGCTGCTGCTGCTGCTGCTGCTGCTGCTGCTGTCTCTGGTGCCCCCCGGGCGGGCGGGCTGCGCGGTCCCGCTGTTGGGGGGCTCCGCGTGGCAGGGGCAGTCTGGCCAGCTGGAGCATGGGCGCCTGCAACCACAGGTCTGCCCTGCTGTGCTCCACCTGCAGGCAGCTGCTCGTGTCCCCTGACGGGCTGCGGCTCAGTCTGCATCGCTTGCCCAGGCTGCTGCTGCTGCGGTGGCAGTGGTGGAGGCGCAGGGAAGCTGAAGGAGGCAGAGCCCTGCCTGCCCTCTTCTGCTACCTCTGCCGCAGCCTCAGGCTGCCCGGCGGCGGCAAATGCAGTGGGTGGCCCAGATGCTGCTGTCGCTGCTGCTGCTGTGGTGGCTCCGAGGTCGCTTGGATAGATCGCTTCCGGCGGTAGGGCTGTGGGGCGAACCTGCAGCGAAGGTCGGTTGGCGCTTCAGTGGTTTGGTTGCAACGCAGCCACGCTTGCAACAAGGAATGGTTGCCTAGCGCACCCCGCAGCAATCCACCAGTGCTGCGCTGCGCCTTGCCTGCTGGAAGGCACGCAGCTTCTGCTGGCCTGGCGCGTCCCGCAGCTGGTACAGCGCATAGTCCTGGATCTGCGGGGTCGAGGGCGGGTTAGATCGCAGCAGTGATTGGTCATGCTGCGGCTTGAAGTCCTAGTACGGGCGGCCGCAGGGGCAGCAAGCTCAGAGGCTGCAAAAGCGAGCACAGTTGGAAGGCTGCGCACAGGCACTATCCTAGATGACAACGCTACTCGGCAGATGAAGGCCGGTCGTGAAGACCTCTTGTGTCGTTGCTCACCGGCAGCAGTTGGCCAGTCTGTAGGCAGTCCACCACCCACTCAGGCCGCACAATGGGCGTGGGGCTGCGCTCCTTTTGAAGCTGCTTCACCTGCGTGTGTGCAACAAACCGAGGGGCAGGCCAGGGCGGGTTGTGTGTGAGAGAAGGGTGTGAGCTATCGCTTGTGAGCATCAGGGTACACTGTGCCCACAAACTGTGGATCTTAGAGCGACAGTGGGTGCTGGGCAAAGCGCACCTTGGCATCCGGTAGGTTGGAGCAAACGATGTGCGTGACTGTGGTTCAGGGCAGGGAGGGCGATGGAAAGAGGTGGTTTCAGAGAAGCCTGGGAGCAAGCGTCGGGAGGGCAAGTAGCACCATCCACTTCGCAGCGACTGAATGCACACCAATCAGAAAGCACGTGCCTCGATCTCGGTGGTAATAATTGTGGAACTCGCCGCCGTGCAGCGCCATCAGCTGCTTCAGCTCCTGCACAACCCAGCAGACGTGCGGTGGCAGCACAGGTGAGCGGCGGCAGACGTGAGCGGCGGCAGTACAGGCGAGCCCTACTTCCGCACTGGTTGCACAACAGCGATGAACGCTGCTCATTCCACTTGGAAAAGCTGCAATCCAAAGCTCGTACACGAGTCAACCAAGCCAGTTCCAAGCAGCACAGCCACCCCAAACGGGCCCAGCTGTGGCGGGTGCCGCACCAGGTGGGAGGGCGAGGTGAAACCGTTGACGTGGATGGCCACCCCTGCAAACAGCTGGCTGCGCTGCAGGCCAGCGGCCTGAGCCTGGAACTGTTCCTGCAAGGGGATAAAGTGGACAGCAGGGGGAAGGAGTCCCCAGTGAGGAGGATTGCAGGAGAGCAGGCCTACCCGCCGTGAGACGGAAATGCAACACGGGCGATGGCGCCAGGTGGGTGCTGCACGCCTCGCAGCACACCCTGCCCCCATCTGCACCCTGCCTGCACTACACGCCTCCCACCTGCAGCTTGCGCTCCTTGTGCGCCATGTAGGCCCCGAAGCTGCCGCCATGGTGCTGAGACTCGCTGCCGTCGGGCAGGCGGGCCTGCGGGCGCTCTGTTGCACTGGGCGGCAGGCGCGCACCCATCGGGTTGCGCCCACTCATGGCTGGTGCAGCTGCAGCTGGCCGCAACTACTAGTCAGGCGTGGCTGGCTAGCGCCGAGAGCCAACAAATGGCCTAATGAGCATGGCCTCCAGCCCGCAGGAGCCCAGGCGGCCCTGCCGGAACGAGGCGGCGGGGCGCCTGGTGCTGTGGCGGCGGCGCCTCGGCTGCGATCTGCTGTGTCGCTGCGCTGTCCGAGTCCGTTTGAGACGTCGCGCTGCGCCTGTGGTGCGCGCAAGGCGCAGAGCCGCGGCGACTGGAGCTGTGGGAGCGTGTGGCAGAGCCGAAAGTCTCAGTAACTTCCAAGGAGTTTGTGAAGATCGACAGCAGCCGGTTGGCTCTCTCCTGGTCGCCTGTAGACGGCTGCCGCCCGCGCTGCCGACGCTGCCGCCCCTGCTGCCGTCGAGCTCACATTGCCCCTTGACTGCCTCATGTTCAGGGGTTGATGCCCTCCTGGGCACTCATGGTTGGTCACAGTTATTGCATTAATATTCTAGCAATGCTTGGTCTGGCTCAGCACTGGCAAGCCCCCACAACTTGAGCCATGTTTGCTCGCCTCGACTTGGCAGACTCATCTTAACCGACCGGGCCATGGCGGGGCCTGCTCGATGCAGTTCAGAGTTGGGAACAAACGGAATGAACAGAAGCCGCCCACTGATCCGCAGTGGAGCAACGTGAGAGTAAAGGTCGAAGCCCTCCAGCTGACTGCCTGCCGCCCCACGCTGCTGCCTGCTGCCGCCGCTGCCGGCGGCTGGCGGCATGGTCGGTGCAGTCCCATGCGGGGCCAAACCTAATAGTCCATTCATCACCTGGTGCTGTGGAGTGTCTTTTACAGCCGCAGGCGCCGGCTTGCAGCTTGCAGCAGGCCAAAATGGCGGCCGCGAGCGCAAGGGCGGCGAGGCGCGGGCTGTCGCTCCGTCAGCTTGCATTCCTGCGGCCGGCAGTAGGCAGCCTGCATGCGTGCATGGCCGATGGCGGTGCAGCGGCCGCCGCCGCCGCTGCCGCCGCCGCCGCCGGCCCGCCGCTGGCGGCCCCAGCCAGCCCGCTCTGGCGCTACGACTCGCCACTCCTGCGCCACCTCAGCTCAATGGCGGAGCCACAGGTGCGTACTTGTCAAAGCGCATATGCTTCCAGCCGTTCATGCCCGCTGCATTGCGTGTCCCTGTGTACAGCCGCCTGCCCTGCTGTCTTGGCCGCAGGCATCTCCTGCCCCAGGCGCCGCCCTGCCGCCGTACGAGCAGCTCAAGTATCGCGCAGCAGCAGCGGTCAAGCTGGGCGGCACGAGCGGCGCAGCGCAGCCGCTGGTGGCGCTCAGTGCGGGGCAGCGGTCGCACTTTGACCGGCTGCTGCTCAACTTCCAGCTGTCGGGCTCCGTCAAGGACCAAGCACTGGCGCTTTACGTGAACAGCAAGGTGCGCTGCTGGGGGCCTGGGCGCTGCATGTTGGTGAGCTGAGGCTCGATCAGCAACAAAGTTGCCAGCTGTCATGGTAAGCGAAGTTAGGAGGCAGAGCGTTGAGCCGCTGAGCCTTCGTCTTGCCCTGCTGCTGCTCCTTAAATCTGGCTTGTTGCTTCCCTCTGCCCGCAGCTGTATGCCGAGGCGGTGCCTCAGTTCCATGAGTGGCTGCTGGCTGGGATGGACGGCCAGCTGCGGGATGCGCTCATGGGCCTGCAGGTGCGGCGGCGCCGCTGCTGTGGCTCTGGCTCTGGCGTGATTGCTCACGCAGGCTGCTTGTGTGTGTGAGAGAGAGAGAGTGCTGCAGCGGCTTCAGATCACGGGCTCAGTTGCGGCAGAGCACACGCTGCACCCACACGTGGAAGTAGCCGTGCCAATGTGGCAGCTCCTGGCGCAGCTGGCATAGCGGCGCCCCTGCTGACCCACTAGCCGCGCCCCACCCTTGCCCACTGCACAGGCGGGGCCGGCGGCACAGGAGGCGCTCTTCCCTTTGTTTGCCCAGTTTGTGCTGGAGCGCTACACAGACGACATCAAGGCGTACAGGTGCGGGCTGACCTTGTTTGGCTTCTTCATCTCATCTGCCGTGGGCACTGAGTGATGCCTCGATTGCCGGAGCAGCAGGCTGCCACTCGGCCAAGCTGAGCTGCGCCAATCGCATGCGCACAGAGCGGCGTGCCCTCGCCATGTCATACGAGTTGGCAACAACTGCATGCAAAGCAGCTGCGTGTCCTTGCTGTGTCCCTTTTTGTTCCAGGGAAAAGGTGCAGACAGTCGACCTGCGCAACCCGCACCAGTGGTTCCCGGTGGCCCGCGCCCTGCAGCGCCGGTGAGCTGCGGCCAGCAGGGCTGTGGCCAGCAGTGCATTGTTGGTTGCAGCGGCCGACAAGCATTGGACAGGAACGGATGGCGTGTGCGTCGTTGCCTAGCAGTGCTGGACAGTGGTAGCAGGGCGCGAGCGCCGGCCATGACCAGCTGGTGGACAATCTCTTGCCATGCGCTTGCTTTCGGCGGCGCATCGTCATTGCTCGCCGTGATGGTTCCCTACCGCACCTCCTTTCCGCAGCATCATCTACCATGCCGGTCCCACCAACAGCGGCAAGACGTACAATGCACTGCAGGCGATGCGCGCAGCTCAGAGCGGCGTGTACTGCGGCCCACTGCGGTGGGGGCAGCAGGGCTTGTGTTGTCATGATGAAGTGCTGCTTGCTGCATACCGGTGATGGGGCAGCGTGGCAGCTGTGCGCAGCAGCAGGTGCAACTGAGCCGAAAGTTGGCAGTGGCCGACCCAGTCCTTTTCAAGCACCTTCCCTGTGGACCGCATTGCACCGCAGGCTGCTGGCAATGGAGGTTTACGACACCTGCAACGCCGACGGTCTCTACTGCAACCTCATCACTGGTGCGTAGACTGCTTTGGAGATGAACTCTTGCTGGTGGGCAGGTGTTGTTCTGCCACGCTGGACACCCCACGCACCTGCAAACCTCATCCTTGATTCACCACATCTTGACCAGCACTTGTTTTCCGCCACCCACCTCCCGCCCCGCAGGCCAGGAGCGGCGTGAGGTGCCGGGGGCTGGGCACACCGCCTGCACAGTAGAGATGGTCAGCATGCAGCGCCGGGTGGACGTGGCGGTGATTGATGAAATTCAGATGATTGGCGATGAGACGCGGTGCGCTGCTTGCTGGGGTTCCACACACACACACAAGATTTACTCACCATTGCATGCAAGACGTGCGCAATCGCACTCTTCCTTTGGACCTGCGGCGGATCAGCTTGCTGCCGGCCAGCCGTGATTTGTTACTGCTCCTTGCTCTCTTTTCATGTCACACAGGGGCTGGGCGTGGACGCGGGCGCTCATGGGCGTGCCTGCCAACGAGGTGCACCTGTGCGGCGACGGCTCAGGTGGGCATGTTGCACATGGAGTGCGCTGGTACAGCAGCACAGCCAGTCACTGCGGGCCACTGTCTGGTTGCACATTTGTGCATGTGTGCAGCCCCTGCCTCTGTTTCAATGCACCATTGCGCGTTCTTCCTGCCTGCAGCGGTGCCCCTGGTGCGGCGCATCTGCGAGGAGATGGGCGAGAGCTTTCAGCTGAACGAATACGACCGCTTCACCAAGCTGACGGTGAGCGCTGCGTTGTTTATGCGGAGCGCTGAACACCACAACGCATCGTGCTATGCTGCGCTGCGCCACGTCCGTGCTGTGCTGTGCCGAGTAGCGCTGCCCTTGGCTTGCCAACGCCTTGCTGCCTCGTGCAACCAAACCTACAGTCCTTTGAAGGGCCACGTGCAGCGTGCTGATGTGCGTTGCTGATTCGCACCATCCCTTTCCTCCTCTCCACCACCGCAGGTCGAGGAGGACGGCCTTGTGGGCGGGTACAGCGCGGTGCAGCCGGGAGACTGCATCGTGGCCTTCAGCCGGCGCGACATCTACTCAATCAAGCAGTACATTGAGCAGGTGCGGCCTGAGGGTGTTGCCTAAGGGCGAGCGGGAATGCACTGCCCCCAAGTGAAGCAGGGCATAGGGCACGATGCACGTGGTCAATCACGGCTGGTGGCGCGCTGCCATCCCTCAGCCTACATGCTTACCACGCCCTGTGGTACAATCGCAGGAGACGAAGCATCGAGCCTGCGTGGTGTACGGCGCGCTGCCACCCGAGACTCGGCGCCAGCAGGCCAAGCTGTTCAACGAGCCAGACAATGCGTACCGTGTCATGGTCGCCTCGGATGCGGTGAGTCCTGCCTGGGGTGGCACCGCCTGTGCAGGAGCCACTGCTGCTTGCCACGCGGTCGCTGCGGCTGCCAGTCCGATTGCTGAGACGTATCTGCGCCTGCCTGATCAACACGCGCAGGTGGGCATGGGCCTGAACCTCAACATCCGGCGCGTCATCTTCCACGCCGTCACAAAGTTTGAGGGTGAGCGCCCGCGCCCCTCTGAACTTGGCGGCAGCGCACAGCAACAAAATGCTGACGTTGTGCACAGCCTAGGTGTACAGCACGCGTTAAGACTGCGCACAGACCAGCTGTCATGCCTGGGCGGCTGGCCAGCAACCGTGCCTCAATTCTTCGGTTCCTCACCCACCCACCCACTCGCTCTCTCTGTGCTGCCCAGGCGGCAAGGTCAGCGTGCCCGTGAGCGTAAGCATGCTCAAGCAGATTGCGGGGCGCGCGGGGCGGCGCAGCAGCCAGTGGCCAGAGGGCCTGGCCACATGCCGTGACCCCGCTGACGTGGCACGCCTGCAGGAGGCTCTGGCGGTGCGTGGAGGCGCTGGGGCTGCTTCCGCTGCCTTTGCGTCGGCCAGCTGAGTTGCTGGCCTGGTGTGCGTCAGGCTAACCTGGGCGCTGCCATCGTTTGCCGACCAACCACTGCAAGTTCAAGCGGTCACCGGTATCCCACACATTCCTGGCGCAGGTGCCGCTGGACCAGCTGACTACGCCCACCGCGGGCCTGTTCCCCGAGTTTGAGCACTTTGAGGTGTTTGCGGGGCAGCGCCCCGACGAGCCGTACAGGTGGGGCGGTTGGATGTTGGAGGGGTGGTGGGGCGGGGATGTTGGAGGGGTGGTGGGGCGAATGAGGTGTGGTGGTGGTTGGCAAGCGTGTAGCCCCTAGCAGGGTGCCCCTCAGCTCGTCGCTGCTACTCGCATGCCTGCTTTCTCGTACTCCCAGCTCACCGAAGACCGGCCCTGCCCCACCCCATGTGCGCAGCTCGCTGCTGCAGTCGTTTGAGCGGGAGGCGCTGCTCGACTCCAACTATTTCTTCTGCCGGCAGGCAAGCAAGCGTTGCAGTTGCCTGGACCCAATTGCTTAGCACTGCGCGCAGCACACTACACTTGCAGCGTACTGGGCAGCAGGTGTGCTGTGTGCTGGCTGTATCATCGACAGCGGTGCATGACGGCAGCCTACTGAGAGCCTTCGCCCACCTGTTTCTTTCTGCGCAGGAGAGCGTGGTCGCAGTGGCCGCCATGCTTGGGGAGGTGCGGCACCTTGGGTGGTGTGGAACCGTTCACTGGTCATTGAATGGTGCTTGTTGTGCATGCACTTCCACCGAGCGCTGCGGGCCCCAGAGCGGCAGCAGCAGCTCACAGCCATGGCATCAAACACCGTGTTCCGCAACCCCATCCATCCTCTGTGCAGCTGGGGCTGTCGGTCAAGGACATGTTCAACTTCTGCATGGCGCCCGCCTCTGCATCCGACCTGCGCCTCTCCGCCGCGCTGCTCCAGTTCGCCACCAAATACAGGTGGGGGTCTGGTTGGGGTGGTAATAGTGAGCTCGCCGTTGTTGGGGGGTTTGTTGGGCGGGCGTCGGGTCGTGATGCTCGATTCTCACTGTTTGTCTCCCTGCGTCCCCAAACCCAGCTAGCACGTACCGTTGTTCTGCCCTTACCCATTCCTGCCCGCAGCAAGGGCCAGCCCGTGACGTTGGACATCTCTGTGCCCGACCGAGTGCCGGCCAGCACCGAGGAGCTGAGGCACATGGAGGCGGCTCACCAGGTGGGGCAAAGAGGGAGGTGGGGCGGGTGCCACAGCTGCCCAAGGGACAGCAAGTGGTGACTTTTGGGTAGGTGGTGCTGCACCCAAATAGCTGTACCCAATACTGCAACTGCGATGGCATGTTTGCTTAGTTAACCGCATTCCAGCTGCTTGCCGCTGCTGCAATGCACAGCAGAGGCTCAGTTGCACCCCCACCCCTCGCCATCACTGCAGGTGGTAATGCTGTGGCTGTGGCTGAGCTACCGCTTCGATGCCGAGGTCTTCCCGCAGCGCGACAAGGTGGGCAGAAGCAGAGGCTTTGCTCCCCTCCTGCCTGCTGCACAACATTGCTGAGGCTTGGGAGCAAAGCTCTCCTCAGCAGCCCAAAGCCAGCCGCGCTGCAATGCACGCCAGATATGTACCCTGCACTCCATGCCCAGACACGCCTGCTGCATCTCCCCGTCCTTGCCCAAGTTGCACCTGCCCACACAGCATGCCGCACCCAATCGCCCTCCGCAGATCCAGGCGCTGGCTGAGCGCATCTGCGGGCTGCTGGACAAGGGGCTGCGCCGCCTGACCCGCATGAGCAAGAGCGGCATCGACATTGCGGAGCTGGTGAGGCTGGGCAGCAGAGGGAGGGGCGGGGCTGCCTGGTGGGGACAGATTCGGACAGCAGGGCAAGCCTGCCAAGATGCGAATTTGCTTGAGTGCATGGCGTTAAAGCCACTGCTGCCATCAGATGCTCAGGAAAAGACCATACGCCCACCTGCTACCAGCTGTGCTGCTGCACTCTGGCCCTGGTTCCCCAACCCACCCATTCCCTCCCTCCCTGCCCCTCCCCTCCCCTCCTTTTGTACCAGCCCTCGCGCCCCGAGCACGAAAACATGCTGGAGTGCTTCGGCGATGAGCTGGAAATGCTGGAGAGCCAGCGGCGGCAGCAGCGCCTCAACGAAACGCGCGGCAAGCGGCAGGGGCGGCGGCGAGCGGCGCCCTCCGAGGCCCAGGCGGCGGCACTTGCGGCAGCTGGGGAGCTAGATGGCGAAGCAGGGGAGGGAAGCGAGGCTGGGCAGCTGGCGGAGAGCCTGCGAGGCGCGATTGAGGCGCGGCTGCAGCGGGAGCAGCGCAGGGAGGTGCGGCCGCGGCGCAAAGGCCGGCAGGCGGACCAGCAGGCGGCGGCTGGGGAGGGAACGGGTGCAGCAGATGGAGAGGCACAGCTGCAACAGCAGCAGCGGCGGCAGCAGCCGGAAAAGGAGAAGGCTGTGGCTCCGGGCCAGCACCGGCACCAGCGGCGGCAGGCCGAGAAGCAGGCTGAGCGGCAGCGGCAGCGGCAGCAGGCGGAGGAGCAGGGGCAGTTGGGGCGGCCGGGCGGCAGCGGCCTGCCTGGCAAGCGCCGCACCCCGGAGCAGCAGGCTGCATTCGTTGAGCGGATGAGGGCGCAGCGCGAGCGGCGGGCTGAGCTGAAGCGGATGCGAGTGGAGGAGCGGCAGCGAACGGCCATGGCATATGTGATGGGTGCTGAGGAGGCGGCTGCTGCCACAGATGCAGCTCCTGCCACCCACCACCCCACCAAGTCGCACGTGCGGCGGGAGCGGCTGTCGGCTGCGGCAGCAGGGCCCCCGGGGCAGCATGGTGTGCCTGAGGGCAGCGGCAGTAGGCAGGGCAGCAATGCGGGCAGCGACAGCAAAGGCAGCAGCGGGAGCAGCGGCGCCGCTCCCATTCGCTCAGGCTGGAATCGCCTCATGTCGCTGTTCAAGTAGTTTCTACCACATTGCTAAACCAGGTGTTCTTGTTGTGTGTCCATTCATGTACTGACTCCTATTGCTTTGATACATTGTTGTAAACCCCTTTGGACACGCGGCAGCAGCATGGGGTGTAGCCAGGCCAAACTTGTTACTCCTGTGTGCCATGATGCCCGATGTCAACGGCAGACAGCCTTGCGGTCTGGCGAGCAACTTCAGCCCCCAATTTTACAAGTTGTGCAGGTGCAGGTGCCATTTCATTGGATCTGCATCCAGCTACTGCTGTACAAGGCTGGGTCAGGTGCTAGTACGACAGAGCTCAGAGCGGGCGGGTGGTGCGGTGCAGTACAGGGCAGGGCAGGGCAGGACGTTTGCTGACACAGAGCAAGCAAGCAGGCTTGGTCAAACACTCATGTTGACGCGCATGTAAACATAGAGCTACGGAGGGCCGTTACCAACACAAGGAACAAACAACCAACCACCTCTGTACAAGACAGCAGGGCGCCCTTTACGGGCCGCCCAACGCAGCTCAGCCGTGCCAGGCCCGCCACGCAGGCGGAGGCTGCCCCCCAACCAGCTCGTCGCCACAGGGTGGGTGCTGAGTTGCACGATCCACGCTCTCACCTGCAGTGCACCATCAGACTGAGGCTGCTGAGTCAGGGCAGGGCTGCTGACCAGGCGATACGTCAGGACGCTGGCAGGTGCAGAAAACCCATCTGCAGGACGGGCCACCGCCGCTTAAGTACAGCTGTGACATCGTGCATGCTCCATCCTTCTCACCACATGCGGCAATAAGCTCTCCAGCCGCCTTCAGAAGCTCCTTTGCCTCCGCAGCGCAGCGCTCAGCGTCAGAATCCTCCCAGCGAGGCCGCACCGTGGCCAGCCGGTGCTGCCGCAACGGGTGTGCTGCCGCCTCCCGCAGCAGGCAGCTGCGGATGCCGAGCGCGTCCTCCTGCTGGGCGGCCGCCACGTCTGCCGGGAGCTGGCCCTGGCTGTTTGCTGTGGCTGCCGCAGCGCCTGCAGACAGCAGCAGCGCCACCACCACAAGTTCGCGGTAAGAGCCTATTTCCGCCGCCGCCGCAATGTGGAGTGCTGTGTTGCCGGCGCTGTCTGTGGCATTTAGGTCGGCATCTGCGCCTAGCAGGGCTGCGACCACCTCTTGGTTCCCAGAGGCCACAGCAGCCATGAGTGGCGTTCTGCCGTCACTGGCAGGAGTGTCTGAGTGGCACCCAGCATCCAGCAAAGCACTGATCAACTCCTCGTCTGTTGGAGAAGAGTAGCCAGCTGCAACGGCAAGGTGCAGGGCATTAAGGCCGTGCGCCGCACCCGGCTTTGCAAATACACTCGTTGCCAACTTCACACCTGCGCAGGGGGCTTGGAGCCGGCCCTGTTACCCTGTTACTCAGCAGTGGCCCACACATGGTTAACTAGCGCCCCCGCCCCGCTGAGTCTCTCACCGGCACTGCGCAGCACGCTGTCATTGAGCGTCTGCGTTGTGACCGCCTGAATGACCGCACCAGCCTCCAGCAGGAGACGCAGCACGTCCACACTCTTGCTGCCACACCAGGCGGCATAGAGCAAGGGCGTGCGGCCGTCCCAGCTGGCCTGGCATCAGGGGATGGGGCAGGGAGACGGCGAAGGAGTGCATTGACTAGCATGGTAAGTGGTTCATTTGTGGTAGCCCAGATGCGCTCACGCCTGCCTCCCAGGCATTGCCTTCATGCCAGCCCACCTGGTTGACATCGGCGCCCTGCTGCAGCAGGAAGGCCACAGAGGGCCCCCTGCCATGTGCTGCTGCGAGGCTGAGCGGGGTCTCCTTGTTCGCAGTCAGGGCGGCTGTGCGTGCCCCGGCGGCCACAAGAGCAGCTTCCGCGCTTGCATCACATTCAAAGCTGTTGGCAGCAACCAGGTGCAGGGGCGTGAGCCGCCCGTGCTGCTTGGACGTCACTGCCCTGGGGTCTGCGCCTGCCCTCAGCAGCAGTGTGACACAGGCTGCAGGGTCCCGGGAGCCGCACGCTGAATGGAGCGGAGTCATGCCGTCGGCTGACCGGGCGTGCACATCTGCCCCGGCAGCCAGCAGGACGGCTACCACAGAAGCATGCCCCTTGGCGGCAGCTGCATGAAGCGCCGTGGTGCCCTCTGCATCGGCGCTGTTGACGGGGCAGCCGGCTTCGAGCAGGAGGTGCACCTTGGAGGGCAGCTGCAGTCGTAGCGAGGCTGCCTCAATGAGGACGCTGCCCCATGCCTGTGCGCCAGCCGCCAGCAGCATTTTCAGTATGTCGTTCCGCCGAGCGCCCATAGACACCGCCGTGCGCAGCAGTGCCTCCGAGGCCAGGCTGGGCCCGCTCTCCAGCAGGGCTGCCACAATGGCACAGCGGCCTGCTGCCGCGGCCATGGACAACGGCGAGCGGCCGTCGGGCGCTTCAGCCGAAGCGTCCGCACCGTGGCGCAGCAGCAGGCGCACCGCATCTGTGTGGCCCATCCAGGCTGCCAGGTGCAGGGCGGTCATGCCTGCGGCACAGCCGGCAGGGGGGTGGGTGTCAAAGGCAGCGCGATCTGTGCGGCGGTACAACAGCAGGCGACGGAAGAAGCAACCACTTGGCGGGCCTTGACATTCTTCACCTGACTTGCTAGTTGCCCGCACATCGGCCCCAGCATCCAGCAGGGCTTGCACGCTGCCCAAACGCCCATTCTGTGCTGCCTCCATCAGCGGGGTGCACTGAGTGTCGTCACGAGCGTCTGGCTTGGTTTTGGCCAGCATCGCCTGCAGCAGCGGCACCTCGCCGCTGGCCGCTACCGAAAACATACTGCAGTGTCCGAGATCATAACCAGCATTCACCAGCTGCTGCACCGCTGCTGCACCGCCGCTGGCCGACAGGCGCAGGAAGATCTCCTGTGTATGCTTGTCAGAGCTGCACTCGTCGACACTCCAGATGCGAATGTTCGTGCTGCTGCACAAGGGCGGAGGTGAGGGCGGGGTGAGCGAGGTGTCGCACCGCCGCCGTTGCCGCCGCCACCGCCGCTGTGCCGCCTCCAGGGCCCCTCGACATGCCACGGTCTGCTCACCTGCCTTTGACGTCGTTCTGCAGGCCGGGAAGGTTGGGTTGGAGGCCGCCGCCGGTCGGCCGAAAGGAGTGCCGCCGAGCACCCCAAAACCTCAGATGTATGTCACAAAATTAAGCTTGCTGAGGCTAAATGGGCGCCTCAAGTGGCGAGCGGCCGTGCTACGAGCTGGCGGCGGCAGCAGCGCTTTGTGCCGCCGCCGCCGCCTGGCTCTCGGGTAAGTCAATGAGAGCCTCTGCGCTTGCTGCAGCTCCTGTAAGGATGTGTTTGACCCCAGATCATTTAATCAACACACACATGACAGCACCCATCAACGTCGCAGCGCTGCCTGCAGCTGCCCCAGTAGTGCCCACCCGCCTTCCGCACCCACCCCGGACCCGCCGGCACCAATTGACCGAGTCGCAGTGTTCCGGGCGCACTGGAGTCGTCTGTCAAGCGGTTACCCTGCTAGATGATGAGTGCATGAACGTTCCAGCACGCACAATGCTCCAGAGGTGGGTTGCTTTGGTCAGCAGTTGCTGCCCCAGGCAGGTGCGCACCTGTATCAGCCGCTCCCAGGGTTGCGCCAATGCCACTTGCCATCATCTGTTTTTGGCGCTTTAATTCTCTTGCTGAAACCTCACGTCGTCTAACACGACCACCATGGCGAAGCCCAGCGCCCTGCTGCTGGCCGCCGGCCTCCTGCTGCTCTGCGCCGCCGCCACCGCTCGCCGCACCCTCCTCCAGGCAAGGCTGCGGAGAAGGGGAGAGGACTGAATGCACAAGAGAGGCTGGATCAGCGTTATAATGTGTGTGGGGCGTGTGGCAGCGGCGGGCTTGCTGCGGCTCCTGCGCCATGTGAAGCCGCCATGCGCGCGGCGTGGCCGGCTTCCTACTGCCGTCAGAGGTGGCTTGTCGCAACGCTGAAACGCCCGCCCCTGCACAACATTTTTCTGCACCGCCAGGGCACCCAGCCTTCCAACTTTCAATGCGACGACTGGGTGAGTCGGAAGAGGCATGCCAGACATACATGCATGCTAGCTAGTGGAAGCAGCGTTGCACCTGGCACAGTGCCTTCTCCACTGCCTGCCTGGATAGACTGACTCCCGCTTGCCTGCCCCTGGGTGCCTCAAATCAGGATGAGGAGGAGCTTGAGTGCAAGCTGTCCTGTGGCGGCACTGACACCAAGCTGGACTGCGAGTTTGATGACAGGTGAAGCGCTTTGATACACCAGCAGGATACCGGGGTCTTTGACAGCCGAAATAACTTGTGCTCCACCCCGTTCATTCCCCTGCCTCACCAGCCGTGTCAAGTGCGAGGTGGACCGCGATCGTGCCGAGGACTTCACATTCCGCTGTTCGGTTGCCAGCGGCCAGGTAAGTCGTTCGGCAGGGTCAAAGCAATCCGGCCAACCTGCCAGATCATAAACTTCAGGCCAGAATCGACTTCAGGCCAGCCGCATGCCCTGCTGTGCCTGCACCCCAACCGGACTGTACAGGGCTCCTAGCTAACTGCCCTTGCATGCATGGCACCCCGCCCTGCAGGTGGACCTGGGATCCTGCGACAGCAACAAAGCCAACATCCCCGGCGACTGCGTTGCCCAGGTTGGTGGCCGACGGAAGCTGCACCCTGCCAGGCATGCAGCCAGCATGGCAGGGCAGGGCAGCACAAGGCCGCTGGTGATCGCACTCTGGGTGGCTGCTGCCACCTCATTGCAGTGACTTGAGTCTCATGCCCTCGCCTGCAGGTGGACGAGCTGCTGACCGCCTGGCGCCCGAGGGACGACTGAGCGGCGGCGGGGAGGCCAGCACATGTGCTGCGCACATGCGTGGCATGAAGCGCTAGCTTGCTGGCCACATGCCACGCCCGCTTGGGTTCATGCAGGCCTGCCATGTGTCGTAGTGAACCAAGTCCGCACCCTCGCTGCTCGGCTCTCAACTGCAATGCCGAATGGTGGCGTGTTGGATTTAATTCCGCCTGCCGTTGCGCTCGGCGGCGTCGGGCACGCCCAGCCGTCACGGTCGCTCATCTTACAAGCATGGTCCGATACTTGGCCCGCATGTCGAATCGGAACCTGTAAAGTTGAAGCATGGTCCTACATGGGTGGCATGGGAGGGCAAGAGGCCGCCAGCAGGAATGCCCCAGCTGCAAGGCAGCTCTCCGGGGCGGGGGCAAGACAGGCGGGCGGCGGCGCCCATGTGATTGTGAACAGGAGCCCCACCGGTTTAAGGTCGCCGATCGTCTTGCCTGGCTCGCAGCTACACTCGGCAGGGCCGTCGAGCGCTGCAGCAGTTGGGTATGGCGGCGCAGCAGAGCGAGGGTCCCTGCTGCTCACGCGCCTGGGCCGGGCCTTGGCTGATCTTTCGGGGAGGCACGGGCGGCGCTGAGGAGAGCAGCTGGAGAGGATCAGTGCTGCTGCTGACGAGCCCCGCAGGGGCGGCGCCAGCGGCGGCACTGGCAGCTCCCGCCGCCACAGCATCGCACGAGCAGCTGGCAGCAGGAAGCTCACCGTCATCCGCTCCCGACACCGCGGCAAATGGAGGTGCAATTGCAGCCTCCGAGCAGCCGGCAGCAGCAGGAGTGGCACCCCAGCCACCCGCAGGCGCGGCTCCCCAGGCGGCGGCAGTAGGTGCTGCTGCAGCAGCGGGGGGCGCACCCATGCTGCAGCTAACAGATGGCACAGCCAGCGGGCAGCACACGCTTCGTGCGGTGCAGCTGGATGAGGCGGCTGGATGGACCTTTTGGCGGTTTGACCTGCAGCTAGAGCTGACCGCGTGGCAGGTGCGGGCTTGGTCCTTGGCATGTGGTAGGGAGCATCCATGCTACCGGAAGGACGTTGGGATGCGCATGCGTGCTTATTGATTGACAATGCCAAGGTGAACGATCATAACATCCATGCATACCTCCTGGAAACTATGACTGCAGCGACAAGTGCAGTACCAGATCAGCACTGGCGGCGGCGAGGCCACGCCTCCCTACTCATTCTGCCTGCCGGCAGCCGGCCAGCCCATGCATTGGTGCGCGGCAGGTTGGGAACCGTGTGATGTGTTGATGGCACATCTGTGCCCTGAGTTGCAGAGCCATGGCCGCACAGCTGGGCAGCCACTTCAGAGGAAATTGAATCTGAGCAGGCGCAAGACGTCTAGTTGTGCCAAGCCGCATCCACCTGCCTGCTGCGGCCCTTGCTCTTCTCCCCAACCCCCTTGCGAGCAGGGGCTACTACTCTTGCAACGGCTTCTCCGCAAGTGTGAAGGAGGATGCGCCGGAGCGGCAAGACCCAACCTACCTGTGGCGCGATCTGCTGCAGGTGAGGCAGCGTGGCCGCAATGCCCCCGGCTGCTTGAGCTGCTGTTGTGGATCCAGCTGCCACTCAGCGCTGTGCGTGGGCAAAGGCGTGCTTGTGCAGCGGAACTGCCATGCTTGCATGGCGCTTGAAGGGCTGGCAACTCGCATGTTGCTCTACCATGGAAAAGCCACCCCCGCCCTCTTTTACCTACATGTGTTCAACCCAGCCGCCTGCCTGCCCAACCACCCTGCAGCTGCACAGCGCCTTCCCGCTGCACTGCCTGGTGGGAGGCGGCGACCAGCTCTACTGCGACGGTGTGTTCCGTGCAGGGGGCTCGGCGGCGCTGAAAGCCTGGGGCGAGCAGCTGGAGCAGTGAGTGTGGGGTGTGTCTGGGTGCATGCTTGGTGGATGCTGGCGGCACATGCAGCCCGGGCGGCATCGCATGAAGCAGTCCAGTTGAGGCTCTCGGAATCATATGCCTGGTGTGGCTCAGCCGCCTCCCTCTGGCTTTGTCATGTTGTTTTCCACCCGCCCTTTCCCCGCAGCTCCAAAAAGATCAACGACCCCTGGACAGCTGAAATGGAGGAGCAGGCGGTGGCTTACTATTGTGCCCACTACATCGCCACATTCAGTCAGGCAGACGTCTGCACCGCGCTGGCCTGCATCCCGCAGCTCAACATGTGGGATGGTGAGGGAGCATCACTCATGTGATCACTCACATGATGTGATGGATGATGTGATGGCGGGTCACAGCAGCTTTGGGTTGGTTAGCACCCTTGTGGGCCGCTGCACGGGCGGCGTGCCGCTGCTGCCATGGGAGTCATTTATGCCCAACACTCACCCTGCCTGCCTGACATATTGCACGACTGCCTGCAGACCACGACATCTTTGATGGGTGGGGCAGCTACGAGGCAGACATGCAGGGCTGCCCCGTGCTGCAGGTGGGCTGCCTCTTGCTGATGCAGCTCCCCTGCTGTGTCTGCCTTGAGACTATATCCTGCGGACCCCGGCTGCTCTAGCCATGTTGCCATCCTTGGACAATGCTCACAGACTGCCGCCGCTGCCATGAGCATGCGCACCCCTGCCGCCTGCTATGCGCCCATGCAGGGCCTGTTTGGCGTGGCGCGCCGCTTCTACCTGCTGTTCCAGCAGGTGGGGACAGGTTTGTGCTGAGCCTGGCAGTGCAGATGCAGCAGCATTTGCCACGGCCCAGCTGTCCGCCGCCTACATGCCTGGAAGCATGCCATGCGTCGCTCGTTGCACCTGCAAGAACCTCTTGCAGCAGCCGGCCCATGTTTGGGCCGGCAGCGCCTCCCCACTTGGCCTCGATTGTTACCCGCTTGCCCTCACTACATCCATCCCCCAGCACACCACCGATGCCTTCAATGCAAAGCGCCAGGAGTACTTGGTCAATGACGGCTCGTGAGTTCCGCCAGCCCACTTGCTCTGGTTTGGCAGCACGCTTGGGCATGCATGTGAAGCCACCAATCAGGCTGTCAAGTTCACGCAGTGAGCACTCCGGCTTGCTCCTCACCCTTCCCTGATTGCTGCGTCCTGCTCCCAAATGCCCGTCTGCGCCGCAGCTCCTTCCACTTTTTGCGCTACATGGGGCCTCAGGTGGTGCTGCTGGGCATTGACATGCGCAGCGAGCGCACCAAGGTCCGCATCCTGCCTGAGGTGGGCGGGATGGTTGTTGGGAAGCAAAGGACGCGGCGGGCTGTGGGCGTGTTGGGGCGAGCGAGGATAAGGTACCGGCCTCCTGTGCTTTGACTGGGGCTGGGGGCTGGTCGTGTGCCTTGCTTTTGTGGCAGGGCCTGGGCAGACACCATCAGCGCTGTCAATTGAGGCTCCCCCTTCTGGCTGCCAACCGCCTGTGTGCTCCACTGCCTCCCCGCAGGCTGCCTATGAGCTGTTTGAGGAGGCGGTGGCAGCCCTGCCCCCTGGGCCACAGCACCTCGTGGTGCTCTCGGGCGTGCCCCTCATCTTCCCAACGGTGGGTGCTGCCGCTGATTATTTCGACACAAGTTGCAGCCAGCTGGAGGCGCTGCTTCAGGCGCATTGGCATGGAGCGGCCAGGGCGTGGTAGAGAGGGAAGACAGAGCAGCCCAGCTGAGTTTAGACGTAGCCTGCCTGGCGGCCCCATACCACCCCCGCAGGTGCCGGCTGCCGAGGGCATCCTGGGCGTCGTTGCTCGCATGGCACGCAGCATGCCGCGCTTCCGCCGCCTCGTGCGCAGCACAGGTGCGGCCGAGGGCTGGAGGCTTGGCACTTGCTGGCAACTGCCGAAATTCACATATTCATTCGCATGCATGCCCTCCTGGGTGCTGCGTACTGCAAGAAATTGCCTGCCGCTGCCTCCCTTGCTGAAGGCCTGATGGACCGCTTTGACCAGCCCGAAATTCTTGACGATTTGCTGGACGGATGGGTGGCTAACGTGCACAAGGGTGAGCTCGCGAGCGGGTTTACACACAAGATCACCAGTGTGCAAGGGCAGGCATGGCCAGAGTGGGCAGCGGGGTTTGGGCAGATCCAGGACGAAAATTGGTGGCCTGATGTGCCCCCAAGGTGGTGTCGAGGTCACCAACCACAGACAGCATATCTGAGCACTCTCCAGCCCCCAATACTAACCGCCACCTCCCCACCGTCCCCCACCGCCTGCGCCGCAGACGAGCGCCTGCAGTTCATCCACCTGCTGCAGCGCTTTTCGGAGCGGCACCACCTGCGGGTCAGCATCCTGAGCGGGGACGCACATGTGGGAGGTGTGGGCCGACTCTACTCCCGCCCAAAGATGAAGCCGATGGGGTAAGGCCTGTGCGATGGAAGTGCGCTGTTCATCCATTTATGACATCAGATGTTGTGGTTTGCAAATAGAAAAGTAGTCCCGCAACTGCAATAACTTACACCAGTTGCTCTGTGCCCCCTTTCTCCCTGCAGTGACGACCCGCTTTTTATGGTCCAGATTATCTCCTCCGCCATCATGAACGCCCCTCCCGGACACCAAGTGGTCAAGGCGCTGCTGCGCACCAACTGGGCGCGTGAGTGCCGAGCGTGCAGGATGGCTGCCTCCGGCGGAGAGCGTGGCAGGCGTGTGTGGGGCACGATTCATGCGCGTACATTCACATGCGCTTGGTCTGCTCAAGCAAAATTCACAGCTGCTGACAGTTGCTGTTGTTGTTGATCCCATGCTCAAACCATGTGCAGGCCGAGTGGATGAGCGCACAAAGGAGAAGATGGTGCGTTGGTTGATTTACTTATTTTTGCGTATCTTTTATTTGCTCGGCAGCCCCAAGTGCCGCCCTGCTGTGTACCTCAGCTATCCATGTAATGGCCGCCCTGCACCGCGTGCCTGCCGCGCAGGTGCGGGCCTTCTACCCCACGCACCCACGCACCGACAAGCTCCTGGCACAGCGCAACTGGTGAGCAGCGCGGGAGACTTTGGCGTGGCTGAGCAGGGGTGCTCTATCTGGCCCTGTTTGGTGGCACCACTGCCATCTGTTTGGCGCCATCTAGGCTGCATGTTGAAGACGGGCACTCAACACGTTGCCACCCTGCCCCCTCTGTCACCCCAGGTGCGACATCTCGCTGGTGGCGCCGCCCTTCGCGCCGCCCACGGTGCCCCAGGATCCCAACTTTGGCGGCCTGCGTTTCACGATGCGGGTGGAGAATGCGCGGCACAGGTGGGATACGGTGCGGAGGCGTGCTGTACTGGAGCGTAAGCATGCGCCTTAGGGTTGAAGCGGCAGAGCATGATGGTGTGTGACAGGGAGTGGCAGCCACCTGTGCATGTGCAACCAATGGCGCCTACCTGCTGCTCATGGCCATCCCCCCTATTTCGCCCGTTCCCTGCACGCTCCTGCCCTTCCAGGCGCGGCTGCGCAGAGGAGTGTTACTACATCATTGTGCCGCGCCACCCGGCCGCCCCGCGGGCGCTCGTGTCCACAGGCACCATCCAGGGCGATGACGCCAAATCAGCGGTGCCCGCCGCTGTGGCGCTGCCCACGCGGCGGTGGACCACGGACGGAGCCGGCACGGCGCAGTGAGCGGTGGAGCAGCTGAACATGTGTGCTGCCCCCTCGGCTTGGGTTGGCGTAGGTGGCTGCGTTGCAGCGGCGGTAGGCGGCAGCGAAGCGACAGCAAAGTTTGGGCGCCGGCCCGTGCAGCACTCTTTGGTAGCTTAGCGCGACTTAGTCTTGTTTTGGAGGCCTGACGCAAGGCAGAACCTGTGATGCATTCCAAGCAACTGCAAGCAAGGTACCGCAGCCACCGGAGCATCCACCGGCGGCGCAGCAGCCGGAGCGCGCACCAGCTGTAACATGCCCTTCGTAGGCTTTGGCTGTTCGTGCATTCGCCCTCTGCACCCCTACTCGCCGATCCGGCCTGCTCTCCGATGCAAGCGACTGCTGGCGGGACCTGCCGTCCGAGGGTTGCGCCAGTGCCTGGCGCCAACGCACGCAACTCTCGCTTCAGCCGACTTTCTGCTGTTATGGGACAGCTGATCTCTGCCAGCAGGCGCTCCCCCGCCACGGACGGCACAGCCCCGGCGCGCCAAGTGCACACAGTGAGCCCTGCCTCCGGCAATGCGCATGTGCAGTGGCGCACAGATCGATCAGTGCATCGCCACGGCTTGCGCCTGGCTCACTGCCGCTGCCGCCGCCGCTCCCTTGCGGGCGCCTTGCAGGCATCCGATAACCCTCGGCCCATGCCCACCACTCATTCCTGCTGTCCCCGACCTGCGAACCCCATGCAGAGCGCCGCATCCACTGCAGCCCCGGCAGAGCCCGTCACCACCAGCCTGGATGTCGCAATGGAGCGCCTGTCGGCAAACAAGGCAGCCTGGGCAGCCGCCCCTGTTAGCGAGCGCATCGCAGTGCTCAAGGAGATTAGGGCGCGCCTGCTGGACGAGGTGAACGGTGCAAGCTGTTTTGGGTGCTGCATGTGCTAGGGAAGGCGGCAGCGTAGAATGGGCTGCACATGCTGCTGTGCTGGAAGAACAGCTAACAGCCCGGGCACCTGGGTCCGAGCATACTGCTTGCTGCCGCCTCACCCTCCTGCCACATTGACGCTGCCCTGCTGCAGCTGGTGCCCTGGGCCCGCGCTGCTGCCAGCATCCGCTGCTCGACAAACGAGGCGGCGATTGCGCAGGACTGCCTGGCCACAAGTGAGAGGGTTGACAGGCATGCTCTGGGGCCTCCTGCCTGCAGCCCTGGCACCCTCGTTAACGGCCCCATGCATGCCAAAGGAACGACAGGCCAGCCTCACATTGTGACCCGCCGTGATGCCCACGCACGGCATGCCCTTTGGTTCTGCCCTGCAGCCCTGACCGCCACCGGCCAGATTGACGGCTACCTGGCCTCGCTGGAGCACCTGCAGCGCTACGGCTGCCTGCCCAAGCCACCAACCTCCAAAACTGCCTCGGGCCAGACCGTGGTCGATGTGTTCCCCACAGTGAGCTGCAGCTGCGTTTTTTGTGGGGCTGTGCCTACCTGGGATGCGGTGTGCAGACCGTGCTTGACAAACCTGGCAAGGCTGGCTTGAGCTCTCCACAAGCGTGCCTCCCCAGGCATGCGCAAGCTGGCAGCTGGCCTGCTTGCGCAACCTCGTTGCCCCACCCTTCCCTCTCCCCTCTGCAGAACTGGCGGGAGCGCAAGCTCAACGTGCAGGGCCTGGGAGGCGCCACTGCCCGCGTGTACCTCGAGCCCGGCAAGCCTGAGACCCAGGTGGGCCTTGTTAAATGCTACATATACTGGGTATGCGGTTGATGATCATGAACAGATGGTGCTGGTGGCATGGAGAACAGCAGTACACGTGCCGGCGGCGTGCTGCCTGGTAGTGCCTGCTTTGTGCCGGGGACTCTGCAGCTGCTGGCAGCTACCCGCCCGCTGGCTTGCCTGCCTGCCCAATTTTCCCTGCACTTTAGCAGTCCATGCATTTTTATCTCGGTGCAGGGCCACTTTTACCGCGAGCCGCACAGCGGCAAGCTGGCTGTGGTGCTGGGTGCAGGTGAGGTGGGGGTGGTTGCACGCAGTGTCGCAAGCAATGTTGCAAGCAATGGGTGCTCAGCCTGCCACAGGAGCAGCGGGGCACCTGCACCCCAGGCACACTCTCAACAACACGCACTGGTGGATCTCACCTGCCTCTTACTACTTCTGGCTCACGCACACTGCCCCGCTGCAGGCAACCAGCACTTCCTGGCGCTGTCTGACGTGCTGCACCTCACATTTGTGGATGGCTGCGTTTGCATGCTCAAGTACCACCCCCTCATGGCGGTGAGCTTTGGCAGCTCGGGCTGGAGTGGCTGGGAACAAGTGTGCTGCCTGCTGTATATCTGGCAGGCTCGGGCTGGAGCGGCTGGGTGCAAGTGTGCTGCCTGCTGAGGGCCTGCCGACCAGCCTCCCCTGCGCGTTTGCTGCGTACACGGCCCACAGTCCGCCTGCTTTTCCTGCTCGACCAGCCACCTCGCTCTGCGCACCGAAACCACACCCGCAGCCAGTGGCCCATATATATTGGACCAAGTGCTGAACCAACAATCAACCCGGCTTGAGCAAATTGCGTACCAACTCCTTCGATCCCTGCAGCCAGTGGCCCCTTACATCGATCAGGTGCTGGAGCCGCTGAAGCGCCGCGGCTACTTCGCCTCCGCCACCAGCCCCGGTGCGTGTTCAACAAAGGTTTTTTTATGCCCAGCCCGTTTTCTTGCCTAGGCAGTGGAGGTTTTGTTTGGTCAGCGGGAGCTCCTGCTCTCCCCTGCCTGGCTGCCATGTGAACAGAGGGAGCGGCGCCTTTTGGCAGCCTGTACCCGGCGCCCACCCCTAGCTCGCTTGCCTGCCATCACACCCCACCCTCCCTGCCCCGGTGTGCAGACGTGGCTGTGGCGCAGCAGCTGCTGTACTCCCCCCTCACCGACTGCGTGCACATCACCGGCGGCGCCGCCACCCACGATGCAATTGTGTGGGGCTCAGACCCGGCAGAGCAGGCGCGCCGCCGCGCCGCCAACGACCCCGTACTCAAGGTGTGTGCACCAGGGAGGGTTGAGGAGTTCACAACAGGCTGCTCGTCTCCTCCTCTTCCTGCCGGTGCACTGCAGCCAGTCTGACTGGTGCGCAATTTGGCCGCCCTGGTTGCACCCTGCCGTCTTTTCCACGTCCCAGCCACACCGCCCAAACCCACCATCAATGTGCCGGCCCTCTCCTCAACACAGGTGCCCATCAGCTCGGAGCTGGGCTGCGTCACGCCCTGGCTGGTGGCGCCCGGCCAGTGGAGTGGCGAGGAGATCCAGCACCACGCCCGCATGCTGGCGGAAGCCATGGCCAACAACTGCTCCTGCAACTGTGAGCGTGGGACAGCTTGTGCAGGGCGCAGGTCCTGGCTGCTGTGCCTGGCTGGATTTGCACAGCATAAATCGGCGGATCCTCCTTGGCACCACAGTCTTCCATGGCATATGGCTCAGGAGGGCGTGCCTGCCGCTGCCCTGCACATGTACTTGCCCGTCCAGCGCCCCTTCTGGCCTTCCCAAAGCCCCACCCCGCCTTCCCACCGCCCCAAACCTGCCTTCCCATCCCCCTGCAGGCCTGGCCCCCAAGGTGGTCATGCTGGCCGAGGGCTGGGAGCAGGCGGACACCTTTGTGGCGGCTGTCAAGTCTGAGCTGGCGCTGCGCCCGCTGCCCGCTCCCTACTACCCTGGCCTGCGGCAGCGCTACCAGGCCCTCAAGGAAGCCTACCCTCAGGTGAGGGGGGCGGAGCACGAGCTGGATGCTGAGAAAGATACGCCTTGCCAAAGCCAGCCCGCTGCTAGCAGTGTAGTCGGCGGCCCCGGCACGATGCCTGCCAACCGCATGAGCATCCCCTTGCCTAGCGTATAATGCTCCACCACTGCTGCAACACCTGAATAGCCTCACTGGGCACCCTGCCCCTTGCTTCAGGCGGAGGCCATCTCTGCGCCGCCCGCTGAGCTGGGCGCAGCGTGCGGCGAGCCGCTGCCTTACCTGGGTGAGGCCTTGCTGGCTGCTTGCTTCAGCAAGCTTTTGCATTTGTGCTTGTTCATGTATTGTGCCCCACGGTCAGCTTGCAAGTTGGTCAATTAAATTGGCAGGTCCAGCGCTCCCTTCAAACTGCGACTTATGCCGCCTGCGTCTCGTGCAGTGAATGAGCTGCCCACCTGGCCGGCCGACCCTGCGAACGAGTATGCCTTCCGAGTGGAGCCCTTTGCGCCGGTGCTGACGTTCGTCAAGGTGCGCTACTGTATTGCTTGGTGCTCCGATGTGGGCAGCAGGGAAAGGCGGCACCGGTTAGAGTGCTTGGGTTTTGGTGGCCAGGGAGCGGTGCCAGAATGCGTGGAAATGGTGACTGGGCCTGGCAGACCCAAAGTTTCTTCTACCGCACCGAGCCCAGCTGCCCCCGCCTGCCCTCGCTCCCTGCGCAGGTGCCCACCGATGCGGCAGGCAGCGGCAGCCTGGCAGAGCGCTTCCTGGCCACTGCAGTACCGGCAGCCAACCGCGATCTGTGGGGCTCCCTGTCCTGCACGCTGCTGGTGCACCCCGCCACCGAGGCGGCCCATCCAGTGGCAGTGCAGCGCGCGCTGGACGACCTGCAGTACGGCTCAGTGGTGCTCAACTCGTGGAGCGTGACCGGCTTCATCATGCCGCAGGTGAGGGCGCTCGCTTGCTCGTAAGGCATGTTGCGTGGATGGTTGCGTGCATTTGTGCACAGCTTGTGCTGTCCAGCACAGGCGGAAGAGAGGGTCACAGCAGGCCTCATCACATGGGAAGCCTGCAAGCCGCAGCTGCTGCACGGGAGTCCCACATGGCTGGCTTGTATTCGCCGGCTGGCGGGGCCTGCTGACGCAGTATGTGTGCCTTGCCACCCTCGCAGGCCACCTGGGGCGGGTACCAGGATGGCACGCAGACCATTGCCGACGTGGGCAGCGGCATCGGCGTGGTGCACAACTCGTACATGTTTGATCGTAAGTTGATTGGTGGCCGGGCATGCCTGCGGCCGCTGCATCTGTGGCCGCTTTGGAGCCGGCGGGACACGATGCAGGCACATATACAGGTGGCGGGAAGATGGCACCCTACTCCAAACATTCACAACCTGTACAAACTTTCTTCCCCTCCTGCCCACCTGCCTCTGCAGACGCCCAGAAATCGGTGGTGCGCACGCCGTTCGTCAGCTCGCTGCACACCCAGCCCGAGCGCTATGCTCCAGTGGGCCTAGGAGCAGCCAAGGTCATTGCGGGGCTCATCCATGGCGGACCGCTGGGCGCGCTGCGCATGGCGCTCTCCCGCAGCTGATTGCAGCTGAGGCGAAGCTGAATAAATGCATGCAAATGAGCAAAGGCTGCTTGCATCACGAGCACGCATGGCGCTCTCCCGCAGCTGTGGCGCCGCTGAATAATGCCTGCAAATGATCAAAGCCTGCTTGCATCACGTGCAAGCAGCCCCCAGCCGTCTGCCCGCTCTCTGTACATTTCATTGATCCATCTTACCCTGCCCTCCTTCTGATCCACATGTGCCCCTCCTGTGCAACGCATCCTCACCTGCAGTCGTTTAGCTGCTCCGTCAGAGAGCCTTGCTTGCCCGCCCACCCCCCTTCCACACTCTTCACCATGTCCACTGCTTTCCTTTTGGCCTTCACACTTTAGATTGCCGCAGCCTTTCTGTTTTGCGGCTGCTTGGCTTGGCTAGCGCTCGTAACGCTTGAGCAGACCTGCTCATGCCCAGTTGGGCAGTTGTTAGCTCAGCATAGTGACGACAAGCAGGCCATTTCGCAGCTGGGGGCAGCGCGCGTGCCTCCCAGCCCTGGCGATGCTGCAGAGGCTGAAACCTTCCAAGATGCAGCGGCCGAGCTGCTCTGGTCCAATGCCCCAGGTTTACATAAAGTGATGCGATTGGAAAGCATGGTGACGCAGGGTCAGCTAGTAAACAACAAAACGGCACTCCAAAATAAACGCAAGAAAGGAGAAGTTTACGCAGCGGAAAGACTGACTGGATGGGTGGGTGGAAGGCTCCGCAGAGCAGGCAACGCGGCACGTGTGTATTAGGCATTGCAAAATCAGGCCACAGGCCATGTGAGGGCAACTGCTGAACGAAATGACGCTTCGATCTTGACACTTCAGTGAAAGCACGTGACGGGCGGGTGGTAGGGCGGAATTGCAGTTTGTGAAGGGATGTGGGCCGAGTTCGCTCGTGGGTAGATGGCTGGCACGTGTCACCAGCCTGGGTGGGAATTCAAAGTAATATATGCGCCAGACATCACGTCAAGCGCCTTGCTGCGGCTTGGCGGCATGCACACCGGCAGCTTTTGCAGCTGTGCTCCAGCTTTATGCCTGCAAACATTGGGACGGACAAGCAGCGCAGGGAGACTTCAGCCTGCGGCAGCAGACGCACTCCTGCTCTCTCCAACATTGGGCGGGCTGCACCTGCGTGCGTACCCAACACCTCTGAGCAACCCAACCTGCGTCCCTATCAACCACCAATGTGCACCTTCTTGGTGTAGACGCGGACCCAGTCCACCATCATGTACTGCTCCGTCTTCAGGGTGGCCAGGCACGTGGCGCGGTCCACGCCCGAGTGCACCCCGCCCACAGCCAGGTTGAACAGCAGGTGGAAACCCTGCCCAGAGAAGGGAGCGTCGCCCGCAAGGATCTCCTTGCCGGTGCCCCGCGTGTACCTGCATTGCAACAGGCAACAGCCGGAGGGTTTGTCTGAGCTGGCTGGAAGTGCGGAGCACGGGGGCCCGCTGCCTCCCGGCTGGTGTTGGTACACCACCAAGATTCTGGGCTGGCCATGCACACAGGGCGGGCAGCCCACCAAACGGACCGAGACTCCCTGCGGCTCACCAGCCCAGGGGGGAGCCGTCGCCGGACTGAGCGTAGAAGTAGATGGAGCCGTTGGCGGTGTCGTCGTCCAGCTTCCACACCATGCTGCCGTCCAGGCTCCACTCCAGCGAGAAGGTGTGCCACTCGTTGGCAAACGACTTCTGCTCGAGGAAAGAGCAGGGCAGGGGAGGCGGGGGCGGTGAGCATGTGGGCGGGGAGGGCCAGGGGCAGGGGGGCCGTATGAAAGCGGGCGTGAAGCATGCCACAGCGCTGAGGACAACCAAACCCACACAATTCAATGCAACCAAAGAGGCCTTGGGGGCTGTGAGCTCACCCCGGTGGGGTTCTGCACATTGCTCTCCACGTGCACGTCGGTGGGGAACTGCCCGCCGTAGTGCTGGTTGCCCTGCGGCGGGTAGACGGATGTGCGGCGGTAAGTGCGGTGCCTTGCGAAACAGCAGCGGAGCCTGATAGTGCTGGGGCTAGCGGGCTCCTGCCCTCGTCTGCAGGCACAACACCATCATGATACTAGCATGTGTACTCGTACGATACTCGCTGCACCCCCTGCCCGCACCTGCACCGTCATCATGTCGTTGATGGAGCTGACAATGTCCACCTCTCCCGAGGCGGGCCAGCCGCCGTAGCGGCCGCAGCCGGAGGTGGTGGCGCTGCAGGCGGCGCCCGAGGGCAGCATCCACATCATGCCCCACAGGCCCTTACCTGGTGGGAGAGAGGGCGGGGCAGGGGAGGCAGAGGGGATGAGGAGGAGGAGAGGGGCGAGCAAACCGGCAGTTGCAGGCGGGTGCCGCACAGCGGCAGGAAGCAGCAGGCAAACGCAGTGGTGTGCATGCTGACACAAGTACCACACGCCTGCTGCACAGCAGCCTCCAGCAACCAACGTCAACTTCCAGAAAGCTCACCGGCAGGCAGGTTGATGCGGGCGGAGATGCGGACCACGGGGTTTGCGGCGGTGGGCTGCCAGCTGGCGGAGCTCAGCACGCTGCGCACCTGCACTCGAGCATGGGCATCGGCATGACAGGGGTGTAAGCAGAGGTGGAGTGCTGAGAGGAGGCGTTGCAGCCATGCACCGCCACCGACAGCTGCAGCACCGCAGCCACCACCCTGCCCACCCAGCCGCACCCGCGCAGACTTGATGACGCCGCCGTCGTTGAACGCGGTGATCTTGAGGAAGCCGTCGTTGGCGGGGGCCTTGGGGTCGCCACGCACCGTGTCAAACTTGTGCTTCACCTGCCGGAGTGGGAAGGTGCAGGGGCAGAACCAGTTTGCAGCTGGGACAGACGGCAGGCTGCAGCAAACACGTCTGGCGACCTCCTCGGAGCTGAATGCGCTGCAACACATGGACTTGCTTCCAGCGTCTTCAGCCTGCTTTTCAGTGCCCATCATGCATTGCCAGCCATGGCAATGGCAGCGTCTCACCACATCCAGGTTCTTCTTGTCGTCCACGTAAAACTGCTCCTCCTTGTTGCCCCAGCCAGGGCCGGTGCCCCAGTTCTCAGGCTGTCAGGCAGGGTTTTGAAGTGTGGGGCGCAGGTTAGAGAGCCGAGGCTGACGGAGCGAGCCGGAGGAGCCACGTGGCATGGGAGCACTTTAGAATGGGTCCTGCATTGCGGCCCCCGGCCAAGCGGTCAGCTTGCAACCCATCCACCCCTTCACGGGCATTCCTGAAGCCTCACCTTGGCGCCGTCGCCCAGCTGGGCGTCCCAGTTCTTGCTCACCACGCCGTTGCCGTTGAACTCATCGCTCCAGGCCAGGGTCCAGTCTGTAGGGAGGGGGAAGGATGCAAGACAGGGTGCTGGTGTTGGTTGCCGCCAGTGCTGCATTCCCGGAAGGCAGGCTTGGCACTGTGTTGGGCATGGGTTGGTTTGATGGCCACCCCCTGTTGGCTGCAGCGCCGTTGAGGCAGCGCTGCCATTTGTGCCAGGGCAGTGGCAGCGAGTGGTGCGCACCCTTCGCATTGAAGACAGGCAGGGACACGGCAGCGGGCTTGACCACGCCAGCTGCGACAGTGGGCTTGGCCAGCGGCTTGCCGCCGGGCACCCTGCAGGCGGTGGGCACCAGGGAGGGTCGGTTTGTTGTCGGCGCGTTGTTGGGTTGATGTTGCGTGGGGCAGCGAGCTGGGCTGCCCCTTTCACAGTAGAGGTCTGCCTGTTCCAACTCAGATGCCACTCACTTGCGGCCCCACACGTTGACGTAGTCGATCTGGAACGACTTGCCGGCGCCCACGCTGGTGCGCAGCTGCTGCAGGTTGTGGTTGCCGGCAGTAACGCCGCCCGCCGACAGGGCAAAGCCGATGTAGAAGAGGCGGTCAAACGGCGCGTTGGGCCCACTGTTCTTGGCGGCGGTGAACCAGCCGGCGCCAGTGCCCTTGCCGGAGACCAGCTGGTAGCGCGGCTGGCCGTCCAGGTACCTGAACGGGGAAAAGGGGGGAGGCAGGCAGCAGGGGTGGTGGGCAGGGAGGGTGGCCTGCTGCACGCCCTCAGTAACGGAGTGCTGGGCTGCTGGATGCAAAGCCTTGCTGTGCTGCCGTGCTGTCTACGTATGTGTGTGACTACCAGAAACATCCAAACTTTTCTCACCAGGTCATCTTGGTGGGCTCCCACTCCACCAGCAGCGTGTGCCAGGCGTTGGGGTCCTTGACCTGCACACAGCCAGCCGAGTTTGGCTCAAAATGTTGTTGTCAGGAAGAATCAGGTGGGGAGAAAGCAGTGTGCATCATCAGCATGTGCTCCAATTGGCTGCAAGACTGCAAGCTCAGGTATCCCAACTGCTGCCTGTCGCTGCCACCTCACCTGGCCATCGTAGTGCCACGTAGCACCAATGTAGCGGTTGTTTGGCTTCACGCCGCCGAATGCAGCACCGCCCTTGACCTGCCGGGAAGAGTACGGGGAGGATGGCGGCATTTGGCCGAGCAAAAGCCTATAATTTGCCCCAAGCCGCGGCAGGTGCTCCTTTTCCCTCACAGCAGGTGCGCAGCAAAGCGCGCCCCCTGCCTGCACTTCAAACACGAGCCCACAAGACATCAGCTGCAGGCTTAAGAACCAAAGCTCACGTCAGCCATGTTGTTGGACACATCCAGCAGGTCGACCTCTCCAGAGGCGGGCCAGGAGCCATAGGCACCGCAGCCCACACAGCCGTAGTCGGCGCCGGCGGCGGGCAACAGGAAGATGCGGGCGCGCAGGCCGTCACCTGCCCAAGCGGGGAACATGGGGGGTGATGATGGGGCAAGGGCGGGGGCAGTGAGGCACGGCCTTGTGGCGCATGAGGGGCAAGGAGCGGGATGCGTGCAGAATCAGGGCAGGTGCCAAGCCTTGCGGCTCACAGCCGGCCAGGAGAGACAACTGTTGAACAGGCGGCGGACGGCCCTCCCACTGAGCATGACAGCAACCTCCCCAGCCTTCACCTGCGGCCACGCGGAAGCGCGTCTCGAAGCGGATGATGTTGTACTGGCCGTTCTCGGTGCGGGGCATCCAGAAGCGCTTGGAGTGGACGCGCCCGCTGTAGATGCCGCCGCTGGGCGACTTGGTGGCCCGAAGGCTCAGCACGCTGCTGGTTGTGATGGCGTTGGTGGTGGTATACACCTGCTTCTCGCCGTCGTGGAAACCCTTGGCATTCAGCTGCAGCGGTAGGAGGGCGGCAGGGCCAGGGTTGGGCGTCAGCAGCGGCGCACGAGGTGGGGCAGGCGCAAGCCGGTACGTGCAAGGGGGACGAGGGGGACGAAGCAAGCGGCCGCTCGCTGGCGGCATGTGCCTCACCGCTGAGCCGTCGCCGGTCAACACCTTCCAGTTGTTGGTGTTCAGGGGCCCCGAGAAGGTGTCGTTGAACAGCAGCTGGAAGCCTGCAGCATGAATTGGCGGCTCGGTGAGTCGGATTCGGCCCAGCTGGGGCATGGCGGCAGCGCGGCGGCGGTGGTGCCGCTGCACAATTGAAGCCAGCCAGGGGCAACGCGCTGGCTGCGTGCTCACCATTAGACGATGGGACGCGGCTGCTGGGATTCGCCTGCGCGCAGGCCGTCAGCGCAAGCAGGGCAAGAGCCAGCAAGCGGCACAGGGCGGGGAGGGAGAGGCGGAGCGCCATCGCAGGCTCGAAGCCTCCAGCCAGTTTCAGCTGGGCCTGGGGGGCGCGAGGGGAGCGCGGGATGCAAGCAGCGGCCGCGGGTGCGGCGGGGGGTGCGGGAGCAGCAGGCGGGAAGCAGCAGGCGAGGCGCGGGAGGCCGCGGGCCAGTAATATATGGACTCAGAACGAAGAGAGGATGTGGTTTGAGCGGGCCCGCGGTTTGTGTCGCCACTTGAGCGGTTTTGCATGCGTCACGACCCGCGTATTTTCCCAATTCCGCTCGGGTCTTGCACTTGCACAGCCACCCGTTATGCCTGTAGACTCCCAGAAGGCCGCGTGAGGCCTGTTACCCGTCTGGCAGGGGCCCGCCGCCGCCAGCCGAATACCTTGCGGCTGCCGCCACACATGGAAGGCACCGCATGCCAGCCACATTACATCCCCCATGTGCTTACCCGGGCGCCCTGCCTGGGCTGTTGCAGGCCTAAATTGGTGGCCGGAATAGCTGTGGACGTGCCAGCAGCAGCCCTGGGCCTGCCAAGCAGCGGTGCATCCCACCAGCTTGAGCGGGACTGCTGCTCTTCCGCCAGGCTGCTACCTGCCGCTGCTCCCGAGCAATGAGCGCGTTCGCATCACATACAGGCTCTTACAGCTACACAGCCTGAGCAGGGCAGGCCACAGGGACACTAAAGGCACGGACGCAGCATAAGATGCAAGCTAGCGATGCTGACCAAACGCGAAATCGGAATCAAATGCAGAGGGGGACGAGGCGAAGGCATGCATGGACACGACCACCGATGCGTTCAAATATCAAAGGTTGCAGTTGCAGGCGCTATTCTGATGCGGTTTTATGCGTACAGGAAGTCGAAGCAGCTCTTGAAGGCGGCCTTGCCGTCGCGCACGGGGGCGGAAGCATGCGCAGGGATCACCGTGTCCCACTCACGTGCCAGCACAGCGTCGCACCACGCCCGCCCCTCCTGCAAAAGGGAACGATGGGAGCAGCATGTGCAGGGTGAGAGCACCGGGCATCGCCATACAGTGACCATCACACCTGCAGCTGCATGCCTGCGGCATCATGTGCTGGGGGGACAACGGCGCCACGACCACAGCGGGCCAATGCATAGCAAGCAGCCATGGCAGCAACGGCACGCCAGCCAGCTCTGCAGTGCCGCCGATCTGCAGCCCAAAGACAGCAATTGCCAACAGGTCATAAATTTATCAGCGCTCTCCTCACCTTGGGGTACTTTTCAAACACGACGCGAGTGATAGGCCCCAGCCGGTCCCACACCCCCGCCTTCTCGGCGCCCGCAATGTTGCCGCTGCTGATGTAGCTGTACTCCGCTGCATCCAGCTTGAAGCCTGCATGGCCAGTCATACGTAACAGAGGCCAGGAATTGACTGGCTGATCCATGCATTGAAGCGGACATCTAGCCAGCTGGACAGAAGTTGCGGCTTGACGCACGCTCAAAGCCATGCTTCGCTGCCGGCGCTGCTGCCCGCCCGCCTGTCCCACCCATCCTCCCACCCACCCGCCCGCCCACCCTCCCACCCACCTGTGTCGGCCAGCAGCAGCGCGCCATGCTGCGGCAGCACCACGGCCGCCTCAATGAAGAATGGGGCAGTCAGCAGCTCGCTCTCCATCTGACCCTGCAGCTCCGCCGGCAGCGGGTCCACACCTGGCCAGAGGAAGGGGCAGGAGGTGTGGGAAACGACCAGAAGGGCTGGCGCAGGCAAGCAACTCGACACCAAATGCATCGACAGGTGCATGGCCCACACTGCTGCCCTGGCAACTGTCCAGCTGCTGCGCAGGCCCTGCTGCTGCGCTGTTGCTCCTGCTGCGGCTCACCCAGTGCCTTGCAGCGCGGCCGCATGCTGGCGGTCATTTGGCCCAGGAAGGGCACCGGCAGGCCCTTGCCCTCCAGAAGGCCGGGCACCACCCAGACTGTGGCATCAGGGAAGGTGTCAGAAAGCGCAGGGCCATAGAACCTGCATTGGCGGGCAAAGAGCGGGTGTACGGTGCAAAATGCGGTGGAGCACAGATGCCGTCCTCTGCAATTCGAGTAGCGCACTTTTGAGGCCGCAGCTGCACTGCAGACGTGGCTGGGCGGGCTGCTGCTTGCCCACTGCGCTTCTCAAAACACCAAACCGGTTGCTCGGCCCCGTAGCAGCACCGGAGGCAGCAGCTTACCAGTGCTCCGGGCTGGAGCTGGGCAGGACGATGTGTGACACACGGCCGCCCAGGCCCGACAGCAGGCTCAGCGCCTCAGCCGTGGGGGCGACCGGGCTGACGAGCAGCAGGGAGCCGTCGGGCAGGCGGGCAGCCACCATGCGCAGCTGGATGTCAAACTTGGCAAAGTCCTGCAGCATAACAGAGGGTGACATGAGATTTGCAGGCTGGGTTGCAATGCACTGGTGCAAGGCCGGGACGGTGGGGTCAGCCGAGGAGCGCACCAGTTTGAGCGGCTGCACCAGGCCCCACAGGCCGGGGCCGTACTCCTCCAGCCGAGTGGCCCGCGAAAAGAAGGGCGGCAGCAGGGACAGGTACTTTCGGTCCGCTGGGCTGGGGGCAGCAGTAGCGGCCGGCGAGGAGGAGGCAGCGGCGGCAGGCGGTGGTAGCGTCGCAGTGGAGCCCTCCTCCTTGGCCGCACGCGCCGCCGTCCTGCGTGCCGGCCTGGTGGGCTGGATTTGTGGCAAGCGCGCCGCTTGGGCCGGCGCACAAGCGGGGCTGCGGGCCACGGCCGCCATGGCGAGCTTGCAGCCAGTCAGAATGCGATCAGGGGCGGTGGATGTGTGCATGAGGTTGTGCGCGGTCAGAACAGACGCAGGCAGCCCCGGCATTGCAGCAAGCAGTGCTTGGGCAAGGACGGCGGAGCACGCTGGGCGGCGCTGCCACGCCGCTCAACCTTGATGTGTATTCCTGCCTGGCTTGGAGTAGGTTACAAGTTAATTTCGGCTGTTACTATGATACTTTCAATCCATTCATTCACGCCAGTTACGCTGCGGGGCCCTTCCCGCGCTTGCCCTGCTCCAGCCGCTCCTTTCTGCGGCGCTGCTCGCGTTCAGCTGCCTTCCTCCGCCGCTCCAAGCTGACCTGAGTGACGCGGGCGCCCAGGACCAGGGAATACGCAAACAGGCCCAGCTGCAGCACCAGATCTGTGGCGCCCTGCCGCCTCCTGCGCCGCCGATCGGCCTGCTGGGCAGGCTGGGCAGCGGCTGGTGCACCCGCCGCTGCTGCTGGCTGAGCATCAGCGCCCGCAGGGTTCGCTGCCGGTGCTGCCCCTGCCTGTGCAGCCGCCGGCGCTTGCCCCGCCGCCTCTGCTTGGGCGGCGCCCTGCCCGCCTGCTGCTGCTGCCGCGCCTGCAGTTCGCTTGGGGCGCAGGCGCTGCAGCATACGCACCACGCTGCCACAGACTGCGCGCTGTGCCGCCGCCAGCCGGCGGCTGATGCCCAGTGCAGCGTCAGCGTGCATATACAGCACGCCAGCCAGCGCGCCGCAGGCATGGCCCGCCAGTCCGGCTTGAGGACACAACCATTGTGACGCCACAATCTCCACCCATGGCCACATGCGTGCTGGCAGTATAGAGTATAGCACATTGCTGCGGCAGGGCCCGCCGCCATTCGCTGCCGCCCTCTGCTCCTCCTCCTCCCACTGGTCATCGACCGCGTACTGGTTCACCATCTGCAATGCAAACGGCCAGCTGTCAAGCAGTGCAGGTCCAGCGTGCTGGCAAGCAACCAACATGGCGGGCAGCAGCTGAAGGCGCAAGCAGCACTGGAACATCAGACGTGTCGGGGTGTGCAGCGATCAAGCCACCCTGGCCTCGGCGCAAAGGCATGCACGGCACGCGCAGCTGAATTACACAGAAACAAACACACTTGCCTTATATCCATAAAGCACGCCAGAGTAGCCGATGCCGTGCACACCGTACATCGCGGCCAGGTAAGAGCCGGGGGCCACGCTTGCCGCCACCGCTGACACAGCCACTGCACATAGAGAAGCATGAGTGGAAGTTGCTCTCAAAATGCATTCTGGCAGAACAGACACGCCGTGCAGCCGTCGCAGAACCACTCGATAAGCTGCTGGCTGGAAGCAGCACTGCTGGCCGGACGCAGCAGTGTGAATAGTCAGAGCTTTTCAAAGCCAGAAGCCGCACCTGTTGCGGCGCCACAGACGGCGGTCAGGAAGGCAGTGGCGCCCAGCAGGGGCAGTGCGCCAGTTGCCGCCTCTAGCTTGGCACCATCGTGAGCCAGAGCAACAAGGTTGGCCTTCAGATGGTCGTTGTCGACATGCAGCAGTTGGCCACTGCGGGCGAGGCACGGGCAGGGAAGCCACCGGTTGCAAATGCATCCACCCCACTGCTGGCATGCCAGCCGCCGCTGGGGCATGCTATGCTGAAGCAAAACCCAGCAGGCAGTCACATATGTATCGTAAGTCTCGCTGCCGCCTTGCCTGAGGATGCGGCCGTACTCGCGCCGCTCAATCACTGCCTTGGGCTGCAACGACACGCGCCCCAGTCGCCAGCCGCCCTCCTTGGCATGAAGGCTGGTCAGCATGGTCAGGATGCCCATAGTGGCATGCGTCGTGTTGCCATGCTTGCTCAGGATGCGCTGGAGCTGCATCCCGCCTGCGGCACAGGTGGCCAGTTGGCGCAGCATGGACTGACGTCAGGTCACATGGAGGTGCTGCTTTAGCCAGTGTGCCCAGTTGGAAGGCGGAGGTCCACGCAGCTTTACAAGCGGTAAAAGCACCACCAGCTGCATTCATGTATTCCATTGAGGGTCTGTGCACAAATGGGCTCCATTTTGAGCTTCGACAACAGCCCAGGATACGAGTAGACCTGAGCAGGTCGACCTCCGCTGTCACCCGGCGGCGTCGCCAATGCCCTGCGTCCCTCGCCCTTGCTGGCAGACAGCCCCTGGGACTTACTTATGATTCCCGTTGTAAGCTGCAGCGCAGGGGGCTTGCTGTCGGCGAGAGGAATGCGCAGGCGGTCCTCCGGGCTGCTGTGGAGGGTGCCCAGCCATCGTGCCAAGTCGCCGAGTGACGGCATGTTTTGGGAGATCAAAGTGTGAGAACAATGGGCAGTGGATGGCCTCTCTTTGCGGCCTGGTTGACCGGCAGATGGGAAGCGAGCATGACAGAACTGCGCCGCCTGAGACAGCGCGAATGTGCTAGGGAGTGTAGATCACATGCTCAGGAAGGCAGAAGACCCGGCAACATCACCTCCGCTGCTGCCGCCGCCGCCGCTGCCTCTCCCCGCCATGCCTTGCTTCGCTGCTCTGCGAGAACCCCCTCGCGCAGGGACTGTGGCTGCTTGCAATTGGTCGGTGATCATAGGAGGTGATGAGTGCGGAAAACGGATCACAACGCAAAAACATGGGTAGAAAGGCCAGCTGGGTGGCCGGCAAGAGCGCACACGGCCATGGCTGCACTGCAAGCTGGATATTTCGAAGGATTGCAAGAGTCATGAAATCAGTGGCGCTGGGTAGCAGGGCATGGTACGAAAAGAAAGGGTAGACAGCTTCACGGGAAGCACTTATTGGAAAAAGCTGCTTGACGTGCCTGCAAAGAAAACTACGCTCCTGCCTACATGCAGAGCCCAACATGGGCCCTGCACTGAACTGCTGGCTGGTCGTCGCAGGCTCACTCTGCAGCACCGGGGGCGTTGCCGCCCCAGGGCAGCGCCTGCATCCAGTGCGGCTGGCGGCCCATGCCGCCCTGCAGCTGCAGCGCCACACCCACCAGGCCATTGGCTGCAGCCAGCAGCAGCACAGCCCACTTGGCACGGGGAAACTGCTCCGCAAAGCGAGTGCCGTTGAGCGCCAGCACTCCTCCCAGCATCGCCAGGAAGCACAGCAGCGCGTGTTGCTGCTTGGCTGCAGGGTGGAGCAGGGTGCGTGCAAGGCAGGTGGACCGGTCAGGCAGCAGCATGTGAGTGAGGAGCAGTGTGCAGCGCAAGCGCTCACCCTCCCGCCAGCTTTGACCACTCTTCTCAACACCCAGCTCGCAGATCCATACCCTCCCCCTTGCACATGCATGCACACACGTTGACCCAAACGGCACATATGCGTGCACCATGGCCCCCCTCCCCACCTGCGCTGGCCAGCGCCGACTGCAGCGTCAGCATGTGCGACGTGACCTGCAGCAGGTGCGCCTTCACAAGCATGTCCACCCGCGCAGCCAGCGCCTCCTCGCTCACGCTGGGCTCGCTGGGCAGCTGCGGCAGGGAGGATGGGTGAAGGCGAGCCGTTGTGACCAGGTAGGTGCAACAGAGGGCGGCCAGCAGTGGTTTCGCAACAGCGACAGCGGTCGCATGGCACACATAGCAGCGCCGGATGCAGAAAAGAGAGACAGCCGCACAGCTGGCAGTCATTTCCCAGCAGCCCTCCTGCTGCAGCAGGCAGCCAGCCCACCTTGGCAAGGCGGGCCGCCAGGCTGGCAATGTCGCCCGCCAGCTCAGCGTACGCGCCGCTGCTGTTGCGCTGCAGCTCCGCCACGCTCTTCACCAGCAGCTTCTGCTGCAGCTTGGCCGCCTTGATCTCCTGCGGCAACAGGGTGAGCAAAAAGGAAGGGCAGGTGAGGCAGGCCGTCTGCTGTGCGTGCTATTGATGGCAAATTGCCGCCTTGCCTCGAGGCAAACAACTTGCAAACCCCAGCGTGAAAATGCCGCTGTACCTGCACGCAATTGCACTGCCACACCCAGCGGCCAGCGAGCTTGCCTGCACCAGGATGTCGTAAACGCTGCCCCCGCCCTTGCCCTTGGCCGCAATGGCCAGCGGCAGATCCAGCGGTTCCTGCCGGGGCGGCCCATCCGCTTGCGGCGCCTGCCCCGCTGCTGCCGCTGCTGCTGCTGCACCGTTGCCAGCTGGCTTGCTGCTGCCCGGCTGCCCAGGCGTGGCTGTCGCCCTGGGCTGGCCATTGGGCGGCGCAACAGGCACTGCTGCCCCTGCTGGCGGCTGCTGAGCCTGCTGAGCCTGCTGCGGAAGCTGGCCGGCAGTGGCAGCACCGGGCGTGCCCGCAGCAGGCACCGCAGCAGCTCCCGGCGCTGTAGCGCTGCTGCCACCAGCCCGCTGGGGCTGCTGGGATGGAGCAGGCTTAGCCTGTGGTGGCTGCTGCTGTTGCTGCTGTTGCTGCTGCTGCTGTGCTGACGACGGTGCTGACGCCTGCTCTGCTGCTGTGCTGCTGGATGCAGCTGTGCCTGCTGCGCTGGCATTCGCAGCCTGCTGGCCAGCCATTGCCCCAGAGGGGCTGCCACCTTGCACGCCTGATGGCTCTGGTGCAGGCGAAGGCACCGCTGCTGCAGCAGGCTCAGCCGCCTGGCTGCTGCCTGCGCCAGCCGTTGCGCCGCCTGCTGCCGCTGCTACCTTTGGCGAGGTGCCAGGCGCTGTTGGGCTGCTGGGCGGCAGAGCTGATGGCTGGGCCTCCCCTGTCGCGCAGCTGCTTTGCACAGACCCGGGCTGGTCTTGCTGCACTGCACACGTGCCTGTGCTGCTGCTGCCCTCCTCTTCCTCATCTTGCTGCGCCTCCCCGCCTGCTGCCACCTCACCGGCAGGCTGCTCCTGCGGCGATGGAATGGGCTGGCCTGGCGCCGCCTCGCTGCCTGCATCCGCCACTGCACCAGGCTCTGCAGGCGTAGCTGCTGCCGCTGCCTCGGCAGGCGACCCTTCAGTGGGCACCGCTGGTGCCCCCGCCGCCCCTGCCGCCCCTGTGTCTCCTACTGCTGCCGCAACGCCCGCCACGTCTGCCGGCGGCGGCAGCAGCCCGAGCCCTTCCTCCTCCTCCCGCAGCTCGCTGGCCAGCTGATCCTCCAGCTCCTCTACTGCGCTCTTGCCAAACACAGACACGCCGTTGACCGCGCAGACCGGCTCGGGGCCGTGCTGGGTGAGAAAGCGCAGCAGCAGGTAGCGCACCCAGCGGGGGCGCTGCACCGCAAACAACTGGGAACCCTTGGCCTTCTCAGCTGCAGGCGGGCAGGGGCCAAACCAGGCAGAACGTTGAAGCGAGGTCGGCGAAGCATCGATGCACATTGTGCTACCAACATGCAATGCAGCCCCAACTGCCGCACTGAGCGTGGGCTGCTGCACTACTGCGGCTTCGGGCTGCCAAGCACATCAATGCTTCCGTGCAGACTAATGTCAGCTGCCACCTCAGCAGCAGGCTCACCCGTGAAGTTGCCCAGCAGCTTCCACTGGCTGCTGTTCAGCGTCTTGGCATAGTCTGTTCCAAAGCCGTCGGTGCGCGGGTGCGACTGCCGGCCGTGCGCGCTAAACTCCTTGACACGAGCAGAGTACAGCTCAAACTGCGGGGCAGCCGGGACACGGTAATGTCAAGGCTAGCGAAACACTCAGGCCCACCCGCTGATGCGCCAGACGTATCTGCAACAAATGTCCCAATGCCCGTTCGCCATTGCACATGCACTGTGGTCCCCGGCCGCACCTGCGCGAGCTCCAGCCGGCTGATGCGGGCCACCTGCGACAGCTCAATGATGACCCACCTGCAACAACACAAAGGGGGGCCAGCAGGCAGGTTGCGACCAAGGTAAGCCAGGAGGCATGGTGCGGGACGCAGGGCAGCCGCAGCCGTGCCAGTGTTGCAAGTCAGCAGCATGGTGGCTGCCTGCACGTGCCCATGCCAGGAACCACTGCCCACAAGAACTGCAAGATCCACAACCAAGCCAGCGGCGCTCACTTGTCAGCGGCGCGGCACTCGTTCTTGAGGAACGTGTCGCTGTCATCGTCCAGCAGGGCTCCCGCTTTCTTGGCCTCCTTGTTGGCCGCCAGCACCTTGGACCCCTCCTTGGCCAGCGCAAAGTTGTGCTGCTGCACAAGCTCCGGCTCTGGAGTGGTCTCAGTTGTGGAAGCAAGCTGCGCTGCCGGCTCCGCTGCAGGCGTGCCCCCCGCTGCAGAGGCTGCCGCCGCCGCATCGGCAGGTGCGTCACCAACGGCTGTGGCTGCGGGCTGCTCGGCTGCAGCAGCAGGCTCAATCGTTGCCGCATCTGCCGCGCCTGCAGCAGGGACGGCCTGCGCGGCCGTGGTGCCGTCGAGCTGACTCGAAGCTGGCGAGCCAGCAGGTGCGCCGCCTGCTGATGCCGATGCTGCCACCTCTGGCTGCAGGGCGCTGCCATCTGCTGGCTGGGCCGTGCCGAGGGACGCAAGGTTTGGTTGGCCGGCAGCCAGTTCAGCGGGTGCCGGGCTTCCGGCGGCGGCGGTGGCGCAGGCGCCGCCGGCACATGCAGGGCCCGACGTCCCCGCCTGGCCATCCTGACTGGTCTGCGCTGTTCCGTCAGGGCCTGCGCGGGCTGCCTGCGCAGCGGCAGGCGCGCCTGGCAGAGCGTCTCCGCCCGCTGCGGGTGCGCTGCCGGCGCACACGCTCAGCAGGAGCAACAGCAGGCTCACACGCCACAGCAGGTGCAGCAGCGCGGGCAATGCCCTCCTCGCCCGCATAGCGACCGAAGGCCGAGAGCCGCTGTCTCAATTGGCTGCGGTGGCAGCCTCCATGGTGGCAGAGTCAATGCTTGTCGTTTCTAGCAAGCGATCGTCTCGTTCGGCGGCGCACGGCGCAGCACAGTGTAGCGGAGCGAGGTTGTTCCGCATTGGAATCTGCTCGATCGATTGCGGGAATCAAACGCTGAGCCAGCAGGCCACTTCCTGCGCTTGTTCCAATTTGGAGTTGCGCGCCGGGGCCTTGAAAGGCCCTGATCACGCCGTTTCCCGGCAGTGTGGACTGGCCTGAGCGTATCAGCACTGCCAACCCAGCGGGGAGCGCAGGCACACCCGCCGGTGGCGGCGCCTGTCGCCGCCGCTCTCCCGCCGCCATGGGCCCCGACGATGCGCAGCAGCTGCGCGTGCTCATGGTGTCGGACTTCTTCTATCCCAACACGGGCGGGGTGGAGAGCCACATCTACCAGCTGAGCCAGTGCCTGCTGGCGCGGGGGCACAAGGTGAGCGCGGCGGCCTGCCGCAGTGCACAGCTCATGTTGTGTTGCACCCCGATTGGCTGCAAACCGGAGCAACAGCTGGAGTGCATTTCAGGAAGGTGGCAAGTAAGCTGAATGCGCCGCATGGCAGCAACCACCTAGCCACCAGGCCTGTCAAACCTCTGGGCGCAGGTGGTGGTGCTCACACACGCCTACGGCAACCGCGCCGGCGTGCGCCACCTCACAAACGGCCTCAAGGTGCGGGGCTCGTGGGTCCTCAGGCTTGCAGCTTGCCTGCCTGCTACGTCTGGCACATATTTCCTGGTCTGCCTTGAAGGCTTGCCACAGTTGGTGCTGTGATGTGCCATGCGCCATGCTCGTAACTGTTCTGCATTGCGTGGTCATGCTTGCTGCACACAGTTCGTTGCGCCCCCGCCCTCCCTTCCACGCCCCACACAGGTCTACTACGCGCCGCGGCTGGCGTTCACGCAGGCAGTCACGTTCCCCACGCTGTTTGGCGGCTTCCGCCTGCTGCGCTGCATCCTGCTTCGCGAGCGCATCAATCTGGTGCACGGGCACCAGGTGGGGAGTTCGGATGCCTGCCATATGTGAAACTCCAACTTTCACGTGTGTAGTACAGAACCACGCATTGCACAGCTGCTGTGTAAGGGCTGTTGGGCTGTTTGGCTATGCTGCAGCTTGCTGTTCACACCTGCCAGATGCCTGGGTCCACAGGCCTTCTCCACAATGGCGCCTGAGGCCAATGCATGCCAGTGCATTGTATGCACCATCCCAGCCCGGCCGTTTGTGTCGCCCCACTTGCTTCCCGTCAGGCCTTTTCCACAATGGCCCACGAGGCCATCATGCACGCCCGCACCATGGGCTACCGGGTCGTGTTCACAGACCACTCGCTCTTCGGTTTTGCCGACGCCTCCAGCATCCTGGTCAACAAGGCAGGCTGGGTTGGGCGGGGCGGGGCTGCTTGGGTTGCACACCTCCTGCAGAAGCAACTTCTTTGGCTAGCGGGAGCCTTGCTTGCTGCCCTTGTAACACAACGTGCAATTGTGCAGTTGATGAGGAGTGGCTGCGTCGTTCTCCAGCAGTATGCTTTTGCCACTTGCAGGTGCTCAAGTACACGCTGGCGGATGTGCACCACGTGATTTGTGTGAGCCACACCTCCAAGGTGCGCCCTGCCGCCGCGCTGTTGCAGGCGGCGCCAGCGCGGTGCGCTGAATGCCATGTGCCCGGCTGGCCTAAGCTGGGTCTGGGAGCGGTTGATGTGTATGGCACAATGCAGCTTCACAGAGCTGCTGTGAAACAAGCTGGATGATGAGCTGTTGCTGTCCTGGCCACGCTTGCTCGGCAGGAGAACACGGTGCTGCGGGCCTGCATCCCGCCGGGGCGAGTGTCCGTCATCCCCAACGGTAAGGCGAAGCTAATGTGCTTGGGTTGATGCTTGGACAGCTCAGTGTGCTGCAAGCTTGCTGCGCCTGCTTGCTTGCCCGCCAGCACAAGGCTTCCTGCACATTGATCGCATGGTTTGCTTCCTGCTCGCAGCTGTGGACGCGTCTCTGTTTGAGCCAGAGAACGTGCAGCAGCAGCAGCAGCAGCAGCAGCAGCAGCAGCAGCAGCAGCCGGCATCGGAGCAGCAGCGAGCGCAGGACGTGCAGCAGCAGCAGGCGGCGCAGCGGGCAAGCAGCATGGACGCCGGCAGCGGTGCTGACGGGTTGGTCAAAGGGCGGCCAATCACAGTGGTGGCGCTGAGCCGGCTGGTGTATCGCAAGGGCATTGACCTGCTGGCAGCGGTCCTGCCAGAGCTGTGTGAACGCCACCCACATGTGCAGGCAAGTGGGTCGCAACACTTGCAATGCATTTGGAGGCTGGCTGGGCTGGGTTGGGTTTGTGAGGCGCATGCATGTTGTGCACCGCTGCCTGGTGGTGCTGCATTCATGACTTGACTGCTGGCTCCCTGAAGGGAAACGAGCCTCCCTCACACACAGCCCTGCGTGCTGCCCTGAACCCGCAGTTTCTGATTGGCGGCGACGGCCCCAAGCGCGCGCTGCTGGAGCGAATAGTAGCAGAGCACGGCCTGCAGGGGCGGGTATCCCTTGTGGGTGCTGTGCCGCACGAGCGCGTGCGCCAGCTGCTGGTGCGGGGCCACGTCTTCCTCAACTGCTCCCTCACTGAGGCCTTTTGCATGGCGCTGGTTGAGGCGGCTGCGGCAGGTGGGTGCTGGGGGATTGTTGGGCAGGGAGGGAGGGACGCAGGCAGGCCGAACGGCTTGCACATCGCCTGGTGGGACGAGGTTGTGTTCAAGCAGGCTTGTAGCAGCTGCTGCGCTGGCATGCTGGCCTGACACTCCTTGCATTGTTTCAATCTTGCTGCCAATTTGTTGCTTCCTACTGCCGCAGGCCTGCTGGTGGTTTCCACCCGGGTGGGCGGCGTGCCCGAGGTGCTTCCACCCGACATGCTGCTGCTAGCGGAGCCCTCGCCTGAAGGGCTGATAGAAGCAGTGGGTCAGGCCCTCGACCGTGTGGCGGCGGGCGGGCGGGACGCCTGGGCGCAGCACGCCGCTGTGCGCGACATGTACAGCTGGCAAAGCATAGCGGCGCGTACTGAGGCAGTGTACCGCGCTGTGCTTCTGGACGCACAGCGTGACGACTCGATGACCGGCCGACTGGCCCGCTACTACAAGTGCGGCAAGTGGTTTGGCAAGATCTGCTGCTGCGTCACAGGTGCGTGGGTGGTGGTGATGTTTGGTGCGGGTTGGCTGCCTGCACATGGGGTTGTTTCAGAGCACAGATGTCGGGTGCAAGTGTGGCAATCTCTCGGCAGCCAGGTGGGCAGAGCCACAGGCTTCCTCCTGACCACACTGTTCCGCGCTTACCCATACTTTCCTTGCAGCTGTGGACTGGCTGTACTGGCAGTTCCTGGAGTGGTGGCAGCCCGCCGGTGGCATTGAGCCAGCACCCGACTTCCCAACGCAAGCAGCAGCGGGCGGCAAGCAGCGGCAGCTTGGTGGTGCATAGGATGCCAAAGCCAATTGATCCAGCATTGATTTTTTTACTTTCTCGACGTGAGTGAAGCAAAGCCAGGGCTGCTGCCTATGCCGATGTGACACATGTCGTCGGGCGAGAACGCCAGGAGCAGCGGCGGCATGCCTGCTTTGAACTGTTTTGGCCCTCATCGGCCGGTTCGGCCCCACATCGCTCTTTGCCTGGATCGAGGGATCGGCTCGGCTACTGCGGGCTCCTGTGTTTGCGCCGCTGGCCGTGGCCGCCCGGTCGCCGGCCCCACAGGCCTGCCCACCCCTCATTCCTACTCTCCACATCCCCAAACGATCAGCGGCAACTGAGGCGGGGCGTCGGAGTCGGCTGCTCCCACCGCTGCCGCCGCCACTGTGCCGCAATGGCGCCGCAGGTGAGGACCCTGCTTGCATCAGCCAGCCATGAAGTAGTGGGCCTTGATGCAACACACAAGTCCCTGAGTTGTTTCTCCGTGCCATCACAGGAGCCGGTCAACGCCAGCACCATTGCCATCTTAAGATCCAACGCGGTGGCCGCGCTGCCCACGGCGCAGCGCTCGAGCGCTCCAGTGCTTGCCGTCATCGATGTCATTCTGGAGCAAGGCCTCACACCTGCGCCAAAGGGCTCGGCTACTGCCATCTACTTTCAGCGGCTGCCTGTCACGAACTTGGGCACAGCAGTGTGCAATCTCCTCAAGCAGCGCGGCCATACGGACAGCTTCCGCGGCAAGCTTAACGGCGTGCTGGACGTGATGCAGCCGGTGCTCAACGTGGAGTTTGACTCCCAGGGGCGCAGGTCCTTGGTGGGCCTGGAACGTGCTGTGGTCGACCCAACGGGCGTGTTGACTCGCCGGTCCCCTGTCAAAGCAGCGGCCAGCCGCGCCCCCACAGCAGCAGCTCAGCCCGTGCAGCCGGCGGCAGCAGCCGTTGCAGCAGCAGCCGCCGCCGCAGCACGGCCTGTGCCTACGGCTGTACCTGCTGCAGCACGCCCTGCCACTGTGCCTGCGCCCGTGCCCATGGCGGCACCGGCGCCACCGCCACCACCGCGGCAACCAGCAGCCCCAGCACCAGCTGCACGCCCTGCTGCAGTGGCAGCAGCCCCAGCACCGGCGCGGCAACCAGCACCGGCAGCAGCCCCAGCGCCAGCCCCAGCGCCAGCGCCAGCCCCAGCACCCCCTGCCTCCCCAGACCCAGACAGGTACGTGCCCCCAGCAGCTGCGGCGGCCCCCCGCCCGCTGCTCTGGACGCGGGTGCTGGGCGTGGAGTGCTCCCTGGTGACCACGCTCAAGGCGGCTCAGGAGGCGGTGGCCTGGCTGCGCCTGTTTGAAGACGTGGCCATGGACACAGGTGTAGGGGGGTCTGGCTGTGGTTGTGGTTGTATTGGCATGACCTGGTGGCCAGCCATTTGGCTGCGAGGCTTTGGGTGCAAGTCAGAGACCTCTGCATGCAGTCGGCTTTTGCGCATGGTATGTGCTGACCTAAGTCCGGCCAGCGCCGTTCCTGCCTCAGCCCGTCTGACACGCTCCATCTCTCACCTAACTTGCAGAGGGAACACTGACACGTGATGGCTCGCTGGACGTGGTGCAGCTGTTTGCCGACGGCCGAGCCTTCATCTTTGACCTGCATGGTGAGCGAATAGAGCCTGCTTGTGAATTGGGTTGCAGCCGCTGTTGTTTTTGGGTTGCACCAAATGCTCGCTTGGGCAACAGCGTATCGATCCAGCAGAGGAGTTTGATTGGAAACTATTGCAGGCTTGGCGGTCTGCACAAGCTGGCATTGTCCAGGCTCAACCCTTGCTTTGCCTGTGCTTTCACTGCCCCACAGGCATGCAGCCTGCTGTGCGGGCTGACGTGCTGGGCGCGCTGCAGGAGCTGCTAGAGGATGAGAACGTCCGGAAGGTGGGCTGGGAGCAGAGGGTGCACTGGGCAGTTAGGCTGCTGGCCCTGCATTGAGTGGGAGATCTGACCCAATGCTGCTGCGTGCTGTGTGCAGCCACATTCAGTTTACTGACCGGGCCGCCTGCAAATGCAAACCTCACCCAGGTGATGCACGACTGCCGCGCGGACAGCGAGGCGCTCTTCTATCTGCACGACATCCGCATGCGGTCTGTGTGGGACACACAGGTTAGAACGTGCAGCTTGCGCTCTGCCATAGGGCATTGGCCGTTGCCACTGCATGTCGGTGCCGTCGGCTCTGCGCTGTTGCTCCTGCAGACACACGCCGAAAACATAAGGCTTGTGGCTTACTTGCATTTGGCCTCCGTCCCTCTGCTCTTGGGCACAGGTGGCGCATGCTGTGCTGGGTGCGATCCGCGGCATGGCGGGCGGCAAGGCTGAGGCGGCGGGCGCCGCTCGCATCGGCATGAGCCAGCTGCTGGAGGTGGGCGGGGCGTGTGCAGCTGGCATGTGAAAGCGGCGGGGCGTGTGCAGCTGGCCTATGAAAGCTCTTGGCATACTGAATCAGGCGTGTTTCCTGGCTTGGACGTGGCAGTTGTGGTGCTGCATGGCTACGTGGCTTGCATCACATTCAAAGCCCTCCCATGCGACACGCAGCAAGCAGTATGTCCATTTGAGGCTGATCCAACACCCCCTCCCCAACCCCACCTCTCGCCTCGTTCCCAGGCCCACGGCCTGCCCCCCAACCCCGCCAAAGCCGCCATCAAGAAGCGCATGGGCGCCGACCCGGCCCTGTGGCGCGGCGCCCGCCCGCTGGCAGGCGACCTGCTTGAGTATGCGGTGGGGGATGTTCGGCAGCTACTGGAGCTGGCAGACGAACTGGGATACCAGCTGGGCGATGCGGGCGAGGAGGTGGTGGAGCGCCTCAGCCAGGCGCATGCAGGTGGGCTGGCGGGTGGGCATGAGAGGTGGGTGTGCGGGATATCGGCCTGTGTTCAGCGATCCAGCCGGTGGTAAACAGTCTGCTGGGGCATTCTGCCTAACATTCTGCCCAGCCCATAAGTCACTTCTCCCGCTCACCACCCTCACCAAGCTTGCACCTTCCCCCGCTCCACCCTCATTCCGCAGAATGGAACTCTGCAAAGGGCGACCGCGGCTAACGCCTTACTAGTACAATACAAACAAAGTTCATATCTCTCGCCCCCTCTCACTCCGCAGAGTGGAACTTTGCAGAGGGCGATCGCGGCTACGCAGCCGGTGGCGCACGCTCATATGCAGCAGCCACCAAGCTGCCGCTCGGCGTGGACATGCAGCTGGTGCTGGAGCCTCCTGACTACCGGCCCAGGTGGGTCAACAGTCTTGATGCCTACGGGGGTTGGGCTGGCCTCGAGGCTGGCGGGATGCACCTTGTCTGCCGGCCATGCACCATGTAGCAACAGCAGCAGCACATGTCTGCGCTCTTTGCCAAAGAGCATAGCATCTACTCCCGCTGCAGGTTTGCTGTGGCCCTGGCCCCAGACGAGCCAGAGCCAGAGGCGCAGCAGCAGGCTGCAGACGGGCCAGCTGCAGGGGCAGCAGTGCAGCAGGCCGCAGCTGGCATGGCAGCATCATCACCAGCCAATAGCGGGAGCGGAGGCGCCAGCGCTTTCCCCTCGCCTGTGCGCAGCGAGGGTGGCCTGGGCGCGGATGAGAACGCTGCTGGCAATGCCATGCCCGGAGGCGGCAGCAGCGGCAAGACCTTTGGTCTAGGTTTCATCCTGCCCCAGCTCTTCCCAGGCAGCAGGCCAGCCACCCCCGCAGCCCCGGCGGTCCCCACACCAGAGCTGCTGGAGGGGCTGGGGGCTGCGGTCACCACAGCAGGCGCAGCAGGTACAGCACGCGGGCCGTCGCGACCGCCGTCTGCACAAGCACCGGCGCAGCCCCAGGCGCCAGCCGGGGAGGCTGAGGGCGGTCAGGAGGAGGAGGAGGAAGAGGACGTTGCAGAGGCATTGGGTGATCCTGATGCCGGCTGCATCCTGGGCCTCTTTCCTCAGCCCGTGCGCCAGGCAATTGTGGAGGCCTGCCTGGCCAGCAGCAGCAGCAGCAGCAGCAGCAGCAGCGGCAGCAGTAGTCAGCTGGGAGGCACGGCGCAGCGCAGGCTGGTGGAACTTTGTGTGGACAAAGGTGGGCGCCGGGTGCTCTGGGGGCACTGCTGTTGCACGGCTATTGTGCACCCCATGCTGACTGTGTTTGGTGCTATCGGTGTCACAGCGAATGCGTGCTTGCTGTGTGTGCCAAACTGCGTGGTTGACTGCTCACGTCTGCAGGACGCCCGGTGGTGGTGCGCTACGGGGATGGCAGCGAGGAGGACCTGTCCATCCGCTTGGAGGTGGAGGTGAGGGGCTGAGCAATTCAGCTGCAACTTGGCTGTATCTGGCTATTGGCCACATGGCAAGCGGCAGCATGGCACGAGGCAAAGGAGTTACTGCCTTGCCACCAGTGCCAGTGTTCCCGCAAGGCTACCTCTGAACCACTTGCAAGTTTACGTCTGCTGCAGGAGGCGCTGGGCATGCTGCGCGCCTCCAAGCAGCGCCTGCACCTGGGCGACGAGTGGAGCCAGGAGATCTTCTATGGCGACAACCGCACAGGCAAGCAGCTCGGGCGACTGTATTGCCGCTGCCGCTGCTTTTGCCAATGCTGCTGCCGCTGTTGCCACTATGGCCAACACCGCTGGCGGCCTGCTGCTTTCTGAATGCAGCATGCAACTTCCTGCCCTCCACTGATGCGCTTCCTTACACTCCCCTCCATGCTCACAACTCCGATCTCTGCCACCTGCCTGCAGGCATCCCTGGCACGCTGCACCGCATCAGCGCCATCCGCGGCCGGGATGGCCGGGTGCTGGGCCTGACGTACCGCATCGGCCGCCACGTCAGCGGTGGGTGGAATGGGGGAAGCAGCAACGTGCTTTGTTCTGGGGCTGCATGACTCGGTCTGCACTGTCGAACTTCAGGCTGGCCTTGATAGTCCAGCCCAAAGGGGCACCTTTGCAATTCATGAGGGCTCGACTACGTCTTATAGCTGCGGCCACCTGCTGCTACTGCTATGCATGCTATGCATGAGTTGCCAGCGTCTACCCGCCTGCCTGCAGGCGTGTCGCACATCATGGACTTGCTGTGGCGCACCCCCAGCAATGCTGTGCATGCACTGCTTCTGCTGACCCTCTGCCTCTGCACTAATTGCAGGCGTGTCCCACCTCATCATGGACTTGCTTGCTGGCCTGTCTGTGGCGCACCCCCAGCGCCGCGCGCTGCCCCAGCTGCAGCAGCAGGCGGCGGGGGATGCCGTGGGCGGCAGCAGCGGCGAGGAGGGGCGGGAGGGAGACGAGTTTGTGTCGCCCTCCCTGCTGATCCTGGGGCCGCCTGGTGTGGTGAGCTGGCTGGTGTGGGTGGGTGGTGGGCCGCTGAGGAGGGTGTGAAAGTTTGTGAGGAGGGTTGCATGCCAACCACCCGGAGGCACAAGCATAGTGCAAGGTGCGTGAGAGCTGGCGAACGGCACAACTGCCGCATGCCCTGCGTGGTGTGAGACGTAAGCCTAGGCCGTGCTTACCACGCCTGCTGCAGGGCAAGACCACGCTGCTGCGCGACACAGCGGGCATCCTTTCTGACCACTTCAGGTGCATGGAGGCAGAGTGTTGAGGTGTTGCCGGCCTGCCGTGGCGACACTTCTGCCGCTGCTGCCTGCGGCTGCCCCAGTTCTTCTGCTGCTCAGCCAACCAACCCAAGTGCGCTTCCCATGCGCACCCTGGTTTGCTCTTCTTTGCAGAAATCGAGTGATCGTCGTCGATTCCAGCAGTGAGATAGCAGGTAATCGCGTAATCGCACTACCGGATGCGCCGCCGCTGTGCGAGCTTTGGCAGCAGCTGCCGTAGGCAGCAACCGCACTCCTTAGTATCACAGTAGGTCTAGGAGCTACGTACGTGGTGGCGCCTGATCATTTCATGCCGCTAAGATGCCCTGGGACGTTTAGAAATCGATATTGGTCCACTATGGCAGCCGCTGCAGCCCGCACAGACCCCCAAGGGCGATGCCTGCCGACCTGCCTGACCCCCCTGTTGCAGGCGATGGCGACATCCCCCACCCCTGCATCGGTGAGTCTGCCCTTGCTGCCAGGGAACCTTATTACCTGGGGATAACCTTATATCCCCGCTCACCCAGAGGCCTGCCCTGCTGCCCTGAGACCAGCGGCTAGCCACGTGCTTGCTGAGGGAGGCATGGCCCAGCAGGCCGGCCTTGCAAAGACACCCACCGCTGCATGAATCGCCCCGCAGGCCGCGCCCGCCGCATGATGGTGCCAGACCGCTCTGCGCAGCACGACATCCTGCTGGAAGCGGTTTGCAACCACAATCCTCAAGTGAGTGCTTGCACTGTTGGAGATGGGGCCGCTGCACTTGACAGCATATCACGGAGCCTCTGAGAAAGCAGCGTTATGCGCACACTGGTCGTGCCATGGGAATCCGCATGCCCAGGCGCGCCTTATTGTATGCGCCTGCCTCCACACAGGTGGTGATTGTGGACGAGATCGGGAATGCCAAGGAGGTGGCAGCCGTCAAGTCGATCGCCCAGCGCGGCGTGGTCACGGTGCGCAGGGAAGCAGCCTCCCAGAAGCGAACTGCCTTGCCTGTCTGAGTTCAGGTGCACGTGCTGCCATCTCATCGGCCTTGGGTTGTGACGCTCAGGCTGGCTGGTACCCTCCTTGAAACCGTCCTGCTACCAAACCCTTGCCTGGGCAGGTGGGCACCGCGCATGGCGTGTCGCTGGAGTCGCTGCTCAAGAATCCGGAGCTCAACCCGCTGGTGAGTGCAGGGGCGGCATCAAACGGTTGCAGGCAGCGTGGAAATCTGTGTGGCGGCCATGCCTGCATTGCAAGTGCTGCCACCAAACGGCTCTTGTGGCTTGAATTCAAGGAGCAGCTGCCGTCGGACCAGCAAGGAGTTGTGTGATCCTTCCAGAAGGCTGAGCCGGCACCCCATCCCGTCCCGCCTTGCCTGTTAATTCTTGCCGCCCAGGTGGGAGGCGTGCACTCGGTGCTGCTGGGAGACGCCGAGGCGGCACGCAGCAACGCCGGGTGAGGCTGGCTTGCAGGACAGGGTCAGCTGCCGCTGCTGCACCACAGCACGTGCCGGTGCTTGCATGCACACATTGAACCTGAACAGCCACTGACTGCTGAGCAACCTGTCCTTTGGCGCTGCTGCAGCATGAAGACGCGTACGGAGCGGCGAGGCGCCCCTTGCTTCTCCACGCTTGTGGAGGTGAGCAGCCGCTGCTGCCGCTTTCAAGGCCTGGCTGGCGAGCCACCTGTCTGGGTGCAGTTGATCCGCATGCATGCACGTTCTGTGGCATGCACAAAGGACGTAGCAGAACCGCTTGTGAGGCAGCTGCAATGCAGCCAGCAGGCTCCATGACTGCCGCTCATGCCCCTCATGCCTTTGCCTATTGGTGCCACTCGGCCTGCTCCATTCAATGCCACCAGGTGCTGGCGCCGGGCTGCTGGAGGGTGCACACCAATGTGGCACACAGCGTGGACGCCATTCTGGCGGGCAGGTGGGTTTACAGTGCTGCTGGATAATGTGGTGTTGCCTGCGGTGCACAGCAACATGGGTGCCATAGATTGTGGCGCTCCGCTCTGCGTAGGCGGACCACATCACTGCAGCAGCTTATTAGAATGCACCCCCTGACATGCACGCAGGCGCCCGCCCACGCAGCTGCGCTGGGTGGCGCCAGACGGCCGCCTCATGGTGCGCTGCGAGGGGCCGGAGGCGGCTCAAGCGGAGCGCAGCGCCGGGTTGACGCGCCAGGCGCTGTCCGGTGCCAAGGGCGCAGCGGAGCAGTGGCTGAAGGACCTTATAAACCTAGCAGCTCTCTACTGAGAGGGTGCGGCAGCAGCCTGGCTGCGCCTGGGCAATTTGACGAGAGCTGCTCTGGTGCCAAATGCGCTCGCAGCCGGCTTGCACCCGCAGCCCAGGCGTTTAGTGCGCATGCAGCTTTTGCCTGAGACTGCGATTACTGCTGACATTTTGAATGAATCCCGATCATGACACCTGCCATTCCCTTTGCTGCATGCAACACTGCCTAAATCAGGTTGACACAGTGCAGCGCAGCGCGGGTGGACAGCATTGGGAGCATGGTGGCCACCGCCGCTGCCCCACATGCAGCTCAGACGCCGCCGGAGGGAAGGGCCCCGCGTGAAGCGCGGTTGTATGGGATCGTAAAGCTTGTTTGGAAGCTTCACAGGCAGCTCGGCTTGCAGGCGCGGCCGCGGCCGTGTGGGGCGGGCCGCTTCCGCGGCTCGCCTGCGGTACATAACCACGGGCGTAGGGCGATCAGACCATCATACGCCCACATCCGCAAGCAATCATACGACCGCTTGCATCCACCACCCGCTGCCGCCCTCCGCCGCCGCCGGTACCTCGCACATTCCGCACCCTCAGACCATGCGCCGCACCCTGGTCCTCCTGCTGGTGGCCCTGCTGGCCTGTTCTGCCCTGGCGGAGACGCGCCGTGTGCGCCCCATGTGCCGCCGTGCCCTGCTGGCCTCCGGGCCCGCATGTGAAGCCATGCCACCCCGTGGCGGCCCCACGGACACCGTCAACTGCGGCTCCCAGTGCACCGCCTCCACCCAGCAGTACAAGGCATGCTGCGACCGCATGTTCGACCTGTACATTGTTGGTGAGCAGAGTGCTTCTGCTTTATTGATTGAGTACTGGCAGACAGGACGGGTTGGTACCATCCCTTGCTCGAGGGAGGCCGACATGTTGGCTGGGGGCAGCCGCACAGCGCTCCCGAACACCTTGTGATGGCCCACCCGACACGCCTGCTTGCCTGCAGACCCGTCCTGTCGCGACCAGCCAGTCGCGCGGTGCGACATGCTGTACGGCGACGATCTGATTGACGAGTGCTGCAAGAGCAAGGCCAAGCACCAGGTGAGCAGGCAGGGGCTGCCACGGTCAACTGCGGCCCCCGCTATGCGCTTCTGAGTGAGCTGCCTTTTGCGATGCTGCATGGTGCATTGCTCAATCAGCGGCCTCACTGGCTCTGCTGCCTCCCTCCGCTGCGCAGATCTATGATGCCACCTGCGCAAATATTTGATGCCTCACTAATCGACTGGTGGAATCTAAAGAGCCGTGTCCACAGCCCACTCATGTGCGATGGGCTAGCATTTGCCGCCAATCATTGGCTGCCATGATGGCAGCCAGCGGCAGAGGCCGGCGACCTGATGCTCAGCCACCCAATTTACATCTGATGTCTAGATTGACTGTGGTGCCATGATTCAATCTTGACTGTTGATTGATACGAGCGTCTGGCTGCGGACAACCAAGCATGCTTAGTTTTGCTGCGCACGCGTTTCAATGTGAGACATTTTCAAGTTGAAGGCGCGAGCGAAGCTTCAAGGCGCGAAGCTGAGCCGGGTGCCTGCCGAGCGCACGGATAGCAACTGTGTTTGAGTTGCTGCATAAGCCTAGCAAATCATATGGAGGGTCATCGATTGCTTTTGCCCAAACCCAACATGCATCAAATGGCACAAAAGGCGAACGAAGTCGTGGGGTCACTGGCGGCACGACGCATCACGGCGGCGGGCCATCGCCAGAAGCCAACCCGGCAATCCAGCGGCCCTTCCCACTTTGGATCACACTGTACTACTCTTCTGCACAGTTCGGGGCACAGCCCTGGTCTCAGTGCTGCTGGAGGAGTCCGCCTGCTTCGCCCCAGCGGCGCCCGGGCCACCAGTCGGCTTGCAGGGTTGATGATCGCACAGATCCTGGCTCTGTATTAATTTGCGACCAGCGGGCATGCTGGCGGCAGGCTGTAGCCGCGGGGTGGCATTGGGAGGCGCGCGGCGCGGCGCTCCCGCTGCCAAACGCGTGCTGCTGGTGGTCTGCAGTGGCAGCCGAGGCGGTCAGGACCCCAGCCACCTGACGCCGAGCCAGCTACCCAGCGGCGGCGGCAGCGGCGGCGGCCGCGCTTTCACCGTTCTGAGCGGCGCCCGGCAGTTTGAGTGGAAGGCGGTGGGCAAGCAACTGGGCGGCACGCTGATTGTCGACGACGCCTCGCACAAGGAGGATGTGCAAAAGGTGGGTGCTGCGGCCGGGGAGGCGCCTGTGCAGTGTGCCCTGCCTGCTCCACACAGAGCCAGCCTGCCGCCCCACATGCTGCCAGGACGCAAAGCAGCATCAGCCGTCTCCCCTGTTGCCCGCGGCGCTGCAGGCCCTGCGCGATGGAAACCTGAGCTTTGGCTTCTCAGCCGGCGGCTGCCTGTTCCCTTACTACATCGGCGCCGCGGGCGCACTGATCGACGGCGGCGTGCTCACAGGTGCTGGGGATGCAGGCGGCCAGGGCCGACCAAGGAGGGTTGGCCCAGCACCAGCCGGCGCTTAGGGTGGCCAGATGGTCTGTGCCGCTGCTCTGCGCCCCATTTCCTAAGCAACCTTTCATCACTCCACTGCGCCTGCAGACCGCGTCGAGGTGGGCGGCGCGTCGGCTGCTTCTGTGCAGTTGTGTTTGGTTTACATATCCAGTATGTTCCATCACTCCACTGCGCCTGCAGACCGCGTCAAGGTGGGCGGCGCGTCTGCGGGGTCGCTGCTGGCCGCCTGCCTGAAGAGCGGCATGCCGCTCGATGATGTGGTGGAGCAGAACCTGTGAGGAGCTGAGGTTTGGGCGTGGGAGTGGGGTTACTGTAGCGCTCTGCAGCAGGGATGTCCAGCCGGACGACGTAGTGGAGCAGAACCTGTGAGGTTGGGGTGGTGTGGGATGGGCTGGCTCCATTGTGTTTGCTCCGACTGAGCATGGCTAGCGTGTGGTGCAGCAGCGGTGCATGCCGCTGGACCAAGTGATGGAGCAGACAGAACCTGTGAGGACAGGTTGCATGAGGTTGGGGGTTGGGGAGGGAGTGGGTCCAGTGATGGTGTCTTGAATGCAAGTTGGTGCGTCCTGCAGCAGCCGCTGGACAAAGTGGTGGAGCAGAATCTGTGAGAGTGATGTTGTGCTTGATTTTGCAGCAGTGCGACCCGTGCCTTAAGTTGTGGCATGCATGTGTGGCATGAAAGCTGCTGGCGGCTGGCGCAGCGCTGGCCAGCAGGCCTGCACCGTCTGCCGCACAGCGGCGCATGCCGTGCTACCTCTACTCACTGTTGCTTGCCTGCCTCGGCGCTACTGCTCGTATGCGCAGGCGGCTGATGCACGATCTGCGGCAGGGCGGCACGCGCGGGCGCCTTGGGGTGAGATCTCAGCTGCTGCAGGCAGCCCTCCGCCTGCCTGACGTAATTTTGCTGCAGCCGCTTAGGTGCGCAAGCATGGCTGCTACCTGCGCACCTGCTGCGCTGGGACTAAGTTGCTATGTTTACATTCCGAGTTTTTGTGCCACCCATCAATGCAGGCCGTGCTGAATAAGTTTTTGGTGGATCACCTGCCGGAGGATGCACACATCAAGTGCCAGGACCAGGCATTTGTGAGGACGCGGCTGGGCTGTGTACGGCTGTGTACTGCAGGGCAGGGTCTTGCTGGACAGCAGCACCAAGCCAGCTGCCTGTGGCCCAGGACACCATTTCAGCATGCTGCGCCAAGGTCTTCCGCGCGCCTGAGCAGCGCACCTGCCTGCCTGGGCGCCTTGGCAACCCCGCTCCACTGCCCTGCCGCCTCCGCCCATGCCTCGCTCTGCAACACCCCGGTCCCAGGTGGCTGTCAAGGCCTTTAAAAGCATGAGCAGCACACATGCCTTGGCAACCCCACTCCACTCTCACCCCTGCCTCCTCCGCCCATGCCTCCCTCTTCCCTGGTTTCAGGTGGCGGTCACCAAGATCACGCCCATCGCGCGCCCTGTGCTGCTGTCCAGCTTCCAGGACCGCGGCGACCTCATTGATGCCCTCATGACCAGCTGCCACGTGAGTGGGGGCTGGTGCCTGTACTGCTTGCTGCCGCCGCCGCCGCCGCCGCCGCCGCCGCCGCTGCTGCTGCTGCCGCCGCTGCTGCTGCTGCCGTCGCTGCTGCGGCATGCCATCTGCAGCGCTGCTGCAGCTGCTGCAGGCATGCTGCATGCCGTCTGCGGCGCTGCTGCTGCTGCTGCTGTGTGTGTCTGCCAGCATGCTCAGCATGCCAGCGGCGGGAAGCAGGTTTGCAGGCTGGCGGGCCTGCCAGGGTGGCTTGATTAGCGGCTGATGAGGTGGCATACACCTGCTCACTCATGGTGCAGATCCCGTTCTGGCTGGATGGCAATGCCTTTAGATGTAAGCAGGCGGGCAGGCTGGCAAGCAGGGATATGGATGCCACCTTGTGCAGCCCGTGCAAGCGATGGCTGCTGCTCCTGCGATCAGCCTGCCACTGCTGTCCCCTCACAGCACCGTTCTCTTTTCCAACCGCCACATCCGCTTTTCGTCCCCTCACCACCACCCTCTTTGCCCCTCCTCAGACTTCCGTGGCGAGCGGCACTGCGATGGTGGGCTGACCAACTTCATTCCTCTGCCGCCCGGCACTGTGGGCATCCGCGTGTGCTGTTTCCCCTCCAAGCAGCTCAGCCCTGTGTACAGGTTGGGGTGGGGCAGGGGCGGGGGATGGTGGGAAGGGTAGGAGCGGTGGTATGGTACAACCAGGTGTGGTGCGCAGCCGGGCGAGGCACAGCCGGGGCGCTTGACTCAACCCCGTCTACTCCCTGCTGCATTGCTCACTGAGACTGTGGCAGCGCAACTTGCAAGTGCTTTACACCTGATTTTACTCACTTTGGCCTCAGGATCGGCATCAGCCCAGACTCCTTTGAGCCCTGGGACTACACCCTGCGCCAGATGCTGCAGTGGGCCTTTGAGCCTGCAGATGAAACCATCGTTGCAGCCATGATTGACAAGGGTGCGATGCTCTGTAGCTGGCCGGGCCGGGCGGGCAGGTATTGGAAAGGTTTGAGTTGTGACAAGCAAGCCAGCTCCAAGGAGCAGCCTGGATAGGTGGCAGGTGCTCCTCTGCTCCCCACTCCCAAGCTGTAGTGCTATGACCTCCAACCCCACTGCCCAGCCGCCGGCCAGTAGAGCAAACCACCGCGCCTCCCCCCTGCACCCCTCCTTTGCTCATGCGCAGGCAAGGCGGATGCCGTGGCT
>VFQQ010000398.1_pt1 | contig 90676 bp, 72 predicted proteins | sample 3512341 | NCBI WGS metagenome assembly VFQQ01 (sample SAMN10412373, study PRJNA504923) | tailings metagenome | isolation source: Relicate 2 Philex TSF1 revegetated site | place: Philippines: Tuba, Benguet | collected 2017-08-29 | reverse complement strand
GAGATCGGCTGGGTCGCGCGAGGGCTGTATGAGTACATCGGGGTGATCCGTGAGCAGGGGCGTCAGTTCTTCATGGCGGAAGAACCCATGGAGGCGAGCCGGCGGCGCGAACACGCCGTGATCATCAGCGATTCATGGCCCCCAAACCATCCGAGTTGGTGGCCGTCGAATCACCTCCCCACATTATCCAATAAGATCAAGCCCGAGTACCCAAGGCGCCCCCCTTGGATGTTGCAGCCCGCCGACCCCGCATGGCCCCCGCTCCCTTCGGAGCACGCACGCTCGATCAGCGGGCGCTGGCCGGCGAACCATGATCTCTGGTTCTCCCAGACATGGGAGGGGTTTGATCACGACCTGGAACTCTCCGTGGTTCCCGGCCAGTGGCCGAACCCCACGCTCCCACGGCACGTCTCGGAGTTGAGTAAGCACTGGCCGCCCAATCATGCCTACCAACTCTCCCGCTCATGGCCCGCGGAACACTTTCAGGTAAACTCCCGCGTCTGGTGGCCGATGCACGTGTGGAGCGACTCGTCACAGCGCCGCTTTCCGCCGATGCACAGCCGGTGGACAACGGATCACTGGAGTCATGATCTCGAACTTTCAAGATCGATCTTCCCCCCGAACCACCTGCGGTTGGTCTCGACATCCTGGCCGATGGGTCATCAACAGGGCGTGAGTGTGCATTACCCGCCGAATCATATTTCGTACATATCTTCGAGTTGGCCCGGCCCCCAGCCGCAATGGCCCTCGAACCACGCGCGTGAACTCTCCGAGCAATGGCCCAACCCCGCCCCCCCGGCCGGCTGGCCGCTGTTCCCGCGGGACCATTCGTGGTTTACGACGTTCTCGCTGACTCCCGGGATCGTTCCGCGCAACCCGTGGGTGGCTCAGCCGTGAGGGTCAGCGATGGCCGGCCGGGCTCCCTCCGGCGGGGCGTGAGGGGTTCCGGGGTATTGGGCGGCCTCATCGGTTCGGTCCTCGGCACGGCGGGGCTGACGCTGTTCGGATGCAGCCCGCTCAACCCGGGCAACAGCACGCGGAATCCGCTGAACGGCATGACCGGCGCGCCGGTCGACGGCCAGAGTCCGATCGGCGGCATGACGTTCAATGAGTCGTTCATGGCCCGGGTGCTCGCGGGGCCCCCGGGGTTGACAAGGGAGGCACCGCTCGGAACGCCCCCGCACCCGCCGCCGGACTTCGAGGCTCCTCGCTCCATCCTCCGGGCTGTGCTGGCCGCGGCGCCGAACCCGGCCACGGTGTACCCCTCCGAGCGATATTACTATTACGTGTTCCCGCTGGGGCCACGGCAGGTCAGCGGGAACATCCGCTTTGCCGAGGCCGGGCGCGGGCGCATCTCGGTCGGGTACTTTGATGCGCGCTTCACGGGCGACTCCCGCACCGCCGAGTTCGTGGACGGTCAGGACGGGGTCCGGGTCCGCTTCGACCCCGCCACCTTCTCGGTGGACCTGGCGGTGGACGGGATCGAGCGCCGGTTCCGGCTGGACCGCTCCGCCCTGCGCCCGCCGTCCTTCCCGCTGCTGGAGGGCGAGCGGCACGTGTCGGGCGTGCTCGACGAGTCGGGGTACGCCCTGCACCTGCTCTACTGGAAGCCCGGGCGATGCTTCTATTACGTTCTCAACGAAGACTTCCCCCGCCCGGAGGCGTGGAGCCGAGGCCTGAGCACCCGTGTCGAGGTCTGGTGGGGTGATCGCTCCGGGTTCTGCTTTCTCCGCCATCCGTCAACGGGACGGTACATTCTCGTCGGCGTGCACCAGCACGAGGTCCGCATGAATACGTGGTTCGACGGGCCGTTCGACCAGGTCCCGCCCGACCTGCCGCTGCGGCCGATGCTCGAACACGTCTACCCCTACATCCTCGATGCCGGCGGCGTGGACGAGCACGGCAACTTCCTCCGCACCCCCGGCTCACGCGTGGCGATCAGTCCGTACCAGGAGTATGTCTCCGGCCCGGCCTTCGAGGCGTGGCTGGAGCAGGTGGTCACCGATGCGCCAACTCCCGAGGCGTGGGTCCGGGCCACGCACGAATGGAAGAGCGACTGGCGACCTTCACAGGAACGTGGCGCGGCCGGTGCGAGTCCCCTGGGGAATGATGAAGCACCCCGTCTGCATGAGCGTCGCTGGTCCGTCACGTGGCCGCTGCACCACTGGACGCCCGACAGCCGTCAGTGGGGGACCGATCATGACCAACCGACAAGTCTGTCCTGGCCCCCGCGGCACGCGGTGGAGACCAGCCGTCGGTAGGTGCCGGTTTCCCCGGATTATGCCGGCTCACCCCGGGAGGTCGCCGGTGCGCTGCGGGTCGGGGAAGTCGCGGTAGAGGGCCGAGCGGAAGTCGGTGACCATCGAGTAGACGGGTAGGTGGAGCCGTTCCACCTCGCCGCTGCGGGTGGCGACGTGGCCGAAGGCCGCGTCGAGCTGCGCCAGGTCGCGCGTGGAGACGGCGATGTGAAACTCGCCCAGCCCGTCGGGCCCGAACCCGAACTTGCGACGCTGCAGGCTCCAGGTCTCGATAAGGCCCTGCGCTCGCAGGTGCTCCAGGTACAGGCGCACGGCGTCGGCAAACTCCAGGTCGCGCCGCGAGTCCTTGAGGTTCACCCACATGTGGTAGTGGTTCATGGTCGCTCCGGGTCCGCCCCCCCTCCCCGCACTCCGCGCACTCAGCGCAGGAACACGAAGGCGATGTTGGCGGCGTTGAACAGCGCGTGCATCACGATCGGCACGATGATCGACCGCGTGCGGGAGTAGGCGATGCCCATGGCCACACTCAGCCCGGACAGCACGCCCAGCGCGGCCCACAGCCCCGGCCCCGTGGTGATCGACCAGTGCGCCGCCACGAAGACCGCGCTGGAGGCCAGCACGCCGGCCGTCGGGCTTCCTGTCGCGTCGGTCAGGCCCTCCTGCAGCGCCCCGCGGTAGATGTACTCCTCGACGATGGGCGCGCCGATCACCGCGGCCGCGATCAGCACCCACACCCACGCGCCCGCTCCCGGCTCGGCGATCTGCGTGAGCGTGTCGTGCGCGATGGGTGGTGGGGCTTCGCCCGCGAACAGGCTCACCAGCCACCCCGCGCCCGCGCCCAGCACGACGATCAACGGCAGCGTGAGGGCCATCGCAACCACGCCCTTCCACCAGTCCTGCCAGCGCCACGCCAGTGCCGACGGCGGCTGGCGCTCTGGCGTGCTCAGCGCGCGGAACGCCGCGGGCAGCAGCATCACCAGCGGCACAGCCAGCGCGTACGTCACGCCCATCGTCACCGCGGTCTGCGGCAGGGTCTGGGCCGAGGCGCCGCCTTCGGTCTCAGCGCCGCCGACCAGGCGCGCCGCTGCGACCTGTCCGACCACGGCGGAGAACACCCCGACCGCGTACCCCGCCAGCGCCATCCCGATCAGCATCCCCGGCGTGAATCGCGGCTCCGCGTCAAGGCTGGCCGGTGCCCCTCGCGGCGCCGCGCCTTCGGGCGGGGTCGGGCGGTACAGCCTCAGCCGGATGATGAGCACCGCGACGAACACCGCCGTCGCCAGGATCATCACGTTGGTCCCGACGATCCACGGGTTGACCACTTCTCCCCTGAGCGAGTCGGGCCGTTCAGCGAGGTGGGGCTGCAGGGTGTTGAGCAATCCGGGGCGCCTTGCCAGGGTGGGGTTCGGGCGTGCGATGGTACCGAAGCGGGCGCGGCGGTGGATCAGGTCCATCGTGTGAAGCCGAATCCGATCGGGACATTCGTTCGGAAGCACCTTCGCCCGCTGATCCCACGGCCGTTGTGACCTGAGCGGCACTCGCGTCGTGAAGGACGCGGCGAAGTCGTCCGAAGTTCGGACTCTGGAAGGCCGATAGATCGGCGGTGGGTCGGGCGTTGCCGACCCGACTGCGGGCGTGCGATCGAAGATCAGTGGCGGTCGGCTACCATCGTCGCCTGATCCTTTGACTGGCCCGGTCGAAAGGGCTGCGGGTCTTGGCCATGAAGGATTCTCGGAGATACCTATGCGGATGAACCGTGCAACGGTGTTGGCGATGCTGGCCGGGCTGGTGGTCTCCACCGGGCTCGGAGGTGCGGGCGGGGTCGGCCTGGTGCGGGATGCCGTCGCGGCGGCCGGCGTCGAGCGTGCCGCCTTCTCGCTCCCGCCGGGGGCCGAGGCGCTGGAAGACACGGTCCGTGCTCTGCGCGACTTCCAGACGCTCCAGTTCAAGATGGTTCGCCGGTCCGACGGGCTCGGGATGACCTACGGCGGCGAGGCCGAGGTCTCCATCCGACGCGAGCCGCAAGGCGGGCTGACCATCCGCATCACCGGCAAGACCCAGCAGGCCCTGGGCGGAGAGCAGCAGGTGGACTACCTGGCCGACGCCTCCACCAAGCTCGACGCCGGGCGTCGCACCATCTCCTGGGTCGACCACCGCGCCAAACGCGTGGTGCAGCAGAACTCTGCCGCGGGGTCCGGGCCGCGCACCGAGGCCGACCGAATCATCACCGACGTCGAGCGCTTCCTCCTCATGCCCATGTTCTTCGAGGACCCGCCCTTCCGCAACGAGGCCAACGCCCGCGGCGCCAACGAGGAGACCCCGATCGCCTTCGACGGCACCACCTGCCAGGTCTTCCGCTTCACCTTCGGCGACCCCGCCATCCAGCGCCTCGTCGTGGTCTCAGCCGATGACCGCCTCCCCCGGCGCTACGAGCAGATCCGCATCATGGATCGCGGCGGCGACAAGGTCGAGATGAAGATGGTCTGGGAGATCACCGGGCTGAAACTCAACCCCAGGCTCGACGACTCGGTCTTCCGCATAGCCACGCCCGAAGGCTTCACCCTCGACAAGCGCGAAACGCCCGCGCCGGCCGCGCCCGCCGCGCCGGGGTCCGCCGTGCCGACGCCCCCGGCCGGGCCCGGGGCCAGCGCCCAGCCCGTGCCCACGCCCGCGCCGGCCACTGGGCGTGCGGTGCTCCCTACCGGCGGTCTGGCGACCGGTTCGCCGGTCCCCGCGTTCGAACTGCGCCTGCTCGGCCTGCCCGGCCAGCCCACCACCGGCATCCGCAGCGAGGAACTCCGCGGCGCCGTCAGCCTGCTGGCCTTCTGGAGCCCCGCCGTCCCCAGGAGTGCCGGCGTGCTCTCCGCCGCCGAGGCGGTCCAGGGCCAGATGGGCCGCGACGGTCTCCGCGTCTTCGGCGTCGCCGCACGCATCGCCTCCATGACCGGCGCCAACACCGACGGCGAGCAGGCCATCCGCGCCGCCTGGCAGACCCACAAGCTCTCCATCCCCGCCGGCGTGGCCCGCGACGAGATCCTCAGCGGCATGAACATCCGCGGGTTCCCATGCGTGGTCGTGCTCGGTCGCGACGGCACCATGGCCGCGTACATCGAGGGCGTCTCCGACCCGGCGGAACTCACCACCGCCGTCCAGGCCGCCCTGGCGCGCCAGTAACCGCCCCCGGATCGCCCGGCGTCGGCGTGGCCCGCGACGAGCGTCCCTAGCCTTCGGCCATGCCCATCCCTCGCATCGCGCTGGTCGGACGGCCGAACGTCGGCAAGTCCTCGATCATGAACATGGTCGCGGCCCGGCGTGTGTCGATCACCGACGACACCCCCGGCACCACGCGCGACCGGGTCATCGCCATTGTCCACCTCGAAGGCCCGGACCCCCCCCGCCCGCCCGTCAAGGCCGAACTGGTCGATACCGGCGGCTACGGCGTCTACACCGCCGAGGGCCGGAGTATCGACGACGCCGGGCACGACCTGGCCGCTCTTACCGGCGACATCGAGCGGCAGATCGCCGCGGCGGTCAGCACCGCCGACCTGATCCTGTTCGTCGTCGACGCGCAGGCGGGCCTGACCGCGCAGGACTACGAGATCGCGCGGCTGCTCCGCGAGGGGGGCATCGCCCGGCAGACCCGGCGCGGCGACGGCTCCCCCGCCGCGGGCGCGCGCGTGCTGGTCGTCGCCAACAAGGTCGACGGGCCGCGCTGGGAGGCCCACGCTTTCGAGGCCGCCGCCCTCGGCTTCGGCGAGCCGCTCCACGTCTCGGCCCGCAACAACTACAACCGGCGTCATTTCGTCGAGACCCTCGCCGAGCACGTCGCCCGCCTCGACGCCGGCCGGGCCGAGCCCCCCGCACGCGACGAACTGCGCCTGGCCATTGTCGGCAAGCGCAACGCCGGCAAGAGCACGCTGGTCAACACCCTGGCCGGCGAGCAGCGCGTGATCGTCAGCGAGATCCCCGGCACGACGCGCGATGCCGTCGACGTCCGCTTCCAGATGGACGGACGGACCTTCGTCGCCATCGACACCGCCGGCCTGCGGCGAAAGCGGTCCTTCGCCGACCGCATCGAGTGGTTCGCGCTGGAGCGCACGGCCGAGGCGATCGCCCGCAGCGATGTGGGCCTGCTCATGATCGACGCCACGCTGCCGCTCTCGCACGTGGATCAGCAGGTGGCGCGCATGCTCGCCGCCAGTTTCAAGCCCTGCATCATCGTCATCAACAAGTGGGACCTGGCCGAGGGGCGTCCACTGGCCGGGCGCACCGGCCAGGGTGGCGGGCGCATCACCACCGCGGTGTACGAGGAGTACCTCCGGCGCGAACTCCGCCAACTGTGGTACGCCCCGATCGCCTTCATGTCCGCGCGCGACGGGCGCAACGTCCGCGAGACCATCGACCTGGCCTTCGAGCTGGTCGAGCAGTCGCGACAGCGCGTGAGCACCGGGCGCCTCAACCGACTCGTGCGCGACATCATGCAGCGACGCGGGCCGGTCAGCGGCAGCGGCGCCTTCACCAGGGTCCTCTACGTTTCGCAGATCAGCGTCGCCCCGCCCACCATCGTCTGCGTCGTCAACCGACCGGAACTCTTCACCCCCAACTACGAGCGGTTCCTCCTCAACCGCCTCCGCGACGAACTCCCGTTCTCCGAGGTGCCCATCCGCCTGATCGTCCGCGGGCGCCGCCCGCGCGAGGAGTACGAGCAGGAGGGCAGCCGCGACCTCGACCGGCGACTGCTGGCCGAGGCCGTGGCCCGTGAGGGCGGCGGAACGCTCGACGAATCGAACCTCGACCTGGAGGCTCTTTTCGAGGTCGGCACCGGGCGCGAGGGCGCCGCGGCGGCGATGGCCCCATCGGCCGAGGTGATCCTCGGCGCCGCCGCCGATCCCGGGCACGGTGCCCATGAAGTCCACGGCGTGGACGAAGTGCCCGATGATGACGACGAGCAGGCCGCGCTCCGGCCGGTGAGCGGTGACCGCGACGACCCCGACGAGGACGATGTCGAGCGGCTTGACGGCGACGACGACACCCTCGACGCCGCGGCCGCGGCGGAGGCCTCCGCGTTCTTCGATGATCCCCGGGGCCCGGCTGCTTCACCGCGACGCCCGATGCGGTCACGCGCCGGGAAGTCCCACGCCCAGCGCACGTCCACGCCCGCCCACGCGCCGAAGCGTGCGGCGTCCAGATCGTCCGTGGGCAGCGGTAAGAAGAATGGCAAGAGCCAAGGCAAGGGCCACACCAAGCGACTCAGCAATGGCAAGGGCCATTTTCAGGGCCAGGATAAAAACCAGGCCAAGGGCCGGCACAAGGCCGGAGCCGGGCCCGACGTACCGGGAAGGTCGAAGAACGCCGGCTCACCGGGCCGTGGCGCCAAGGCGGACCGGCGTTCTTCGGGCGATCAGCGCACGCAAGGTGCACAGGGCCGGGGTCGGAGCAACCGTGCAGGCGGTACCTCCGCAAAGACGGGCAAGCCCGGTTCTGCGCGAGGGTCTGCGCGAGGACCGCGCCGACGGAAATCATGATCACCGAGGCATAGCGGGCGCACCGTTGACGTGCCCGTTACACCGTGTTGAAGAAGGGCGGTGGTGGCGGGGCAGGGGGGATCAGCCGCACGCCCGGGTTACTTGTTCGACTCGGCCAGGATCACCGCCTGCGCCGCGGCGAGCCGCGCGATCGGCACGCGGTACGGCGAGCAGGAGACATAATCGAGCCCCGCGCGGTGGAAGAAGTGCACGGACTTGGGGTCGCCGCCGTGCTCGCCACAGATCCCGACCTTGAGTTTCGGGTTGGTGGCGCGCCCGCGCTCCAGGCCCATGCGCACCAGCTGGCCCACGCCGGACTGATCGATGGTCTGGAACGGGTCGGCGTCGAGCAGCTCCTTGTGCAGGTAGTCGGGGAGGAAGGTGTTGATGTCGTCGCGCGAGTAGCCGAAGGTCATCTGCGTCAGGTCGTTGGTGCCGAAGGAGAAGAACTCGGCCTCGTGCGCGATCTCGTCGGCGGTCAGCGCCGCCCGCGGCACCTCGATCATCGTGCCGATCGGGATGTCGATGCGCTTCTGCCAGCCCTTCTCCTTCTTGACGGCGTCGATGGTCTCAAGGGTCATGCGCCGCAGCCACTCCAGCTCCTTGCGCGAGCCGACCAGCGGGTGCATGATCTCGGGCATGGCCTTGATCCCGTTGGCCACGCAGTCGAGCATCGCCTCGACGATCGCCCGCACCTGCATGACCAGGATCTCGGGGAACGTGACGCACAGGCGGCAGCCGCGGTGCCCGAGCATCGGGTTGGCCTCGTGCAGCTGCGCGACGCGCTGACGCACCTTCTCCGGCGTCACGCCCATCGCCCGCGCCAGTTCGGCCTGGCTTTTCTCGTCCTGGGGGAGGAACTCGTGCAGCGGCGGGTCGATCAGCCGGATCGTCACCGGCAGGCCCTTCATCGCCGTGAAGATCCCCACGAAGTCGTCGCGCTGGTGCGGCAGCAGTTCCGCCAGGTACTCTTCGCGCTCCTCGCGCGTCTCGGCGAGGATCATCTTCCGCACGCTCTTGATCCGCTGGCCCTCGAAGAACATGTGCTCCGTGCGGCACAGCCCGATGCCGATCGCGCCGAAATCACGGGCCCGCCGGGCATCGGCCGGGGTGTCGGCGTTCGTGCGGATCTGCAGGCGACGGTACTTGTCGCTCCAGCGCATGATCGTCGAGAAGTCCCCCGAGAGTTTCGGCTCCACCGTGGGGATCGCCCCGACCATCACCTCGCCGGTCGAACCGTCGATCGAGATCACGTCGTGCCTGGTGATGACCTTGCCCCTGACGGTGATCGTCTCGTTCTTCGCGTCGATGTGCAGGTCGCCGGCGCCGACCACGCAGCACTTGCCCCACCCGCGGGCCACCACCGCCGCGTGGCTGGTCATCCCGCCGGTGCTGGTCAGAATGCCCGCGGCCTTGTGCATGCCCTCCACGTCCTCGGGGCTGGTCTCTTTGCGCACCAGGATCACCGACTCGCCGTTCTGCTTGCGCTTCACCGCATCGGCCGCGGTGAAGGCCGGCTTGCCCACCGCCGCGCCCGGCGAGGCCGGCAGGCCCCGCGCCAGCAGCGTCGCCAGCTTCTTCTTCGTCGGGTCGAAGCTGGGCAGCAGCAGTTGCGTCAGGTCGCCCGCGGGGATCCGCACCAGCGCCTGCTTCTCGGTGATGAGTTTCTCCTTCACCATGTCGCAGGCGATCTTCACCGCGGCGAAGCCCGTCCGCTTGCCCGTCCGCGTCTGCAGCATGTACAGCCGACCGCGCTCGATCGTGAACTCGATGTCCTGCATCTCCCGGTAGTGCTTCTCGAGCTTGCCCTTGATCTTCAGCAGCTGCCCGTACACCGTCTTGTTCCACTTGGGCATCTCGTCGCAGGAGATCGGTGTCCGGATCCCGGCCACCACGTCCTCGCCCTGCGCGTTGATCAGGAACTCGCCGTAGAACTTGTTGTCACCCGTCGACGGGTTCCGCGTGAACGCCACGCCCGTGCCCGAGTCCTCCCCCATGTTCCCGAACACCATCGTCTGGATGTTCACCGCCGTCCCGTGCAGGCCCTGGATGTTGCTCAGCCGCCGGTAGGCCACCGCGCGCTCGCCGTTCCACGACTTGAACACCGCCTCGATCGCCAGTTCCAGCTGCTTGAACGGGTTCTGCGGGAAGGTCTCGCCGACCTTCTTGCGGAAGACCTCCTTGTACGCCTCGCACAGCTCGACGATGCCCTGCTCGGGCACGTCGGTGTCGGTCGCGGCCTTGTACTTGGCCTTGATGTGGTCGAACGCGTGCTCGAACCGCTCGTGGTCCACGCCCATCACCACGTCACCGAACATGTTGATCAGACGCCGGTACGAGTCATACGCGAACCGGCGGTTCCCCGTCACCTTCGCCAGCCCCTCCACCGCCGCGTCGGTCAGCCCCAGGTTCAGGATCGTGTCCATCATCCCCGGCATCGACACCGCCGCGCCCGAGCGCACCGACACCAGCAGCGGGTTCTCCGCCGAGCCGAACTTCTTGCCCGTCTCCTTCTCCAGCTGGTTCACGTACTTGTGAACCTCGTTCATCAGCCCCACCGGCAGGCGCTGCCCCGCCCGGTAGTACGCCGCGCACGTGTCCGTCGTGATCGTGAACCCCGGAGGCACCGGCAGGCCGATCTGGCACATGTCCGCCAGGTTCGCGCCCTTCCCGCCCAGAAGCGCCTTGAGCCCGGCGTTCCCCTCGGTTCGGGTGGATCCGAAGTAGAACACCATCTTGTGGGCCTGCAGTTTCGAGGGCGTCGCTTTGCCCGAGATGATGTGCGGCGTGAACCCGTTGCTCCCTCCCGAGGCAACCCCGTTGCTGGAGGACTTGCTGGAGGGCTTCCGGATCGTGGCGTTTGGCATGGTGAACCTCTGATTGAACCTTGGGATCTCGGCCTCGGGGGCCCGCACAGGCACAGACAGTCGGGTTGTGGCCGGTACCAGATGTTTCGCCCAGAGCCTTGGGCCTGGCGCAAAGGGTGCGGGGGAGGCGGTACAGTCCAGCGCGGCGATGGGCACGACCATCGTCATGCGGCGCAGCGGACGGACCAGTCATTCTAGGTCGCGCACCCCGAAGATTCGATGCGGCAAACATGCGGATTTCCCGCTCCCGTCCCCCGCCACAGCGCGGGCCGACAAAGCGGGGGGAGTCGCCCGCGCATGGAGTGTGCGCGGGGGGTGAGGCGGGGTGGGGCGGGGTGGGGGGGTGGGGGGGGGGGGGGGGGGGGGGGGGGGTGGAGGTCGGCGGTCAGCGGTTGGCGGTTGGCGGCTGGGAGTTGGGGGATCAGACCCGACGGTCGAGCAGGCGGTACTGCACCGCTTCCGCCACGTGTTCGACCTGCAGCACTTCGCTCCCGGCCAGGTCGGCGATGGTGCGGGCGACGCGACGGATCTTGTCGTACGCCCGGGCCGACAGGCCCAGTTCGGCCATCGCCGTCCCCAGCAGCGCCCGGGCCTCCTCGGTCATGGGCGCCAGGGTGTCCAGCCGTCGCCCCGAGAGGCGGGAGTTGGGCGTGGTCGGACCCTGCCGGGCATCCTGGCGCTGGCGGGCCGACAGCACCTGGCGTCGCATCTCTGCGCTGGAGGTGCCCCGTGGCTCGCCCGCGAGTTGGCTGAACGGCACCGCCGGTGCCTCCACGTGGATGTCGATGCGGTCCACCAGCGGGCCCGAGAGTTTGGACAGGTAGCGGTCCATCGCACGGCGCCCCACCTCACCGGTGGGCATGTCGCCCTTGGGCGTGGGGTTCATCGCCGCCACCAGCATGAAGTTCGCCGGGAAGCGCACGGCACTGTGCGACCGGGCGATCGTCACCACGTGGTCTTCCAGCGGCTGGCGCAGCGTCTCCAGCACATCGCGGGGGAACTCCGGCAGTTCGTCCAGGAACAGCACCCCCCGGTGCGCCAGCGAGACCTCCCCCGGCCGCGGCACGATGCCCCCGCCGATCACCGCCGCGCCGCTGGCTGTGTGGTGCGGCGCGCGCACGGGGCGCACGCAGATCAGCCCCGAGCCCGGCGCCAGTTTCCCCGCCGCCGAGTAGACGCGCGTGACCTCCAGCGCTTCCTCGGGGTTCATCGGCGGGAGCACGCCGGGCAGCGCCTTGGCCATCATGCTCTTGCCCGTGCCGGCCGGGCCGAGCATCAGCAGGTTGTGCGAGCCGGCCGCCGCGATGACGATCGCGCGCTTCACGCCCTCCTGCCCGCGCACATCGGCAAAGTCGATCTCCGCCTCCGCCGTGCGCAGCATCGAGGCCACGTCCGCGGGGGGGTGCGGGTGCGGCTCGATCTGCCCCGTCAGCAGGCCCACCACCTCCGGCAGCGTCTCGACGCCCAGCACCTCGACCCCCGGCACCACCGCGGCCTCGGGCGCGTTCTCGCGCGGCACGATGACGCCCGCCTTCCCCATCTCGCGGGCCAGCGCCGCCATCGCGATGACCCCCTTGACCGGCCTTAGCCGTCCGTCTAGCGCCAACTCTCCGGCCAGGAGGTACCGGCGCGGGTCCAGCCCCACGCTCCCGGCCATGCCCGCCAGGTCCAGCGCCCGGTCCAACGCATCCAGGTCTTCGGTCCATCCGTCGGGGTCTTCGCCGCTGACGTGGCCCGAAGGCTCACCGACATCCTGCTCTCCCGCCGCGCTCGACGCCCGGACGCGGGCCTCCGACCGGATGTGTTGCGGCGCCCGCGCCGGCGGCGCGATCGCGCCCATCGCCAGCAGCAGCCCCACCGCGATCGGCAGGTCGTACGACGGGCCCTCCTTGCGCACATCCGCCGGCGCGAGGTTGATCAGCAGGCGACCCATCGGCCAGACGTACCCGCTGTTCTCCATCGCCGAGCGCACGCGCTCCAGCGATTCCTTCACGGCAGTGTCGGGCAGCCCCACGATCAGCGGGCGCTCGGAGGCCCCGCGGTCGTTGAGGTCCACCTCCACCTCGCACGGGAGCGCGTCGATGCCCTGCAGCAGGTAGGAGCCGATGCGTGACAGCATCGACACACGATACCGAACACACACCGGAAAGCAACCCCCCAGGCTTGTGGTCATGCCGTGACAGGGACGCGATCTTGCGCCATTCCAGCGACCTGTACGTCCTGGTCGGCATGCCGACAGCCCTGCCAATACGGCAGCATCGGCGTGCCAAGGGGACCGCGCGCGCATCGGATTTTCGGCTTGGCGGGCGGATCGTGCTCTTTGCTCACCGTGGGCACGGGGCTTGCCGATACCCATGAACTTACTGAAGGCCATCCGGGCCGTCCGGGAGACCGCCGACGTATGGTGGGTTCGGCCCGTGACTTCGTCCACACCTGTCCCCCCAGGAATCCACGCGTGAGCATCCAGTACCAGCGCACCCGAGAGATGACGGTCGACGAACTCCTGCTGGAGAACCGCGTGGTCTTCCTGATCGGGGAGATCACGCCCGCCTCCGCGGCGCGCGTGACCATGCAGATGCTCTACCTCGAAAACCAGAAGAAGGGCCAGGACATTCACTTCTATATCAACTCGCCCGGCGGCGTCGTGGATGACACGCTGGCCATCTACGACACCATGCGCTTCCTCTCAAGCCCCGTGAACACCTATTGCATCGGGCGCGCCTATTCCGGCGCGGCCCTGCTGCTGACCGCCGGCGAGAAAGGCAAGCGCTTCATGCTCCCCCACGCCAAGGTCATGATCCACCAGCCCTACGGCGGTGTCGGCGGCCAGGCCGAGGACATCAAGATCCAGGCCGAGCAGATCATCAAGACCAAGGCCGAACTCATCCGCGTCATCGCCCGCCACACCGGCCAGAGTGAGGACCGGGTCCGCGCCGACAGCGAGCGCGACCGCTACTTCACCGCCGAGGAGGCCAAGGCCTACGGCCTCGTTGACGAGATCATCAGCGAGCCGGCCAACAAGAAGTGAGTCCCCCTCCGCCGGCCCCGTGTTCCCGGCCGCGACCCTCTCCGACCCTTCCCCACCCGCCCGCACCATTCACGCCGAAAGACCCACGCATGTCGAACCTTGTACCGATCGTGATTGAGAAGACCGGGCGCGGCGAGCGCGCGTACGACATCTACTCGCGCCTGCTCAAAGACCGGATCATCTTCCTCGGGCAGCCGATCGACGACGACATCGCTTCCCTGGTCGTCGCCCAGTTGCTCTTCCTGGCCAACGAGGACACCAAGGCCGACATCCACCTGTACGTGAACTCGCCCGGTGGGTCGGTCTCCGCCGGCCTGGGCATCATCGACACCATGCGCTTTGTCCCCTGCGACGTCTCTACCTATATCATCGGACAGGCCGCCAGCATGGGCTCGCTCATCGCCACCTGCGGCGCCAAGGGCAAGCGTTTCACCCTGCCCAACAGCCGCAACCTCATGCACCAGCCCCTGCTCGGCGGTGTCATGGAGGGCCAGGCCACCGACCTGGAGATCGAGGCCCGCGAGATGCTCCGCATCCGCGACCGCCTCTACCGCATCTATGCCGACGCCACCGGCAAGCCCATCGACACCATCGCCCGCGACTGCGACCGCAACAAGTGGCTCGACGAGGGCGAGATGCTCGCCTACGGGCTGGTCGACAAGGTGCTCACCGCCATGCCCAAGCACCGCGCCCCGGACGCCCCGCGCGACGACGAAGCCTGATCCACAACCGCAGACGCACGGGAAAGACCCGCCGCATTCACGCCCTGCGTCCCCGCCCGCGCCGCCCCAGCGCCGCCGGTGCGTTCTGCCACGACACCGGGCGTGCCCACCGCTCGATGGCCCGCGGGCCGACGGCGGTGGACCACGGCGCGTTTGTCGCCGGGAATGGGCCGCCGTGCACCATCGCCTCGCAGACGCGCACGCCCGTCGGCACGCCGTCGAAGATCACGCGCCCGGCCACGCGGGACGCCCGTTCGACCTCCCTGCGCAGCGTGAGCGTGACGAGGGAACGACCGCGGTCGTGCAGGTCGCCCGCCTCGGCGTGGATGGTCCACGTCAGCGAGGAGGGGCGCGGCAGGCGCGGATCGTCCCACCCATCCAGGTGCACCAGCAGGCACGCCGGCCCGAAGACTTCCTCCAGCATGGGGCCGCGCAGGTGGCGTGCGGGCACCTCCAGCAGCACGGGCCGTGCCTCGCGAACGTCGCCCCGTCCGGCGGTCACGCCCTGTCCCTCCGCCACCACGCCGGTCCCGCGCATCGCCCGGATCTCCGCGGTGCGCGACCGGAACGCCTCCGCGATCCAGGGCGCCAGCAGGCGCCGTGAGGCGGCCGCACGGAAGCGATGCGCCATCGCCTCGACCAGCGCCGCCCCCCCATCCCCGGGCGGGAGGAAGACGAGCCCCGGCTTGGTGCACTGCTGGCCGGCGCGGGCCAGCACGCTGGCCGCCAGCGCCTCGCCGATCGCCGCGCCGCGCGCCCGCAGCGCCCGCGGCGTGATCCGCACGGGGTTCACGCTCCCCATCTCCGCGAACACGGGGATGGGCACCGCACGCGCCCGGGCCAGGCGCTCCAGCGCCAGCCCGCCGCCGCGAGAGCCGGTGAACCCCACCGCCGCCACGTCCGGGTGCGACACCAGCGCCTGGGCCACCTCGGTGCGAGCCGGGTCGGTGTTGGGCAGATACTGCAGCAGCCCCGCGAGGATCGGCGCCGACAGGCCGGCCTCGGGCCCGAGGCGCCGGAGTGCCGCGCGTGCCAGACGGAACAGCAGGCGTCCCGTGCCTGGGTGTGCCGGGTGCTCTTTGACGATCACCGGGCACCCGGCGGCCAGCGCCGAGGCGGTGTCACCGCCGCACACGCCATAGGCCAGGGGGAAGTTGCTGGCGCCGAAAACCGCAACGGGACCCAGCGGGATCAGCGTGCTGCGGAGGTCATGGTCGGGGCCGATGGATCGTGCGCCGGCGCGCGGGCTGTGGGCCGTGCGTCGCCACGTGTCATTGCTCGCCAGTTCCGCGAACAGACGCAGCGTGCCGGTCATCCGGTCGAACTCCGGAGTCAGTTCGTTGGTCCACAGCCCTGTCTCGCGCGACGCCACGCGGAGGATCCGGTCGCGTGATCGGTCGAGCGTGTTGCCGATAGCCCGCAGCGCCCGGCCGCGCAGGTGTCCGTCGGACCAGGCCCCGTGCTCGAAGCAGGCCCGGGCCGCGCGGGCGGCCTCCGCCACCGCCCGGAGGGAACTGCTCCTCGGGATGCGAGCCCGGGTGCTCATCGTGGCATCCTAACTCCGGCGGGGCGTGCAGGCCGCTACGCCCGGTGTCGCCAAGTCATGGTGCATCCCGCTCTGGGCGTGTCCGCGCGCGGCCGTCGTCCTCGGTCGAGCGTCAATGCCCAGGCGATCGCCCTGACCGGCCGCCGCTCGGCGGTTCGTGCCACAACCCATCCGAAGGGCCTGATCTCGGCTATCCTCCCTGCCTGCCAGTTTCCGAGGGTCTGATCGCGTGCCATTCCCGACCGCTGTCATCTCCGACGTTCACGGCAACGCCGAGGCGCTCCAGGCGGTCTTGGCCGACATTGCGGCCCGGGGCATCAAGCGCGCCATCAACCTGGGCGACATCATCGGCTACGGGCCGGACCCGCGCCAGTGCGTTGACCTGGTGCGCACGCACTGTGAGTGGTCGTTGATGGGCAACCACGACTTCGGCGTGCTCTACGAGCCGACGAACTTCAACCCCGGGGCCGAGGCGGCCGCGTTCTGGACGCGCGAGCAGCTCGACGCCGAGCCGGACGAGCAGCTCCGGCGCGACCGCTACGAGTTCCTGGGGCGCCTGCGCGTGCGCGTGATCGAGCCGCCGCCGGCTTCGAACCCGCGACTGGGCATCCTCTGCGTGCACGGCTCGCCGCGCCGCCCGATCAACGAGTACATCTTCCCCGACGACGTCTCCTCGGCCCCCGACAAACTGGCGACGATCTTCGAGCGCGTCTCGCGGATCTGCCTGGTCGGCCACACGCACGTGCCCGGCATCTTCACCGACGAGCCCGACTTCTACCCGCCCGGCGAGCTGACCGACAACACCTACAAGTTCAGCCCCGACGAGAAGGCGATCATCAACGTCGGCTCGGTCGGTCAGCCGCGCGACCTGGACCCGCGCGCCGCCTACGCGATCCTGCACGAGGACCGCATCGAGTTCGTCCGCGTCCCCTACGACATCGAGGCCTGCGCCCGCAAGATCAAGGCCGTGCCCCAGTTGTCGGACTGGCTGGCGGATCGGCTGTTCGAAGGGCGCTGATCGGGCCACTCGTACCCGAGGAACGCCGGGTGTTCACACGCGCTCAAGCCGGTGATGGAGTGGTCGTGCGCCCGATCCCTCGGGCCACGGGGCGAAAGCGGAGCGTTGGGCGTCTACCGTTGCCGACTCATGAGCCGGAAAAAACGCCCGTTCGGCAAGTTGCTGCTGGTGGTGGTCGGGACGGTGCTGCTGTTCGCGCTGATCTTCGGCCTGCTCACCGCCATCTTCGGCTCATCGCAGCCCACAACACCCGCGGTCCCGGCGGTGCCGCCGTCGCCTTCGACCACAGTGCCCCCGGCGGTTGCGCCGGTGGTACCCCCGGTCGAAGTCCCGCCCGCGCCGACGCCCCCGCCAACATCCACCGAGCCAGCGGCGACCCAGCCCACGGATGTCCCGGCCGCACCGGCACCTGCCGAGGGTCCGTCGGATCGTCCGGAACCGGTACCACCGCCGTCACCGGCCCCGGCGGCTGGCCCCGAGGTGCAGCCCTCCGCGACTACCGCGCCGGTGACCTCCTGGCGCGTCCGCACGCGCCCCGGCACCGAGAGCGGGCCGGTCTGGCGCTCGATCGGCTCTTCGGATCCCAGCACGGCCCCCGACGCCTGGAGGTATGAAGTCACATTCTCCCCGCTCGGCGCCGGCATCGCCCGCCTGGCGCTGGCCAACCAGCGTGCGGCCGTCGAGCCGGGATCGCCGCCGGAACTGGTGCAGGAACTCCAGACGCTCGACGGGGGACGCACCGTCATCGTCCCCTTCTCGCTCACCGCCGTCACGCTCAACGCCACGCCGTTCAACCTCTTCAACCGTCGCGTCGGCGATGGCTTTGTGGACATCTGGGAGCAGACCTCCGCGTCGCCCGGCGAGGCGGTGTTCACCGCGGTCATCGAGGACGGGACCGGCGCGGAGATGGTCCGCGTGGTTCGTGCCTACCGGCTCAAGCCGGGCGGGTACGACATGGTGCTCGACCAGCGGATCGACAACCTCAGCGGGCTCCCCCTTGACGTGACCTACACCCAGTTCGGCCCCGCCGACCTGCCCAAGGGGATCATCCGCTACGGCGGGGACCTGCGCCGGCTGCGCTTCGGCTTCCTGGAGCGCGAGGCGGTCAACCCCGGGCGGCAGACCGTCTCGGCCCAGCGCTTCATCAGCGTGCACCAGGCGCTGCTGGGCGAGGTGCGGCAGGACCCCGCCACGGGCACGCTCTTCTTCCCCCCGCTCAAGGTCTGGCCGACGCCCGAGAGCCAGGAGGACCAGGTCCAGTTGTCCTGGTTCGCGCTGACCAACCGCTACTTCGCGGTGGCGGTGCACACGATCCCCGCGCGACAGGCCCCGCGAGCTGACGGCCTGCCCGACAAGAGCCTGGCCAGCGTTCCCGAACTGTGGACCAGCGCCCTGGCCCCGCAGGGCGACCCGCGCCGGGCCTCGAGCGACGGCGTGGCCGCACTCTGGTTCACCAGCCCGCGCTACACGCTCCGCCCAGGCCAGCACCTGGACGTGCCCCTGGGCGTCTACGCCGGCCCGATGACGCGCCGCGTGCTCGACGCCGACCCGCTGCTGAGCGATGTGGGGCTGGGTGAACTGGTCATCTACAAGATGACGGTGTCGGGCCCGTGCGCGCTGTGCACCTTCCAGTGGATCGCCGGCCCGCTCCGCGGGTACCTGGGCTTCCTGGAGCGGTTCGTCGTCTTCGACTGGGCGCTGGCGATCATCCTGCTGGTCTTCACCGTCCGCACGCTGCTGCACCCCGTCACGCGCTGGTCGCAGAAGAACCTGCTCCGCTTCGGCAAGCAGATGGCCGCCTTGGCCCCCAAGCAGGCCAAACTCAAGGAGAAGTACGGGCACGACCCCAAGAAACTGCGCGAGGAGGTCGCCCGCCTGATGCAGGAGGAGAAGGTCAACTACTTCGGCGCTCTGGGCTGCGTGCCGATGTTCATGCAGATGCCGATCTGGATCGCTCTCTACGCGATGATCTTCTTCACCTACGAGCTGCGCCACGAGGGTGCGTTCTTCGGTCTGTTCCAGTGGCTGCCGTCCACGCTGGGGGCGGGCCACTGGATGTTCCTGGCCGACCTGGCCGAGCCCGACCACTTCATCTACTTCGGCGCCGGCAACGGGTTCTCTATTCCGCTGCTGTCGGGGCTGATGGGGCCCATCGAGGGGCTCAACATCATCCCGCTGCTCATGGGCGTGCTGCTCTGGGTGCAGCAGAAGTACATGTCCCCGCCCACCACCTCCCAGCTCACGCCCGAGCAGGAGTCCACCCAGCGCATCACCAAGGTCATGATCGTCCTCATGATCCCCATCTTCATGTACAACGCGCCCGCCGCATTGAACCTCTACTTCATGACCAACTCCATCCTCGGCATCATCGAGAGCCGGTGGATCCGCCAGCACGTCGAGGCCGAGGACCGGCTGCTGGAGGAACGCCGCAAGCAGTCGGGCGGGCGTGACCGGGGCGATCCCCCGCGGCTGGGCTTCATCGCCCGCATCCAGAAGGCCCTGGAAGAGAAGCAGAAGGAGATCGAGCGCCGCCGCAAGGAGCAGGAGCGCCGCCGCGGCTGAGCCGCTTCACCTGCCCGGGCGAGCGCCTCACCGCGCCGGCACCGCCCTGGCCGGAGCAGTCCCGTGAACCTCGGCGACACGATCGTGGCCTGCGCCACCGGCCGTACACGGGCCGCGCGGGCGATGGTGCGTGCCAGCGGGCCGGGTGTCCCCGCGCTTTCGGTCGCCCTGCTGGGCTGGGAGGGCTTCCGGGCCGGCGTCAGCACGCCACGCCTGGCGCTGCCCTGCGGCGGGCTGCCGGTGATCGCGCTGGCGTTCCGTGCGCCGCGCAGTTTCACAGGCGAGCACGTGCTCGAACTGCTCATGCCCGGCCACCCGCACCTGATCAGGTGCGTGCTCGAGGCGTGCACCGCCGCCGGGGCGCGGCCCGCAGGCCCCGGCGAGTTCTCGGCCAGGGCTGTTGTCAACGCGCGCCTCAGCCTCGATCAGGCCGAGGGTGTCGCCGGCGTGATCGCCGCGGCCACTCGCGCCGAACTCGACGCCGCGCGGCGCGTGCTCGACGGGCACGCCGGGCGCGAGTACCACATCTGGGCCGACCGCCTCACCACCCTGCTGGCGTTGGTCGAGGCCGGCATCGACTTCAGTGATCAGGACGGCGTCGTCGCCATCACGCCCCGCGATCTGCTCGAGCGACTCAACGCGATCATCAGCGCCATGCGCGCGCGCCTGGCGGGGGCGCGCGGCGGCGAGTCACGCCCGCACGTTCCGCGCGTGCTGCTGGCCGGGCCTCCCAACGCCGGCAAGAGCACGCTCTTCAACGCCCTGCTGGGGAGACGGCGTTCAATCGTCGCTCCCCTCCGCGGCACCACCCGCGACATTATCGAGGAGCCGCTCGAACTGCGCTCCAGCGCCGGACGCCTGCTCACGGTCATGCTCGCCGACACGCCCGGCCTGGATCAGCGACTGGCCGCCGGGGGTGAGGCCGAGCGCGGCGCACAGGACCTGACCCGGCGAGCGATCGCCGAGTGCGACGTCATCCTTTGGTGCCGTCCCGCACACCATGGCCCGGCGCACGGCCGCCAGCGTCCACCCTTCCCCGAGGGAGTGCCGGTCGTGATGGTCCAGACCATGGCCGACCTGCCCGTCTCGCGGGTCGTCACGCCCACGGACGAGCCGGAATCTGCAATCCCCGTCTGTGCCATGGACGGCTGGAACCTGCACGCGCTGCGGACGGCGGTCTTTGACGCCTGCTGGCGGTGCTCCGCCGGACCTGCCCGGGTCGGAACACCGGGGGTGTCCTCACTCTGGCCTCGCCATCAGGACGCCGTGGCCCGGGCCGCAGCACGCCTGGAGGAGGTGCAGGTCATGCTCAGCCTGCACGCCGACTCGCCGCGGCTGGACCACGCCGAGGTTGTCGCCGGGTCGCTTCGCGACGCGCTGGACGCGCTAGGGGAACTGACGGGTCATGTTGCCCGCGACGATGTCCTGGGGCGGATTTTTGCAACCTTCTGCATCGGGAAGTAGCCGGCGCTGCATCCCCGGCCAACGATTGCGGCATGTCCGAGAGCGATCCTGTCCAACCGAGCGAACCAGCCCCCGCGGCCCACCCCCCTCAACCCCCCCAACCCCCGGAGCGCGGTGAGCCCACCGCGACGGCGACGGCCGTCAAGCCGTCCGTCCGTCCCACCAAGGCGCCCGGCCCGGTGGACCGTCTTCCGCCGTTCAACGTGCTGCTGCACAACGACGACGAACACGACATGGAGTTCGTTGTACGGTCGCTGGTGCGGTGCGCTTCGCTGCAGCCGCCCCGGGCCGTGCAGGCGATGCTCGAGGCCCACGAGAAGGGTGTGGCGCTGGTCGCCACATGCCACCGGGAACTGGCCGAACTGATCCAGGAACGGCTCCAGTCCGACGGTCTGACCGCAACGATCGAGCCCGCGCCCTGAGTGCTGCCCGCGCCAACTTCGGTGTGCGCATGTCCGGATAGCCCGCGGGGCGTCCCGCTTCATTTCAATACGTGGGCCGCACTTCGGGCCGCACCGATTTCCGCGCTGTGCGAAAGTGTCGGCATGCGGTAGACCTTGTCACAGGTCATCCTGTGCCGTTGAACGGCAGGACGATGATTCTCGGGCGTTGAGTGCTGTGCATCGCATACGAAGGGGGTCGCGTCAAGGAAAATCGGCGCGACGCGGGGCTGTGGACTTCACGCCGTGCCGCCTCCGGGAGATGGGGACGGTGTGCGCCGCGTGGGGGCTGGGCAGGGACGAAGCGCAGAAAATGCGGTGTGAAGGTTCCAGCCTCGGAGGCCCGAGCCCGATCCATCATGGACCGCGGGCGTGCCCAACGCCCGGCCCGGTGTGGACCGGCGACGCCCCGCGGCGAGGATTGAGGATCGGAGTAACGGCATGGCCTTGAGGCTCGGCGAAATCCTGATGCGCAAGGGCGTGATGACCCCCGGCCAGGTGGCGGCGGTGCTCGAGGCCCAGAAGCGGCTGAAGCGTCCCTTCGGCGAACTGGCCGAGGAGATGTTCGGGGTGCACAACGAGCACCTGGAGGAGGCCTGGGCGGATCAGTATGAGTCGCTCACGGCGCGGGTGGATCCGATCGTTGAGCGGTCGGACCCCGGGACGCGCGCGATGATCACCACGCGCCAGGCCTGGCAGTTCCGGGTCGTGCCCCTGCGGATGGACGGGTCGGAACTGATGATCTGCACGTCGCGCGAGCACCTGCCGCGGGCGCTGCGGTTCTGCTACCGGCACTTCGGCCCGCAGTGCTACTTCGTGCTCTGCAGCGCCACCCAACTGGTCGAGGCGCTGGTGAAGTTCTACCCGATGCCGGGGGCCGACCGGGTGCTGGAGTCGTTCCACGCCACGCGCGCGGCCGCGGGGTAGCCGGCCATGGGCGTGTTTCTCCGCGGCACCGGAGGGCCGGCGCTGGGGCGTACCGGACGCGCCCCCGCGGGGCGGACCCCGACGGTTCCCGCGTGTCTGTCACGGTTGGTTGGCCGATCTCTGCCCACGGCGGGCGGCAGCGTGCACGCGAGCTCCGCGGCGCACGACCGGGCCGTGCCGGCAGACGCCCGGGGGTGGTCCGCACACACGGGCGCACGGCCGACGCCGCTCCACACAAACACAGCGACCCCTGCCGGGGCAGGGGTCGTGTGTTCCGTGCGGTCGCTTGGGCTTGCTGGTCGGCCCGTGAGCCGGGGACACGCTCTGGGCGTTTCCCGGTGACTCAGGCCGACGAATGACCCCAATGGGATTCGAACCCATGTTTCCAGGATGAGAACCTGGCGTCCTGGACCGGACTAGACGATGGGGCCATCGAGCGAAACGGCACGGATCGTCAGGACGCAGGGGTGATGGTAACCGCCCCCCGCACTCGGTCAACCCGGGCAGGTCCTCCCTCGGCGGGCGAGATCCTCCCCCGCGCAGCGGGGGAGGTGTCGGCGTCATCGCCGACGGAGGGGGCCAGTACTGCGTACAGGTCCCGCAGTCCAAACACCACCGCTCACGCACATCGCACGCACACGCAATCACACCACTCTCTCACAGCCTGCCCCTGCAGTCCGCGTGCAGCGCACCTGTCCACCTCCCCCACACGGCGCGTGGGTGAGGCGTGTGGCCAAACTGGACCCTCGGGAGGCCTCTTTCCGATACCTATCCTCTCCATGACCGCCCTTGGCCCGCCCCCCGTTGTGCCCATGTCCACCCCGACCCCTCACGCCCCTGCCGGCACCAGCACGGTGCCGTTCCAGACGTCGCCGGGCGCGCCGCTGGATGTACGTGGGCGGTCGGTGTACATGGTCGGCATAGGGGGGTGCGGCATGTCGGGCCTGGCCCGTATGCTCAGAGCGCGCGGGGCGAGCGTCAGCGGCTCCGACCGCGAGCGCCAGTCGAGCACCGACGCTCTACAGGCCGAGGGGGTGCCCGTCGGCTTTGACCAGCAGGGCGGCGGGGTGCCGACGGCGTGCGACCTGGTGATCTGCTCGGCGGCGGTCAAGCCGGATCACCCCGAGCACCGAGCGGCCGAGCATCGCGGTCTGCCGGTGCTGACCTACGCGCAGGCCCTGGGGCGCTCGATGATCGGGCGGACCGGCGTGGCGATCGCCGGCACGCACGGCAAGAGCACCACCACGAGCATGCTCTCGTGCATCCTCAGCGACGCGGGTCTGGACCCGACGGCCATCGTGGGCGCCACCTGCCGTCAACTCGGCGGGCGTGACGCAGACATTCCCACGGGCTTCCGGCTTGGGGCCGAGCGCATCCCGCGCGGCCCGCTGGCCGGGGAGCCGGGCATCGTGCTGGCCGAAGCCTGCGAGTTCAACCGCTCGTTCCACAACTTCCGCCCGCGCCTGGCCGCGATCACCGGCGTCGAGGCCGATCACCTGGACATCTACGCCACGCTGGACGCGGTGATCGAGGCGTTCCGTCAGTTTGCGCACCTGGTCGCGCCGGGCGAGGACGGGGGCTACCTCCTGATCGCCCACGACGGGGCGCACCGGCGCGAGGTGACCGCGGGCGTTCGGGCGCAGGTGCAGACGATCGGCTTCAGCCCCGACGCCGACTGGGGTGTGCACCACGACCACGCCACCCGGCGCACGCGCCTCACCGGCCCGGACCATGGCTCGGTCGTGGAGTGGGCCACACGGATCCCGGGCGTGCACAACGCGATGAACGCCGCGACCGCCGCGGCGCTGGCCCTGCGCCTCGGCGCAGCACCCGATCAGGTGGCGGCCTCGCTCTCGGCGTTCCGTGGCGTGGACCGGCGCACGCAGTTCCTCGGCGAGCGCCCGCACCGGCTCGGCGGCACGGTCCGCGTCTACGACGACTACGCCCACCACCCAACCGAGGTTGACGCCACCCTCCGCGGCCTGCGCCAGTTCGAGGCGCCCGAGGCCCGCAACGCCCGGCTCATCTGTGTCTTCCAGCCCCACCAGCACTCCCGAACGCGGCACCTGCTCGAGGAGTTCGCCGCGGCCTTCTCCGCCGCCGACGTGGTCATCGTCCCCCACATCTACTTCGTGCGCGACAGCGAGGCCGAGAAGCAGCTGGTCTCCGCGGCGGACCTGGTCGACCGCCTCCGCTCCCGCGGCGTGCAGGCGATGCACCTCTACCCCTTCGAGGCGATCGTCGAGGCCCTCGACACCCTGACCCGCCCCGGCGACGTGCTGGCCGTCATGGGTGCCGGCCCGGTGTACCAGGTCGCGCACGGCTACCTTCATGGGCCGTCGGCCGCCGGGCGGGCGGCGACGTGACCACCTTACCAGGGGCGATGGGCGTGCAGGACGTTCCCGCTCACGACACCACGGGCGTTGCCCCGCCGCCGATCCTGGCGGACCAGCCGATCCCGACGTGGTTCAACGTCGGCGGGCGGGCCGACCGGCTGGCGCGACCCGAGACGATCGACCAACTCCGGGCGTGCCTGCGCCTCGACCCGGCCTTGCGCGTGCTGGGCGACGGGGCGAACCTGCTGGTCGCCGACGGGGGCGTGCGCGAACTGGTGGTCCGGCTGGACCGCGGCGTGTTCGTGCAGTGGAGTGTGGAGGACCGCGCCGACCACGCGCTGCTCACCGCCGGTGCAGGGGTCAACCTCCCCAAACTCATCCACGAGTCCGTGCGGCTCGGGCTGGCGGGGCTGGAGGGGCTCGGCGGCATTCCCGCCAGCCTGGGCGGGGCGGTGGTCATGAACGCCGGCGGGGCCTTCGCGGAGATCGGCCCGCTCGTCGAGCGTGTCGAAGCCCTGGATCGTGACGCCACACTCAGGGCGTACTCCCGCGCGGACCTGGCCTTCACCTACCGATCGGCCCGCATCGGTCCGCGCGGTGCAGCCCCGGATGCCGTTGCCGCTTCTCACGCGGCCGACGGTGACGCGCTTGGCCCGATCATCACCCGTGTCGTGCTGCGCCTCTCGCGCGGTGAGCCCCGCGCGCTGCGGGCACGCCTGCTGGAGGTCATGGACTACAAGAAACGCACCCAGCCCCTGGCCGACCATTCCGCGGGCTGCTGCTTCAAGAACCCCACGCTCACGCGCGACCTGCCGGGCCTCGGCCAGGCCGGCCAGCGCGTGTCGGCCGGCCTGCTCATCGACCGCGCCGGTTGCAAGGGCTTGCGCGTGGGCGGTGCGGAGGTCTCCGCCGCGCACGCCAACTTCCTGACGACCACGCCGGGCGCCACCGCCACCGACGTGCTGAACCTCATGAGGCAGGTGCGGGCGCGCGTGCGCGAGGCCTTCGGCGTGGACCTTCGCCCGGAAGTACGAGTCTGGGGCGAACGGCTCTGAGCGGGGCTTGCGTGCGGCGTGGGCGGCGTGGGCGGCGTGGGCGGCGTAGGGGGGCGTAGGGGGGGTGGGTCTGAAACTCCCGTGCCCGCGCGGCACGGGACGATACCGTTCCTCCATGGCCAATCCCGATCCGTCCAGCCGTCCTTCGGTCCTCGTTCTTGGCGGGGGCCCCGACGCCGAGCGCGAGGTGTCGATCCGCTCCAGCACGGCCATCGCCGAGGCACTCCGCGCCAGCGGGCGCTTCGTGGTGCACCTGGAAATCATCGACCGGCTCACCCCGGAGCAGCTTCGGGCGCTGCCGGGCGGGGTGATCGTGCCGTACCTGCACGGCCCGTGGGGTGAGGGGGGACCGCTGCAGGACCTGCTCGAGGCCGACGGACGGCCGTTTGTCGGCAGCGGGTCGCGTTCGGCGCGCGTGGCGATGGACAAGGTCGCGACCAAGGCGGTCGCGCTGGGGCTGCAGATCCTCACGCCGCCGTGGTTCATCCTCAACCCGCGCGATCCGGTCTCTCCGCTGGGATACCCGGTGGTGGTCAAGCCGGTGCACGAGGGCTCGACCATCGGCCTGCACATCTGCAACAGCGCGGCGGAGTTTGCCCGGGCGTGCGGCGTCATCCTCGAAGAGCAGCGGCGTGGGCTCTGCCGGGCGTACCTCGTCGAGCCGCGCGTCGGCAACGGCTGGGGCCGCGAACTGACCGTCGGCGTCGTGGACGACCGCGCCCTGCCGGTGATCGAGATCGTGCCCAAGTCGGGCCTGTACGACTACGAGGCCAAGTACACGCGCAACGACACGCAATACCTCGTGCAACCGTCGCTGCCGCCGGGCGTGGGCGAGCGCATCGCGTCGGCCTCGGTGCGGCTGAGCAAGGCCCTGGGCTGCCGTCACATCGCGCGGGTGGACTTCATGCTCGACCCGCAGTCCGGCGGTGCCTGGCTGCTGGAGATCAACACTACCCCCGGAATGACGGATCACTCCCTGGTGCCCAAAGCCGCGGCCGCGGCGGGGGTGTCGATGCCCGAACTGTGTGCATCGCTTGTGGATATGGCCCTGCGCACCACACCCGTCGCACGCACGTAACCCGAACACGCCCGGCACACACCGCGGCAACACCGGGAAAATCCACCCGTGAACCCTTGTTGGCCGATGCACGGCGTTGGTGCCGGACCGCCGTCGGGGCGGAGGGGCTTTGCACACACTCGGGCCGACGGGCGGTGAGCGTGATGCGGGAGGACGGGGGATGAACTATGGGCCGTGAGCGCGAGCGATCCTGGACGAAGCGCCCGACGATCAAAGCAGCGATGCTGATCGGTGCGGTGCTGCTGGGTGTCGGCGGGGTGGTGGCGCTCTCGGCCGGCGAGCGGGCGCTGGCGGAGCGCGCTGCGGAGTTGCGCACCGCGCCGGGGGTGGAGATCGAGTTCGTCTGGCCCGCGCTGCGCGGCGTGCCGTCCCGCGCGGACCAGCGCTTGCCCACCTGGCTGCCCGAGGCCGTCAGGGCTGGGCTGGAGCGTCTCACCGCCGAGCACCTCAACGCTAACCCGCTCGACCGTGAAGCGCTGGTCTCCGCCTCGAACGCGCTGTCGGCCACGGGCTGGTTCACCGGCACGCCGCGCCTGGAACGGCTGCACTCCGGGCGCGTGCGGATCGAGGCCCGCTGGCGTGAGCCGGTGGCGGTGGTCCGGTCCGGCGAGCGCGACCACCTCGTCGGGTCCGATGCACACCTGTTGCCGCTGTCCTACCCGCACCGCCAGTCGGGGCTCCGCGCCATCATCGACCCGTTTTCGCCGCCGCCCGAGCGCCCCGGCCAGCTCTGGATCGGGGGCGATGTCGAGGCGGGCCTTCGACTGCTGGCGCTGCTGCAATCCACCACGGCGTTCGACCAGGTCGCGGGCGTGGACGTCTCCGGCTGGGTCCGTGATCGTGAACTGGTGATCGTGACCGACCGCGGGCGTCGCGTGGTCTGGGGCAGCGCCCCGGGCGACTGGGCCCCCGGCGAGCCGACCACCGAGTGGAAACTCGCCCGACTCCAGGAACTCCGCGCTGATCCGGCGTTCGGGCGGCGCATCGACGCCGGACGCTCGGCCATCTGGCTGACCAACCCGCGGGGTGTGATGTTCGAACCACCCGCCCTGCAGTCCGCAGGCGACGAAGCGCCGGCATCCCCGGCCCGTCGCGGCGGCTCGGCCGCACCCTCCTCGCGCCAGGGCTCGGTCCGCAGCGCCGCCTCCGCCCAGCGCGACCGCTGAACCCGCGCGCACTCCGGAGGTTGACCAGGGCCGAAGGTGCGTTGCGGCATCGGGCCTGCATCAGCGGCGTACCGAGGCTAGCCTCTAGGTGAAGGCACGCGGGCCCTCGATGGCCGCGTGCCGGTCCTGTTTGGAGGGAATGCCGGTATGGAGATGATGACCCGAGCCGAGAAGGAAGCGCTGGAAGCCCGGCTCAAGGCGCTGATCGACAACCGCCCGGCGCTCTCCCAGCGCATCGCCGAGGCCAGGGCCCTGGGGGACCTGCGCGAGAACTCCGACTACCACGCCGCCCGCGAGGCCCAGGGCATCGAGGAGGCCGAGATCCGCAGGCTCACCGAGCGGCTCGCCTCCGTGTCCGTCGTCGACCAGACCCAGAAGACCATCGGTGTGGTTTTCATCGGATCCACCGTGCGCATCCGGGAAGACGGCACCGAGGAAATCGAGACCATCCGAATGGTCGGCGAGGCCACCGGCGATATCTCTTCGGACATCATGGAAGTGACGGCCACCAGCCCCATGGGCGATGCCCTGATGAAGGCCAGTGTCGGCGACACGGTCACCGTCCGCACGCCCCGCGGGCCGAAAAAGTTCTTCATCGTCGAGATCCTGTGACCCGGTCCACGGCCGCGGGGACGTACTATCCCGGTGCATGCCACGCATGACACCCGCCACCAGCCTTGAGCCGTGCAGAACGCCCGCGGTCGTGCGGGTGTCCTCGCTGGTGCGCGCAGTCCTGGCGGCGGTCAGCCTGCTGCTGCTGCTGATTCCCGCGGGGTTGTCGGCAGCGATGACGCCGGTGGCTCCTGCGGCGCGCCCGGGCGGGGCTGGGGCGGGGGGGGGGGGCGTGATTCCCGCCTCGCGGGCCGCGGTGAACGTCGCCATCATCCCGATCCGAGGGCCGATCGACTCGATCATGGAGCGCTCGGTCAAGCGCCGCATCACGTCCGCGGCCGAGTCGGGCGCCGACGCGATCGTCTTCGAACTCAACACGCCCGGCGGCGAGGTGGGCGCGGTGCTGGAGATCTGCAGGGCGATCAAGCAGTCGCCGGTGCCCAACACCGTGGCCTGGGTCAACGCGCAGGCGTATTCCGGCGGCGCCCTGATCGCGCTGGCCTGCCGCGAGATCATCATCGCCGACGCGGCCGTCATGGGCGATGCGCTGCCGATCGTGGTCGGGCCGCTGGGGATCCAGTCGCTCAGCGACGCCGAGCGTCAGAAGATCATGTCGCCGCTGCTGACGGAGGTGGTGGCCTCCGCCCGCGAGCGGGGGTACGACGAGTACCTGGTGCAGGGTTTCGTGTCGACGGGCGTGGAGCTCTGGCTCGTGGAATCGAAGGCCGAGCCGGGCCGGTTCTACTTCGTCGACCGCGCCGAGTACCGGATCCTCTTCGGGGCCGAGCCGGCCGACACCGCGCCGGTGATCCCGACCGCCCGTGGTGCGCCGCGCGGTGCGACCGGCACGATCCCGCCCGAGGCGCCCGGGCTGCCCGGCACGATCCGTCCCGGGCGGCGTGGCAGTGCCCCCGCGGCGCCGGGCGCGACGCCCGCGCTCCCGCCGTCCTCCGGGCCCACGCAGTTCCGCCCCGCCTCGCCCGACCTGCAGCCCCTGGGCGATCAGATCAGCATGGGCCTGGCCGCCGCCACGCGCAGGCCGGTCTTCTCCGACGCCGACCGCGGGCAGTGGCGGTTGGTCGAGCGCGTCACCGACGGGCGCGGCATCGTCACGCTCGACAACGAACTCATGTTCCGGTACGGCTTCGCGGTGCGCGCCGCGACCCCGCGCGGCACCGTGAACTCCGACGCCGAGCTCAAGGACTTCTTCAACGCCACCCGCCTGGCCCGGCTCGACGAGTCGGGCGTCGAGGTCGTGGCACGCGTGCTGTCGAACATCATCCTCCGCGGCATCCTGCTGGTCGTCTTTATCGTCTGCCTCTTCCTGGAACTGATGAACACCGGCGCCATCATCCCCGGCGCCCTGGCGGCCCTGGCCCTCATCGGCCTGGCGGCGCCGACGGTCGCCCTCGGACTGGAAGGGTGGTGGGGGCCGGTCAGCGTGCTCACGGGCGTGGGGCTGATCCTGCTGGAGATCTTCGTGCTCCCGGGGTTCGGCTTCTTCGGGGTGGGCGGCCTGCTGATGCTCTTTGCCGGGCTCGTCGTCATGTTCATCCCGGGGGGCAACCCCTTCGGCATGACCTCGCAGGAACGCACGCAGCTGCTCACCAACCTCACCACCTTCCTGGTGGGGATCGGCATCTCCATCGGCCTCATCGTCTACCTCGGACGCAACTTCGGTTCCCTCCCGGTGCTCCGGCGCCTCATCCTGACCGGCCAGAACACCCAGGCCGCCGACCCGTCGATGCTCGAGGCCATGGGCTCGCAGGTGCCCCCGGCGGTCCGACCGGGGGTCGAGGGAATCACCGCCACCCCCCTGCGCCCCGCCGGGAAGATGAAGCTCGGCGAGGATCTGTACGATGTGGTCGCGGTCGGGTCGTTCATCGATGCCGGTGTGCCGGTGCGGATTGTCGAAGTCACGCCCTTCCGAATCGCGGTGGAGCGGGTCGGCGGGCCCGGCTCCGCGTAACGGATCTCAACACGCCGCGCGGGCGCTTCGGTCGCCCGGTCCTTGAAGGTGTTCCCCATGCCCGAGTCCATGCTGATGGCCGGATTCCTCCTTCTGGCCGCCGCGCTGCTGCTCATCATCATCGACCTGTTCGTCCCGTCCATGGGCGTGCTGCTGCTGACGGCGGTGGTTGTCGCGGTCGCGGGCGTCGTCTGCCTGTGGATGCACGACACCGTCTCGGGGCTGATCGGCACGGGCATCGTGATCTTCGGCGGGCCGGCGCTGGCGCTGCTGTTCCTCCAGATCATGCCTTACACCCCGGTCGGCCGGAGGCTCGTGCTCGGGGCGCCATCGCCGGAAGAGCGCACCAGCCCCCCGCCGAAGGACAAGGCCGCTGTTGAGGCCGCGGCCCAGGTCGGCAAGGAGGGCCTGGTGGTCACCGCCCTGCGCCCGGTCGGCACGATTCGGATCGGCGAGTCCTCGTACGACGCTCTGGCCGAGTCGCAGGTCATTGCCGCCGGCACGCGCGTCAAGGTCATCGGCGTGGTGGACGGCACGACCCTGCGGGTTCGTCCGCTCTGATCGTCCGTTCACCCGGTTGTGGTACCTGGTCAGGCAGGGCGGCTCAGACCAGTCGCAGGTCGTTCAGGTCGCCGCACGCCAGGGCCAGCGCGCCGCCGGGGCTCCGCGATCGAGCGATGTGCGACTGGAGCGAGCGTCCGGGGCATTCGGTGCTGCCCAGTTCCTGGTGCGTGCGGACTCGGCTGAGGGGAACGCCGTACCGGCGCATCTGCTCGGCGACGAAGCGGTCGAGCGCGGCGGTGGTCGCGGACGTCGGGGTCTGGCGGTCGAAGTTGCCCAGGCACATGATGCCCAGGTTGTTCTCGTTCTGGTCCTTGACGTGCGCGCCCTGGTAGATCACCGAGCGGCCTTCCCAGACGCGCCCGGCCGGGTCGATGATGTAGTGGTAGCCGATGTCGGCCCAGCCGCGCCCCATCGGGGCGTTCGACACGTGCGCCCGGCGGATCGCCTCCAGGCGCGACGCGCAGTCCCCCATCGAGGTCGACGTGAACGGGTTCATTCCGTCGTGGTGGATCGTGATCCGCAGTACGCGCCCCATCGGGTTGATGTCGCCGGGACGGGCCACGCCCGCGCGCGTCCACATCGAGCGGGCAAGCACTCCGGGCGTCGCGGGCTGAGGCGGCGGCGCGGGGCGGGGGGTTGGGGTTGGCGTCGGGCTTGCGGGGCCGGTCGGTCCACGCGCAGTCGAGCCCTGCCCGGGCCACACCGGGCCCGGCAGCGACGACTGCGAACGGGGTGCACCACACCCACCCAACAGCACCGCGCCCAGGGTCGATACCCCTCCCGCCACCAGCACATCCCGGCGCGACATCCGATCGCTCACGCAGTCTCCATCGGCACGCGGTGACCTCGGTCGTGAATGCCCTTGCCCCGAACCCATCCTAACCCGGTCCTTCTCCGGTGGGGTCTTCGTGATCTCGATTTCGAGGGGCTCAGACAACCCGTTCGAGGCTCGACGCCAGGCCACTTCCTGCCGGATCTCCTCATAGCGGCGGCCAGCGGTGGGGGGTGTGAGGGGGAGATGAGGCACGGAGCGGGATGGGGATCGGGTCTCGTCAGGGGCGATACCGCCGTCGAACCCGACAATCCTCCCGCCGGCCGCGCAGGGGTTCCCTGCCCACATCAGGAGGTGCCTGCAGCGCCGCGGAGCACTCGCCCAAGCCAGCGTCCCCAGATCGAGAAGACCAGGAGCAGGTGCAATCGTTGCGCGTGGTCCCCCCGACCATCCACGTGCTCCCGCAACAGCCGACGCGCCACGCCGACGTCCAGCCCAAGGCCCAGCCCCTCGGGGCCGAACGGCTCGGACGAGTGCAGCAGGTCCGCCAGGCGAGTGCGCAGCCCGCCGTAGTCCGAGCGGAACCATTCGCCCAACGGCAGCGCAAAGCCCATCTTCGGGCGTTCGACCAGCGACACTCCGACCAATGATCGAGCCACGTCGCGCAGCAGGCCCTTCGGGCGCCCGCCCGGGGCCAGCACTGACAGCGGCGCCCGGGCACACGCCGCCACCAGGTCCACATCCAGCAGCGGGGCGCGCAGTTCCACCGGCGCGTGCATCGAACCCGTGTCGGCCTTGAGCAGCAGGTCGCCCGGCAGCGCGTGGTCCAGTTCCCACGCCATCAGCCCCGCCGCGCCCTCAACACGGATCGGTGAGCGTTCATCCATCAGCGATGCGGGCGGACGCGGTTCACGCCCCAGCAGCGACCGCAGCAGGGGGCTGGGCACGATACTCAGCAGTTCCAGCGGGCCCCCGCACCGAGCGGCCACCAGCAGCCTGCCCAGTTTCGAACGGCGTGACTTGGGGTGCCCCCGGGCCAGCCAGCGCTCCAGCGGACCGTGCCCGCCGAGGAGGCCCGCCGTACGGAGCCCGGCGCCGCGCAAGCCCGTGAGCCACGCCGCGGCGCGCGTGCGCTCGTAGCCGGCGAAGAGTTCATCGCCCCCGTCACCGCTCAGCAGCACCTTCACACGCTCAGACGCCGCACGCGCCACCCACGCCATCGGCAGCAGCGACGAATCGGCCAGCGGCACACCGACCTGGGTGATGAGCGCCTCAAGATCGTCGCCGGGCTCGGCACGGCAGTCGAGCGTGACGTGCTCCGTGCCCAGCGCCTCCGCCACGCGCCGGGCGTGCTCGGATTCGTCGTACCGCGCCTCGGGCATGCGCACCGTGAACGTGCGCAGCCTCCCCAGCGCCCGCGACGCCACCGCCGCGACCACGCTCGAATCCACGCCGCCCGACAGCAGGCACCCCAGCGGCACATCCGACTCCAGGCGCGACTCGACCGCCCGCCGCACCAGCGCCGCGGCCTCCGTCACGCTCAGCGACCCGCGCCGCTCGTGGTCGGTCGCGGGAATCTCGGGCCGGTCGATCCTGCGACGCTCGCCCTCGGCGCTGATGACCAGCGTTTCGCCGGGGCGCAGGTTCCGGATCAGGCCGCCCGGAGGGTGGTCGCTCCAGCCGTAGCGCACCCACGCCTCGCAGTCGCCCGCCAGACGCCGCACCGGCACATCCGGACGCACGGACATCACGCCGTGGATTACCGCCGACGGCGTGCTGCCGAAGACCCACACACGGCAGCCCTCCATGGGGCCGTGGCCCTCGAGCGCCGCCACGCTCAGCGGCTTCTCGCCCATCGGGTCGCGCATCAGAAAGAGTTCGCCCCGCGCAGCAACCCACACCCCCGCGCCGAACATCCCCCGCAGGCGTGATGCACCCGCGTCGCCCCAGGCCAGCACCGCGTGCGGGATCACCTCGGTGTCGGCGTGATCGGTTCGGAAGGTGTGCCCGGCCGCGGAGAGTTCGTGCCGCAGCGGGCGATGGTTGAAGATGCAGCCGTTGAACACGCACGCCGCCGCCACATCGGCGTGCGCGCCGCCGTCGGCATTACCCGTCGCCCCGTGCCCCGAGACGCCGTCGGCGAGCGTGGGGGAGTGACCGAGCCCGCGCGGCACTTCCCCAGCGCGGACCAGCATCGGCTGGCCCCCGCCCGCCGGGTCGATCACTGCCAGGCGCCGGTGCACCAGCGCCACCTCCGCCCAGTCGCCCCTGGGAGTGCGCACGCGCTGGCGGAAACGGCCGTGGCCGTCCGGGCCGCGCCGGGCGATGCACGCATCCAACCGGTCCAGCCAGGCTTCGTCGATCCATCCCCGCACCGGGGGCGGCCGGTCCGGCGGTGCGATCATCAGGATGCCCGCCAGTCCGCACACGCCGCCAGTGCCTCCCTGCCGCGCCCTCAGCCGGGTGCCGCCCTGCACGCCGTCGCCGGGGCTCTCACCGGCGCCACTCCTGCTCCAGACGCCAGTGCAACTCGCGCCCCTGTGGCCCACGGCACTCGATGTGCACCGCGAAGAAGCCCGGACGCGCGTGCAGTTCCGGAGGTCGAGACGGGTCCCAGACCTCGTTCACACGCGGGTCATCGTGCGAGCGCACCAACGGCCAGATGATCCGCCGGTCCGTCTCCGGCAACGGCAGCCGGTCCACCTCGTCGGGGGCGTACCACTCCAGTCGGCCCTCGCGCATCTCCCGGGCCACCACCTCCACCGGGCCCAGCACCCGGTAGTAGAAGATCAGCCAGTGCCCGCGCCCTTCAAACGCCGCCTCCGAGATCAGCCCGGCCAGGTGCAGGCGCTCGATCGGCACGTCGATCCCCGCCTCCTCCTGGATCTCCCGGCGAGCGTTGGCCGTCGGCGATTCGCCGTGCTCCATGTCCAGTTTCCCGCCGATCGGGCTGAACAGGTCGGAGTTCGGCGGCTTGATGCGGTGCAGCAGCAGCACGCGCCCCTGTGCATCGCGCAGGTCACACAGGCACGCGATCCGGTACGGGAGTGGCACGCCATCGGAAGTCGTACCGGGGGGCTGCGTGCTGTCAGGAGTCTGGGGCGGTTGCATGAGCGGTGGATCGACCCGGTCTGGGAAGCGGGAGTGGGAAGTGGGAAGTGGGTGGGGGGTGGGGGGTGGGGGGGGGGGGGGACTCAGACTCTGGTGACTGTGGCCTCAGGCGTGGTGACCCGTCTTGGAGGGGGTACGGGCATGTTGTTCCGCTGGCGCATCAGGAACGCCTCTTCCCACTCCTGCCAGACCTGCGGGTCGGTCTTCAGCAGCCAGAGCGTGTGCAGCAGGCGTGTGAGCAGGATCGCGGACACGTACGACACGATCCCCGCCGGCGCCGCGGACCAGCCCAGGCCCTTCATCAGCACCAGGTGCCCGCCCACCGCGACCAGGTAGAACAACGGCGACAGGCAGAGCCGCTGCAGCTGGATCATCGTCGCATCGCGCACAAACGACCGCTCGAGCCGGTCGGGAGCGAGGCGCTCGATCGCTGGCCCATCCACCACGGGCACCCCGTTCACGGCCCCCGGGCCGCCGATCGGGTGGGTCAGCGGCGCGTTGGGCGGTGTCGGCTCAGCGCGCGCCGCATGAACTTCCTCGCGGGTCAGGCGCTTGGTCGCCGCCGCCACATCGCGCATGATCGACACCGACGGCGGCGGCGAGGCATCGATCACGCTGTCGGCCTTGTCGATGAATCGGCGTGAGCGCTGCCACCGGCGCGGCCAGTGGTTCGCCAGCCAGTGCAGGCTCACCGCGATCACGAGGTCGAAGAACCAGTCCCCCGCCACCATGATGAACGCAAGTACCGCGGGGCTCTGCACGCCGAGCAGTTCCGCGATGTGCACCACCCCAGACGCCAGCCCCACCGCCGTCACCGCGGCCACCAGGATGTTCAGGTTGATGTTGACAATGCGACGGGAATACGCCCGCGCGCACCAGATCCCGACTCTGCCCAGTCGCCGCCGCATGCGGGCGGATTCTAGCAGACGCGTACCTCGGTCCCGGATCTCACATGCAGCACCAGCAAACGCGCACCCCACATGCGGAACAGCGTGGGGCGCACGCGGCGGTGCATCACGGTGCATCACGGTGCATGGCACGCCCGGCCAGCCCACCTTCGGGGATTCCCGCATATTGGCGCCGACGCCGCGAGACATGGGGCCGTCGGTCCGTCCGGGTATAGACGCGCGGCGTCAGGGCAGGACCGGTGTTCGGCCCACCGCGTAGTGGGCGAAGCCGTGGTCTTTCAGGTGGCTCCGCAGGTAGAGGTTGCGACCGTCGAACACCACGCGACCCTTCATGGTCGCCCCCAGCCGCGACCAGTCGGGGCTCTTGAAGTCGTCCCAGTCGGTGCAGACGACCAGCGCATCGGCCCCCTCGGCCGCGGCGTACATCTCATCGACGATCTCGGCGCCCCGGCCCAGTTCGCGCCGGGCGTTGTCGTTGGCCACGGGGTCGAAGGCGCGCACCTTCGCGCCGTAGCCCAGCGCCTTGCGGATCAGCGTGATCGCCGGAGCCTCGCGGATGTCGTCGGTCCGCGCCTTGAACGCGATGCCCCAGAAGGCCAGCGTGCGCCCGGTGAGCCCGCCGGCCAGTTCCTTGCCGCCGAAGTGGCGCAGGATCTTGGCGAAGAACCGGTCGCGCTGCGCCTGGTTCAGGTCGTGCACCGCCTTGTTCACCGGCGTCGGCACGCCGGCCTTCTCGCCCATCATGATGCACGCCAGCGTGTCCTTGGGGAAGCACGAACCCCCGTAGCCCAGGCCCGGGTAGAGGAACTGGTTGCCGATCCGCTTGTCGGCGCACATCCCCTCGCGCACGCGCGCGATGTCCGCCCCGTACGCCTCGCACAGGTTCGCCATCTCGTTGATGAACGAGATCTTGCACGCCAGCATCGCGTTGCTCGCGTACTTCACCATCTCCGCGCTCAGCACGTCCATCACGTGGATCGGGTGCCCGTTCCGCACGAACGGGTCGTACAGGTCGCGCATCTGCTCGCCCACCCGCTCGTGCTCCACCCCGCACACCACCCGGTCCGGGCGCATGAAGTCGTCGATCGCAGCGCCTTCCTTCAGGAACTCCGGGTTGTCCGCCACCTCGAACGGGATCGTCGGGCCCACCTTCGCCCGGATCCGGTCGCGCACCCGGAACGTCGTCCCCACCGGCACCGTGGACTTCATCACCACGACCTTCGGCTTCTGTTGCGGGCCCAGGGCTGTCAGCACCCTCGCAATGTCGTCCGCCGCCGCGTCGATGTACTTCAGGTCCGTGTGACCGCGGTCGTCGCTGGGCGTCCCGACGCAGATGAAGATCATCTCCGCGTCGCGGTGCGCCTCCATCGCGTCGGTGGTGAACGTCAACCGCCCGGCCGCGATGTTCCGCTCCAGCAGTTCGTCCAGCCCCGGCTCGTAGATCGGGCTCTGGCCCTGCCGCAGCCGCTCGATCTTGCCCGGGTCCACGTCCAGGCAGACCACCTGGTTGCCCGTCGTCGCCAGGCACACCCCCGTCACCAGGCCCACGTACCCCGTTCCGACCATTGACAGCTTCATGCGGCGCTCCGGCTTGACCCGCGGCGAGTGCGTCCCGACCGCCGCGTGGGCCGACTATAGACGACCACGCCCACGGCTCAGGCCCCGGCTTCCGGGCGCCCACGCCCGATCCGCGGCCCACCACACATCGGCCCGCTCGCCCCGCCACTCCACCCCGCCCGCGCGAGCATCCACGGGTCCGAGAAGTCCGCCTTCCCCGCCTTGGCGAAGGCGGACACTCCCGGTACAGTGCCGCCCCCATGCCCAGACGTTCGACGCCGTCCAGGACGCCCGCACGCCTCACCGCCCGCACCGCCGACCGCGCCGACCTCTACCAGCGCGCGGTGCAGGCGCCCGACGCGGAGGTCGACTTCCTGCTCAAGGCCTTCCGGGCAATGGGACACGGACGCCTGCGGACTATCCGCGAGGACTTCTGCTACTCCGCGCTGATCGCCTGCGAATGGGTCCGGCGCGGGCCGGATCACCGGGCCATCGGCGTGGACATCGACCGCGCGGTCATCCGCGGCGCGGCCGCACGCAACCGTGACGAACTCCCCCCCGACGCCCGCCGGCGCCTCAGCCTCATCGCCGCCGACGTGCGTGCCCCGCAGGTGCTGGCCGCCGGGCGGGTGGACGCGATCCTGGCCACCAACTTCGCCTATTGGGTCTTCCACCAGCGCGACGCCCTGCGCGAGTACTTCCGCCTCGTGCACCGCGCCCTGCGACCGGGCGGGATCTTCGTCCTCGACTTCTTCTCAGGTTCCGACGCGCACCGCGAACTGACCGAGCGCCGCCGCATCGGCTCGCGACACCGTGACGGCGGCTTCACCTACGTCTGGGACCAGGCCTCCTACGAGCCCCTCTCCGGTCGCTACACCTGCAAGATCCACTTCGAGTTCCGCGACGGCTCGAAGATCCGCGACGCCTTCCGCTACGACTGGCGCCTCTGGTCGCCCCCCGAACTCCTCGACCTCCTCCCCGAGGCCGGCTTCGCGACGCGCCGGGTCTTTGCCGAGGGCGACGACGGGCGCGGCGGGGGCGACGGCGTCTTCCGACCGGTCCGGAGGCACAACGCCGACCGTGCCTTCCTCGGCTACATCGTCAGCGTTCGGTAAAGGCCACCCCTTCACCGCCGTAAGCACCCCGGCCAGAGCGACCGTCCCGCTCCTCCGGGCTTCGGCTCTCTCCGGCGACGCCTAGCCTCCCACGAATGTCGGCCCTGCTGGACCTTCCTGTCGAACTGGCCCCGGTGCAGGCCCACGTGGCCCGGGGCCTTGGCCGCGTGGACGCGCGACTGCGAGCCGTGCTCACCAGCGACCTGGAGCCCGTCCAGCGACTGTGCCGTCACGTCGAACGCTACCACGGCAAGATGCTCCGCCCAAGCCTGGTGATTCTGGCGGCCTTGGCCGCCCGCCCGGACCACGCCGCGCCGATCCCCGACCTGCCCGCGCCCGACGTCATCGACGTCGCCACCGTCTGCGAGATGATCCACGTCGCCACGCTCGTCCACGATGACGTCCTCGATGAGGCCGACACGCGCCGCGGCGCACGCACCGTCAACGACCTGACCAACAACGAGTCGGCCGTGATTCTCGGGGACTTCATCTTCTCCACCGCCTACCGCCTCTGCTCCCGCCTGGGCTCCACCGCCACCGCCGAGCAGATCGCCGCCGCAGGCATGACCCTCTGCGAAGGCGAACTGCTCCAGAACCACCACCACGGCGACTGGGCGATCTCCGAGCCGACGTACTTCCAGATCGTCGAGCGCAAGACGGGCAGCCTCGTCGCCGTCGCCTGCGCCCTGGGCGCCCGCCACGCCGGCGCCGAGCCCGGGGTCGTGGAAGCCCTCCGCACCTTCGGGCTGGACTTGGGCGTGGCGTTCCAGATCCAGGACGATCTGCTCGACCTCACCGGCGACCAGCGCGTCGTCGGCAAGAGCCTCGGCAAGGACGTCGAGAAGGGCAAACTCACGCTGCCGATGATCCATCACCTGCGCGTGTGCGGCGACTCGGCCCGGCGCGACGCCGTCCGCTTGCTGGAAGACGCCTCGCGCCCCGGCGACGAGCGGGCGCGCGAACTGGCCCGCGCCCTGCACGCTTCCGGCTCGGTCGCCTACGCGCTGGACACCGCACGCCGACTGGTCGCCCGGGCCCGTGCCGCGCTGGAGGCGCTCCCGCCCTCGCCGGCGCGCCGCGTCCTGGACCTGCTGGGCGAGGCCGTCATCACCCGCACCTCCTGACGCGCAGATCGGAACCCCGTCCATGCCCAAGTCCTGCTGCGTGGCCATCGTCGGAGCGACCGGGGCGGTCGGGCAAGAAATGCTCGACGTGCTCCGCCAGCGCCGCTTCCCGCTCACGTCGCTGCGGCTCTTTGCCTCGCCGCGCTCGGCGGGGGTGCAGATCCCCCCGGAGCGCTCGCCCACGGGGTCGATGATCCGCGTGGAACCTCTGGGCGACGGGTGTTTCCGGGGGGTGGACGTGGCCCTGTTCTCGGCGGGGGGGGCGATCAGCCGCCAGTGGTGCCCGGTGGCGGCGGAGGCGGGTGCAGTAGTTGTGGATAACTCGTCGGCGTTCCGCATGGACCCCGGGGTACCGCTGGTGATCCCGGAGGTGAACCCCGGGGCGCTGCCGGCGCCGCGCGCCGCCGGCATCATCGCCAATCCCAACTGCTCGACGATCATCCTGATGGTCGCGGTGCACCCGCTGCACGTGCGGTACGGGGTGCGGCGGCTGGTGGTCTCGACGTACCAGGCCGTCAGCGGGGCGGGGGCGCAGGCGATGGAGGAACTGCGCGAGCAGACGCGGGCGGTGCTGGCGGGTGGCGCGCCGGAACCGCGCATCTTCCACGAGCCCTGCGCGTTCAACCTCTTCAGCCACAACTCCGCGGTCGATCCGCGCACGGGCCTGAACGTCGAGGAGCAGAAGATGATCGCCGAGTCGCGGCGGCTCTGGGCGGCCCACGGCGGCGCGAGCGTCCGGCTCAGCGCCACGTGCGTCCGGGTGCCGGTGCTGCGGGCCCACTGCGAGAGCGTCAACGTCACACTGGAGCGGGAGGTGACGCTGGGCGAGGTGCGACGCACGCTGGAGGGCGCCCCGGGTGTCCGCGTCGTCGATGACCGGGCCGCCAACCGCTTCCCCACGCCGCTGAGGGCCTCCGGCGGCGACGACGTGCTGGTCGGGCGTCTGCGCGCCGACCCCGGCCAACTCGCCGACGGGGCCGACCCCGAGGGGCCCGCGCGAGGGTTCGACCTGTTCATCGCCGGCGACCAGCTCCGCAAGGGCGCGGCTCTCAACGCGGTGCAGATCGCCGAACACATGATCGTGTGACGTGGCGACGGCGTGGGCTCAGCGTCCGACTTCAGCACCCGCCGAAGAAACTCGAGATGAAGAGCAGGAAGTCGCCGTTGTCCACCTCGCCGTCGGCGCCGGGTGAGCCGTCGGTGCCGGCGATGTCCGCCGGGTTGCAGGGGACCGACCCGTCGCACGCCGAGCCGAAGAAACTGGCGATGAAGAGCAGGAAGTCCCCGTTGTCGATCTGTCCGTCGGCGCCCGGGGCGGCGTCGGTGGAGGCGATGTCGGCGGGGCAGTCCGGCTCGAGCTCGATGAGCAGGCGGGCGGCGACGCCGAAGGGGTTGAAGCGCGTGAAGAAGACGGGGTAGGTCACGTCGCCGAGGCCGAGGTTGGGGGCCGGGTGCAGCGTGGCGATGACGAAGTTGAGCTGGCCGAGGCTCAGCCCCTCCTGTACGTACGCGCGGGCGCCGGGGGCGTTCAGGTCGATCACGAACTCGAAGTCGGTGCGGTCCTGCACCATCGCCCCGGGCGATGGCGGGGGCAGCGGCGCGGGCGCGGCCAGGTCGGCCCCGGGCGGGAAGACCCCCCGCGCGATGCCGATGGCCAGCGGTGAGACCTCGAACGCCGGGCCGAAGACCTCCGGGCTGAGCGGGGTGCCCGAGACGTTGTTGCTGGCGTCGCGCCAGGACCCGTCGGGCCCGTAGTCCGCCGCGAAGAGGTTGCGGTTGCCCTGCGCGGGCGGGTTGATCGGCGCCTGACTGGCGAAGGGCGAACTCTGCGTGAATGTCAGCGGTCCCCACGCCACGCCCAGCCGCTCGCCCCGATAGCCCGCGGCGAACAGTTCCAGCGGACGCCCCGGATCGGTGTCGGCGCAACCGCCGGTATACGTGCAGAGCGCGTCGAACGTCGGGTCGTAGAGAAAGCCCATCGGCTGTCCGAACTCATTCTCGGGCACGTTCACCATCGCTCGAAGAGCCACCGAGCGCACCCGGTACGACGATGCCGGTGCGCCGGGTGCCGCGACCGACGAGGTCGGGAACCCCACGGCGTACTGCGCGTCACGGTCGTCGAACCGGTCGGTCGTCGTGAATCCCAGCGTGGTGAACGACGAGGCCGTGGGCCGGTTGGACGGCTGGCTGTTGAACGGGTACATCCAGCGGTCGAGGTTCGGCGGCGTGACGGTCACGGGGACCTCGGCGCGGACCGCCAGTGTCACCGCGAGCCCCGACACACCCACGGCCATGGCCGAAAGCAGCGCAGGCGCCGCGCCACGACGATCACGTGCACGCCCGCGTGTTGATCGCCGCGTGCGGGTGTTCGTGTGGTTCGGCGTCGGACGCCCGACCGTCGAATGTTGACTGTTCGGCGTGGCGTTCGGCTTGTCGTTCATGGGGGCGATGCTCATCCTCAAGGTTCCTTCGGGAATCCGTCGCCCGCGCCGAGCGGGCGAACGACCGCGGTCATCGCGCCCGGCGAGCCGGGCTCACGGTGCCGCACACACCCGGACGAGACGTTGGTCCGGTGATCGTAGTGCGGGCCCGCTCGCCCAGCGGGGCGATCCGCGGCGAAACCGGGCGAAACCGGGCACTGGCGCGTGTTCTCGGGCGACACCAGCATCCGGCCGGTGTTGAGTGGCGTACGGTTGTTCGCCGACCCACCCGCAGGAGTTCGCTGGATTACGCCGTGACCCGATTCGCCCCCTTCACCCGACCCGATACCGACGTGCCCCAGTCCACGAGCACGGCGCGTCGGCGTGGGCAAGGCGGGACGGGTCGATGCTCTGGGCCGGGGTTCACGCTCATTGAACTGCTGGTGGTGATCGCGATCGTCGGGGTGCTGCTGTCGATCCTGATGCCGGCGCTCTCCAAAGCCCGCCAGGCCGCACGCACAACCCGCGAACTGGCCGGTGGGCGTCAACTGATGACGGCCTATCACGCCTATGCCAACGACTTCAGCGGGCAGGTCCTGCCGGGGTACATCACCGCGGCGGCCGCGGCAAGGCTGAACCTGCGAGACCATGACGGGCTCCCCCTCCAGCCGCAGATCGTGCGCCGGTATCCGTGGCGCATCCTGCCGTACATGAACTACATGTTCGAGGGCCTGTACGACGACCCGGGCGTGCTCTCGCGGTACCGGGGCCAATCGAACTTCTCATATGTCGTTTCGCTCTCCCCGTCTCTGGGGATCAACGCGGAGTTCGTCGGCGGCAAGTCGGACCCCGGCTTCGCGTTCAACACCACGGCCCTGAGGGCCTGGGGCAAGTGGTACGTGACCCAGCGCGACGAGGTGCGCCGCGGCGACCGGCTGATCGTCTTCTGCTCGACGCGGGGGTACGACGATCAGCACCAGCCTGTGCCCGGCTATCACCTGGCCGACGCGCCGGCCTTCCTGACCCCGCGCTGGGAGCCCGGCGCCTGGAACCCCGCACTGCCGCCGGAGTCGTACGGCTACGTGGACGCCCGGTGGTCGGGGCGGGCGGTGGCCGCGCACATGGATGGCAACGTGCGGCTGCTGGAACTGGACGAACTGCGCGACATGCGGCGATGGTCCAACAAGGCCGATGCGCCGGAGTACCTTGTCGGCCCGCCGGCTTCGCCGTGATGGGCCGTACGGAAGGGGTGGGGGATTCCATTCCGGGTGTTGAAATGGTCCCCCGGGCGGAGCGTTGAACCGAACACCCCTCGGCTTCCGGCGTGGCGGGTGCAGGCCGTGGCCGCGGAGACTAACATCCGGTCTGATTCCCGTTCATCCCTTCGACGGATGGTCACGACCGCACGTTCCGCCGGGCTCAATCTCATTCTCCCATGTCTCAACTGCAACTGGTTTCCACCGATGGCCGCGGGTATGTGCTCTCGCTCGGCGACGAACCGCTGACCATCGGCCGGAACAAGGACAACAAGCTCCCGGTGAACGACGAGGCCGCCTCGCGCTACCACTGCGTCGTCGAGGGCGACGGGCTGGGGGGCTTCCGGGTGCGGGACCTGGGCTCCCGCAACGGCACCCGGCACAACAGCAACAAGCTCATCGGGCAGGATGCGCCGCTGCAGCCCGGCGACACCATCCGCATCGGCACGCACACGTTCACCGTCGAAGTGGAGAAGACCGCCGACGACGTGCGTCGCGAGGCCAAGGCCGTCAAGCGTGAGACCGCGAGCGACGACGGGGCCTGGATGACCGAACTGCGCGGGTTGCTCAGTTCGCTGCCCCCGAAGGGGGATCCCGAGGACGCGCTGGTGATGCTCGACGCCGGGGGCGAGCCGACGGCGGCGCTGCAGGGCACGACCTCCGGCCCGGTCTGCATGTCGCTGATGCTGCAGCTGGCCGCCAAGGCCCGTGCGACCGACATCCACTTCGAGCCGAAGGTGAACAGCTGGCAGATCCGCACGCGCGTGGACGGGCAGATGGTTTCGGTCTGCGACGTGCCGATGAAGGTCGGGCAGCTGGTGCTGGGGCTGGTGAAGACGGCGTGCCTGATGCGGCTGGAAGCGCAGGACGCGGTGCAGGACGGACGGTTCGCCGTGCGGTTCAAGAACCGTCGCGTGGACTACCGGGTGTCGATCACGCCGTCGGTGCACGGGCAGAAACTGGTGATGCGCGTTCTGGACTCGGCGCTGGCCCCCCGCAGCCTGCTGGAGCTGGGGCTGCCGCCCTACGCCTACGAGCGCATGCGGAAGGTCTGCTCGCAGGAACAGGGGTTCATCCTCGTGTGCGGGCCGACCGGCTCGGGCAAGACCACGACGCTCTACAACGCGCTGCGCGAGATCGACCGCGAGACGGCCAACGTGGTCACGATCGAGGACCCCGTCGAGTACCAGCTCGAGAACACGACGCAGATCCCCATCGACGAGAGCAAGGGCAACACGTTCGGCCAGTTGCTCCGCTCGGTCCTGCGCCAGGACCCCGACGTGATCCTGGTCGGCGAGATCCGCGACGAGGAGACGGCGCGCACCGCCATGCAGGCGGCCATGACCGGGCACCTGGTCTTCTCGACGGTCCACAGCAAGGACTCGATCTCGGCGGTCTTCCGCCTGCTGGACCTGAAGGTCGAGCCGCACCTGGTCGCCAGTTCGCTCGACCTGGTGCTGGCGCAGCGCCTGGTGCGGACGCTCTGCGAGGTCTGCAAGCGTGCGGTGCGCGTCACCCCGGGCCAGTCTACACGCCTGGGCAAGTTCCTGGAGGGCAAGCACGAGACGTACGTACCCGTCGGCTGTCTCTCGTGCCTGAAGACCGGCTACCGGGGGCGACGCGCCATCTACGAGATGCTCGACTTCAACGACGAGCTGCGCGACGTGGTCCTCCGCGACCCGACGATCACTTCGATGAAGCGCATCATCGAGAAGGGCCTCTTCACCACCTTGCTCCAGAGCGGCTGGCAGATGGTTGCCAAGGGTGCCACCGACCTGGAGGAGGTCGAGCGCGTCGCGGGCAGTTCCGGCGGCTGAATCGCCGGATCCCCTCACCACGCCGGCTACGCTCCCTATCGATGATCGCCGGCACGCTCACGCGGGTTCCCGAGACGGTCGGCGAGGTGCTCGACCCGGCCCTGGCCGCGCAGCTGGACCGGCTGGACGTCCTCTCCCGGCGCACGTTCGCGGGCAAACTGCAGGGTGAGCGGCGCTCCAAACGCCGCGGGCGATCGGTCGAGTTCGATGACTACCGCGAGTACGTCCCCGGCGACGACCTGCGCCACGTCGACTGGAACGTGCTGGCCCGCCTGGACCGGCTGGTGGTCAAGGTCTTCCAGGAGGAGGAGGACCTGGCGGTGCACCTGGTGCTCGACGCCTCCGCCTCGATGAACGCCGGGCCCGGGCCCGCCAACAAACTGCTCTACGCCGTCCGGCTTGCCGCCGCGCTTGGGGCCATCGCCCTGGCCGGGAACAACCGCGTGCTGTGCACCGTGGTGGGCGCATCCGCCGAGTCCGCACGCGCCGCCACGGCCCTGCGCCGCATGGAGCCGCTCCGCGGGCGGCGCAGCATCCAGCGCCTGAGCCAGTTCCTGCTCGACAACGCCTTCGCGGGCCTGCGCGGCGGGACCTCGGCGGACTTTGTGCCCGGCATGGACTTCGCCCCGGCCCTGCGCACCATCGCCTCGGCCCACGCGACCAAGGCGGTGTACGTCGTCATCTCCGACCTGCTGATCCCGCCGTTGGACCCGCCGGGGTACCGGGAGGGCCTGCGCTACCTTGCGGCGCTGGGCGGCGGCGGGGTGGAGGGTGGCGCGGGCAGCGCCGCGGCCAGGGTGTCGGGTGGTGGGGGCGCCGCGATGCAGGAAACCTACGTGCTCCAGGTCCTGGCGCCGGGCGAGTTGGACCCGATTGCCGAGACACGCCGGGATGAGCCCCGCGCCGCGGGCGAGGGTGTGCAGAACCGGTACGACGAAGCCCGGCGTGAGGCGGTCTACGGCGACCTGCGCCTGATCGACGCGGAATCCGGGCGCGCCGCGGAGGTCACCATCACCCCCGAACTGCTCACCCAGTACAAGGCCAGCGTGCGGGCGTTCATCGACGAAGCGCACGCCTGGTGCACGGCGCGAGGCATGTCGCACCGGCTGCTGACGACCGACGCCCCGCTCTCGGGCGTGGTCGTTCGCACGCTGCGCGAGTGCGGGTTGCTACGGTAACGCAGATGGGCCGTCGCTCAGGGACGGGGAGGGTGGAGCCGGGTCACCTGTTCGGGTGGTCGTCCACCGACCCCCTCGACCGAGCGACAACACCCGGGCGAAGATCACCAAAGCAAAAAGGCCCTCGACGGGTTTCCCCGACCGAGGGCCCCTTCTTTTTCGGGCCCTTTCCTCCACGGCCGCTGCCCGGGTGGTGGGCTGGCAGGGCCGGCTACGGACGATCGCCCGCTCATCGCTGCGAGCGACGCGATCCCTCGCGCACACCCGAGCGGGCGATCCGGGCCGCGGACGGCTGGGTGGTTCGGCCGCGCGTTCGCCGGGCATCATGCCTCGGTACAGCAACGCGTCGGGCGCAAACCGGTTGATCGGTGACGATCCTCCCAACCGCTGGCGCGGGCGGTTTTCCAGGCCGCCCGCCCTGTCCATGGTCCGGTTTCCGGCGGACCAAAGGACAGCGACACGAACACTCCGCGTGCAATATACCCCAGCCGGCGTGGCTGTCCACGAATTTTTCTGCCCAACTCCCCGGAAACCGCGTGGCGTGTGAGTTTAGGTAAAGCCCTGAAAGCCACCCGAGGGTGACCACGTGAGGGGTAGTCCCATCCACATGTCTTATCGCAGCCCGATTCGGGGACTCAGCCACCGCGCAGACCCCTGAGCCGGAGGGTGGAACCGATGGCCGGGACGAGGGAAGGTGCCAGATGGAGGGTTGGGCGGCAGTTCGGTTAGGCCGTGCTCGAACGGAATCCGGGTGGATCAGGGCTGCTGTACGGCGCTGCTAGCGGTTGCGGACTGAGACATCAGTTGAGCGTAAAGGGCCTCGTCGATGCCGAGATACTCGCGCATGTGCTGGTCGTAGACCTCCTGGTCCTTCTCGCGGGAGAAGTCCAGGCGGAGTTCGTTGATGACCTTGGTTCCCTGGGGGATCCAGCTCTTGTAAAACGTCTCCTCGCTGATGTGCTCGCGGATCCAATCGCCCACGGGCCCGCGGAACGGGGCGCGCGTCATGCGCGTGCCGAGGCGCCCCGACTGACGGCAGACGATCATCCCTTCGGGCACGGGCCCGGAGTGGGGTGCGGGCGCGGGAACGGGCGTTGCGGATGCCCCCGCGCCCTTGGCGTTGGGAACCTCGGGGATGGGGCGTCCCAACTGCTGCAGGAGGGCGCCAATGGCGTTGCGCGGCATCAGGTCGCCGCGTTCGGCCGCGACGATGTAGCCCTGCACGAGCACCGCGGCGGCCTGATCGGGGTCGCCGGCCTTGATCCACGCCTCACCGGCCATCTGGTAGGCCTTGGACATGTCGGGCACCAGCTGGATGCAGCGCGTGTACGACGCGGCGGCCTCGGTGAAACGCCCGGCGTCCAGGTACGCCTTCCCGAGCGAGAAGTGGGCCATCTCGTTCGTCGGGTCGGCCTGGGCCATGTTCTCAAACTGGGCGATCCGTGTGGCAGTGTCCATGCGACACTCTAGACGCCGGGCGTCGGGGATGGGCGCGGGGCGATCAGGCGGATGTCGCGCAGCGCCGGGAATGTCGCTCGCCATTGGCGCAGCGCCTCCAGGTCCGGGCTGATGCTCAGCACCCCCGGCGCGTCGCCCAGCTCCCCGGCGATCTCCCCGGAGGGGCGCACGCCAAACGACGCCCCCGCGTAGGTGAAGTGGGGGTCGCTGCCCGCGCGGTTGACGCAGAGCATCAGCGCCTGGTTCTCGATGGCCCGGGCCACGCCCAGCGCCCGGCGGTGCGCGGCGCGCGGCGCGGGCCAGCACGCGCCCAGCGCGAAAACCTCTGCACCCGCCAGCGCCCCGAGGCGGAACAGTTCCGGGAAGCGCAGGTCGTAGCAGATCGCCGGGCAGACCGTCGTGCGCCCGTCGGGGCCTTCCCACGTGTAGGTGAGGACCCCGCTGCCGCCGGTGAAAAACTCGGCCTCGCGCCCGTAGGAGAACGGGTGGATCTTGTGGTACTCGCCCGCGACGGTGCCGTCGGGGCGGATGATCGTCGCGGCGTTGCGCCCGCGCCCATCGGGGCCCAGGACGGTGCGAGCGCCCTGCAGCGTGACCCTCATTCGCTGCGCGGTGGCCACGAGGTAGTCCAGGGTGCGCCCGTCGGTATCGGCGGTTCGCGCGAGGTTGAACGAGAACCCCGTGTCGAACAGTTCCGGCAGCACGACCAGGTCTCCGGGGCGGATCGGCGCCTCGGCCAGGAGCGCATCGGTGCGCCGGAAACTCTCGGGCTTGTCCTCCCACGCGGGGTCGGTCTGGATCAGGTGCGCGTGCATTCCAGCTCCACAGCAGCGGCGTTCGGGCAGGGTGCCCCCGCCCCCGCCTGCCCCTCCGCGGCCAGAGTAGCGGCGCGGCTCGAGATCCTCCGTGTCCTTGCCCGGTGGGGAACGCTTAGACTCCGAACGTGGAAGGAACCGAGCACACTACGTCGATCGGCGTGCCCCCCGGGGTGGTTGGGGCGGTCAGGGCGGGGGGTGCGGGTGTGCACGGTGCGGCGGAGGTGCCGTTGATCTACCTGGCAAGCCAATCTCCGCGGCGCAGCGCGATGCTGGGCGAGGAGGGGTACCGGTTCCGGCTGGTCGACTCGGGGATCGAAGATTCGGACCTGGTGCCGGGGGGCGTGGAGCCGCGGGCGTGGGTCTGCGCGCTGGCCTTCCTCAAGGCTCAGGCGGCGCTGAGCCGCCTGCTGGCGGAGAACCCCGCGCCTGAGCCGGGTGTGGTGCTGGGGGCGGACACGATGGTGGTGCGGGGCGGTCGCCTGGTCGGCAAACCGGGTGATGAGGGCGAGGCGGCGCGCATGATGCGCGAGATGCAGAACGCCGAGCACGAGGTGCTCACCGGCGTGGCGCTGATCCGCGTGCCCGGGGGCGAGCGGGAGATCTTCCACGACCGGGCCACGGTGCGCGTTGGGCACATCGGCAGCGAGCGCATCGCCGAGTACGTGCGCAGCGGCGCCTGGCGCGGCAAGGCCGGCGGCTACAACCTGCGCGAGCGGGTCGAGGCCGGTTGGCCGATCACCTGCTCGGGTGATCCCGGCACGGTGATGGGGTTGCCGGTGCGACGCCTGCGTCTGCGACTGGGACCCGGCGCGGGTGCCGGCTCGGGCGCTGGATCGGGGGGCACGGCGTGATCCACGCGGACGTATCTCAGGCCGGCGCGGGGGGTGTGGCCAGCGCGGCCGAGGGGGCGATGCTTCCGCTGTGGATCACCGCGCCGCTGGCGGTGGTGCTCATGATGCTGGTGGCGGGGCACATCCTGGTGCTGCGCGCCGTGGAGATGCCCGCCAGCCGACGGCGTATCCGCACGGCCAACGGCGCGGTGATCCTGATCCTGCTGCCGACCATGGCCTATGCCCTGAGCGTGTCGACACCGGACGATCAGCGCGGGTTCGTGCTCACCTGGTTGTGTGTGATCGGGCTGCTGGGCCTGGTCATCGCGCTGGCGGTGCTGGACATCATCAACTCCATGCGGCTGGCCATGGCCGAGACCATGGACCTGCGGCGCCAGACCCGCGAGGCGCTTCGGGGTGAGGCACGGGAACCTTCGGATCATCCCGAGGTCACCGGGCCGGAGCGCCCGGGCGGGGGTGGGTCGTGAGCGAGCGCTGGCCGCGCCTGCGACGCCTGATCGGGCCGCTGGCGGTGCCGTTCTACCGATGGGCGGTGGCGCGCCGGAACCGGGCCTACGACGAGGGGCGCGGCGTGCAGCGGGTGGGTGTGCCCGTGATCAGTGTGGGCAATCTGACAACGGGCGGGACCGGCAAGACCCCGCTGGTGGCATGGCTGGTGGAGCACCTGGACGCGGCCCTGGAGCGCGCGGGGCAGCCCGGCCGTTGCGCCGTGGCCCTGCGGGGGTACCGGGCCGACGCCCACGGGCGCAGCGATGAAGCCGAGGAGTACCGGCGCCGACTCCCCGCCACGCCCCTGCTGGTGAACCCCGACCGCGCCGGGGCCATCCGTGCCGCGCTGCAGCGTGCGGCCGTGGAGGGACGGGCTCCGCCGGCCTGCGTGGTGCTCGACGACGGCTTCCAGCATCGGCGCCTGGCCCGCGACCTGGACATCGTGCTGCTGGACGCCACGCGCGACCCGCGGCGCCAGCGCCTGCTGCCTGCGGGCGACCTGCGCGAGCCGGTGGAGGCGATGGCCCGCGCGCAGGTGGCGGTCGTGACGCGCGCCGGAGACGCCGACGCGGTGGGCGTTGAGAGCCTGGAGCGCTGGGCCGCGGGAGTGCTCGGCCCATCGGGCGTGGTCGGGGTGTGCGAGCAGGTCGCGGGCGACTGCCGCGTGTTCGCTGTGTCGGGCGCCGAGCGCGGGATCATGACGCCCGAGCAGGTCCGCGCGGCGCACCCGGTCCGCGTGATCGTCGCGGGGCTGGGCAACCCGGGGCCGTTCGTGCGCCAATGGGCCGATGGGGCGAGGCGTGCCGAGAGCGTGCTGTTCGAAGATCACCACGGTTACGGGCGGGCCAGCGCGGCCCGGATCGCCGGGGCGGTGCGCCGCGCACGCGACGCGGGCGAGCCGGTGATCGTGACCACCGGCAAGGACTGGGTGAAACTCGAGGGGGTGCTGGGGTCCGCGCCGGAGTTCCGCGAGGGCGGCGCTCTGGCCGGGGTGCCCGTGGTCGTGCCGACGGTGAGCGTTCGGTTTCAGCGCGGCGAAAGCGTGCTGCTGAACCGGGCGCTGGGCGTCATCCCCGTGGCGCAGGCCGTCTCCCTACCATCGCCCGCATGAGCTCGCTGCTGCAGAAACTGAGCGATTGGCGCCCGTTCACGGCCGTCGTCATCGGCGACGTGATGCTCGATGAGATGGTCTACGGCAACATCGACCGTCTCTGCAACGACGCGCCGGTCCCGGTGATGGCGGTGGACCGGACGGAGCAGCGGCCCGGTGGTGCGGCGAACGTGAGCGCGGCGCTGGCGGCGCTGCGCGGGCGGGTTCGGGCGGTGGGCGTTGTTGGTGCGGACACCGCCGGGCAGCACCTGCGCGCGAGGCTTGAGGAGGCGGGTGTCGAGGCCGCCGGGCTGGTGGTCGACGAGTCCCGCCCGACGACGGTGAAGCGCAGTCTGGTCGGGCTGGCCCAGCACCGTCACGCGCAGAAAGTCCTGCGGATGGACTACGAGTCGCGTCGGCCCGTGTCGCCCGAGGTCGAGCGCGGGCTCGAGATCGCGCTGGCGCGGGCGCTGGACGGCGCCGAGGTGGTCTGCCTGGAGGACTATCACAAGGGGGTCTGTACGCCCGGGGTCTGTGCCGCGGTGATCCGGGCGGCGGGGCAGCGCGGCGTACCGGTGCTGGTGGACCCGGCGGCCATCGCCGACTATGCGCGGTACCGCGGCGCCACGTGCATCACCCCCAACCGCGGCGAGGCCGAGCGGGCGGTGGGCGAGCGCCTTGCTACGGCGCGCCAGCGCCAGAGCCCCGAGGACTACGCCGACGTGGCCGAGCGCCTCGTGGAGGACCTGGGCCTTGAGGCGGCGGTGATCACACTGGACCGGCAGGGCGCGCTGCTGCTGACGCGCCAGGCCGAGGCGATGGCGGTGCCGACGGTGGCGCGTCGGGTCTATGACGTGACGGGCGCGGGGGACATGGTGCTGGCGGCGCTGGCGGCGGCGCGGGCCAACGGGCTGGACTGGTTCGACGCGGTGCGGTTCGCCAACGCCGCGGCGGGCCTGTCAGTCGAGGAGGTTGGGGCGGTGACGATCCCGCTGGAGCGGGTGCACCGCGACCTGCTCCAGCGGGAGCGGGCCACGCGCGGCAAGGTCCGCACGCGCGAGGAACTGGCGGTCGAACTGGCCGCCCTGCGCCAGGGGGTGCCGCGCCCGCGCGTGGTGCTCGCCAACGGGTGCTTCGACGTGCTCCACGCCGGGCACGTCTCGCTGCTGCGCCGGGCCGCGGCGCTGGGCGACTACCTCGTCGTCGCCACCAACGACGACGAGGGCATCCGGCGCCTCAAGGGGTCCGACCGCCCGGTCTACCCCGAGGAGGACCGCGTCCAACTGCTGGGCGCGCTGGAGTTTGTCGACGCGGTGACGGTTTTCGCCGAGGACACCCCCGAGGCGCTGATCCGCGAGCTGCGTCCGGATGTGCTGGTCAAGGGGGCGCAGTACGACCGGGCGGCCATCCCGGGCGCGGCGTTCGTCGAGTCCATCGGCGGGCGCGTGGAACTGCTGCCCGTGGTCGACGGGCGCAGCACCACCGGCACGGTCCGGCGCATCCGCGGCGCCGAGGCGCCTGGGCCAGCAAAGGCCGGCGGCAGCCGCTGAGTGCGCCGGGGAGCAGGCCGCGCGAGCGGCCTCAGCGCGACCAGTCGATGACGATCTTGCCCATCTGCTCGCCGGCGGCGAGGCGTGACCAGGCCGCCTGCGCTTCGCCCGGCGCAAAGACCCGGTCGACGACCGGGCGCAGCGCCCCGGCGCGGTAGAGGGCCGCGACCTGCGCGAACTCGTCGGGCGTGCCCATGGTCGAGCCGATGATCCGCAACTGGTTCCAGAAGATCCGTGCCAGGTCGGTCGTCGCGTCCGGGCCGCTGGTGCACCCCGGCGTGACATAGGTCCCGCCGCGCGACAGCGACTTGATGCAGCGCAGATGCGTCGCCTTGCCCGAGGAGTCCACCGCCATGTCTACTCCGCGCCCGCCGGTGATCCTGCGGACCTCCTTCGACCAGTCTTCGCCGGTATCGAGCACCCCGTGATCGGCGCCCAGCGCCCGGGCCGCGTCGAGTTTGGCCTGCGCACGGCTGGTGACGATCGTCCGCGCCCCGCGCCAGCGGGCGATCCCCAGGGCCGCGCCGGCCACGCCCCCGCCGATGCCCGTGATGAGCACCCACTGCCCCGCGCGGAGGTCACCCTTGCCGATCATCATCGAGTAGGCGGTGAGGTGCACCAGGCCGAACGCGGCCGCGTCGGCAGGTGGGGCGTCGGGCGCGATCGGCTGGAGGTTGGCGACCGGCGCGTTGAAGCACTCGCGGTGCGTGCCGTCGTGGTGCTCGCCGAGCAGTTCGAAGTCGGGCACGTGCGGGGCGGGGCCGTCGTCGGGACGGCGTGGTTCGGGCACCACGACGGCGGCATCGAGGATGACGCGCCTCCCGACCCAGGCCGGGTCCACGCCCTCACCGACGCGGACGACTTGGCCGCAGGCGTCCGAGCCGCTGACCCGCGGGTACGTGAGTTTGAGCCCCGGCACACCCTTGCCGACCCACAGGTCGAGGTGGTTGAGGGCCGAGGCGAGCGTTTTCACCTGGGCGTGCCCCGGCGGCGGCGGCATGGGCTCGGGAGCGTCGGTGATGAGCCTGAGATTCGCGGGTACGTCCGGCCCTTGCGCGGTGATGACGATCGCTCGCATGGGCAGAGCGTAGCGTGACGGCCACGGGGGAGAGCGGAGATGATGGGCGGGTCGGCCTGCCTGATCAGGTCCGTGTACTCCGGAGCGCGTGCTCAGGCCCGCGTGCTCAGGCCCGCGTACTCAGGCCCGCGTACTCAGGCCCGCGTACTCAGGCCTGGCCGGCGAGTTTCTGGCCGGCGACGTGCTTGAGTTTGCGGCGCCGATCGACGATGCGGCGCGATTTGCCGGTACGGCTGCGCAGGTAGTAGAGCTTGGCACGGGCGGCCTGGCCGCGGCGCACCACCTCGAACTTCTCGATGTTGGGCGAGTTCACCGGGAAGATGCGCTCGACGCCGACTTCCTCGACGATGCGTCGCACCGTGATCATCTCGTTGACCCCGCGCCCGGAGCGGGCGATCACCACGCCACCGAAGACCTGGATGCGCTTCTTGTCGCCTTCGACAATCCGGCAGTGGACGTTGACCGTGTCGCCGATATCCATCCGCGGCAGGTCGGTGCGGACGATGGAAGCGTTGATGTTCTCGATGATCTGCTGAAGGCCCATGGGTCAACCTCTGGTCTGCAGGGCGTGTCGGAAGAACTGGGGCGGAGAGTTTAGACCCCCGTTGGGCCCCGGTCGAGGGAACCACCGGCAGACCCGGCGCTGAGGTCTGTCGCGTCAGGCGTTGCGGCGCCCTGTCTGGAAGGCGTCTGTCCGGTGATCCCGGCCGGGTTGAGCCGCGATGTGTTGCAGGCCCCGAGCAGGTCCGGGCGTCGCTGGCGTGTGCGTTGGAGGCGCTGCTGGTGCCGCCAGGCCTCAATGGCCCCGTGATCCCCCGACAGCAGCACGTCCGGCACCGCGCGCCCCATCCACTCGCGCGGGCGGGTGTAGTGGGGGCAGTCCAGCAGGCGGGCGCAGTCCGGGCCGATCGGCGAGAACGAGTCGAGCGAGGCCGAGTCGTCGTGGCCCAGCGCGCCCGGCAGCAGCCGCACCACCGCATCGATCAGCACCATCGCCGCCAGTTCGCCCCCGGAGAGGACGTAATCGCCGATGGAGAGTTCCAGCGGCTGAAGCGCCTCGATCACGCGCTCGTCGATCCCCTCGTAGTGCCCGGCGATCAGCAGCAGCCGCGGCTTGCCGGCGAGCGCTTCGACCACGCCCTGCGTGAGGGGCCGCCCCTGCGGGGTCAGCAGCACGCGGGTCGCGAAGCGCGGATCCAGGCCTTCCGCCGCAAGGACCGCGTCGTAGAGCGGCTGGCACGACATCACCATGCCGGGGCCGCCCCCGAACGGGCGGTCGTCGGTCTTCTCGTGACGGTTTGCGGCGTAATCGCGGATGTTCGTCGCGTGCCAGGAGACCAGCCCCGCAGCCCGCGCCCGCGCCGGGATCGAACTGTTCAACGCACAGCCCGGCCCCTCACCGAGCATTTCGGGGAAGGTCGTCAGTACGTCGATGCGCATCAGTTCTGTGGCGGGCGGCATCGTCGGCACTCACGCCCGATCAACCCTCGGCGCCCCATGAACACATGAAGAGAAGCAGAGGTGGAGCAGACCATCCGCCGGGGTTCAGGACGAGGTCTTGGCCTCGTCCTTCTTCTCAACGGCCGCAGCGGCCTTCTCCGTCGCGGCCTTGGCGGCCGCGACGCGACGATCATGACGCTGCTTGCGGGCGGCCGCGTCGATCAGGTTCAGTTTGGCCAGCATGTCGGCCACGGTCTCGGACGGCTGGGCCCCCACACTCAGCCAGTACTTCACCCGCTCCTGGTTCAACTGCAACTGCTTGCTGCTGTCCAGCACCATCGGGTCGTAGTACCCCAGTTCCTCGATCACCGAGCCGTTCCGCTTCACGCGGGAATCCACCGCGGCGATGCGGAAGAAGGGGCGGTGCGGACGGCCAAGGCGGGACATGCGGATACGGACCACGGGCAGGCTCCAGATCCCCCGATCAGGTCCACGGGGGTACGGTTCGGTGAGATTCAGGCGGAACGCCCCGGCGCGCCGGGGGTGCTGCCCGAAGGGCTGGGAGTATAGCCCCAGGCCCGTGGCCGGCCAACCGCCGGGACATGGGTTCGGGGTGGGTGGGAGGGTTGGGGATCGGACCGAAGGGGACCGACAAACCAGCCCGGCCAATGGCCGGGGGAGTTGACGACTGCGTCACTGTGCCTTGAGTCGGACGTGCTGGAGGATCACTTGGCCTTGAGCTTGACGGTCTTGATGCCGTGGTGCTTGAGGACCAGAGCCAGGCGGCTGGTGACCTTGGCCTCGCGGTAGATCACGCGGGCGTGCTCGTGGCAGGTGGCCCGGCCGATCTTCATGGCCTTGGCGATCTCGGCCTCGGTCATGGCGCTGTTGACGAGAAGGTGGTAGACCTTCTCCCTGATCGGGTTCTCGGATTTCATCGCTCGGAGTGCCTCAAGGTGCCTGGGCGGCGCGGACAACGCGGCGCTGTGTGTGCTGACGGTCACTCTACCCCGGCGGACGCGCACCCGCAAGTCACGAAATCGTGGAAACGTACGGGAGGGATGCCCGGGCACACACGTGGGTGACCCGCCACGTCCCGCATTCACCCGATCAGGGGGCGACGGGCCGCGGACCCCGGGGCGGGCGCCCTACGGACGCATGTTGACGAACTGGAGCGGGACATCCGGCACGGCCGTCCCGAGCAGCCGGATCACCGCCTGCAGGTCGTCGATCTGCTTGCCGGTGATGCGGACTTCCTCGCCCTGGATGGAGGCCTGGACCTTGAGTTTGCTGTCCTTGACGGCGCGGACAACCTGCTTGGCGGTCTCCTGGTCCAGACCGTCCCGCAACGTGGCCTCGCACTTGAGTTTCCCCCCGGCGGTGGGCTGGGGTTCCTGCCACTGGAACGCACGGAGGTCGAGTCCGCGCCGGTGGGCGGCGGAGTCGAACATCTCGCGCAGGTTGCGGAGTTTGGTGGCGTCGTCCACGACCAGCCGCACGCTCTTGGCCTTGCGGTCCACGCTGATCTCCGCCGTCGACCCGCGGAAATCAAAGCGCTGGGCAACAGCCTTGGAGGTGTTGTTCACCGCGTTGTCCAGTTCGGCGAAGTTGAAGCGCGACACCACGTCAAACGAAGGCATGGGCCGATGGTACCCGTCCCGGCAGGTCCGGTGCGGTTGGGCATCAGGCCTGCATGGCGCACGGGCGATGGACCTGTACGTTCAGGAGGTCCCCGGTAAACGCGCGACGGGAGAGGTCTTCAGTGGCCCCGGCGGGAGTTGAACCCGCACGCCCGTTGCCGAGCCGCGGATTTTAAGTCCGCTGCGTCTGCCGTTCCGCCACGGGGCCGTGGGCAGTCTACGGGCGTACCCGTGGGCGGTCGTTCCGCCGATCGATCGCGGGCTTGTTCTGGAAACCCCGGGAGAGGACGAGAGGAGGTCGGCGGAGCAACCACCCGCGCAGGGTGAACGCGGACTCGGTACGCTGTGTACCCGCGGGGCAGGGATGAGCCGCCGCGCGGGAAGGGCCCGTTGGGTATGTGGATCGTGTGGTGAGAACGACATGAGCCGATCGAGTTTTCGGAGCCTGGCGTGGGGTGCGGCGGTGGTCGGGGGCCTTCTGGCCACGGCGACCAGCGCCCTGGGCCAGGATGAACAGCGCCGCATCGAGCGGGCCATCCGCTCCGGCATTGCCCCGGAGGAGTTCCGCACGCGCACCGACACCTCCCTGCAACTGCTGGAGCGCACGCAGTTGGACCTGGGCGGGTTCGTGGGGTGGACCGGCGTGTGGCTGAACGACTCCACGCAGAACAGCCGGCGCCTGTCGCAGCCGGAGGTCACGCTCTACGCCCGGGCGACCGTCGACGGCGCGCACACGTTCTTCGGGCGGTCCCGCTTCGTGTACCGCGACTTCTCGCCGGGGGATTCCTTCGACGGGCGCGGCGACCGCTGGGCCGAGCCCTTCCCCGACCGCTACTGGTACGAGTTCGACCTGCGCCGTGCGGCGGAGGCCTACGCCGGCGAGCCGACGGAGTGGAACTTCAACGTGCGCATCGGGCGCCAGTTCGTGGACTGGGGTTCGGGCCTGGCGCTGAGCGAGACGCTCTACGCGGTACGCCCGACGGTCGAGCTGGGCCGTCGAGCTCGGATCGAGGGGCTCGCGGGCATTACCCCCGACCACACCACGGACTTCGACGCCAGCCGATTCACCTACGACGAGAAGACCCGGCGCTTCTACATCGGCCTCCGCGCAAGCGTCACCACGCGAGACGCCGACGAGTGGTACTTCTACGTGCTCGACATGCGCGATCTCTACAACGACAATCGCACGCGCACCACCCCCGTGCTCGACGGCATCAACTTCCGCTACGACGCGACCTACATCGGCTTCGGCAGCCAGGGCGCGCTCGGCCGAGACTGGGCCTACCAGGCCGAGGTCGTCTGGCAGACCGGCCAGAGCCAGGCCGACCCGTTCCGCCTCGGGTTCTCCTCGCAGACCACCGAGAGCATCAACGCCTGGGCCGGGCGCGCCGGCGTCTCCTACCTCTTCCGCGACGCCAACCAGTCCCGCGCAACCGCGGAGTTTCTCTGGTTCAGCGGCGACGTCGACCGCAACATCTCCACCGACACGGTCGGCGGCAACCTGCTCAGCACCACGGACCGCGGCTTCAACAGCCTCGGCTTCGCGCCGCTGGGGCTGGCCTTCGCCCCTTCGCTCTCGAACCTCATGGTCCTCCGCACCGGCATCAGCACCTTCCCCCTGGCCGACGTCGAGACCTTCCGCGCCCTGCAGGTCGGCGTTGATGCCGTCCTCTTCAGCAAGTTCGAGCGCCGCGGTCCCATCGACGAGCCCACCAGTGCCAAGTACTTCCTCGGCACCGAGTTCGACGTCTACGCCAACTGGCGCATCACCAGCGACCTGTCGATGGCCCTGCGCTACGGCTTGTTCCTCCCCGGCGCCGCCATCACCAGCGGCAAGAACGCCCGCCACTTCTTCCTCGTTTCCTTCTCGCTGGCGTTCTGATCCGGCCAAACGCCCCTGCCCGCCTCTCCACCCCCTTCCCCCGGCACCGCGCGACGAGCCTCCCGATGCTGCACCCGATCCTGCCGAGTTCCCGGTCCTCACGCCGAGCAACCCGTCCCGCGACACGCGCCGGGGTTCTCGCTCACGCCGCCGCGCGGCGTGTCGCGCTCCTTCTGGCACTGCTCCTGCTGCCCGCCTGCGCCCGCACTGTCGTGACCGAACCGCTGGAGACCAACTACCCGCCCACCGAGGCCGCGCGCGAACTGGCCTTCTGGCATCTCCTGCCCACACGATCGGCCGTCAGCAACGACGAGGGTTTCCACGGCCTGCTGCTTCTGGCCGACGGCGTGGACGAGACCGGCAGTTACGAGCGTCGCATCGAGGTCCTCAAGTCGCGCGGGTGGCTGCGGGCGGGCTTTGACGAGCCTGCGAACCTGGCGATGCAGCGAGGGACGCTCGCCGCCGCGGTCTGCGGCATCCTCGAGGTCCGCGGGGGCGTGATGATGCGGCTGCTGGGGCCGACGCCCCGCTACGCCACGCGCGAACTGGCCGCCATGGGCATGATCCCCGCCAACAGCAGCGAACTGCAGGCCATCACCGGCCTGGAGTACATGGGCGTCATCAGCAAGGCCCAGGACTTCATGGTGCTGCGCGAGGCCCGCTCGCAGGAGCGTCGCGACGAGTCTTCGCAGCCCGGGCCGCGTCCCTGAACCGCCCCGCGCATCACCACACGCCTGCGCGTCCCCCCCGCACACCCCCCTGAAGCAAGGCCGCCCTGATCATGGCCGCGCCGTCGACGAAGTCCGGGTCAGCGCGTCCATCGTCCGTGCGGGGCACGGGCGCGGGCCGGGCGCGGCGCGTGCAGATCGTGCTGGGCATGCTGGCGGTGCTGTGCGTGCTGGCGGCGTGGTCGGGCGGGGTGCTGGGCTTCCTGGAACGCCTGACCATCGACGCCCGCGCGCAGCTGTTCGGCGCGTTCGCCCCCGAGCCCAGCGACCGCATCGTGGTCATCGCCATCGACCAGCCGGCGCTGGACAACGTCCAGCGCTGGCCGTGGGACCGTGAACGCATCGCCGAAGTGATCCGCGAACTCACCCTCGCCGGCGCCAGCGTGATCGCGCTGGACATCCTGCTCAACGACCCGCAGGAACCGCGGATGGTGCCCGTGGCCGATGGGGCGCACCACCGTGCCGAGGGCGCCACCCGCGAGGACGTCGCCGCCGGGCGGTTCGTTCACGACGACCACCTGCTGGCCGGGGCGATCCGCCGGAACGCCCGGGTCATCGTGGCGGCGGGCTTCCAGTTCCAGACCGGCGAGCGCGAGGAGGTCGGGGGCAGCGCGGGCATCTTCCGCGCGGACATGGCGCGCGTGCTGGCGCTGCTCCGGGACGAGCCCTCACTGCTCGAGGCGCCCGAGGACGAGGCTGTGCAGCGCCTCGCGCAGGCGCTGATCCCGGGTGGATCGGCCATGACCCGCGGCGCTGCGATCGACGCGGTACGGCGCGTGACGGGTGCGGCCCGCTCACTGCTGCGAGCGGCCGACCGCAGCGCGCTGCCCATGACCGACAGCACACCGGGGCGCTGGCCCGCTTCGCCCCGCCCGACACCCTCCGTGCCGGCGATCGCCGAGGCCGCCGCCCGCATCGCCAACGTGACGTTCGACAGTTTCGACCCGGACTTTCACGTCCGCCGCGTGCCGCTGCTGGTCGAGGCCGCGGGCAAACTCTGGCCGAACCTGGGTCTCTCCGCCGCGCTGCTGCACCTGGGACAAGAGCCTTCGACCCTGCGCGTCGAGTCCAACGCCGTGGTCATGCCGAACGGCGTGAGGATGCCGGTGCGCCCGGGCCGCGTCTCGGCCGGGCGCCTGGACGGGCTGTTTTTCGTGACTTGGCCGCGGTCCACGGTGGGTCGCCCGCGCACGCTCAGCGGCTGGGAGTGGCAGTTCTACGACCAGCGCGCGGACGTGCCCGGCGAGTTCCCCATCGGTTTCGTGTACGAGCCGACGCAGGTACGCCGTCGCCTTGTCGACAACGTCGATTCGCTGCGGTCGATCGTCCTGGGGGTGTACGCCCGCAGCACGATCAACGCCGTCACCGCGGATCAGCGCACCGCCCTGCTCGGCGAGATCGACGCGATGCAACGGCCACTGGTCGACAGCGGATCGATCGAATCCCTTGCCGAGTTCCGCGCGGGGCTGGAGCGCCTGCGCCCGATGATCGAGACGGCCGAGGCCCGGCTCCGCGAAACTCTCGAGTTCATGCTCGACGGGGTGGACCGTTCCGAGCTCTCCGTGGAGGACCTCCAGCCCATCGAGGCGATGGAGCGCGCCCTGGCCACGGTCCCGGCGCTGCTGGCCGAACTGGAGAACGGCCCCCGCCAGATCGACGAGGCACGCCGGCGCATCCGCGAGCGCGTCGAGGGGCGCATCTGCTTCGTCGGGTGGACCGCCACCGGCGCGATCGCCGACTTCGTGCCTTCGAGCATCGCCGCCAAGACACCCGGCGTCCACGTGCACGCCGCGGTCGCCAACGCCGCGCTCACCGGCATGGTCCGCCGTCCGGTGCCGGCGTGGGCCGACGCGCTGCTGCTGCTGACGCTGGGGGTGGGGGCGACGTTCGTGGGTGTACGCGCGGGGGTGGTGGCCGGGCCCGTGATCGTGGGCGCGGTCATCCTGGCCTGGTTCCTCGTCGTCGGCGTGGTGGCCTGGGACATCGGGCGCCTGATCGTGAGTTTCGAGGGTCCCGCCGCGGCCGCGGGCGCCGGGCTGCTGGTGGTCTACGTCCACCGCCTGCTCGTCGAGCAGCGCGGGCGCAAGCGCACCGAGGAGCGGTTCAAGAGTTACGTCTCGCCGGAGGTGGTTGAGATCCTGGTCAACAACCCGGAACTGGACTCCATGCGCCCCGCCCGCAAGGAACTGACGATCCTCTTCACCGACCTGGCCGGCTTCACGACCACCGCCGAGCGGCTCGGCAGCTCCCGCACCGCCGAGGTGCTCTCCCGCTACCTGGGCACCATGACGCAGACGATTCAGGAGCGCTCCGCCACGCTCGACAAGTACATCGGCGACGCCATCGTCGCGTTCTGGGGCGCACCGATCGACAACCCCGCCCACGCCCGCGACGCCTGCCTGGCGGTCAACGACATGCTCCGGCGCATCGACGCCATGAACGCCTCCGGAGAGTTTGACGACGCCGGTGGCCTCGTGATGCGTGTCGGCCTCGCCGCCGGCGAGGTCATGGTCGGCGACTTCGGCAACCCCCCGCGCAACTCCTCCTACACCGTCCTGGGCGACACCGCCAACCTCGCCTCGCGCCTCGAGGGGGCCAACAAGGCCTTCGGCACCCGCGCGCTGGTCTCCGGGCGTGTGCGCGAACTGGCCGAGCAGCAGGGTGGACTGCCGCCCGCCTTTCTCTGGCGGCGCATCGGGCGCGTGCGCGTCAAGGGAAAGGCCGAGCCCATCGAACTCCTCGAACTCCTCGGCGACCTCCGACCCCGCGCCGAGCGCACCGGCGACTGGATCGCCACCACCGAGGACCTCGTCACGGCGTTCATCGACCGTCGCCTCGACGACGCCGAAGCTGCCGCCGTGCGCCTCGACACCGACTTTGCCGACACGATCCTCGCCGGGATCTACCGGAGCGCCATACGCATGGCCCGCGAAGGGACCTTTGACGGCTGCATCACCCTCGACGAGAAGTAGCCCTGTCTCTCGCTCGTGATGTGGTGTGGATGATGAGGCCCTGGCGCGGTGGACCTGCAGGTCGGTGTGTTCGCGCGGCGAGTGCCAGGACTGGCTCCGCGAGGATTGCAGCCGGGTCCGGGAACCGTCGCCATCTGAACTGGAGTATGGACGTGGGGGGAGTTTCCGTCGGCACTGTTCGGTGCCGTCGATCGGTGTGTGTACGGTATTTTTACCCGAGTTTGCGGCAAGCGGTCGATGTGTTTGGTGGATAGCAAGGATTTGGTTGGGTGGGTGAGAGGTAGGGTGGAGTGGTGGGGGGGTGGCGGGTACCCAATCGTGTGGTACTCTTGAACTACGGAGATTTCACCATGATGAAGATGCGCTCGTTGTGCCGGGGCCTGGCCCTGCCGGTAGGGGTTTTGTCGGCGTTCACCGCTGCGACGGTGGCTATGGCCGCAGGGCGTTCACAGCCGGTGGCCCCCGAGCCCGCCGCCGCGCCGGCTTCCAGCAGCGCCGGCGAGGCCGCGCCGATCGAGGTGCCGATCTTCGTCCGTGAAGTGGTCGGCAATGTCCGGGCGATTCTCGAGCCGGGCGGCGCCCTGGTGAAGGTCGAGACGGGCATGCTGCTCAAGCCCGGCGCGGAGGTCCTGACCGGCATCCGGTCGCTGGTCCGCGTGCAGGTCGGCGCCGGGCAGATCTTCACGATCGACCGCCAGAGCCGCGTGCGCCTCAGCGAGGTGATCAACCGCTCGGGCACCGAGACGACGCGCATCGACATCCCCTACGGGCGCCTGACCTTCGACGTCACCAGCACCCAGTTCGCCAACGACGTGAAGATCCAGGCCCCTGACGCCACGCTGGCGGTCAAGGGCACCTCCGGCGGCATCGAAGTCATGGCCGGCCAGCCGACGGTCGCCTTCGGCGGTGAGTTCAACACGGGGCGATTCGAGGTCGAATATGACACCGGCGTGCTCGCCGCCGTCACCGGCTCGGAGTCCACCAGCGCCGACAACCCCTCCCCCGCATCGAAGGCGCTCGCGAGCACGACCGCCGAGTCCTCGATCGCACCGAGCACCGACCCCGACGAGGCGCAGGTGGTCGCTCAGCAGCAGGGCGGCGGCAGCACCACCATCGTCACGGGGTCGAACCTCCGCCAGCTCACCCAGACCAGCGACCGCCTCAGCCTGTGGGGCAGCGAGCTGCAGGGCACGCTCTTTTACGAGCTGGTTCCGCAGGATGGTGGCCTGGCGCTGCTGCTCCGTGATCGCTTCGGCAACTCGCGCACGCTCCTGACCAACCTCACCGGTCTCGGTGGCGTGCTGCAGGGCATGACCGTGGTCAACAACCCCGGCAACCCCGCCCAGCGCTGGGTCCTGGCCCTCACCCACATCTTCGACCCCAAGACCGGTGCTCCGATCCCGGTCCTCAAGTACGTGAACGCCGATGCTTCTGGCCAGACCTTCCAGCTGCTCAACCAGTTCCCGCCCGACGACAAGGTCACCGGCTCGTTCGGCGTCTTCCTCCGCGGCCTGGCCGCGCTGGGCCAGAACGTCTTTTCCACCGGCATCGACTTCAACACCGGCGAACTGGGCTACATCTACCAGCTGCCCTTCACCGGCCCGCTGATCCCCCGCATGATGGTGGGCGTCAACCTCGTCGGTGGGATCGCCTCCTCCGGACGCGGCACCCTCATGGTGCTCGGCGAGATCCCGGGCTTCGACGACAAGTACGGCTCCGAAGGCGGCAAAGGCGGCCCGGACGCCACGCGCCAGTTCCTGCTCCTCGAGCTCGACCCGGTGAGCAACGCCGTCGTCAACGGCTGGTGGTCCGGCTCCGGCGCGTTTGACAACCGTCCCGGCACGGTCGTCGCCTCCCCCGGCCTCTCGGTCAACGACCTGCAGCAGGTGACCGGCATCGCCTACGTCGGCGACCGGATGATCATCACCGGCATCACCAAGGACGGCCAGACGATCACCATCCAGTACAACCCCGGCGCCAGCAACACCCCCGCCGATCCCGCCGTCGAGCGCATCGACTTCGGCAACCGCTTCGCGTTCGGCGGCGCCGGCGTGGGCGCGCCCGGCGTGGCGACCCAGCCGATCGCGCTCTCCAACCCCACCTACCGCGTCGAGACCGGCCACATCAACCCCATCTTCGCGCAGATGGGCTACACCACCCAGGCCCGCATGTCCGGGGTCGTGGGCGCCATGCTCCGTGAGCAGATCCTCGCCACCGCACGCGACCCGCTCCAGTGCCTCAACTCCGGCGCGCTCGGCTCGCTGGGCGACATCGCCGCCAAGTTTGACAACCAGCGCTCCGGCTTTGGCCAGTCTGTCGCCATGTTCCGCGACATGCTCCCGCCGGGTCACCCCTGCCTGCCCATCGTCGTCGCGCTCAACAACGGCAACTGCGGCTGCTCCGGCTCGCCCCCCACGCCGGACCGCTGATCCCCACTTCATCAAACGCTCTTTCCCACCTTCACCACGTTCTTCCCGGGGCCCGCTCGTCGGGCCCCGCTCGTTTTTCCCGCGTACCGTCGGCCATGAACGCCACACCCGCTGCCCCCGACCAGCCACCCGCGGCACACGCCGACGGGCCTCGGCTCCGGGAGTGCGTCATGCACCTCTACCGCCCGGCCGAGCCCGCCTGGGCCACCATCACCCGCAACGTCCCCTGCACCGCAGGTCGCAAGGCCTCCGGCTTCGTCCGCCACATCGAGTTCGACGTCTCCGGCACCACCCTGGTCGGCGCCTGCCTCCCGGGGCAGTCCATCGGCGTCATCCCCGAAGGCCGCGACGCTGCCGGAAAGCCCCACAAACTCCGCCTCTATTCCCTGGCCTCCCCCTCCGCCGGCGAGGACGGGCGCGGCACCATCCTCTCCACCACCGTCAAACGAACGATCGACGAGCACTGGCAGACCCACCGCCTCTTCCTGGGCGTCTGCAGCAACTACCTCTGCGACCTGGCCCCCGGCGACCGCATCCGCGTCACCGGCCCCAACGGCAAGCGCTTCGTCCTGCCCCAGAACATCAACGACTACGACTACCTCTTCTTCTCCACCGGCACCGGCATCGCCCCCTTCCGCGGGATGGTGACCGACCTGCTCGCCGCAGGCTGCACCTCGCGCATCGCCCTGGTCATGGGCAGCCCCTACGCCACCGACCTGCTCTACCACGACCACTTCACCCAACTGGCCGCCCGCCACGCGAACTTCCAGTACTTCACCGCCATCAGCCGCGAGCGCAACGAGCCGCACGGCCCGCTCTACGTGCAGGACCGCCTCCGCACCGACGCCGACCGCCTCCTGCCCATCCTCGCGGGCGGGCGCGGGCTCATCTACGTCTGCGGCCTGGCCGGCATGGAGCTGGGCATCCTCCAGCACCTGGCCCGCACCTTGCGCCCCTCCGACCTCGACCAGTTCCTCCACGCCGACACCGCGACCCTCTCGGCGGTCGATTCCTGGCAGCGGTCGATGCTGCACAAGGAGGTACGCCCCACGCGCCGCGTTTTCCTCGAGGTCTACGCCTGACGCAGGCTTCGCGCCTCAGCGCGCCGGCGCCGAGGCGCCACGCGGGAGTTGCTGTCATGACGATCCACGCCTCGAAGGCCCTGCGACCCTTCGGCACCACCATCTTCGCCACCATCTCGCGCCTGGCCCAGCAGCACGACGCGGTCAATCTCGGCCAGGGCTTCCCTGACTTTGACGGGCCCGAGTTCATCCGCCAGGCCGCCGCCCGCGCCCTGATGGAGCAGCACAACCAGTACGCCCCCATGCCCGGCGACCCGGCCCTTCGGTCCCTCATTGCCCGGCGGTTCACCCGTGATACCGGCCTGACCTGTGACCCCGACGCCCAGGTCGTCGTCACCGCCGGGTGCACCGAGGGGATCGCCGCAACGCTCCTGGGCCTGTGCAACCCCGGTGATGAGGTCGTGCTCTTCCAGCCCTTCTACGACTCCTACCGCGCCTGCGTGGCCATGGCCGGGGCCGTGCCGCGGTTCGTCACGCTGCGACCCGGCGCGGGCGATCCCGCGGAAGGGGCCTTCGGCTTTGACGAGGCAGACCTCGACCGCGCCTTCACCCCGCGCACACGCGCCGTCATCCTCAACACTCCGCACAACCCAACCGGCAAGGTCTTCTCGCGGCGCGAACTGGAACTCATCGCCGACCGCGCTGCGCGCCACGACGCCGTCGTCATCGCCGACGAGGTCTACGAGCGGCTCATCTTCGACCCCGCGCGCCGACCGCACCTCTCCATCGCCGCTCTGCCCGGCATGGCCCAGCGCACCGTCACGCTCAGCAGCCTCGGCAAGACCTTCAGCCTCACCGGCTGGAAGATCGGCTGGGCGGTCGCCCCGGCGCCGTTGGCCGCGGGGGTGCGCGCGGCGCACCAGTTCCTGACCTTCGCCGTCGCCACGCCGCTGCAGCACGGCGCCGCCGAGGCTCTGCGCCGCGAGGACGAGTGTGTCCCGCCGCTGGTCGCGGCCCTCCGCGCCGCGCGTGACGAACTGGGCGAGGCCCTGCAGCGCCTCGGCTTCATCGTCCACCCGCCCGACGCCACCTACTTCATCTGCGCTGATCACTCCGCCCTCTCGCGCCGCCTCGGCACGCGCGACGACCGCGAGTTCTGCACCGCCCTCATCGAACGCTTCGGCGTCGCGGCCATCCCGACCAGCGTCTTCTACGACGACCCGGCGCTGGGCGCGCACCTGGTCAGGTTCGCCTTCTGCAAGCGCCCCCAGACCCTGCGCGAAGGCCTCCGACGGCTTGCCGCCCTAGCCGGGGCCTGAGCACGCGGGCCCGTGGCGTGCGGTCCCGTCACGGCTTGCGCACGCGCACGTTCTCGCGACCATCGTCGTCGATGGTGCCGCCGCGCCTGGATATGCGCCACACGCCCATCTCCCGGGAGCGCCGGTTGGCCCGGTACGCCCACACGCCCCCGTCCATCGCCACGTACAGGTCCACGATCGCCGCCACGATCACCGCCACGAGGTACCCGCCCTCCAGGCGGTTCCCGCTGGTGTTCATCGCCCACGCGTATGTCAGCGTCGTCAGCGGCGCGAAGAACCACCCCAGGAACGGCCACCAGAAACTCCCCTGGAACCCGCGCCCGATGTAGTCCGTGAAGATCACCAGCACCAGGATGATGAACCGCGCGGGGATCGCCGCCAGGCATCCGAGCATGCATCCACGCATCGTCACCGCTCCGGGAGAGGTTCCGGGGTCGTGCAGTCCGCCGGTCCGGGAGAGTGTACTCCCCACGCCCCGGGTCCCCGTGGTTCATGCCCCCGTGGAACCGCCATGGTCGGGCGCGCGGCTCAGTGCGAGCCGCGGTGCCCGTGGTGATCCCCGCACCCGGCGCAGGGGTGCGCCTGCGCCAGGCGCATCAGCGCTTCCGCCTCGCGCTGCGCACGCTGCGTTGGTGGCGGCAGGCGGCGCAGCGGCGCCAGCGCCCGCCGCTGGAACTCTTCCTCGCCGATGCGGCTGGCCGGGTTGCTGTACGCCTGTGCGTACGGGCCGGAGAGTTCCTGCGCGATGCGACGGATCCGCGTGTCGGGCAGCGGGTGCGTGCTCATCCACTCCGGCTGGTGGCTCCCGCCCGAAGCCTCCTTGAGGATCTGCATCAGTTGCAGCATCCCCACGGGGTTGTACCCCGCACCGGTCATATACGCCATCCCCAGCGAGTCGGCCTGCGACTCCTCGTCGCGTCCGAACTTCATGATGACCAGCGTGCCCGCGACGTTCAACGCCGGCAGCAGTTCCGACGCCGCGCTCCCCTCCCCGCCCGCCGCCGCCGCCACGCCCTGGATGAGCCCGCCCGCGATCATGCTCTGCGACACCCGCCGCGCGGTGTGCTGGGCCGTCACGTGCGCCACCTCGTGCCCAAGCACCGCCGCCAGTTGCGCCTCGTTGGTCATGCGCGATAGAAGCCCGCGCGAGATGAAGACCTTGCCCCCCGGAAGCGCGAACGCGTTGATCACCTCGCTGTCCAGCAGCGTGAACTCCCAGGCCAGCCCGTCCCGGTACCGCGTGTCGCGCACCTGCGCCACCATCCGCAGCCCCACCTCCCGCACGTACGCCTGCAGCGCCGGGCTATTGGTCCCCCCGCCGAACTCGCGCGTCAGCCCCGGCGCCGCCTGCTCTCCCAGCGACCGCTCATCGTTGAACGTCAGGATGTTCAGGAACCGGTCCCCGGTCTCCAGGTTGCGCGTGCACCCGCCCAGCCCGGCCACTCCACCGACGCCCAGCGCCCCCGCGACGACAACCGCCCCCGTGAGCCCCGTCCACAGCCTGCGCAGGCCGCGGAGCCACCCTCCGGGGCGTGTCGGCCCCGCAGCGCAGCGTCGTTGGACGCTCGCGCCTGCCCCCGGATGTGCGGTCAGACCCGTGTTCGGCTGTGTGGTCATCGGTGCGCTCCACAGATCACCCTCGCCCCGTGACGTCCTTCGCCGCCGCATTCGCCGCTTTCCCGGCCCTGGCTTCAACATTACCGCAACGGCACGGCAGGGTGGTCATCGGCGCATCCTACCATCGTTCCGCATGAGTGCCGGACCGACCCCGGGCGCCCCCGCGTGGGCCGACCCCGACCTGACCAACCCGCACGCCAGCGCCGAAAAACCGGAGAAGGTCCGGCGGATGTTCGCCGCCATCGCCCGGTCCTACGACCTGAACAACCGGCTCCACTCCTTCGGCCAGGACCAGCGCTGGCGACGCTTCGCGGTCCGCGCCGCCGGCGTCCGGGCGGGAGACTTCGTCCTGGACGTCGCCTGCGGCACCGGCGATCTCACGCGAGCCTTTGCCCGCGCCCGCCCGTCACCGGCACGCGTCATCGGCCTGGACTTCACGCAGGAGATGCTCGACATCGCCGAGGAGAAGCGCCGCCGCACCGCCGCCGACGCCGGCATCATCTACCTCCGCGGTGACGCCCAGAACCTGCCCTTCCCCGCAGCCTCGGCCGACGTGCTCTCCATCGCCTTCGGCATCCGCAACGTGGGCGACCCGGCCTCCGCCGTCCGCGAGTTTCAGCGCGTGCTCCGGCCCGGCGGGCGCCTGGTGATCCTGGAGTTCGACCGCCCGAGGTTCGCGCCGCTCCGCTGGCTGAGCGACGTCTACACCCGCCGCATCATGCCCTTCACCGCCACGCTCATCAGCCGCGACCGCTCCGGCGCCTACCGCTACCTGCCCCGCTCCGTCGAGACCTTTCTCGACCGCGACCAGCTCGCCGCGCTGCTGCGGGACAGCGGGTTCGTCGCCGTCCGTTCGACACCCCTGTCGTTCGGTATCTGCGTCTGCCACGTCGCGCACAAGGCCGCGCCGCCACACCCCGATCAGGGCACAACGCCCTCGACCGCTTCAGGTGATCATCCCCCGATCGTGTGAACAACGAGTGAAGGCCCGCCAACTCCCCCGCCGCCGCTGCGCACGATCTGCGCGAAGCGAGCACGGTGTTTGATGTCGGTTCGTCTGTTCGTTCGGTGCGCCACCGTCAAGGTCCCGATCGTCACACGAACAGGTGTCGGAACCTGCGCGGAATCGCACGCCGAGGTCCTGAAACACGATCAGGTGCGCCGGAGTGCGCACAAACCGCGGGAAACTCACCCTCGAAATTCGTTCAGGAAAGTTCGAGCCCGTTTGAGGCCTCGGGTGTGGGTGGGGTTCGATAGCGACTCAGCCGAAACGGATCGCACGGCGGAGCCCGTTGCGAATCGTCCATTCATGCGAGCGTGCCCGGTGGAGCCGGGCCCGCCGGAACCTGCCGCAGCGCAGGAGGAGTTCTTCATCATGGCCGTGCAGTCTTCACCGTCCGCCCAGCGGGTCGAGCAGCTCACCGAGCGGCTCTTCGAATCCCTGATCGTCGGCGACCGCCCGCGTGCCAGGACGCTGGTCCAGCAGGCGCTCTCCGCCGGTTTCGCTCCGCGGGAACTGCTCACCGACATCTTCTGGCCCACCTACCAGACCATCGACCGCCTGGGCCGCGCCGACCAGATCTCCACCCTCAGCCACCACATGGCCTCGCGACTCCTCCGCGTGATCGTCGATCAGACTGCCGCGCGACTCGAGTTCGCCCCTCGCAACGGCCGCTCCATCCTCTGCTTCTGCGGCCCTGCCGAGACCGACGAACTCGGCGCCCAGATCGCCGTTGACCTGCTCGAGGCCGGCGGCTTCGACGTCCACTTCGGCGGCGCCCGCGTCGCCAACGACGAGATCCTCGCCAGCGTCAACGAGCGCTGTCCTTCCACCCTTCTCATGTTCGCCAGCGCCCCCTCCGACCTGCCCCACATCCGCGAACTCATCGACCGCATCCGCGAGATCAACGCCCACCCCGACCTGCAGATTGCCGTGGGCGCGGGCGTCTTCAACCGCGCCGAAGGCCTGGCCGACGAAATCGGCGCCGACCTCTGGGCCGCCTCACCCCAGGAGATGGTCGAGTCGCTCATCCTTGAACCCGACCGCCGTGCCGAGCGCGCCCAGCGGGCCGTCCCCAAGCCGCGACGTTCCGCACGTACTCGCGCCGCCTGATCGCCTCCGTACGGCATACCGCGGAGCAGCGAACGCCCCGCGATCACGACTCACGCACGGCCCCTGCCCATCGGTCTCGCTCCGATCCGCGCAGAGAACGCCCGGATCGGTCCCGCGGCCGGTGGTCCGGGGCCGCTTTTCATGACGTACGCCTTCCCACGGCGATACGACCCCCACGAGCCACTCGGAGGATGCCGATCCCGAGGTGTGGTCCTCCTCAGCCCACCCCCCGGCTCAACTCGGCCGACCCTTGGCGGGCACGGGCAAACGGTGCTCGAGCCCGCATTCCAATCAGGCTCAGGCCGCTCGATGCCTGAGCGTCCGATAAAGTCAGCACGGAGGCTGAACGATGCACTCACGTTCTCGCCGTTCGACGCATCCGGGGAAGCCCCAGACGCTAAACTCTTTGCAGATGAACGCCGTGCGCGAGAGGGCGATCGTTCGAAGGGTGGTCGAGGGTGACCGCGAGGCGGCGGAGGAGTTGATCCGCGCGCACCAGCCGTCGCTGTACGCCTACCTGCTCCGCCTGACCGGGCGTCCCGAGGTCGCCGAGGATGTGGCCCAGGAGGCGTTCTACCGGGCGCTGATGCACATCGAACGCTACGACCCGCGGTTCCGGTTCTCGACGTGGCTGTTCACCATCGCCAAGCGCCTGTACGTGAACGCCAACCAGCGCATGGCCCCTTCGTTCGATACCGACGTGGTGGAAGTTGCCGGCGAGTCGCGCTCGGCCCGCGGGCCCGCCGCGGAGGTCTTCGACCTGGAACTGCGTCGCGACACCTCCAGCGCCCTGAACCTTGCGCTCGACGCCCTCTCCCAGGACCAGCGCGATGCCATCGTGCTCTTCTACCAGCTCGGCTGGTCGGTCGAGCAGATCGGTGAGTATCTGGACATGCCCGGCGGAACCGTCAAGAGCCACCTGCACCGCGCCCGCGCCCGCCTGCGTGACGTGCTCTCCCAGCAGGAGTCCGTGTCGCAGCGCATCCGCGAGATGATTGCTTGACCCTTCGCGACGACCATCCCGACCGGCCCCGTCACGCCCACGCCCCCGACGACAGCGCCGAGCGCGTGGTCTCGTCGCTGCGCGGACCGCGACCCGTCGGCCCCGATCTCACCGGCGCGGTCCTCTCGCGCGTCGCACACAAACGACCCTTTCTCACCCCGCGACGCCGCCGCAGCGTCCTGGCCCTGCGCGCCGGGATGATCACCCTGCTCGGGCTGGTGGTCTGCGCCGCCACCGCCGCCTGGACGCAGAATGTCCGAGCCTCGCGCGACCCCTCACCGCTGACCGACCTGGCCCTGTCGGCCCGCGCCGACGCGGCCGGCCTGCGCTCCGCCGCAGGCGCCTTCATGCCCACCGACCACGCCCTCGCCGAGGCCTCCGCGGGCGGGACCTGGCGCAGAGCAGGCTCCGTGCCGGCCTGCTCTTTACGCGCCGCCTGCGGTCCGATCGAACTGAGCCGTGACGCCGTGGACCGCCCCGCACCCGGCACGGCCATCACCCGCACCGTAGCGTCGCTCCTCACGCGCCGCAACGCCGAGCGACTGCTCGGGGTCGAGCCGATGAGCGGGCCGCGCCACGACATGCACGCGGACCTGCCGGATGATCCGCTGCCTGACCTTGTGCCCGCGGCGCTCCCCGCGCCGCGCTGAAGACATGCCCCGACCGACCGCCGCCCCACGCGCCCGTCAACGCCGATCGACGTCGGCGTGGGCCTTCCACGGCGCCCTCGCGGCCGCCGTCATTCTTCCGGCGCTCCTGCTGTCGATGCCGGTCCGAGCCGCGACCGACCCGCTGCGGCTGGCGGCCCGGGCCCCCGCCGACCTGAACGCGCTGGTGATCGTCCGCTCGGGCGCCGACCTCATGGACCTGGCCCGGCGTTCCCCGGCCGGTCGCGACTTGGCCTCGCGCCTGTTCACCGAGCAGACCCAGCGCTCCTGGCGCGCGCTGTCGGCACGCCTGGGCTGGAGCGAACGCGAAACCGCCGACCGCCTCTTCGGCGGCCTCTGCCTGCTGGGTGTCTACGACGCCGGAGAGCGTGAACCGGGGTGGGCCTTCGTCGCCGAGGTCAGCGCCGAGACCTCCGCCCGGCTCCGAGCCAATCTCGACGCCTTCCCGCGGCAGGTCATTGCCGGGCACCCCGTGCTGAGCATCGAGGACGGCGCGTACGTGCTCGTGCTCCGCCCGCCCGGACGCGGCGCCGACCCGCAGCGCTCCCACCGCCTGCTCATCGCCCCCACCGCCGGCGGCGGCGAGCGCCGCCTGTCCTCCCTGGTGGGCATGCTCTCGGGCGAAGGCCCAGCACCCTTCGCCCGCACCCCCGCCTTCAGGCGCCTGCGCGAGGCCGACCCTGCCCTCTTCGCGCTCATCATGAAGGAGCCCGCCCAGCCCGCGGATGCACAGGTCCAACCGCCCCGGGGCGACTGGAGCGCCTTCACCCTCATCGGGCTGTCTCAGGGCACCACGGTCGGTGGCAACCCGCGCCTGGCGATCGAGTTCGCACGCAGAAGCCCCGACCTGGCCCAGACGCTCCGCACGCTCCCGGCGCTCCCCGACGCAATCGCTGATGCGATCCCTTCGGCGGCGGTCGTGGCGGTGTTCGAGTCCTCATCGACGCTGGCCGAGGCCGGGAACGTCTTCTCCAGCACACGCCTGCTGGGCCTGTTGCCTGTGCCCTGGGACGCCGCGGCGGAGGACGTCCGCGACCGCTCCCTGGCGCGCGTGCTGATGCTGCGTGAGGCAGAGCACGTCCCGCCCACGCCGTCCGGCACACAACCTCTGTCCGCGCCCGCGACGCCGCCCGAGACTCCACGCCGCTACCGCATCGATCTTGCCGAGTTGCACGCCCCTGGCCCCGGGCACGCCGACGCACGCCACCCAGACGCGGCCGAACCGTCCGCGCCGCAGAGCGCTCCCGTCCTTCCCGATCCCATGGACGCCCGCATCGCGGCGATGGTGGGGCGAGACCTGAGCCTGCTCTCACGCATCGATCCCGGGGTCACGCGCTCGCTCGAGGTTCGTGCCGAAGAGGGGGACCTGTTCGCGCTGACCGGCCAACCGGCCCACGTGCTGTGGCGCGCCGACCCGATCGTCGCACGCGCGACGACGACCGGGAGTCCCGCCGAAGCGCCGCCGGAGCCGGGCCGCACACCCGATCAGGTGATTCGTCCGGCTCCGCCCGCCTCCATGGCCGACCCGCACGCGTGGTGGTGGTCCTGCTCGATCCTGCCCGACCAGCCCCAGCGCGACCCCAAAGCGGCCTCCCGTTCGCGCCAGGCCGCTCAGGAACGGCTCGCGATCGCCTCCATCCCACTGGGCACCGAGCCGGCGCGTCGATGGATCGCGCACGGCTGGGTGCGCCCCGCAGAGGCTCCGGCGCAGTTCGCACAGCGCCTCGCCTCGGTCCCGGCGCTCGCGGTTCTGATGGCCGAGGCCGAGCGGTACGCGTGGTCGGTCTGGGCCGAAGCCGACGGACGGCTCGAAGCCCGGATCAGCGTGGACCTGCGCCACCCTCCGGGCGGTGCGACCGCGCCGGCGACGCGCTGACCGCAGGTGCCGCGCCCGATCACCGTGCGACTTCACGCCGTGTTCACACCCGGCCCCGGGGCTCCGGACCGGTCCTTGCCGCCGCACCTCGGATCCAGCCCTTGGAATCGGGGAGATTTCACGCGCCCGCGCCTAAGATCATTGGTTCCAGTCCACGCCAGCACGCATCCGAACGTGGAGGACGCGATTTCGCGCACGTCGGCCCTCCACCGAGGGCTCGCACTGCCGTCCCGCCCCGGGGGCTCGCCTCTCCGATGCGTGCACGCCCCCCCCCACCGCCCCCCACACAACGTCCCCGCCCGGTTCGTACCCCCATCAAAGCCTCCCGCCATGCCTCACCCGCCGATCCGCAACGTCGCCATCATCGCCCACGTCGACCACGGCAAGACCAGCCTCGTCGACAAGCTCCTCTTCCAGTCCGGACAGTTCCGCGCCGGTGAACTGGAAAAACTCCAGGGCGGCCAGCACGGCCTGATCATGGACTCCAACCCGCTCGAGCGCGAGCGCGGCATCACCATCTTTTCCAAAAACTGCGCGGTCCAGTACGTCCCGCAGCAGACCGACACCGGCGGCCAGCCGGTCCTCATCAACATCATCGACACACCGGGCCACGCCGACTTCGGCGGCGAGGTCGAGCGCGTGCTCCGCATGGCCGACGGGGTGCTCCTGCTGGTGGATGCCTTCGACGGGCCCATGCCGCAGACGCGATTCGTGCTCAGCAAGGCCCTCTCCTTCGGCCTGCGCCCGATCGTTGTCGTGAACAAGTGCGATCGCCCCGGCGCCCGCCCGCAGCACGTCCACAACGAGATCTTCAACCTCCTGGTCGAACTGGGCGCCGAGGAGATCGCGATGGACTTCCCGATCGTCTTCGCTTCCGCCCGCGAGGGCTGGGCGACGACGACGATGGAGGAGGCCGTCGCCGGCGCCAGCGGCGACCTGCGCCCCGTCTTCGAGGCGATCGTGCGCCACGTCCCCCCGCCGGCCGACAACCCCGGCGACCCGCTCCAGATGCTCGTGACCACGCTCGACTACTCCGATTACGTCGGGCGCATCGGCATCGGCCGCGTCTTCGCCGGCTCGATCCGCCCGGGGCAGGAGGTCGTCAGCGTCAAGCGCGACGGCGTGACGCAGGTCCGCTCGCGCGTCGGAAAGCTCTACCGCTTCCAGGGCCTCGGGCGCATCGAGACCGACGAGGTCCACGCCGGCGACCTCTGCGCCGTCGTCGGTCTCGAGTCGGTCGACATCGGCGATTCCATCTGCGACCCGGCCCGCGTCGCGGCCCTGCCCCCGGTCACCGTCGATGAGCCGACCATCACCATGGTCTTCCGCATCAACGACTCGCCCTTCGGCGGGCAGGAGGGCGACAAGGTCACCTCCCGACAGATCCGCGAACGTCTCGACCGCGAATGCCAGACCAACGTCGCCATGCGCATCGAGCCCGGCCGCACCGGCGACGAGTTCGCCGTTTCCGGGCGGGGCCTCCTCCACCTGGGCATCCTCCTGGAGACCATGCGCCGCGAGGGCTTCGAGCTCAGCGTCGGCAAGCCCGAGGTCATCACCAAGGTCGTCGACGGCGTCGTCCACGAACCGGTCGAGCTGCTCGTCGTCGACGTGCCCCCGCACGCCGTCGGGCCCGTCATGGAACTGGTCGGCTCGCGCCGCGGCGAGCTCAAGCACATGGACCAGCGCTCCGACACCCTTACCCACCTGCAGTTCGAGATCCCTTCGCGAGGCATCATCGGCCTGCGCTCCAGGGTCCTCACCGCCACCCAGGGCGAGGGCGTCATGCACCATTCCTTCCTCAAGTACGCCCCCGCCCACGGCGAGACGGTCCACCGCACCCAGGGCGTGCTCATCGCCATCGAGGGCGGAGACGTGACCGCCTACGCCTGCGAGGGCCTCGCCGACCGCGGCGTGCTCTTCGTCGTCCCGCAGGACAAGGTCTACGCCGGCCAGATCATCGGCGAGCACAACCGCGACAACGACCTGCCCGTGAACATCACCCGCGCCAAGCAGCTCACGAACTTCCGCGTCAGCAGCAAGGAGCAGACCGTCGTGCTCAAGGCCGCACGCAGGCTTTCGCTCGAGGCCGCGCTCGAATACATCGAGGACGACGAACTCGTCGAGATCACCCCCACCAGCATCCGCCTCCGCAAGCGCATCCTCGACGAGTCCATGCGCCGCCGCGCCGAACGCCAGGCCCGCGACCGCGAGGCGCAGGCCACCAATGCCTGAGACGGGTCACCCCTGCGAAGGTCCCGGCGCCGGCTCGGCCTCGGCCCCGGCCAGGATGCCCCCGTCGATCGTGAACTCCGTCCCCGTCACGTAGCGGCTTTCTGCGCAGGCCAGGTACACCACCATCGCCGCGACGTCCTCGGGCGTGCCCATCCGCCCGACCGGGATGGTCCGGCCCATGGCCTCAGCCCCCGCACGGATCTCCTCCGCGGTGCTCCCCAGCAGCGGCTCCCACATCGGCGTCAGGATCGCCCCCGGGTGCACCGAGTTGCACCGGATCGGGTACTTCTGGCGAGCACACCACAGCGCCACGCTCTTGGTGTGGTTCCGCACGCCGGCCTTGCTGCTGGCGTACGCCGCCGCACCGGGGATGCCCACCATCCCCGACCGCGACGAAATGTTCACGATCGAGCGGTCACCCGCGGCATCCGCCGAAAGACCCCGCTTCATGCTGGCGATCGCGGCACGGCATCCAAGGAACACCCCGTCCAGGTTGGTCGCGTGCACCGCGCGCCAGTCGTCCAGGCTGCACCCCTCCGGATCCTGCGGCCGATCCAGGTCGCCGGTGATCCCGGCGTTGTTGACCAGCACGTCCAGCGGACCATCCTCACCCTCGATCCGTTCGATCACACGGTGCCAGTCCGTCTCCGATCGGACGTCCAGCAGATCCCACCGGGCCAACCCGCCCAGGTCCTCGGCCGTCCGCCGGACCTCCGGGCGGATGTCCGTCAGCCAGACCCTTCCGCCCTCGCGGACAAAGGCCCCGGCGACCGCGGCGCCGATACCGCGGGCCGCACCGGTGATCAGGCAGACGCGTCCTTCCAGCCGGCGCGGTCCGGCCGGACCGTGTGTGATCGTGGCGGCGGTCACGGGTACTCCTGGCGCGTGGGGCGCAGCATGATTTCGTTGACGTGCACGCCAGGGGGCTGCGTGACGACGAACCGGACGGCCCGCGCCACATCCGCAGGCTCAAGCACCGGGGCGATCGAGTCCATGAATCGCCCGAAACTCTCCGGGTCGTACTGCGCCACGCCCTGGAACTCCGACCTGACGATCCCCGGCTCGATCAGTGACACGCGCACGCCGCGCGGCCCGCACACGCGCCGCAGCGACTCCGCCAGCATGTGCGTCGCGGCCTTGGCCGAGCCGTACAGCGACGAGAACGGGGAGAGGTTCCGCCCCACCGTCGAGCCGATGACCACGATGTCGCGCGCTGTGGCGGGCCAGTCCGCCGGCGGCTGCGCCGGGATCGGCGCGGGCGGCGCGCCCACCTGGGCCGGCGCCACGCCTAGGTGCCGCTCGGCCGCCGCGCGCATCAGCCGTGCGGCTGCAAGCAGGTTCACGCTGAAGACGCTCTCCCACTGGGCCGGGTCCGAGTCATACACCGACCCCCGCAGCCCGCGCCCGGCGTTCACCACCACCAGGTCCGCCTCCCGGCGCCCGCCGCCGAACCGCTGGCGGGCCGTGTCGAGCATCCGCCGGATCACCGCGTCATCCGCCGCATCGCCCGGCACCGCCTCGGACCGCTCCGGGCCCAGGTCGCGCACCAGCGATTCCAGGCGATCCGTACGGCGTGCATTGACCACCACGCACGCACCGCCTTGCACCAGGTCCCGAGCGATCGCCTCGCCGATGCCCGCCGACGCCCCGGTGATCACGCCGATCCGGCCCGCCAGAGGTAGCACGGGATGCTGCGGGCCGGCAGTCGGCGGTGGGGAAGGTCCGCTGGGTGGCTGGGCACTCATACCGGAGCGTAGACGGAGCGGCAGGCCGTACGGTTCGGGGGTGGGCGGCATTCATCTGGACCGGGGTTTTCGACAGGGTGGGTGCAGGTAGGCAGTTGGAGCAGAGCCACCGGCCCGGGCGGGTGTGTAGACTCACTATGCTACGTGGGACCTGATGAGGTGCCCGGGATCAGACCCGAGCCCCACGGGTGCCCAGGGGTACCCAGGGGTGTCTGGGTCGAGGGGCGGCGTCCAACGCAGGAGGTGTCGTGTGGCCTCGAAGAAACTCAAGGTCGTTCGCAACGTGGCGTTGACGCTGGTCGTGCTGCTGATCGTGGGCGTCGTCGCCCTGATCCTGTCGATCAACTGGGTCGCGCGCAAGGGCATCGAGACCGGCGCGACCAGCGCCCTCGGCGTGCCCACCACGCTCAACTCGGCGCGCGTCGGGATCTTCTCCGGCACTTTCGGCCTCAGCGGCCTCAACGTCGCCAACCCGCCCGGGTTCGACGGGCCGACCTTCCTCGGCCTGGGCAACGGCGATGTGCAGGTCTCCCTCGGATCGCTCTTCTCCGACACCATCACTGTCCCCTCCCTCACCCTCGACCGCTTCACCATCAACCTTCAGCGCAAGGCCACCGGCTCCAACTACGGCGTCATTCTCGACAACCTCGCCAAGGGCGGCTCCAAGGAGCCCCAGCCCTCCAAGCCCGCCGGCGAGGGCAAGCGCCTCATCATCAACGAACTGGTGCTCACCAACATCGAGGTCGGCGTGGACATGCTCGGCCTGCCCGGCGAGGGCTCGCCCGTCGCCGCCGTCACTGGCACGCTCAACCAGGCCGCCGCCCAGCGCATCACCATCCCCGAGATCCGCCTCACCAACGTCGGAAAGACCGGCGAGGGTGTCGCCGGCTCCGGCGTGACGATCAAGGACCTCAGCGGCATCGTGCTGCAGGCGGTGCTGTCCGCCGCGATGAACAAGGGCGGCCTGCCCGCCGACATCGTCTCGGACCTCCAGAAGGGGCTGGCCAACCTGCCCGACACCCTCAAGAACGTCGGCACCGGCGTCGTCGGCGCGGTGGGCGGGGCGGTCGGTGGGGCCGCTGACGAGGCTCGAAAGGCTGCCGAGCGCGCCGCCGAGGAAGCCGGCAAGGGCCTCAAGGGAGTCGGCGACGGCATCCGGGGCCTGCTCCCTGGCTCGCAGTAACTCCCGGCGGATACCGTCCGGCACCATGAGCACTCATCCAGGCAGTGGCGCACACGCCCCGTCACGCTACGAACAGTTCCACGCCTTCCGCACGCGACTCAACGAGCGCATCCTCGCCTCCCACGGCCCGCGCCCCGGTTCGGTCTCGACGCTCAACACGCGCCGCTTCTTCACCCTCGACGGTGCCTGCTACAAGCCCGGCGCGCTCGACGCATCGACCAAGGAACTCCTCGGCCTGGTCGCCTCGATGGTTCTGCGGTGCGACGACTGCATCGCCTACCACATCGACATGTGCGTCCGCTCCGGCGTGACCGACGAGCAACTCTGGGAAGCCTTCGATATCGCCCTGATCGTCGGCGGTTCGATCGTCATCCCCCACCTCCGCAGGGCCGTGGACTTCCTTGACGAGTGCCGCCTGCGCTCCGCACCGACGGCCTGACTTCCCCCCGCAGGCCCGCACCGATCTCCTGTCACGGGCCGACGGCCCACCCCGGTACCATCTGCCCGTGGGCAGTCACACCGATCCAGAGCGGGCACGACAGGCCGCCATCGGCATGCTCAGCACCCTGCGCAGCGCCGGCCACGAGGCCTTCTTCGCGGGTGGATGCGTCCGTGATGAACTCCTCGGCCTGCACCCCACCGACTACGACATCGCCACCAGCGCACGCCCCGAGCAGGTCCGCCGCCTCTTCCGCGGCACCCACCACGTCGGCGAGGCCTTCGGCGTCGTCCTCGTTCCCATCGACCAGGACACCCCGCGCGGCACCGACATGGTCGAGGTCGCCACCTTCCGTTCCGACGGCACCTATTCCGACCAGCGCCGCCCGGACCGCGTGACGTTCTCCGACCCCGTCGGCGACGCCCAGCGCCGTGACTTCACCATCAACGCCCTGTTCCTCGATCCGCTCGAGCCGGTGAGCACGCCGCCGGGGCTCCCGCCGGTGCGCGGGCGCGTGATCGACCACGTCGGCGGCGTCGCCGACCTCCGCGCCGGCGTCGTCCGCGCCGTCGGCGACCCCGACACCCGCCTGCGCGAGGACCACCTGCGCGCACTCCGCGCCGTGCGCTTCGCCACGCGCCTGCGCTTTGCCCTCGACCCCGCGACCGCCGCCGCCATCCAGCGTCACGCCGCCAGTCTTGCCGGGGTCAGCCGCGAGCGCATCGGCGATGAACTCCGGCGCATGTTCGCTCACCCCTCGCGAGCCCAGGCCGCGGCACTCCTGCAGGACCTCGCCCTTGATGCCGCCGTGCTCAACGAAGAGTCTCGCCGCCTGCCGGTCCTGGCCCTGCACGCACTGCCACCAGAACTCACACCCGCCCTCACGCCCAACGCCTTCGCGCTGGCTCTGGCCGCCTGGGCCCTTGACCGTCACACCACGATCGACGAGCCCGAACTCGGCGATCTGGTCAGCCGTTGGCGCAAGGCCCTCTGCCTCAGCAACGACGAGCGTCAGGACCTGGAGCACCTGCTGGCCCTCCACGCACGACTTGTGCACCTGGCCGAGAATCCTCACCTGCCCGTACGGGTCGCCACCGAAAAACGCCTGTTTGCGCGCCGGGGATTCCCGGGTGCGGTCGCCATTCTGGCTGCGAGGAATCCACAATCGGCTCAGCAATACCTAACAAGATATGAACATTTTTCGCACGACGGGATCGGTATCAATCCCACCCCTCTGTTATCAGGGGATGTCCTTATATCCAGAGGCCACAAGCCCGGTCCGGGGTTCCGGGGAGTGCTGGATGCGGTTTACGACCTGCAGTTGGAGGGCGCGGTGCGGACTGTCCAGCAGGCCGAGCAGGCCGGCGTGGAACTGATGCGGAGCCAGAGCGTCAAACCCTCGGGGCCGTCCGAGGCCGCAGCGGGTCAGGGCGAGCCGGAGGGGCGGGACTGAATTCCGAACTCTTCGGGGATTCGAGTACTATGTGTGGTGGTAGGAGTGGTAGGGGGTGTGGTGGGGTGACTGCGGGGAACTGAGGGTTTTGCGAATCGGGCGCGGGATCGCCGCGTAATGCGTGAATGAGTCAGCAGAAAGTCCGGGCGCTCGGCACGAGCCCCGCGTGAAGAGGAACGAGCCATGAAGAACCGTGTGCTTCGAGTGCTGGGTGCGGCCGCGTTGGCCCTTTCGATGGTGATCGGCGGGCTGGTGGCGGTGTCGATGCCTTCGGCGGCGCTGGCGGTCCAGGCATCGCCGGAGCAGGTGCAGGTCGGTCAGCAGGTGCTGATCGTGCTGCGCGGCGGGGCGACGATCACCGGCGAACTGGTCGAGGAGACCGCGACGGAGTACCGCGTGCGTGTGCGCACGATGCTCAGCGAGTCTGTTCGGACGATCAGCAAGGCCGAGGTCTCGGCGATCAGCCGTGCGCCGGACGCCGAGCCTGCGGCCGGCGCGCCGTTCGGTGGTCAGCCGGCGGGCACGCAGGCCCGCACGCGCGACCCGTCGAAGAAACTGGTCTTTGTGATCCCGTTCACCGGGTCGCTCGGGCACGACGTCACCCCCAGGCCTCTGCGGCGCGCCCTTCAGGAAGCCAAGCGGGCCGAGGCTGACATAATCATCTTCGACGTGAACATGGCGTTCGTCATGCAGGGGCGCGAGGTTGAGGACCTGTTCGTCAACCACGAGGGCACCTCTTCGGCCTACTCGCTGCTTGACACCGCCCGTGAGCTGGACACCGTGATGACCGACGAGATCCGCGACGACCCGACGTGGGTCAAGAAGCCGCAGACCGTCGCCTGGGTCCGCCGCGCGCTGGGCCCCCCGGCCTTCCTGGTGCTGCCGTTCCGTGACGTCTACTTCCACCCCACCGCCCGCATGGGCGGGATCGGGCATCTGGAGCAGATGGCCGAGGGTCGTGCCGACAACGTCGTGACCGAGAAGTGGCGCGGGATGATGCTGGCGATGGTGGTCGGGCTGGCGAACAAGGGCGGGCACGACCGCCGGCTCATCGAGGCGATGTGCCGCACCGATTTCCGCCTTTCCTACTCGTGGGAAGGTGGGCGTCCGGTCTACTTCGAGATGGAGCAGGCCGACCGCGGCGAGTTCATCCTGACCAACGGCGGCAAGCCCGAGGATTCCATTGAGGACATCGCCCGTTTCACCGGGCGCAACGTGCTCACCCTCGACGCGCCGCTGGCCAAGAAACTGGGCGTCAGCCGCGGCACCGCCGACTCGATCGAGCGCCTGCTGTTCGAGATGGGCATCGAGCGTGACTACATCATCGACCGCGAGACCGCCGAGCGCGTGTTCAAGAACTGGCAGGACGGCGTCCGTCGTGCCGAGCAGGAGGCGATGCGCCTCTGGCGCGAGTTCCAGAACGTGCAGGTCAACGGCGCCACCGTCTCACAGCGCAACTCTCAGCGGATGAGGCAGATCGGCTTCCTCCGCCAGATCAAGCAGTTGCTGGCCCAGTACGGCGAGGCCTTCCGGCGCGAGTCCATCCCTGTCGGCGGCACGGCCGTCGGGTGGGACGTGCAGATCAACCTCATCATCGACCGCATCCAGGCCCAGATCCGCAACGACCGTGATGGCGGCGGTGCCGGAGGCGGCGCGGGCGGCGGCGGCGCGCCGAGGATGTAACCCCGGGGCCGGAGCCTGAAGCCGGTACGATTGCACGATCGATCCTGAACACAGAACCACGTGAGCGGCGCCCCGCAGCGCCGCCTTTGGAGCATGAGCCATGATGAACACTCGCGACACGAAGTCTCGGCGTCACCCCCGGTCGCTGCTGGGCGGCCTGCTGGGCGTGGCGCTGTGTTTTGGGATGGCCGGAGCGCTGGCCGCCATGGCCGCTCCGGTCGACCGCGTCACCCGCACCGATGGCACGGTGGTGGTGGGTCGCATCGTGAGCGAGACCCGCGAGCTGATCGTGGTCGAGGTGACGGTGGACGGGCGCACGGAGCGCCGGTTCATCCGCGTGGCCGATGTCCGCAGCGTGGAACGGAATGTCGAGGACACGCGTCCGAGCGAGCCCACGCGCCAGCCCGAGCCCGAGAAGCCGGCCGAACCCGGCACGCCCCGCCCGGCCGATCCACCCGCAAGTCCCTCGGCGCCCGCTCCGTCGCAGCCCGCGACGCGCCTCGGCGCGCCGGGGGCGCAGCCCGGAGCTGCCGCCACGGCGACGGACGATCGGCGTCCCTTCCCCGAGCGGATGGCCTCGATGTCGCTGAGCGGGCGACCGGCGCGCGTGGCGATCCTGAACTTCGGCATGCCCAGCAACGACCGCACCTTCCGGCGTACCGGCGAGGTGCAGGGCGAGATGCAGGACACCGTCGGCACCTATATCGCCGCGACCTACTTCAACGAGGCGATCCCGCTGCTGGAGCGGGCCAACGTTGATGCCGTGGTCATCCGCATCAATTCCGGCGGTGGCATGCTGCTGGAAATGACCCGCCTGCAGGAGTTCTTCATCGAGCAGCTCAAGCCGCGCTTCCGCACGGTGGGCTGGGTCGAGTGGGCCGGCTCGGCGGCGGCCATGGCCCCCTGGGTGCTCAGCGAGTTCTACATGATGACCAACGGGGCAATCGGCGGCAACGTCGGCTTCTCCGGCGGCGGCGTGGCGATGCGAGGCCTGAGCCTCGAGGGCGTTCTGCACCTGATGGAGCGCGCTTCGGCCGAGGCCGGACGCAGCCACCGCCTCATGCGCTCGATGCAGATGCAGGAGCCGCTGACGATCAACATCAACCCCGACGGCAGCGTGACGTTCCTCAACGACATGTCCGGCGAGGTGGTCCTCAACCGGGCGGCCCTTCGCGAAGGCGAGGCCAACCGCGTGCTGACCATGACCACCGACCAGGCGGTGATCACCGGCTTTGCCCAGGGCGTGGCCGACACCATCCCCGAACTCATGCGGGCGATGGGCTACCAGGAGTACGAGATCGTCGCGCTGGACGCGACGGAACTGGTCAACAACCGCATGCGCGAGACGCAGCGTCTCGAGGAGCGGCTCAACGAGATGCGGATCCGGTACCAGTTGGCGCTGCAGGACGCCACGCAGCAGCCCGACCGCAGCCGTCGCATGGCCGACCTGGGCCGCGCTGCTTCGCTGCTCAACGAGCTGGAGCGGGCCGTCTCCATCAACCCCAACCTCGGGTTGATGAACGGCATGACCCCGGAGTGGTTCGAGCAGCAGCGCGAGATCATCCGCCGGCTGCGCGAGCAGCGGTGAGCCGCGTGGCCTGACCGCTGGGACATACCGGCGAGAACTTCACAGTCTTCAAGCATCTCCCAGCGCCCCCGGTTCCGCCGGGGGCGTTGTGTTTCACGGGGCAGGTGGTGTGCGGCGCGGGTACGCTCGGGGCGATGAGCCGAGACCCCGGCGGTGACACTCCAGAGAACATGCCCGGCGTCGAACGCTGGGACGAGGATGCCTTCCGGCGCGCGGGCCACGCGATGATCGACCGGATCGCCGCGTACTGGTCCTCGCTGCGTCGCTGGCAGGGAGCCCCGCCGGTGCTCTGCCGGCTTGCGCCCGGCGATGTGCTTGCGAGTGTGCCGGCGCAGGCTCCGGAAGAGGGCGAGTCGTGGGACTCGATCGTGGCGGACCTGGACCGCGTGGTGATGCCGGGCCTCACGCACTGGCAGTCGCCGAAGTTTTTCGGCTACTTCCCGGCGAACATCTCGGCGCCGGGCGTGCTGGGTGATCTGCTGTCCTCTGGGCTGGGCGTGCAGGGGATGCTGTGGCTGACCAGCCCGGCGTGCACCGAACTGGAGACCCGCACGCTCGACTGGATGGCCAGGCTGATCGGGCTGCCCGGGGTGTTCTTATCCGATGCGCCCGACGGCGGCGGGGTGATCCAGGGAACCGCCAGCGAGGCGACACTGGTGGCGCTGGTCGCCGCGCGGACCTGCGCACGGGCCGGGTGGGCGAGCGAGGGAGGCGTCGGGGCGTTCACGCCCGTGGTCTACACCTCGGACCAGGCGCACTCGTCGGTGCTCAAGAGCGCGATGATCGCGGGCGTTGCCGACCCGCCTCCCGCCGAAGGCTCGGCGCCCGAAGCGGGGCCGGTGACGGGGCGCGGGGGCGTGCGGTTCATCCGCAGTGATGCGCGGTACGCGATGGACCCCGACGAACTGGAGCGACGGCTGGAGGAGGACGTGGCCGCGGGGCGACACCCGTGCATCGTGGTGGCGACGCTGGGCACGACCGGGGTGATGGGGGTGGACGACCTGGAACGTGTGGGGGCGGTGTGCGCGCGTCACGGGGTGTGGCTGCACGTGGATGCGGCGTTCGCGGGGTCGGCCCTGGTCTGCCCCGAGCACCGGGGCATGATCCGCGGAGTGGAGCGTGCGGACAGTTTCAGCTTCAACCCGCACAAGTGGCTGCTGACGAACTTCGAGTGCGCCCTGTTCTGGACGCGACGGCGTGCGGACCTGCTGCGGGCGCTGTCGGTGACGCCGGAGTACCTGCGGAACGCGGGGAGCGCCACGGGGAGGGTGATCGACTATCGGGACTGGCAGGTCCCGCTGGGGCGCCGGTTCCGTGCGCTGAAACTGTGGTTCGTGATGCGGTCGTACGGGGCCGCGGGGCTGCGTGCGCACGTCCGGGGGCACGTGCGGCTGGCGGAGGAGTTTGAGTCGTTGGTGCGCGGCGATGGGCGGTTCGAGGTGGCCGTGCCGCGCGGGCTGTCGCTGGTCTGCCTGGCGCTCCGCGCCGGCGACGAGGCGACCCGGCGTCTGCTGGAGCATGCCAACGCCTCGGGCGAGGCGTTCTTCAGCCACACCGTGGTTTCCCGGCGTGGTGACGGGGCGCCGGGGCCGGATCGGTTTATCATCCGGGTGGCGATCGGGGGCACGTTCACGCGGCGCCGGGACGTGCTGGGCGCGTGGGACCTGCTGCGGCGCACCGCCGACGGAGTTGTCGGCCCGGCCTGAGGCACGGCGAGGTCCGCCGCACGATGGGAGCACCTGGGATGAACACGGAACGCCGGCGGTTGGCGGGAGGGCGTGGCGCGACAGTCCGCGGCGTGCTGTCGGTCGGGCTCGTCGTGGTGCTGGTCGGGCTGTCGGGGTGTCAGTCGGCGTCGTCACTGGAGACGGCGCCGCTGACGCTGCGCGTGGGGCCCGACGCCTACACGCGGGCGTTCCTGGCGGCCCGCGATACGCTGCTGGAGGCACGCTACACCCTCGAGCGCGTGGACGCGTACGCGGGCGTCATCACCACGCGTCCCTCCGCGCACGCGCCGGCGGGGGCCGACGATCTGCTGAGTCGCCAGTTGCGGTCCGTGCGCGTGACGTTTGATCCTGCGCCGGGATCGCCCGGCGTCGAAGCCGCCGCGGACCAGGCCGGGGCCGGGGCCGGGGCCCGCGGCCCGACCACCCTGCGCGTGCGGGTGCTCGTGCACCGCGTGCAGGCGCCGGGGTGGAGGCCCAGCCCGGTGGGGATGGGCCTGGCCACGCGCACGTTCGACCCGGCGTTGTTCGAGCGTGGCCTGCTGCCGGCCACGATGTCGGTGGTGCGCGAGGACCTGGGCGCCAGCGATGACCTTGCGGCGCGGATCGCGGCCCGAGCCGGGCTTGCGCCGTGAGGCGGGTGTGGCGGGTGTGTGCGCCGGGCCATCACCGCCTGGGCTGCGGGGGCGTAGGGGGCGTAGGGGGGGTATCAGGGCGCGAATCTTCAGGGCGAGCGCCGAGGCCGGTGTGCGGGCCGGCCAGCGGGCCGAGGTGCCCCAGCGCACGGCTGACCAGTTGGCCGCGGTTGGAGGCGCTGAGTTTGCGGTGCAGGCTCTTGACGTGGTCGTGGACGGTGTAGACGGAGCGGTGGAGTTCGGCGGCGATGGCGGGGACCTTCATGCCCTCGACCAGCCTCCAGAGGACCAGTTCTTCGCGCGGGGTGAGCCAGCGGTGCTCGTCGCCCTCCTCCAGGCCGAAGGCATTGGCCAGCCGGTGTCGGAGCATCGGGAGCGCCGCGGCGAGGACGGCCTCTTCACGCGACACATCCAGCGGGCCTTTGCCGGGGATCGCCAGCTCGATCAGGAGGAGACGCCCGGGCGCACGGGCGGGGATGCTGACGCCGGCCAGCAGGATCTCCGCGGGGGCCAGCCACTCCCACCGCCTGAACAGCGGCCCGTGCCCGCGCGGGGAGAGCAGGTGCTGGCTGGTGGCGGTGACGGTCGACCACAGCCCCTCGGAGAGCGGCCCGAGCGACCAGCCGAGCGCATCGCCGATGCGGATGTTCGACCGCAGGTAATCCAGGTCGTTGGGCGAGGCCGGGGCGGCGACGGAGCCGCGCGGGCCGATGGCGGCATGGCCCGTGCCGGGGTCCACGCTGACACTCGACGCCGGATCGCTGGCGGCGGCCCCGACCAGTTCGCGCGTGGCGATCAGGCCGCGGGCGTCGATCCGCCCGAGCGTGGCGCAGGCGACCGAGGGGTGATGTACGCGGGTGATCGCCGCCGCTGCGCGGTCGCACCAGTCCAGCGTCGGCACGCCCGGGAGGTGGGCGATGGCGTCCATCACGTGCGAAGTCAGAACGGCGGCCACTCGCATGAGAGTTCTCGATCCCAGCGGCGAGCCTGACGACCGGGGTCAGCCGGGGGCGACAGGGGCCGCGCATCAGATCCGGTGTCCGGACGACCATCCGCTCAGCCGAACTGCTTGTGCACGGTTGCCGCCCTCCGATTCATGGACAATTGAGGACCGGCGCATCCGGTGCTTAGGCTACCCGGGTGGTGCGGCGGTAGCAACCGGCGTGACACCCTGCACAATCGCCTCGAGTGAACGGGGGCTGCATCAGCCGAGAGAGTTCCGCGCACTGGCGCGGTCTATGGAAACCCCTCGCGCACGTGTGCCGCCTTCGTGCATGGATCGGGCGTGCAGGCCGTGGGGCCGATAGCATCATGCGTCGTTCGGGGGCGCGGTGGTGGGGGTGGTGGGCGTGGTGGGGGTTCCAGCGGCGGATCAGGAGGCTCGATGAACACGCTTCGCAGGCACGGAACTGAGGGTTCCACGTCGCTCACGGTTCACCGTGTACAACCCGGCGGGCCGGCACGCTCGCGCCGCGGGATAGGTTTGATCGGGGGTCTCGGTGCGGTCTGCGGGCTGACGGCCGGCGTAATGCTGAGCGGGTGCGGCTGGACGGGCGCATCCGGGGCGGACCGGGCCGAGGCGGCGCGCGGCGGCGAAGTGACGGGCGGGCCTGCGAGCGTCACCGGGAGCGGAGGAGGAGCGAGTGGTGGTGGGGGTGGGGGTGGGGGTGGGGTTGCGGGGGCGCGGGCGGTCGAGTTGGAGTATCTCGACCTGCTGGAGCGTCGCCCGGTGATCGGGGCGGACGACATGCTCAGCGGCCTGCTCATGGTGCGGGCGGGCTCGATGGGGCGGAACTACATGGCGCGCGTCACCGAGGCGCGGCGGCTGGGGATCGTGGACCAGGCGTGGGACGCACCGGCGCGGCGGGCGATGACGGCCGAGGACCTGGCGGTGGCGGTGGTGGCCGCGCTGGGTGACGTGCGGTCGCGGGCCACCGCGCTGCCGTACGTGCAGTCGCGGGGCTGGCTGCCGGCGGACCTGGCGCCGGCGTCGACGGTGAGCGGGGCGCAGTTCCTGAGCCTGCTGGGGAACCTGTCGGATGAACTGGCGCGGCGCGGGCGCGGCGGATCATCGATGTTGCGCACGGGTCCGGGCGTCGAGGCCGACCCGTTCGATCAGATGGGATTCGGGCCGGCGGCGGGGGACGGGCGTGAGGGCGTGACGGCGGCGGGTGCGGCTCCGCGCGGGCCCGACCCGTCGGCGCTGATGGCGGCGCTGCCGACGACCGCGCCGCGGCGGCGCCCGGAGCCGTTGCCCGAGATCCGATGAAGGGGCGGCGGGGGTGGAGCGTCGCGTGGGTGATCGGGGGGGTGGGGGGTTGGGGGTGGGGGGGGGGGGGGGGCGTGAGGACATCAGGGAGGCGATGACATGACCGGTCGCAGGGAACGGAGGCGGGGCGTGGTGGCGGGCGTGGGCGTGGTGGTGCTGGCCATGAGCGTCCCGGTGAGCGCGCAGAGTCCGCTGCGCGCGCCGGGGGCCCCGCGCGTGAAGAACGAGCCGGTGATCGACCTGGAGCGCACCGCGCAGACGGAGCGTTCGGGCCAGTGGCGGTTCGGGGAGCGCACGGACGCGGTCGCGGCAGCGCCGGTCCCCGGCGTTCCGGCGGGCGAGGGCGTTGCGGCGCGGCGCCCGGCGATCGACCTGACGAACGACCAGCCGCCGGTGCTCGCGGGCCCGGCGGTCCCCGTCCAGGGGACGGCGCCGGCCCCATCGACCGGCCCCGCGATCCCCGGGGCGCTGGCGGCGTCGCTGGGGATCGGCGCGCTGCCGGACGCGGGGGCCGCGCCGGCGCCGCCGGGCGACCCGGGCGGGTCGCGCGCGCTGGCGGAACTGCTGAAGCAGCGGGGCGAGACGGAGGTGATCGCGCGCGTGGCGTCGAGCGCGGGGCGTGCGCAGTGGCGGCCGGCGCCGCCGATCGGGCTGCCGGTGGCGGGAGCGGCGGCGGGCGGGTGGACCGAGGTGCAGCCCGGCCAGGTGATCCGCGGGCGCGTGGAGGTGCGCACGGGCGTGGGGTCGAGCGTGGAGTTCGAGATCGAGGGTGTCGGGCGGGTGCAGGTGCTGCGCCTGTCGCGCGTGACGCTCACGGGCGTGCGCGGCGCGGGCGCCGAGCGGGCGCTGGCGGCGGTGGACCTGTCGCGCGGCGCGGTGCGGATCCAGCCCTCGGCCGTCATGGGCGGCACGCTCATCGCCAGCACGCCGCGCCAACTCTGGCGCGTCTCCCGGCCGATGGACATCGCCCACGACCTGGTCACCGGCACCACCGCCACCGAGCCCAACCCCCCCAACCCCCCCAACCCCCCCTCCCCCCCCTCCCCCCTCTCACCCCTCTCACCTCCATCACTCCCAGCGCCCACGGCCTCCCCAGCATCCCCGCCCGGCGGGTCGGGGGGGGCGGGGGGGGCGGGGGGGGCGGGGACCGAGTTCTGATCGCGGCGTGAGGGGCGATCATCGACCGAACGCGAGCGGCTCCCTCCGCGCCCGGGCGACCCTGCCGAGCTCCTCGGCGTCCATGCCGAGCTCCTCGGCGTCCATGCCGAGCTCCTCGGCGTCCAT
>VFQQ010000397.1_pt1 | contig 91043 bp, 93 predicted proteins | sample 3512341 | NCBI WGS metagenome assembly VFQQ01 (sample SAMN10412373, study PRJNA504923) | tailings metagenome | isolation source: Relicate 2 Philex TSF1 revegetated site | place: Philippines: Tuba, Benguet | collected 2017-08-29 | reverse complement strand
TCACCGTGCAGGAGGGCTGCGACAAGTTCTGCACCTTCTGCGTGGTGCCCTACACCCGCGGCGGCGAGTGGTCGCGGCCGGCGGAGACCGTCCTGGCCGAGGCCCGGGTGCTGGCCGACAAGGGCGTGCGCGAGGTCACCCTGCTGGGCCAGAACGTCAACGCCTACGACGGCTGCGACGACGGCCTGGCCGGCTTGGTCCGCAAGCTGGCGAAGATCGATGGCATCGACCGGATCCGCTACACGACCAGCCACCCGCGCGACATGGACGAGGCCCTGATCGCGGCGCACGGCGAGCTGCCGGAACTGATGCCCTACCTGCATCTGCCGGTGCAGGCCGGCAGCGACAAGATCCTCAAGGCGATGAACCGCGCCCACACGGCCGAGAGCTACATCCGCCTGATCGAGAAGATCCGCGCCGCCCGACCCGACATCGCCATCAGCGGCGACCTGATCGTCGGCTTCCCCGGCGAGCGGGACGGCGACTTCGAGGCGACCATGAGCCTGGTGCGCGAGGTCGGCTACGCCGCCTGCTTCTCGTTCAAGTACAGCCGCCGGCCGGGCACCCCGGCCTCGGCCATGCCCGGCCAGGTGGCCGAGGAGGTCAAGGACGAGCGGCTGCAGCGCCTCAACGCCCTGCTCGGCGAACAACAGCAGGCCTTCAACGAATCCGTCGTCGGCCGGGTCGCGCCGGTGCTGATCGAGAAACCCGGCCGCCACGCCGGCCAGATCGGCGGCCGCTCGCCCTGGCTGCAGCCGGTGCACATCGACGGCCCCGAGACGCTGATCGGGCGGATCGTCCCGGTCCGCATCGACGCGGCGACCCGCAACAGCCTGTCGGGTTCGCTCGTTCTGGAAACCGCATGAGTCAGAAACCGGAGTTCCTGCCGCTGTCCGACGAGGCCGTCCGCGCCGTGTCGGGGGCCGGCGGCCGCCACGCGGCCCTGATCGAGGACGCCTTCAAGGTGCTGGTCGAGACGCCCGGCGGCGGCGTCTCGGTCGCCGGCGACCTGCGTGGCCGCGGCGCCGCCAAGCGCGCCATCCTGGCCCTGGCCGACCGCGCCGACGCCGGCGAGGAGATCACCGACGCCGACGTCCGGGTGGCCATCGGCGACGCCCGCTCGGGCGACGGCGAGCGCGGGAGCAAGGGCGCGCCGTCCAGCGGCGGCGCGCGGCGCGGCCTGGTCTCGCCCAAGACCGCGACCCAGGCCCGCTACATGGAGATGCTCGGCCGTTACGACGTCACCTTCGGCCTCGGCCCGGCGGGCACCGGCAAGACCTTCCTGGCCGTGGCCCACGGCGCGGGCATGCTGCTGCGCGGCGACGTCGACCGCCTGATCATCACCCGGCCGGCGGTCGAGGCGGGCGAGAAGCTCGGCTTCCTGCCCGGCGACCTGACCGAGAAGGTCGATCCCTACATGGCTCCGGTCTGGGAATCCCTGACCCAGATCATCGGGACCGAGCAGCTGCGCCGCCGCCGCGACAAGGGCGAGATCGAGGTCGCCCCGATCGCCTTCATGCGCGGCCGTACGCTGAGCCACGCCTACGTCATCGTCGACGAGGCCCAGAACACCAGCCGCCTGCAGATGAAGATGGTCCTGACCCGCCTGGGCGAAGGCTCGCGGATGGCGGTCACGGGCGATCCGAGCCAGATCGACCTCCTGAACCCGGCCGACAGCGGCCTGGCCCATGCGGTGGCCATCCTCGAAGACGTCGAGGGCGTCGGCGTGACCCGCTTCAGCGCCGCCGACGTCGTCCGCCATCCGATGGTGGCCCGCATCGTCAAGGCCTACGACGACGACGCGGCCAAGCGCTCCGGCAAGGCATGATCGACATCGAGATCGAGGACGACGCCTGGACGACGGCCCTGCCGGAGTCCGAGGCGGTCGCGCTGGCCGCGGCGGAGGCGGCGCTGGGCGGCGACGGCGGCGTCGCCATCCTGCTGACCGACGACGCGACGGTCGCCGACCTGAACCAGCGCTTCCGCAACAAGACGGGCCCGACCAACGTGCTGTCTTTTCCGGCGCCCGAGAACCCGGAAGGTCATCTGGGCGACATCGCCCTGGCCTATGGGGTCTGCGCACGCGAAGCCGAGGAACAGGGCAAGCCCTTCGCCCATCATCTGCAACACCTGGTGGCGCACGGCGTGCTACATCTTCTAGGATACGACCACCTCGAAGAGGACGAGGCCGAGGAGATGGAAGACCTGGAACGGCGCATACTGGCCGGGCTGGGCGTCCCCGATCCCTACACCTGACCCTTCCCGGAAACCGATGCCGAGTTCAGACGACGCCAGTCCGCAGCCCGCAGAGCCCCCCCGACGAAGCCGGGGGCTGAGGGCCCTTTTCCGACGCCTTCGCCGCGACCTGTCCGGCGAACCCGTGGCCGAGCTGGAGGCCACGCCCGCGCATGCCGCGGCGGCGGCCCTGGTCGGCCAGGCGCGCGCCTTCCAGACCCTGACGGTCGACGACGTGATGACGCCGCGGGCGGACATCATCGCCGTAGACATCTCGACCGGCTTCGACGCGCTGGTCGCGCAGTTCATCGAGACCGAGCACAGCCGCCTGCCGGTCTATCGCGACACGCTCGACCAGCCGGTCGGAGTGGTCCACATCAAGGACGTCTTCCGCGCCGTAGCGGGCAAGGGCCGCAAGCCGGCCGGGACCTCCGAGGTGCTGAAGCGCCTGAAGCGTGAAGTCCTCTACGTCCCGACTTCGATGAAGGCCGCCGACCTGCTGGCCCAGATGCAGAAGAGCCGCATCCACATGGCGCTGGTCATCGACGAGCATGGCGGCACCGAGGGTCTGGTCACCCTCGAGGACCTGATCGAAGCCGTCGTCGGCGAAATCGACGACGAGCATGACGAGGCCGCGGTCAGCGGCGTCGTCGCCCGCGCCGGCGGCGTGTTCGACGCCGACGCCCGGGCGCCGCTCGAGGACCTGGAAGCCGCCCTCGGCGCCGAAGACCTGTCGCCCGCCAACCTCGACGAGGAGATCGACACCGTCGGCGGCCTGGTCACGGCGATCGCCGGCCGGGTCCCGCGCCGCGGCGAGGTGGTGGCCCATCCCGCCGGCTACGATCTCGAGGTGGTCGACGCCGACCCGCGGCGGGTGAAGCGCGTCCGAGTCCGCCCGCGGCCTCGCGACGACGCGGCCGAGGCGCCGGCCGCGTGAAGGACCGGCTTGCCCGCATCCCCCGCTGGCTGATCGCGCTTCTGGCCGGCGTCGCGGCGGCGTTCGCCCATCCGCCCTGGGGCCTGCTGCCCGGGCTGCTCGGCTATGCGGTCCTGCTGTGGCTGATCGACGAGGCGGCGACCACGGACCGACCGCTGCGCTCCGCCTTCTGGCGCGGCTGGCTGGCCGGCGCCGCCTATTTCGGCGTCGGCACCTGGTGGGTCGCCGAGGCCTTCCTGGTCGACATCGCCGCGCACGGCTGGATGGCCCCGTTTGCGGTGGTGCTGATGGCCGGCGGCGTGGCGCTGTTCTGGGGCGCGGCGGCCCTGACCTATCGCTGGATCGGCGCGAGCGGCCTGGCCCGGCCGCTCATCTTCGCCGGCGTGCTCACCGTCTTCGAGTGGCTGCGCGGGCATGTGCTGACCGGCTTTCCCTGGAACCTGCCCGGCGAGACCTGGCGCGCCGGGTCGGCGATGTCCCAGTCGGCCAGCCTGTTCGGCGCCTATGGCCTGACCTTCGTCACCCTGGCCGTCGCCTGCGCGCCGGTGCTCTGGGGCCGCCGGCGCGAGGGCCGGCCCGGCCGCATCGCCATCGCCGTCGCCGCCGGCCTGCTCGGGGCCCTGTGGGCCTGGGGCGCGCTGCGCATCGCCGACGCCGAGCCCGACCTGTCGGACGGGCTTCGGATCCGCATCGTCCAGGCGGACATCAAACAGGCCGCGAAATACGACCCCGCGCATTTCAAGCGCATCGTCGACGCCTATGTCGGCCTGACACGGCGCCCGCCGCCGCCGGGCAAGGCGCCCGCCCACATCGTCATCTGGCCGGAGGGCGCCATTCCCGCCTCCGCCAACGAGTACCTGGCGCCGGGCGTCTGGACTCGCGACGCCATCGAGAGCGCGCTGACGCCCGGCCAGGTTCTGATGGTCGGCGCCTATCGCTTCGAGACCGCGGACGAGGTCTACAACAGCCTCGTGGCGGTGGAGCGTTCGGCGACCCGAGGGCTGGTTCCGATCGGTGTCTACGACAAGCATCGGCTGGTGCCGTTCGGCGAGTACATGCCGCTCGACGGGCTGGCGACCAAGCTGGGGATCAAGGCGCTGGTCAAGGTCAGCGACGGCTTCGCCGCCGGCCCCCCTCCTCGGCCGCTGGCGATCCCGGGCCTGCCCGTGTTCCAGCCGCTGATCTGCTACGAGGCGCTCTATCCGGGGTTCACCCAGGCCGGCCGCAAAGCGTCCGGCCAGACGCCGGACTTCATCGTCAATGTCTCCAACGACGCCTGGTTCGGTTCGACCAGCGGCCCGCGGCAGCATCTCAACCTGGCCAGCTATCGCGCCATCGAGAGCGGCGTCCCGATCCTGCGATCGACGCCGACGGGCGTCTCGGCGGTGATCGACGCCCTGGGCAGGACCGGTCCTGGAGCGCTCGACCTCGGCGAGACCGGCGTGATCGACGCCGTGGTCCCGCAGCAGCGGTTCGAGACCCTCTACAACCGGCTGGGCGATTGGCCGCTGATTGTCGCGCTAGGTTTCACCCTCGGGTTGATTCTACGTATTCGGGTAGTCCTGCCCTTGAAAAGACGGCAGAATGGGGTGAAGGGGGGATAGAGAGAAACCGCTGTTTTCCCTGACTAGGCGCCCATGACGACCACCACCGAAACGGACCGCTCCCCCAATCCCGTCGATCTTCACGTCGGCGGACGCATTCGCATGCGCCGGAAACTCCTCGGAGTTTCGCAGGAGCGGCTGGCCGACGACCTGGGCCTGACCTTCCAGCAGGTGCAGAAGTACGAACGCGGCGCCAACCGCGTCAGCGCTTCCAAGCTGTATGAGATCGCCAAGTCTCTGCAGACCTCGATCGCCTACTTCTTCGACGGCCTCGTCGATCCGTCCACGGCGCGGGCCGAGGGCGTTTCGGACAGCGGCGCCGAGCCCTTCATCCACGACTTCCTGATGACCCCGGAAGGTCTGGAGCTGGCGGCCCTGTTCCCCAAGATCAAGCGCGGCCGCGTCCGCCGCCGCATCCTCGACCTCGTCCGCTCGATGGCCGAGGAAGAGGACGGCGACGGCGACGGCGAATAGGCGCAAGCTCCGCCGAGGGACCACGAGACGGGCGGCCGCCGCGAGGGGCCGCCCGTTTTCGTTCGCGCGCACACAGGCGCTTGCGGACATAAAGATGTCTTTATATGTTCCGCCTACCGTCCCCGGGCCGTCTACGCCGCAATGGAGTTTCTCTTGGGTCGCTCGTCGTACATTTTCACCAGCGAAAGCGTGTCCGAAGGCCATCCGGACAAGGTCGCCGACCGCATCAGCGACACCGTCGTCGACGCCTTCCTGGCGGCCGATCCGGAAGCGCGGGTCGCCTGTGAGACCCTGGTGACGACCAACCGCATCGTCCTGGCCGGCGAGGTCCGGGCCGGCAAGCCGGGCGGCGACAAGGCCGCCAACAAGGCCCTGACCAAGGACATCATCAAGTCGCTGGAATCCAAGGTCCGCGCCGCGGTGAAGGACATCGGCTACGAGCAGAAGGGCTTCCACTGGGAGAAGGCCAAGTACGCCTGCTACCTGCACGGCCAGTCGGCTCACATCGCCCAGGGCGTGGACGCCTCCGACAAGAAGGACGAGGGCGCCGGCGACCAGGGCATCATGTTCGGCTACGCCAGCACCGAGACCCCGGAGCTGATGCCGGCCACCCTACAATACAGCCACAACATCCTGAAGCGCCTGGCCGAGCTGCGCCACAGCGGCGAGCTGCACGAGCTGGAGCCGGACGCCAAGAGCCAGGTCACGCTCGAGTACGACGGCGCCGGCGTGCCGCAACGCGTCGTCTCGATCGTCGTGTCGCACCAGCACAAGAAGAAGATCGACGGCAAGGCCGCGACCTCCAAGCGCGTGCTCGACCTGATCAAGCCGCACATCCTGCCGATCTTCCCGGACGGGCTGATCACCAAGAAGACCCAGTGGCTGATCAATCCGACCGGCCGCTTCGAGATCGGCGGCCCGGACGGCGACGCCGGCCTGACCGGCCGCAAGATCATCGTCGACACCTACGGCGGCGCGGCGCCCCACGGCGGCGGCGCCTTCTCGGGCAAGGACCCGACCAAGGTCGACCGTTCGGCCGCCTACGCCTGCCGCTATCTGGCCAAGAACGTGGTCGCCGCCGGCCTGGCCGACCGCTGCACGATCCAGATCGCCTACGCCATCGGCGTAGCCCAGCCGGTGTCGTTCCACGTCGATCTGCACGGCACGGGCAAGGTCGATCCGGCCCTGCTGGAGAAGATCCTGCCGGAGCTGATGAACGGCGTCACGCCGCGCGCCATCCGCGAGCACCTGGAACTGAACAAGCCGATCTACGCCCGCACCGCCGCCTACGGCCACTTCGGCCGCCAGCCGGACAACGAGGGCGGCTTCAGCTGGGAGAAGACGGACCTGGTTCCGGAACTCCGGCGCCTGACGAACGCCTAGACGCCCCTCTCCCCTTGCGGGGGAAGGCGGGCCGGACGAGGGTCGATGGCGGTCGCCGCCTCGACCCCTTTCTGTTCAGGCCCTCATTCGCCGGCTTCGTCGACGCCTTCTCCCTCAGGGAGAGAAGGAGTAGAGGGACGCCCCATGACCGTGAATCCCCAGCAGCCCCACGGCGCCCTGCGCAGCTATGGCCGGATCAAGTCGCGCCCGATCAAGGCGCGGCAGGCGGCGCTGCTTGACACCCTGGCGCCGCAGGTCGACCTGCCGGCCGGCCCCTTCGATCCTCGCGATCTCAAGCCCGACGCTCGCGGGATCTGGCTGGAGATCGGCTTCGGCGGCGGCGAGCATATGGCCGGCCAGGCGGAGCGCGACCCCGGCCTGCTGATCATGGGCGTCGAACCCTTCCTGAACGGCGTCGCCAGCGCGCTTCGTCACGTCGAGGAACGCGGCCTGACCAACCTGCGCGTCCACCAGGGCGACGCCCGCGAGGTCGTCGACCGGCTGCCGGACGCCTGCCTGGACCGGATCTTCATCCTGTTCCCCGACCCCTGGCCCAAGGCGCGCCACCACAAGCGGCGGATCGTCCAGACCGAGTTCCTGGCCGCGCTGCATCGCGTGCTGAAGCCCGGCGGACGGCTGCGCTTCGCGACCGACTGGGCCGACTACGCCGACTGGACCCTGGAACGGCTGATCGGCGGCGGCCTGTTCGCCTGGCCGGCCGAGCGGGCGGACGACTGGCGCGTTCCGCCCGCCGACCACCTGACGACCCGCTACGAGGAGAAGCGGCTGGGCGACTGCGCGCCGGTGTTCCTGGACGTCGTCGCGGTTGCAGCCTGAGCCTCGCGCACGGATGAGGTTCGCCTCCCGGGTGAAACCCTGATCCCGCCTCGCGGGAACGGCCTGATGGCGACGACGCTCGGAAACGCCGATCTAGCAGAGGCGCTCCCGGCGCCCCGACCCGACCTCATCCGCCTTCAGGAGACACGGCGTGGCCCCCTCCGCCGCCCTCCCCGAACCGAGCGCCTCCGCCGTCCCGGCCTTCTACCAGGCCACGCTCGACGCCCTGCCCTCCTGCGTGGCCCTGATCGACGGCGTCGGCGACATCGTCGCGGTGAACGCCGCCTGGCGGCGCTTCGGCGAGGAGAACGGCCTGGACGACCCGGCCCATGGCGTCGGACGGAACTACCTGGAGATCTGTGAAGCCGCCCGCCATCCGGACGGCGCCGCCGTCGCCGCCGGGCTGCGGTCGCTGTTGGCCGGCGCGCCCGGCCCCTTCCGGCACGAGTATGAATGCCCGGCGCCCGGCGGGGCGGTCTGGGGCCGGCTATCGGCGCTGCGGCTCGAGCCCCCCGGCCTGCCCGCCCCCTGCGTGATGATTCTGCACGACGACGTGACCGCCCGCCGCGAGGCCGAACGCGGACTGCGGGAGATCGCCGCCGGCCTGCTGCTGGCCGAGGACGCCGAGCGCCGCCGCATCGGCCGCGAGCTGCACGACGGCGTCGCCCAGCAGCTGACCGCCGCGCGGCTGATGCTCGGACGCTTCGCCGCCAACGACGGCGACCCGACGGCCGGCCCCCTGGCCGAGGCCGCCAACGTGCTGTCGGCGGCGATCGTCGAGCTGCGCACGCTATCCTACCTGCTGCACCCGCCGATGCTCGAGCCCCTGGGCCTGGCCGCCGCGCTCCGTCAGTACGCCGGCGGCTTCTCGCGGCGGACCGGCGTCGCGGTGACGCTGGACATCGAGACCCCCTTCCCGCGCCTCTCCGCGGCGATGGAGATCGCCCTCTACCGAGTGGCGCAGGAGGCGCTCGACAACGTCCATCGCCATTCGGGAAGCCGCCGCGCTGAGGTCGCGCTGGCCGTCGACCATGGTCTGATCCGGATGACGGTCCGCGACTACGGGGCCGGGCTGGCCGGCGAGGCGGAACCCGCCGGCGCCGGGCTGCAGGGCATGCGGCTCCGCCTGCAGGAACTGGGCGGCGGCTTCCGCCTCGGGGACGCCGATCCGGGGCTGGTCGTGGCCGCGGAACTGCCCGCGCCGTCGTCCCTCTTCCATAGCGCGTCCTGAGCGGCTATATTGCCCATACATCGTTTGATCGCGCTGGATGGCGCTTTCGAGCGGCGGCCCCCGGGTCGCCGCTTTTTGTTTGGGTTTGAGAATGCGCGCTAGGACGGCGGAAGACGCCCGACTGCTCGAACTGCTGGATCCGGTGGCCGACGCCGCCGGCTACGAGATCGTCCGCCTTCGTCTGATGGCGGGCAAGGAAAGCCGTCGCCTTCAGATCATGGCCGAGACGCCGGAAGGCGATATGACGGTCGAAGGCTGCGCGATCCTCTCGCGGGCCATTTCCGAGGTGATGGACGCCGCCGATCCGATCGCCGGCGAATACACCCTGGAAGTCTCCAGCCCCGGCATCGACCGGCCGCTGACCCGCCTGAAGGACTTCGACACCTGGGAAGGCTTCGAGGCCCGCATCGAGCTGGACCGTCTGGCCGAGAACCGCAAACGCTTCCGCGGCGAACTCGCCGGGACCGAGGACGGCCAGGTCGGGATCAACGTCGAGGGCGAGGACGAGACCACTCTCTACATCCCGTTCGACTGGATCCTCGAGGCCAAGCTGGTTCTCAACGATCGCCTGATGAAACACGGAGCGGACGAACGCGCCGCCCGCATCCAATCCGAAGAAGAGTAGGAACGACCCATGGCCACCGGCATTTCCGCCAACCGGCTCGAACTCCTGCAGATCGCTGATGCGGTCGCCCGCGAAAAGGGCATCGAGAAGGAGATCGTGATCGCCTCCATCGAGGAAGCGATCCAGAAGGCCGCCCGCAGCCGCTACGGCGCCGAGCACGACATCCGCGTGCACATCGACGCGCGCACCGGCGAGACCACCATCAAGCGCTTTATCGAAGTCGTGCCGGACGACGCCGAGCTGGACGAGACCACGCTGGGCAAGATCCGCCTGAGCGACGCCAAGGCCCTCGACCGCGACGCCTTCGTCGGCCAGGTGACCGAGGAGGAGCTACCGCCGTTCGAGTTCGGCCGCGTGCAGACCCAGATGGCCCGCCAGGTCGTGACCGGAAAGGTCCGCGAAGCCGAGCGTGAGCGCCAGTACGAAGAGTACAAGGATCGCGTCGGCGAGATCGTCAACGGCACCGTCAAGCGCGTCGAGTACGGCAACGTCATCGTGGACCTGGGCCGCGGCGAAGGCATCATGCGCCGCGACCAGTCGATCCCGCGCGAGAACTTCAACATCAGCGACCGGATTCGCTGCTACATCTACGACGTCCGCCGCGAGACGAAGGGCCCGCAGATCATGCTGAGCCGCGCCCACGGCGGCTTCATGGCCAAGCTGTTCGCGCAGGAAGTGCCGGAAGTCTACGACGGCGTCATCGAGATCCGCGCCGTCGCCCGCGACCCGGGCAGCCGCGCCAAGATGGCCGTGATGTCCAACGACAGCTCCATCGACCCGGTCGGCGCCTGCGTCGGCATGCGCGGCTCGCGCGTGCAGGCGGTCGTGGCCGAGCTGCAGGGCGAGAAGATCGACATCATCCAGTGGAACCCGGACGAGGCGACCTTCATCGTCAACGCCCTGGCCCCCGCGGAAGTCTCCAAGGTCGTCATGGACGAGGAAGACGAGCGCGTCGAAGTGGTGGTGCCGGACGAGCAGCTGTCGCTGGCCATCGGCCGCCGCGGCCAGAACGTCCGTCTCGCCTCGCAGCTGACCGGCTGGCAGATCGACATCATGACCGAGTCCCAGGAGAGCGAGCGCCGTCAGCGCCAGTTCGCCGAGACCACGGCCCTGTTCCAGGAAGCCCTGGACGTCGACGAGGTCATCGCCCAGCTGCTCGCCACCGAAGGCTTCGTGTCGGTCGAGGATGTCGCCTACGTCGAGCCGCATGAGATCGCGGCCATCGAAGGCTTCGACGAAGACACCGCCGACGAACTGCAGACCCGCGCCCGCGAATTCCTGGAGAAGGAAGCCGCCGAGCAGGACGCCAAGCGCCGCGAGCTGGGCGTCGAGGACGCCGTGCTGGAGATCGAGGGGATCACCCTGCCGATGGCCGTGGCCCTGGGCGAAGGCGACGTGAAGAGCGTCGAGGATCTCGCCGGCCTGATCCCGGACGACCTGCGCGGCTGGTTCGAGACCAAGGACGGCGAGCGCGTGCGCGAGCCGGGCATCCTGGAGTCCTTCAACCTGTCGCCGGACGACGCCGAGACCCTGATCATGCGCGCCCGCGTCGTCATGGGCTGGGTCGAGGCCCCGCCGGAGCCGGAGTATGTCGAGGAAGTGTTCGAGGGCGAGGCCGAGGAAGGCATCGACAATCCCGAGGATTACGACCTGGCCGTTGCAGAAGGCGAGGCGCGAGACGCCTAAGGGCGTCTTTCGCGAGGGCGGTTCCAGATGAGCGCCCCTCCGACCCTTACCCCCAGGACCCACGGGGAAGCCTCACGCCAGCGCCGGGACATCGTCTCGGGGCAGGTGATGAGCGAAGACCAGCTGATCCGGTTCGTCGCCGGACCGGACGGCTCGGTCACGCCTGACCTGGCGCGCAAGCTGCCGGGCCGGGGCCTGTGGGTCGCCGCCGATCGCGCCAGCGTCGAGACGGCGGTCAAGAAGGGGCTCTTCTCCCGCTCCGCCAAGACGAAGCTGATCGCCGCGCCGGACCTGCCCGACCTGGTCGAAAGCCTGCTGAAAAAGCGGCTTCTCGACGGTCTGGGCCTTGCGCGGCGCGGCGGAGACCTTACTTCGGGCTTTGAAAAGGTCCTGGCCGCGGTCCGCGGCGGCAAGGCGGCCTGGCTGGTGGAGGCGTCCGACGGCGCCGCAGACGGCCGCCGCAAGCTTCTGTCGGCGACCCGGACGTCCCCTTCGCCCCCGCGCCTGTTCGGCGTTTTCTCCTCGGAGGAATTGGGTTTGGCCTTGGGGGGCGAGAATGTGATACACACCGCGTTCCTTGCGGGGCGAGCCTCCCAGAGCTGGTCGTCGGACGCCCAGAAGCTGTCGGGCTTTCGTCCGCTTCTCCCCGAGAGTTGGCGCGAGGATACGTAACGGGCCGGGCGGGACCGCCACGGTCCCTTCGCGGTTTGAACTAGAGACGTTTGAAGCCGGATCCGCCGGCTGTGAGTTAAGCGAGACGCATGAGCGACGAGAACGACAACGGCCGGCCGAACACCTCCAGGCCCTCCCTCACCCTGAAGCCGCGCGCGGGTTCGGTGAGCGCGGGCGTGGTCAAGCAAAGCTTCAGCCACGGCCGGTCGAAGACGGTGGTGGTCGAGACCAAACGCGCTCGCACCCACGCGCCGGGCGGCTCGACCAACCTGGCCGGTCCCTCGAACGCCGAGAAGCGGTCGACCTTCGAGCCGCGCCGGGACGCCCCGCGTCCGGCGTCGACCGGTCCGATCGATCCCTCGGGCAACCTGTCGCCGGAAGAGATGCGCGCCCGTCAGAGCGCCATCAACGCCGCGCGGGAGGCTCAGGAGCGCCAGGCCGCGCAGCAGCGCGCCGCTGCTGACGAGGCCGCGCGCCGTCAGGCCGCCGAACAGGCCGCGGCCCGCGCCGCCGCCGCGGCCGCCGAGGCCGCCAAGGCTCCCCCGCCCGCCCCGGCTCCTGCGCCGACGCCCGCGCCGGCCGCGCCCGCCGCTCCGGCTCAGGCCGCTCAGGCTCAGCCTGCGCAGCCGACCGCCCAGGCTCAAGCCCCGGCTCAGCCCGCGCCGCAGGCCGCCGCGTCGAACGCTTCGCCGGGCCAGACCCGGACCTACGAGCCGTCCCGCGAACGTCGCGACGACCGCCCGACCACCACCACCTACCGCCCGGACCGTCCTCACGGCGGCGACCGCGGGGATCGTGGCGACCGTCCGCAGGGTGGGAACCCCTACGGCCAGCGCGCGCCGCGCGAAGGCGGCGGCGGCGGCAACCCCTATGGCCAGCGCGCGCCGCGTCCGCAGGGCGATCGTCCGCCCCGTCCGCACAGCGACCGGCCGCAAGGCGATCGTCCGCAGGGCGACCGCCCCGGTTACCAGGGCGCCCGCCCGCCGCGCGACGGCGACCGTCCGCAGGGCGACCGTCCGCAACGCGCCGGCGGCGAAACCGTCCGCTACTCGGCCCTGGCTCCCAAGCCCGCGCCGCGCACCGGCGACCGTCCCGGCGGTCCGCGTGGTCCGCGTCCGGGTCAGCCCGCCGCGCCGGCGACGCCCGAGATTCAGCGCGCCACCCGCTCGGCCCCGCGCCCCGGCGGCGCGCTGCTCGACCGCCGTCCGGACGAGGATGACGATCGCCGCAAGGGCGCCGCGCCCGGCAAGGCCGTCTCGCGCACCAAGGGCGAACCCAAGCGCCGCGAAGGCCGCCTGACCATCCAGGTCCTGGCCGGCGACGACGAGGGCGCCGCCGAGCGCATGCGCTCGCTGGCCTCGGTCCGCCGCGCCCGCGAACGCGAGAAGGAAAAGCGCCGCGGCGGGGCCGAACAGGCCCGCGTCGCCCGTGAAGTCGTCATTCCAGACGTCATCACCGTGCAGGAGCTGTCCAACCGGATGGCCGTCCGCGGCGTCGACATCATCAAGTTCCTGATGCGTCAGGGCGTGATGCTGAAGATCAACGACGTCATCGACAGCGACACCGCCGAGCTGGTGGCCACCGAGTTCGGCCACACCGTGAAGCGCGTCTCCGAGGCGGACGTCGAAGAAGGCTTCCTGGCCGCGGACGACCATGACGATCACCTGGATATCCGCCCGCCGGTCGTGACCATCATGGGCCACGTCGACCACGGCAAGACCTCGCTGCTGGACGCGCTGCGCTCCACCGACGTGGTCAAGGGCGAGGCCGGCGGCATCACCCAGCATATCGGCGCCTACCAGGTTCGCCTGAAGGACGGCGGCCGGATCACCTTCCTCGACACCCCGGGCCACGCCGCGTTCAGCGCCATGCGCGCCCGCGGCGCCAACATCACCGACATCGTGGTGCTGGTGGTGGCGGCCGACGACGGCGTGAAGCCGCAGACGGCGGAAGCGATCCAGCACGCCAAGGCGGCGGGCGTCCCGATCATCGTGGCGATCAACAAGATCGACAAGCCGGGCGCCGACCCCACCCGCGTGATCAACGAGCTGCTCCAGCACGAACTGGTCGCGGAGAGCCTGGGCGGCGACATCCAGACGGTCGAGGTCTCGGCCAAGGAGAAGCTGGGCCTGGACGAGCTCATCGAGCGCATCCAGCTGCAGGCCGAAGTCATGGACCTGAAGGCCAACCCCGACCGTACGGCCGAGGGCGTGGTCATCGAGGCCAAGCTGGACAAGGGCCGCGGCGCCGTCGCCACGGTGCTGGTCAAGCGCGGCACCCTGAAGCGCGGCGACATCGTCGTGGCCGGCGCCCAGTTCGGCCGCGTCCGCGCGCTGCTGAACGAGCGTGACGAACAGCTGACCGAAGCCGGTCCCTCGACCCCGGTCGAGATTCTCGGCCTCGACGGCGCTCCCTCGCCGGGCGACGCGTTCGCCGTGGTCGAGAACGACGCCCGCGCCCGCGAACTGACGGACTACCGCCAGCGCGTGAAGCGCGACAAGGCGGCTGTCGGCGGCGCCGCGGCCGGCGTGTCGCTGACCGACATGATGGCCAAGCTCTCGGCCAAGAAGGTCAGCGAGCTGCCGCTGGTCATCAAGGGCGACGTGCAGGGTTCGGTCGAAGCCATCGTCACCTCGCTGGACAAGCTGGGCACCGACGAGGTCCGCGCGCGGATCATCCTGTCGGGCGCCGGCGCGATCAGCGAAAGCGACGTCCAGCTGGCCAAGGGCGCCGGCGCGCCGATCATCGGCTTCAACGTCCGCGCCTCGGCGCAGGCGCGAGCCATGGCCGAGCGTGAAGGCGTGGAGATCCGCTACTACTCGATCATCTACGACCTGATCGACGACATCAAAGGCGTGCTCTCGGGCATGCTGGCGCCGATCCAGCGCGAAACCTTCCTCGGCAACGCCGAGGTCCTGCAGGTCTTCGACATCTCGAAGGTCGGCAAGATCGCCGGTTCGCGCGTCACCGAGGGCGTGGTCCGCAAGGGCGCCAAGGTCCGTATCGTCCGCGACGGCGTCGTGGTCCTGGAACTGGGCACCCTGCAGACGCTCAAGCGCTTCAAGGACGAGGTCAACGAGGTCAACGCGGGCCAGGAGTGCGGCATGCACTTCGCCGGCTTCCACGACATCCGCGAACGCGACACGATCGAGTGCTTCACCGTCGAGGAAGTGAAGCGCAGCCTCTAAGGCCGCTTCCGTCCGAAAGATCAGGGCGCCGGGGGAAACTCCGGCGCCTTTTTCTTTCTCCCCGTGCATCCCCGGCCCGCTTGAGCCCGGCGGCAACTCGCGTAATCCTCCACCACCGCATTCTGGCGCACGGGGTTGGGGACATGGCGCGGATCACTCGGAAACACCTGCTGGCCGCAGTCGTCGGCGGCGCGGTCGCGGGGCCGATGGACCTGCTGGCGGCCTCGGCGCAGTTCAAGGCGCCGCTGGACATCGTCTGCAAGTCGGTCGCCAGCGGCTGGATAGGACGCGAAGCGGCGATGGCCGGCGGCCTGCCCGTCGTCCTGCTGGGCTTCTTCTCCGACCTCTTCATTTCCATCGTCGCGGCGGGCGTCTATGTCGTGGCGACGCCGGAGAAGGAGATTCAGCGGCCTTGGCTCAATGGAACGCTCTTCGGCCTGGCGATGTTTACCATCATGCGGTTCATCATCACGCCGCTGTCGGCCGCGCCGCGCAACCCGATGCCGCCCATGGTCCTCGCCGAGAGCCTTCTGGTGCACGCCTTCCTGTTCGGACTGCCGATCGCCCTGATCGCGGCCTGGATGCTGCGTCCCAAGGATGTCGGGGCGTGAGACGGGCGGGGGCCATCGTCGCGCTGGCGACCCTGCTGGCCGGCTGCGCTTCCGTCGCCGATGAAACTCGGCTCGCCTGCGCCGACCCCACGCCGACACGGATCAGCACCCGAGGCGCCGAGTTGGCGCCCCTGAGCGGCCTCCAGCCGGCGGCCCTTCGCTCGTCGCCCGTGCAGAATCCCCGGTTCGTGACCCTCTCCTGCAAACCCAGGAAGGGCCGCCTCGGCGCCTGCAAGGTGCTGTCCGAGACCCCCGCCGATCACGGCTTCGCCAGGATCGCCTTGGCCCAGGCGCCGAAGGTCGTCTATCCGCTGGCGGACGCTCCCGACCGCATCGAGGTCACTTTCCGCTATGAGACGGAGGGCGGACGTCCGCCGCGCTGCTCGTGATCCGCCGTATTTCCGCCGCCCGGCCGCGCCATCGGAGAGTCCCATGATCCGCAAGCTCGCGACCCTGGCCCTGACCGCCCTGACCCTGACCGCCTGCGCCACGGCCACGCGCTACGACGCCGCCGGCGACGTGCATTCGCTTCTGGTCGCCATCCGGGACAACGATCGCCAGGCCTTCGACCGCCATGTCGACCGGGACGCGCTGAAGCGCTCCCTGGACGCCCGCCTGTCGCGCGAAGCCGGCCGCGCCAACATGGACGACGGCTGGCGCGCCGCCGCGGCCCTGCTGGGTCCGTCGCTCGCCGACCTGGCCGGCGAGGCCCTGATCCGGCCAGAGGTGTTCCGCGCCGCCGCCGCCTACTACGGCTACACCGCCGATCAGCCGCTGCCGAACCGTATCGCCATCAGCGGCGCGTTGCGCTACATGCCGGACGGACGCGTTTGCGCGACCAAGAAGAAGGACGGGCCCTGCCTGCTCCTCTTCACCCAAGAGGACGGGGTCTGGAAACTGTCGGGGTTCGAGGGGGATCTTTCCGACTTGCGCGGCAAACGCCGCTAGAGGCCGTCATGTCGAGTTCCGTTCGTTTCGCCGCCGCCGCCTGCGGGCTGGCGCTGTTCGCGGCAGGCGCCGCCAAGGCCGAGACCAAGCGGATGGTCACCTATGATTCCGAGTCCGCCGAGGCCCGCCGCCTCACCGGCGCGGGGCTGACCTTCGTCTTCACCAAGTCCATGCTCGGCCGCACCCGCGTGCTGGCCGTCCGCGCCACCGCCGTGCCGGTCGGCGTTCTGCCTCAACCCCTGGATGACGGCGCGACCATCCGCAAGCTGGACGATCTGATGGGCGAGGATCGCGGCTCCGGCAGTCTCTATTCGATCGACCCCGCCGCTCAGGAGGGCAAGGTCATGATCCAGGCCTTCTGTCCGGGCGCGAAGGAAGGCTGGCTGGCCGTCGGCCCCTTCGTCCACGCCCGCGAGCTGCGCGTCCACGCCTTCGGCGCCGACGCCGGCGGCGAGCCCCGCCTCTGTTCGGTGATGGACTTCAGCTGGCGCGGCGAATGGCGCATGCCGAACCCCAACACCTCCGACATCACCGCCCGGGTCATGTCGCCCGACTACGTCCGCCGCCCCGGCAGCTAACACGGGTCTTCCACTGGGGCTCGCCGACGGCCTAACCTGTCGGCGGGAGGGCCCAGCATGACCAGCACGGCCGACGCCGACGTTCTGAAGGACTACGACCGGTTCGACTTCACCGACGGTCCCTGGACCCGCCCGGTCTATCGGCGCGGATCAGGGCCGGCGGTGATCATCATCCACGAGATCCCCGGCCTGCATCCGCTGGTCGTGCGCTACGCCGACGGCGTGGCGGCGGCCGGCTTCACCGTCTACCTGCCCAGCCTGTTCGGCGCGCCGGGCAAGCAGGTCTCCAACGGCTATGTGCTGCAGCAGATGTTCATGAACGTCTGCATCCGCCGCGAATTCAACGTCTGGGCCAACGGCCGCTCCTCGCCGATCGTCGACTGGTTGCGCGCCCTGGCCCGCAAAGCCCACGCCGACTGCGGCGGACCGGGCGTCGGCGCCCTGGGCATGTGCTTCACCGGCGGCTTCGCCCTGGCGATGATGACCGAACCCTCGGTGCTCGCCCCGGTGCTGAGCCAACCCTCGATGCCGATCGGCCGCGGCCATGAACGCGCCATCGACTGTTCGGCGGCGGAACTCTCCTGCGTGAAGCAGCGGCTGGTCGATGAGGATCTCAGCGTCCTGGGTCTGGCCTTCCACGGCGACCGCTTCGTGCCGCCGGGCCGGTTCGAGATGCTGAAGGAGGAGCTCGGCGACCGCTTCGAGGCCTGGCAGCTGAAGCAGGAGGACGGCCAGCAGGGCACCGGCGTGCCCAGCCACTCGGTGCTGACCATCCACCTCGCGAACAGCGGCCCCACCCGCGAAGCCGAGGCCCGCACGATCAGCTTCTTCAAGCAGCGGCTGGAGGCATGAAGAAGGACGACCGGGGGCCGACCCCGCTTGAAGTCATCCGAGGAAGGGCCCCCTGGAGCGCCTGCGGCGTCTCCATCGCCTACATGGTCGCCATGTCCTACCTGGACAACGGTGACGGCCGGACGCTGCAGATCTGGTTCCTCACGGCCATTCCTGTGTTCTGGGCGTGGATTTTCCTCGTCCTGCCGCTGCTTCGCCGGCTGCGGTCGACGCTCGTCCGCAAAAGCGGCTAGGCGCTCTTCACGCTCGCCTTCGGCCCCCACGGCGTGACCGCGATCGAGCCGGCGGTCACCACGCCCATGGTGACCATGCCCAGCGCCACCAGCAGGAACAGGGTCCAGGACGGCGCGCCGGTCTTCACCAGGATCAGACCGCCGACGGCGACCAGCACCAGCCGCACCGTGCCCGCCAGCAACGGCCCGCCGATCTTCCCCGCCCCCTGGGCCGAGAAATAGAGCGCCAGCGACAGGCCGAAGAAGACGAACACCGGCCCGGCGAAATGCAGGTACAGCGACGCCGCCGCCGCAACCCCGGCGTTATGGGTGAAGATCGAAACCCACAGGCCCGGGACCAGCGCCAGGAACAGGCCCAGCACGCCCAGCCCCGCAGCGGCCATCCCGCCGGCCGTCCAGGCGACCTTGCGCGCCCGCGCCACGTCTCCCGCCCCGATCGCCAGCCCGACCATGGGCAGGGAGGCGATGCCGACCGAGAAGGCGATCGGCACCAGCAGGAACTCCAGCCGCGAGCCGATGCCGTAGCCGGCCAGGGTCTCGGGGCCAAACCGGGCGGCGATGGCGGTGATGATCAGGATGGTGGCCACCGTCTGGATCGGCGACAGCAGGGCCGGCGCCCCGACCTTCAGGATATCGTCGAACAACTCGCGTTTCAGGGGCCCGCGCACCGTCAGCCGGACCCGCGCCGTCGGCCGACGCAGCATCCAGAGCAGGACCAGGGTCACGATCGTCGCCGCCGTCGCCTGCCCCAGCCCGACCCCGACAATGCCCAGCCGCGGCGCTGGGCCCAAACCGAAGCATAGCGTCCCGCCGACCACCACCTGCAGCGCCGCCCCGCCGAGGAAGGCCATCGAGGGACCAACCATGTCGCCCGACCCGCGCAGGATCGAGGCCAGCATGTTCTGCAGCCAGATGGCCGCCGCGAAGGAGAACACGATCGCCGAATAGATCACCGCCTGGTGCAGGATCTCGCCCTGCCCGCCCAGCAGACCGAACACGCCCCGGCCGAACAGGATCAGCACCAGGGTGAAGAACAGCCCGAAACCCAGGGCCAGCACGACGCTGTGCCGGGCCAGCGCCTCGGCCCGCGCCTGGTCGCCCGCGCCGAGGGCGCGGCTGACCGCCGAGGAGACGCCGCCGCCCATGGCGCCGGCGCTCATCATCCCCATCAGCATGATCAGCGGCAGCACCAAAGCGGCCGCAGCCAGGGGCGCCGTCCCTAGTCGCCCGATGTAGGCGGTCTCGGCGATCGACACCGCCGTGGTCGCCAGCATGCCCAGCAGGTTGGGCGCCGCCAGCTTCAGCAGCGTCGGCGCCACCGGCGCGGCGAGCAGCGAATGCGGCGAGGCCGGGGCGTCCAGGGTGTCCTTCATATCCGTCCGCAGGGTTAGTTTCTAATCGATACGGATATTGGCAGAGCCGGCGGCGTTCCGGCTACTCGTATTTCTGAAGACGGGATCAGCGCGGGATCTTCCCCTCCGGGGGAGCCGTCGTCGCGAAGCGGCGACTGAGGGGGCCAGTTCTGCAGCGCCCCCCAACCCCCTCCGGTTCGCCTTCGTCGAGCCACCGCCCCCAAAAGGGGAGGAGCCACGCAAGCTGGACATCGCTCTTCATGGAGCCTAGAAGCGCGCCCTTCGTTTTTCGACCTGTGGGGAGTTCGATCCTCCCGCGGGCCAGAGGGTGCATCATGTCACGCCATCAGAAGTCCCGGGGCCAAGCCGCCCCGGCCGGTCCCACCCAGCGCCAGCTGCGCGCGGGCGAACTGATCCGCCACGCCCTGGTCGAGACCCTGCGCGAGGAAGAGCTGCAGGACCCCGCGCTGCAGGGCGTCTCGGTCACGGTCTCGGAAGTCCGCATGAGCCCGGACCTCAAGCACGCCATCTGTTTCGTCGAACCCCTGGGCGGCGAGCACGCCGACGACGTGGTCAAGGCCCTGAACCGGGTCGCCCGCTTCCTGCGCGGACGCCTGGGCCGTCACATCGACATGAAGTTCACCCCGGACCTGAAGTTCATCCACGACGAGAGCTTCAACACCGCCGGCGAGATGGACCGCCTGTTCCTGGACCCCCGCGTCCAGCAGGACATCCGCCGCCTGAGCGACATCGTCGAGGACGAGGAAGACTGATGGGCCGCAAGAAGAAGGGCGATCCGGTCTCCGGCTGGGTCTGTCTCGACAAGCCCTACGACTTCGGCTCGACCCAGGCGGTGGGCAAGGTGCGCTGGCTGTTCAACGCCCAGAAGGCCGGCCACGCCGGCACCCTTGACCCGCTGGCCACCGGCGTGCTGCCGATCGCCCTGGGCGAGGCGACCAAGACCGTCCCGTTCATGATGGAGGCCGACAAGGCCTATCGCTTCACCATCGAATGGGGCCGCTCGACGACCACGCTGGACCGTGAGGGCGAGACCACCGGAACCTCGGACGTCCGTCCGACCGTCGAGCAGGTCGCGGCGGCCCTGCCCGCCTTCGTCGGCGAGATCGAGCAGGTTCCGCCGGCCTATTCGGCGATCAAGGTCGATGGCGAGCGCGCCTACGACCTGGCCCGCGCCGGCGAAACCGTGGAGCTGAAGTCGCGCAAGGTGGTCGTTCACTCGGCCCGCGTCGGCGCCGCCCCCGACGCCGACCATGTCGAGATCGAGGTCGAATGCGGCAAGGGCACCTATGTCCGCGCCATCGTCCGCGACCTGGCCGCCGCCCTCGGCGCCGAGGCCCATGTCAGCGCCCTGCGCAGAACGCGGGTCGGCCCGTTCGGGGAGGATCGTGCGATTTCTCTGGAAAATCTGGAAGATATGAGCCATAAGGCCGCGCTTCCGGAGGTTCTGCTCCCGGTCGAGACCGCGCTGGACGACATCCCGGCGCTGGCCGTGACCGCGGAGGACGCCTTCCGGCTGGCGCAGGGACGACCCATCGTTCTCGTTCCCCGACAGGTCGAAACGCTCAAGGCCCGCCTCACCGGCGGTTCGCGACTGGTTTCGGCGATGGAGGGAGACAGGCTGGTGGCCCTCGCCGAGATGCGTGCGGGAAAGCTCAATCCCGTCCGGGTCTTTCTTCAAGCCTGAGCGGAGACCACACGATGTCGATCACCATGGAGCGCAAAGCCGCGCTCATCGCCGAACACGGCCGTACGCCGGGCGACACCGGCAGCGCCGAAGTCCAGGTTGCGATCCTCTCCGAGCGCATCGCCAACCTGACCGAGCACTTCAAGTCGCACAAGAAGGACAACCACAGCCGTCGTGGCCTTCTGCTGATGGTTTCGCAGCGTCGTTCGCTGCTCGACCACCTGAAGAAGTCCGACGCCGCGCGCTACCAGAGCCTCATCGAGAAGCTCGGCCTGCGCCGCTAGTCGGTAGACCAAAGCGGGGCGAGACCTTCGGGTCTCGCCCTTCTGCTTATTCACCGCCCGTTCCTCCAGGCTCTGGAACCGGCGGTGCGGAGTTCCCGAAACCCGGGGCTCCAGAACGTACGCAGAGGGTTCAACGCGATCCTCGCCGGGCCTGATCAATGGAGAGGATTTCGGAAACGACCCTGTCCGCCCCCGCCAGGGAATACGCCCGCGGGACACGAATGAAAGACACACCTGATATGTTCGATATCAAACGCAAGACCATCGAGTGGGGCGGCAAGACGCTGACCCTCGAAACCGGCCGCATCGCCCGTCAGGCCGACGGCGCCGTGCTGGCCACGATGGGCGAGACCGTCGTCCTGGCCACCGCCGTCTTCGCCAAGACGCAGAAGCCGGGCCAGGACTTCTTCCCCCTGACCGTCAACTACCAGGAGAAGACCTTCGCCGCGGGCAAGATCCCGGGCGGCTTCTTCAAGCGCGAAGGCCGGCCGTCGGAAAAGGAGACCCTGGTCTCCCGCCTGATCGACCGTCCGATCCGTCCGCTGTTCGTCAAGGGCTTCAAGAACGAAGTCCAGGTCGTCTGCACCGTGCTGCAGCATGACCTCGAGAACGATCCGGACATGCTGGCCATGGTCGCCGCCTCGGCCGCCCTGACCCTGTCGGGCGCTCCGTTCATGGGCCCGATCGGCGCCGCCCGCGTCGGCTACATCAACGGCGAATACGTTCTGAACCCGACCCTGGACGAGTCCAAGGAATCGAAGATGGACCTCGTCGTGGCCGGCACCGCCGACGCCGTGATGATGGTCGAGTCCGAGATCCAGGAACTCAACGAAGAGATCGTCCTGGGCGGCATCAAGTTCGCCCATGAAGGCATCCAGCCGGTGATCGACGCGATCATCGAACTGGCCGAGCACGCCGCCAAGGAGCCGTTCGACTTCACGCCGGAAGACACCGACGCGATCAAGGCTCAGATGAAGGCCCTGGTCGGCGCCGACATCGCCGCCGGCTACACCATCCAGAAGAAGCAGGACCGCTACGAAGCGATCGGCGCCGCCAAGAAGAAGGCCGTCGAGGCCCTCGGCAAGTCGGAAGCCAATCCGGAAGGCGTCGACCCGCTGAAGCTGGGCGGCGTGTTCAAGGAGCTGGAAGCGGACGTGGTCCGTCGCGGCATCCTGGACACCGGCAAGCGCATCGACGGCCGTGACGTCCGCACCGTGCGTCCGATCCTGGGCGAAGTCGGCATTCTGCCGCGCACCCACGGCTCAGCCCTGTTCACCCGCGGCGAGACGCAGGCCCTGGTGGTCGCGACCCTCGGCACCGGCGACGACGAGCAGTTCATCGACGCCCTGGAAGGCACCTACAAGGAAGCCTTCCTGCTGCACTACAACTTCCCGCCCTACTCGGTGGGCGAGACGGGCCGCATGGGCTCGCCGGGCCGCCGCGAAATCGGCCACGGCAAGCTGGCCTGGCGCGCCATCCGCCCGATGCTGCCGACGAAGGAAGACTTCCCCTACACCATCCGTCTGGTCTCCGAGATCACCGAGTCGAACGGCTCGTCCTCGATGGCCACGGTCTGTGGTTCGTCGCTGGCCATGATGGACGCCGGCGTGCCGCTGATCCGTCCGGTCTCGGGCATCGCCATGGGTCTGATCCTGGAGTCGGACGGCTTCGCGGTTCTGTCGGACATCCTGGGCGACGAAGATCACCTGGGCGACATGGACTTCAAGGTGGCCGGCACCAGCGACGGCATCACCTCGCTGCAGATGGACATCAAGATCTCGGGCATCACCCTGGAGATCATGGAGCAGGCCCTCGCCCAGGCGAAGGAAGGCCGTGATCACATCCTCGGCGAGATGAACAAGGCCATGGACGCGCCCCGCACCGAGCTGGGCGAGTTCGCGCCGAAGATCGAGACCATCAAGATCGCCGTGGACAAGATCCGCGAAGTGATCGGCTCGGGCGGCAAGGTGATCCGCGAGATCGTCGCCGAGACCGGCGCCAAGGTCGACATCGCCGACGACGGCACCATCAAGATCGCCGCCTCGGAACAGTCGAAGATCGACGCCGCCCGCGACTGGATCAAGTCGATCGCGAGCGAGCCGGAAATCGGCGCCATCTACAACGGCAAGGTCGTGAAGGTCGTCGACTTCGGCGCCTTCGTGAACTTCTTCGGCGCCAAGGACGGCCTCGTCCACGTCAGCCAGATCAGCAACGAACGCGTCGCCAAGCCGTCGGACGTGCTGAAGGAAGGCCAGATCGTGAAGGTGAAGCTCCTGGGCTTCGACGATCGCGGCAAGACCAAGCTGTCGATGAAGATCGTCGACCAGGAAACCGGCGAAGACCTTTCCAAGAAGGAAGGCGTCGAGCCGGAAGACGCGGTGACCACCTAGGTCACGGCGTCAGCCTGCTGAGTTGGAAGAGGCCGCTCCGGAGACGGGGCGGCCTTTTTCGTTGGGGGCGTCAGGCCGTGGTTTTCTCCGGCGAGCCTAGTACGGCCTTCAGCCCGGCTAGCGCACGTTCCGGAAATGGCGCGGCGCCCCAAACCTCCGCATAGCCATCTGCGCCCAATGCGTCCCAAAGACTCTCCGCCATGCGTTCGACGGCGAGGGCGAAGGAGTCGGGGCCACAGACCGCCTCGAACTCCAGATGTCCTTCGGACTCGGGCGCGTGTCGGTAGATGTCGGGGAAGCCGAAAATCCGAATACGCAGGCCTGGCTCGACGCCCTTGAGGTCGTCCGACCAATGTCGTTCAAGTATCCAGCGCCATTCCCTGGGCTCGCCGTCGAAGCTGAGCGTCCCCGCGTGATGCCCCGCCGCTATCAAGGCGGCGACGCGGACGAGATCACCCAAAGCATCGGTGCAGTAGCTCACGCCTTTCATCTCAAGGACGCTCAAGCCGATCTCCAAACGGCAGTCAGCCCAGCCTGCGCCCTGGAGTGCGAAGTCCACCTTCACCGCGTCAGTCACCAAACCTCCCCCAAACCCCATGCCGAGATCATCGCCGGGCGTTCCGGGTTGCTCAAGGGTGCTTCGCGTCGCCGGAGGCGATGGGCCCGCAGGGCCCACCCTTGACCAACCCGGAGCGTCCGGCACGCTGGCCTGCATGGGTTTTGGTAGACCGACCCATCCGGTCGGATAGCTGGGCACACGCACCGGCTTCGCCGGAGCATGTCCCCTCGCCCCCTAGCAGCCCGGCGGCGGCAGGGTGGCGAAGTCGCGCTGGAAGGTCGCGTCGGCGAAGCCGCTGTAGATCCGCCACTGACCCTGCCGATCCTGCCACAGGAAGCTGGGAATGAAGGCGCCGAACCCCGCCGCCCGGGACAGCGCCCGGGCGTCCAGGCTCGCCGCCACCGCGACGTTGTAGGCCTCCATCGCCTCGTCGCTGGCCGCCGGATCGAGCCGACCCCGGTATCGTCCCGCGAAGGCCTGGACGATCAGGTTCGGGTCGCGCCGCAAGGCCGCCTCGGTGATGGTCTCCTTGCGCTCGCCGTCGACCGCCAGCAGCACGAGCTGGACGTCGTAGCCCTGGCGCACGAGCCGCGGATAGGCCTGGGTCATGAACGCCCGCGAGTAGGGACAGGTGGTCGAGACCAGGGCGTAGAGGGCGGCGCAACCCGCCTTCCCCGGTCGTCCCGCCCAGGGCGCCTGTTCCTGCAGCCGCGCCAGCAGGTGGCGATTGCGTACGGGCTGGCCGCCGACGGGGGCCGCCCCCGCCGTTGGGACGGCGACCAGCCCGCCCAGCGCCACGCCCGCCGCGGCGAGCAGGAGCGTGCGCCGGTCCAGGACGGGGGCCCTCACGACCCCGCTCCCGGAACGACGACGGTCGCCAGCTGTTTGGCGGCCGTCCCGTAGGGATCGCTGTAGACGTCGAAGCCGACGACCTCGCCCTCGAGCACGCCGTAACCCTGAGCCGGGCGGGCCGAGAGGATGCGGACGCGGGCGACGATGCGGGCGCTGTACCGGTCACGGGCGCCCTTCAGCATCGCCTCGGCCCGGTCGGCCGGCATCGGCCAGACCCCGGCCTGGGCGCCGTTGCGGATCTTCAGCCGGACATGCTCGCCCAGAGCGCCGAAGGAGAAGAAGCGGCCGTCGCCGAAGTCGTCGATCACCACCCCGCCCCGCGCCAGGTCGTAGCGACTCAGCTGGGTCACCACCGGGATCGTCAGGCAGCGGATGCCGGCGACGGCGTCGAACTGGGCCTGCACGGCGGTCTTGGCGGTGGTCCAGGCGACCTCCGGGTTGCCGGAGCTGTCGTACTGATAGAGCGACCGCTCCGCCCAGGCCTCCATCGGCGGCGGGGTCCCCAGGGTCCCGTGGTAGATCATCACCATGTCGCCGTCCTCGAGATCGGGACGGTATTCGTCGCACTTCACCCGTTTGGGCTCCGGCGGCCTGGGCGCTTCCTTTCGTTGGGCGACGGCCAGGGACGGCGCGGCCGTCCGGCCGGAGGCGGCGACGGCGTTGTCGCCCTGGTCGGCCTTGTTCCGGTCGCCGCAGCCGACGAGGGCCAGCGCCGCCAGACAGGCGGTCGCGGCCGGGATCATGCGCATCGCGGGCATCAGAACTTCCCTCCTTCCGCGGTCTTCGATTGAGCCTGGGCCTGGCCGGCCAGCAGGGCGTCGCGCTCCTGTTCGAACCGTTCGTTCTGGTAGGCCCAGAGGCCGGCGGGATCGAACACCGCCGTCTCGACCCGATAGGCCAGGGCCGGGTTCTGGTCCGGGGTGACCCGGGCGACGACGGTCACGCCGCAGTCAGGACCATAGTTCAGGGCCTGGTGGCCCGGATCGACGGCGTTGGCGCACTGGCGCAGACGATCGCGCTCGAACGCAGGGATCGGCGTTCCGTCCGGCTGGGCGGTCCAGACCATCTTGCCGCCCTCCTCGACGAGGGTCGGCTCGCCGTACTTGGCCTTCAGCCCCGCAACCTGGCTCTCGACGGTCGGCTGCTCGCCCTTGGCGAAGGGTTGCGCCAGCCAGATGGCGTAGACCTTCTCCTCGCCCGGCATGCCGTCGGCGATGAACCGCCAGACGGCGTCCGTCTTCTGCAGCCCCCGCCCGGGATCCCTGTCGAACACGTCCTGCTGACGAAAGCGCGGGCCGAAGGTCCCGCTGGCCACCGCGGCCATGGTGCGGATCTTCAGGCCGTGCTCCTGGCGACGGAACTCGGCGCTTTCGGTCATCAGCACCGAGTCGAGCGGCCGGCCCTTCTCGCACTGGGCGTAGAGCAGCGCCGCGTCGTAGCCGACTCCCAGCCGTAGGCCACGGACGTCGTCGGCCCGCGCGCCCGACGGCCGGGCCGGCACGTCGAACTTGCGCGGACAGTCGATGTCGAGCTTGCGACCCCAGACATCCATGGCCCCGGCGACCTTCTCGCCGGCCTCCAGCGGTCTCGGCTCGACGGCCTTGGCCTTCTCCTTCTCGCCGCAGCCCGCCAGCGCGAGGAGCGAAAGCCCCAGCACGCCGGCCCCGGTCGGCCGCGCGGGGCGGCCTCTCATCTTCGAATGTTTCATGGTCCCAACCCACAAACCGCGCGACAGCCGCGCATCGAACGGGACCAGGGTCGGAGAGCGGCGGCCGCAAGTCCTGACGCCGCCCTAAAGAACTTCTCAAGGCCGTGATCGGGGCCTCGTGCGGCGTATCGCGGCGCCCAGAGTAAACGCCCCTTAACCCTCTCCGGTCCAAACACGGGGTTTGAATGACCCAGGGGGCGCGGATGGCGCGTGCGGCGAGACGAACCGGTCTGGAGATGGCGGCGGAACTGCTCGCCTGGGGCTGGTCGACGCCGTTCACCGCGCGACTGCGCGGCGGACTGATCGCCGCCGCCGGCGCAGCCCTGATCGCCGCCTTCGCCACCTGGAACTCGGCCGACCCCAGCCTGAACGTCGCCTCCGGCCTGCCCGCGACCAACGTGCTCGGCGGCCCGGGCGCCGTGCTGGCCGACGCCTTCGTGCAGTCGCTGGGTCTCACCGCCTGGGGCCTGGCCCTGTTGATGGTGGTGTTCGGACTGACCCGCGTCGCCGACGCCGATCCCGACGCTCATCGCCAGAAGACCCGGCTGCGGGCCCTGGCCGGGACCCTGGGCGTGATGTTCCTGGCCGGCGCGATCGCCGCCCCGCCGCCGCCCGCAGCCTGGCCGCTGGCCCGGGGACTGGGCGGTTTCTGGGGCGACGCCCTGCTGAGCGGCCTCGGCGGCCTGATCGCCTTCGCCCACATCCCTGGCGCGACCTTCATCGCCGCCGTGATCCTGCTGGTCCTGGGCGGCGTCGGCCTGGCCTGGGCCATGGGCGCCACCCGGGCGAGCGCCGCCGCCCGCGCCGAAGGCGTGCTGGAAACCCTGCTGGCCCGCCGTCCGCAGGCGCAGGTCCGCCAACCTGAACGGGCCGCGCCGCAGCCGCGCGCCGAAGCGGCGAAGCCCGCCGCCCGCGCGGCCGCACGGCCCGAGCCCCGCACGGCCCCGCTGCCGGAGCCCGCCGACGCCTACGACGCCGCGGACGACGACTTCGACGACGACCAGGCCGATGGGGCGGCGTCGCAGGACCGCGTCGCCGTCACCGGCCCCGCCATCCGCCCGCCCAAGGCCGCGCCCAAGGACAGCGGCCGCGAGGTGCGCGAGGCCCAGAAGACCTTCGACTTCGTCCAGCCCGGCGGCTTCGCCCTGCCCGAGCTGGCCATGCTGGCCAAGCCCAAGCCCCGTGTCGGCGGCTTCGACGAGGAGGCCCTGCGCCAGAACGCCCGCCTGCTGGAAAGCGTGCTGGCCGAATTCGGCATCCGCGGGAACATCGACCAGATCCGCCCGGGCCCGGTGGTCACCCTGTACGAGCTGGTCCCCGCCCCCGGCGTGAAGCACGCCCGCGTCGTCGCCCTGTCCGACGACATCGCCCGCTCGATGGGCGTCGCCGCCTGCCGCGTCTCGGTGGTCCAGGGTCGCAACGCCATCGCGCTGGAGCTGCCCAACGCCAAGCGGGAGACCGTCTATCTGCGCGACCTGCTGGCCAGCGCCGACTACGAGAAGTCGTCCCAGGTCCTGCCGATGGCGCTGGGCGAGACGATCGGCGGCGAGCCCTACATCGCCGATCTGGCCAAGATGCCCCACCTGCTGATCGCGGGTACGACGGGCTCGGGCAAGTCGGTCGGCGTCAACGCCATGATCCTGTCGATCCTGTACCGCCTGCCGCCCGAGCAGTGCCGGTTCATCATGATCGACCCGAAGATGCTCGAACTGAGCGTCTACGACGGCATCCCGCACCTGCTGGCGCCCGTCGTGACCGACTCCAAGAAGGCCATCGTCGCCCTGAAGTGGACGGTGCGCGAGATGGAGGACCGCTATCGCCGCATGGCCAAGATCGGCGTGCGCGGCATCTCGGCCTACAACGAGCGCGCCCGCGAGGCGCAGGAGAAGGGCGAGCATTTCGAGCGGACGGTCCAGACCGGCTTCGACGAAAGCGGCCGCCCGATCTTCGAGAGCGAGAAAATCCGCCCCGACCCGATGCCCTACCTGGTCGTGGTGATCGACGAGGTGGCCGACCTGATGATGGTCGCCGGCAAGGACATCGAAGGCGCCGTCCAGCGGCTGGCCCAGATGGCCCGCGCTGCTGGCATCCACCTGATCATGGCCACCCAGCGCCCGTCGGTGGACGTCATCACCGGCACCATCAAGGCCAACTTCCCGACCCGGATCAGCTTCCAGGTCACCTCGCGCATCGACAGCCGCACCATCCTGGGCGAGCAGGGCGCCGAGCAGCTGCTGGGCCAGGGCGACATGCTCTACATGGCCGGCGGTTCCGGCGGCCGCCTGACCCGCCTGCACGGCCCGTTCGTGGCCGACGAGGAGGTCGCTTCGGTCGCCAAGTTCCTGCGCGACCAGGGCCAGCCGCAGTACCTCGACGAGGTCACCGCCGGCGGCGACGACGAAGACGGCGGCGGCGACCTGGGCCTCTCAGGCGGCGAGGAGGGCGAAAACAGCCTTTACGACCGCGCCGTCGCCGTGGTCACACGCGACGGCAAGGCCTCGACCAGCTACATCCAGCGTCGCCTGCAGATCGGCTACAACCGCGCCGCCTCGCTGATCGAGCGGATGGAGCAGGAAGGCGTCGTCAGCCCGGCCAATCACGCCGGCAAGCGCGAGATCCTGGCGCCGCCGCCGCCCTGACCGCCCGGGTTCGCCGTGAAATCGCCGTCGGGGCCTGCTAAGCGGATGTCATGACGAACCGAGACACGACCCGTCGCACCCTGCTCGCCGCCGCGCCGCTGGCGCTGCTGCCGCCCGCCGCCGCCCGCGCCCAGCAGGGCCTGTCCGCCGAGGACCAGGCGCTGGTGGCCAAGGCCACGGCTTATCTGCAAGGCCTGACATCGGCCAAGGGCCGCTTCGTCCAGACCGACACCCGGGGCAGCCAGACCCAGGGGGTGCTCTACATGCAGCGGCCCGGCAAGGCGCGCTTCGAGTACGAGGCTCCGTCGAGCCTGCTGGTCATCTCGGACGGCAAGGTCGTCTCGGTGGCCGACAAGCGGCTGAAGACCGTCAACCGCTACTGGCTCAGCCAGACGCCGCTGAAGCTGTTCCTGGCCGACGAGATCCGCCTGGACCGGGGCGTGCACATCAGCCGGGTCGCCCGGCTGAACGACGGCTTCCAGATCACCGCCCAGGACCGGGCCGGCAAGACCAAGGGCCAGATCACCCTGACCTTCTCCGACAGCCCGATGCAGCTGCTGGGGTGGACGATCACCGACGCCCGCAACGCCGCCACCCGCGTCCGCCTGACCAGCCTGGAGCGCGCCTCGGGACTCGACCCAGCATTGTTCCGCGCGCCGGCGCCCACGACCGGAAGGCCTTCCTGATTGTGACATATTCGCAACGAGCAATTGCCTCGATTCAGACTGTTGACGTTTTCGAAAGCTCGTTGCATTAATGCCACTACAGCGGTGGCGCGCCCGACCTCGCGAAACCGTTCACCGTGCCGGAACCTATCCCCTCCCGGCGGCGGCATGAGAGACCACTTCTTCACGCCCGGACGCACCCGCGTCCGGGCGTTTTCTTTTGCCCGAAACGGCTTATCTGGATGCCATGCGCCTGCGTCTCGCCACCTGGAACATCAATTCCGTCCGCCCGCGCGGCGAGCTCATCGGCCGGATGGTCGACGAGATCGCGCCCGATGTCCTGTGCCTGCAGGAGATCAAGTGCCAGACGGCCGAGTTCCCCAAGTCGATGTTCGAAGACCTCGGCTTCAACCATTTCCGGATCGCCGGCCAGAAGGGCTGGCACGGCGTGGCCATCGCCTCGCGCCATCCGATCGAGGACGCCCAGCCGCTGGAGGTCTGCCGCGAGGGGCACGCCCGCTGCGTGGGAGCGAAGATCGCCGGGGTCGAGATCCACAACTTCTACATCCCGGCCGGCGGCGACCTGCCGGACCGCGCGCTGAACAAGAAATTCGACCACAAGCTGGACTTCTACGAGAGCCTCACCGCCGAACTGGCCAAGCGGAACCCGAAGGACCCGCTGGTCGTGACCGGCGACCTGAACGTGGCCCCGGGCGAGTTCGACGTCTGGAACCACAAGTACATGTCCAAGATCGTCAGCCACACGCCGGTCGAGATCGAGGCCTTCCGGAAGATGGAGGCGTCGCTGGGCCTTCTGAACCTGATGCGCGAGGCGGTGGCCGAGCCGGAGAAACTGGCCAGCTGGTGGAGCTACCGCGCCGCCGACTTCCGCCAGAGCAACCGCGGTCTGCTGCTGGACCACATCCTGGTCACGCCGGGCCTGCGCGAGGCGGCCTTCCACGCCGGCAAGGTCCAGGCGCGCATCCACGACGACGTGCGCGGCTGGGACAAGCCCAGCGACCACGCGCCGGTGACGGCAGATCTGATGGTCTAGGTCAGGTCGAACCGCACTTCGACCACATCCGATCGAACCGTTCGGCGCTGTCGAGGCCGGTCGGCTTCCAGCCGCCGGACGTCCTGTCTCGCTCGAGCGTCAGGATGACCTCGTCGCCCGCCTTCGGCAGGTATCCAAGGATCGTGCCCCCGCAGTCGAACAGTCGCGCCCGTGTCTCGTAGACGCGATCGACGAGGGCCATGCCGGTCACGACGTCGGTCGTACGCACCGTGACGTCGTAGACCGCGTCGTACTCGAAGTCGTCAGGACCCGGAATGGTCGCGGTCCGGACCGCCTCGGCGACCCCTCTCACCAGGGTCGGCGCCGCGCGCAGGTCGCGGCGGAAACCACGGCAGTCCTGGCGACTGTAGGAACAGGCTTCGGCCATGCCCCAGCCCATCGCGGCCGCCCCGCCGGCGAGGACGCCGAACAGAGCGCGCCGCGAGCGCATCAGGGCTGCAGCCGGTAGCCGCCCGCCTCGGTCAGAAGCAGGCGCGCGTTGGCGGGATCGGGCTCGATCTTCTGGCGCAGGCGGTAGACGTGGGTTTCCAGCGTGTGGGTGGTGACCCCGGCGTTGTAGCCCCAGACTTCCGTCAGCAGCTCCTCGCGCGAGACCGCCTTGGCGCCCGAGCGGTAGAGGTACTTCAGGATGTTGGTCTCCTTCTCCGTCAGGCGGACCTTCTTGCCCTTCTCGTCGACCAGCAGCTTGCCGGCCGGCCGGAACTCGTAGGGCCCGATCTTGAAGACCGCGTCCTCGGACGCCTCGTGGCTGCGCAGCTGGGCGCGGATGCGGGCCAGCAGGACGCCGAAGCGAAAGGGCTTGGTGACGTAGTCGTTGGCCCCGGAATCCAGGCCCAGGATGGTGTCGGCGTCGGTCGCCGCCGCCGTCAGCATGATGATCGGCGCGGTCACGCCGTTCTTCCGCATCAGGCGGCAGGCCTCGCGGCCGTCCATGTCGGGCAGATCGACGTCGAGCAGGATCAGGTCGGGCCGGGCGTCCTTGCCCAGCCGCGCGCCCTCGCCCGCCGTGTCGGCCTGGACGACCGCGAACTCTTCGTGCAGCGCCAGCTGCTCGGCGAGTGCGCCCCGGAGATCGTTGTCGTCATCGACAATCAGAAGGGTCTTGCGTTGCGCCATACGGGGGAACATGCACCGTTTCGTGTCTCTAGGCCAAGTATCGGCCCGGACTTACAGCCACAAGATAGGCGCCCTAATGACCATCTTCACGGCCTTTTCAGACGGACGGTTCGACCTGGCGGGCCGCGAGACCCGCTGCGCCCTGGGCAAGGGCGGCGTCATCGAGGCGGAGGACAAGCGCGAGGGCGACGGCTGCAGCCCGCTGGGCGTCTGGGCCATCCGCCGGGTGATGTTCCGTCCGGACAAGGGCGGGACGCCGCTGACCGGCCTGCCGACCGCGCCGACGCAGCCGAGCGACGGCTGGTGCGACGCCCCCACGGACCCGGCCTACAACTGTCCGGTCACCCTGCCCTATCCGGCCAGCGCCGAGCGGATGTGGCGCGACGACGACGTCTACGACCTTGTCGGCATACTGGCCCACAACGACGCGCCGGTCGTCCCCGGCCTGGGGTCGGCGATCTTCCTGCATCTGGCGCGGCCGGGCTACGTCCCCACCGAGGGCTGCATCGCCCTGTCCCGCCCGGACATGGAGGCCCTGCTGGGCCTCGCACATCCGGGCGCGGCGATCGCCATCCGGCGCACGTGAGGCGCTAGCGGCGGATCAGGCCGGCAGGCGGTGCATGGCGCACAGCTTGTTGCCGTCCGGGTCGCGCAGGTAGGCGAGATACATCTTGCCCATGCCGCCGGCGCGGACGCCCGGGGGGTCCTCGCAGGTCGCGCCTCCGGCGGCCACGCCCGCAGCGTGCCAGGCGTCGACCTGTTCGGTCGAGCCGCAGGCGAAGCCGATGGTGCCGCCGTTGGCGAAGGTGGCGGCCTCGCCGTCGATCGGCTTGGACACGCCCAGCACCCCCGAAGCGGTGCGGTAGAAGATGCGGCGGCCGTCGTCGACATAGCCGGGCGCGACGTCGAGCGTGCCGAGCAGGCTGTCGTAGAAGGCCTTGGCCTTGGCGACGTCGTTGGTGCCGATCATGACGTGTGAGAACATGGTGCGTCCTTCCCCTTCTTGGTTTTGCTTTGCCCTAGTTGACCGCAGCCCGCCGCGCCCGCGCAAGGGGCGACGCGAACAGGAGACCGATCCGTGCCGAACCGTGACTCCGAGTTGAGATACCGGCAGCTGCTCGAGAGCGCGACAAGAATGGTCGAGATCGCCTACGCCCTGCAGGATCCCGCCCGCGACGACCCCTACGCGCCCCTCGCAGCGAAGATCATCAACGACGCCAACGTCGTCCTGCAGGAAATCAAGGCTTTCAGGCCGCGGACCTAGCCGCGAACCAGGGCGTCATCCGGCGCAGGGCTTCCTCGACCTCGGGCGTGGAGACCGCGAAGCTGATGCGGATGAACCGGCGGCCCTCGACCGGATCGAAGTCGACGCCGCTGGCCGTGGCCACCCCGGTGTCGCGCAACATCTGCTTGCAGAACTCCAGGCTGTCGTCGGTCAGGTGCGCCACGCTGGCGTAGATGTAGAAGGCGCCGTCCGGCGGGGCGATCTCGCGCAGGCCGAGGCCCGGCAGGGCGTCCAGCAGCAGGGCCCGGTTGCGGCGATAGACCTCGACGTGGCCCTCCAGCTCGTCGCGACAGTCCATCGCCACCAGGCCGGCGTGCTGGCTCAGCGACGGGGCGGTCAGGAACAGGTTGCCGACATAGGCTCGGGCGTCGGCGATCAGGTCGCGCGGCGCCAGCAGCCAGCCGAGCCGCCAGCCGACCATGCTGAAATACTTCGAGAAGCTGTTCACGATCAGCGCGGTCGGCTCGAACGCCAGCATCGAGCGGCACGGCCCGACGTAACTGAGGCCGTGGTAGATCTCGTCCGAAACGATGCGGATTCCCCGCTCGCGGCAGACGGCGGCGATCCGCTCCAGCTCCGCCGGCTCGATGATGGTCCCGGTCGGGTTGGCCGGACTGGCGATGATCACCCCCTTGGGCGCCGGGTCGAGGGCGGCCAGGTGTGCAGCGGTCAGCTGGAAGCGGTCCTCGGGGCCGCAGGCGATCTCGACCGGCTCCATCCGCAGCGCCTTCAGCGTGTTGCGGTAGGCGACGTAGCCCGGCCGGGCCAGCGCCACCCGGTCGCCCGGCTCGAACGCCGACAACAGCGCCAGCACCAGGGCCGGCGAGGCGCCGCAGGTCAGCACGATCCGGTCCGGCTCGACCGTCACGCCGTAGCCGTCGGCGTAGTGGCGGGCGATCCGCTCGCGCAGGGCCGGGCTCTCCCAATAGCCGAGGCCGTCGCTGTCGAGCACCTCGTGCGAACGGGCGATGGCCGCCGCCGGCGCACCGGTGGACGGTTGGCCGAACTCCATGTGGATGATGGAGCGGCCTTCTTCCTTGAGCTGATGGGCCAGCCGGCTGATCCCGATGGCGTGGAATGGTTCGATGGGCGCGCGCATGGTCGGTCAGAACCGCGAAACCGGCCGCGACGCAAGCATCGCCCGCCGTCGTGAGCGAAATTGTCCGCTCCGGTTTGCGCGCCCGCGTCCTCGCCGCCGTCATTGGGTTGCGGCAGGCTTCCCGCAAAACAATGGGGGCGGTGTATCCGACCCCCGACCTGAGGGAAGGAAACAGTGATGAACTTGCGTACGCGCCTCAAGGGCGGGACGGCCGTTTTGCTGGCCTCCGCCGCGGTCCTGTCGACCCCGGCTCTGGCTCAGGACCCCCAGACGGTCGACGAGCTGGTCGTGACCGCCAACCGCCGCGAACAGGCGCTCAACGACGTCGGGATGGCCATCCAGGCCTTCGGCGCCGAGCAGCTGGAATCGCTGCGGGTGACCAACGTCCAGGACCTGTCGGCGGTGGCCCCCAGCTTCACCGTGTCGCGGTCCTACCAGGGCGTGCCGACCTACACGCTGCGCGGGATCGGCTTCAACACCATCAACATGTCGGCCACCTCGACCGTCGGCACCTATGTCGATGAAGTCGCCTACGCCTATCCGATGATGCTCAGCGGCCCCGTGTTCGACCTCGAGCGGGTCGAGGTGCTGAAGGGCCCGCAAGGCACCCTCTACGGCCGCAACACCACCGCCGGCCTGATCAACTTCGTCACCCAGAAGCCCTCGCACGACTTCCAGGCCCGCGGCGTGGCCGAGTTCGGCAACTACGAGACCTACAACTTCGAAGGCATGGTCAGCGGTCCGCTGGCCGAGAACCTGCAGGGCCGCATCGCCTTCCGCAGCGAGACCAGCAACCAGGGCTGGCAGAAGTCCGCCTCGCGCAACGAGCGCCTGGGCAAGGTGGACCGCTTCGGCGTCCGCGGCTCGCTGGCCTTCCAGCCGACCGAGTATCTGTCGGTCGACGCCTCGGTGAACTACTGGGCCAACAAGAGCGACACCCTGGCCGCCCAGGCCATCGGCTTCACCCCGGGCACGACGCCGCAGACCACCAACCCGCTCGGCGCCGGCTTCCACAACGCTCCGGGCCTGGCCAACTTCATCACCAACCAGAAGTGGTCGAACGACACGGCCGACTGGGCCCCGTCCTCGCGCCGCACCTCGACGGTCGCCGGCATCCCGGGCGTCGACAAGCCGCTGGAGGAGGACTCGACCTTCCTCGGCGGCAAGCTGAACGTCCGCTGGGACATCAACGACGACCTGCGCCTGGTCTCGCTGACGAGCTACAACAAGATCGAGCGCAAGGGCGTGATGGACTGGGCCGGCGCGCCCTACAACGTGCTGATCCAGGACGCCGACGGCGAGATCAAGTCGTTCGCCCAGGAACTGCGCGTCGAGGGCGGCAACGACCGCGTCACCTGGCTGATCGGCGGCTACTACGGCAAGGACGACATCGTCGACACCAACCAGACGCTGTTCCGCGACAACGCCAACGTCCGCCTGTTCCAGGCGCTGACCGCCCAGCTGGCCCTCACGCCGGCGAACACCGGCCCGCTGCCCGGCGGTCAGGGACCGGGCGGCAGCTACTCGATGACCCAGGCCGCGAACACGTTCCAGACCTATCGCGACGACGGGAAGATCGAGACCAAGACGGCCAGCATCTTCGCCAGCGCCGATTGGAAGCTGTCGGACACCCTCAGCCTGACCACCGGCATCCGCTATACGCAGGACAAGCAGGACGCCAACATCTGCTCGCGGGACGTCAACGGCTCGATGCTGCCGAACCTGAACGTCACCAACAAGTACCTGTACAACCTGCGCTACGCCGGCGTCGTGATCACCGACAACGTGGTCGCCAACGGCTGTTCGACGACCCGGATCAACTGGACGACCAAGACCGCCACGCGCGGCGAGGTCGTCACCAGCCTGGACGAGGACAACATCGCCTGGCGTCTGGCCCTGAACTGGAACGCCAGCGACGACGTGCTGGTCTACGGCTCGATCTCGAAGGGCGCCAAGTCGGGCGGCGCGCCGGTCAACACCGCCAGCCTCTACGAACAGAACCTGCCGGTCGGCCAGGAGAAGCTGCTCGCCTACGAGATCGGCGTGAAGGCCGGCCTGTTCGAGCGCCGCGTCCAGGCCAATCTCTCGGCCTTCTACTACGACTACACCGACAAGCAGATGAGCACCTACAATCCGGATGCGCTCTACACCGCCCTGGCGCGGCTGCAGAACATCCCGGAATCGCTGGCCTACGGCCTCGACGGGGAGGTGACCTGGCGGGTGACCGACAACTTCACGGCCATCGGCGCGGCGACCTTCCTGCACACCGAGATCAAGGGCTTCGTGGGCACCGACGGCGCCGGCCTGCCGCGCAACTACGACGGCGCGAGCTTCCTCTACAGCCCCGAGTTCCTCGGCAGCATGACGTTCGTCTACCAGCGCGACCTGGCCGACGGCATGGGCCTGAAGGCGACCCTCAACGGTCGCTACCAGAAGGAGTCGCAGGCCGACCTGGAAGGCAACCCGCTGTACAAGATCCCCGCCTACGGCCTGCTCAACGGCAGCGTCGGGATCTCCGCCGCCAACGGCCGCTGGGAAGCCACCCTCTGGGGCCGCAACCTGACCGACGAGTACTACTGGACCGCGGTGGCCAGCAACGCCAACACCGTGGTGCGCTTCCCGGGCCAGCCCCGGACCTTCGGGGTCTCCCTGACCCTGAAGTACTGATCCTCGGCCACAGGCCGCCGCTCCTCCCGCGGCGGCCGATCGGCTCGGGGCGCGTCCGCATGGGCGCTGGACGCGCCCTTTTTCTTGCTGCCCCTAGCGTCACCCGGTTTAGGTGGCGCCATGGAGGCGGCCGACTTCAAGGATGGACCGAGCCCCGGCGGCTGGATCGTCGAGCGGTTTCGCGTGCCGCGGCGCTATCTCGACATCCTGGCGGGCTCCCAGGCCGCCGCCGATCTGATCGCTACGGTCGAACCCGCGGCGGCGAACGGCGAGATGCTGCCCTCGGTGCTGTTCCTGAACCTCTGTCTCGAACATATGCGGAGGACCAGCGACGAGGCCTTCGCCATGGCGCCGCGGCCGGTGGCGCGTGGCACGTTCGGCCTGCTGATCGCCGCCGCCTCGCAGGGCGACACCTTCGCCGACGCGCTGCAGCGTTTCGCCATGGCGGCTCCGCTGCTGCGCCCGGACATGCGTTTCGACCTGGTCCGTTCGCGGCGGGGCCTGGCCCTGTCCTTCGACTATCCCGGCCCGCGCAAGGCGCGACACGACCTGGCCTCGGAGATTTTCGCCCTCACCGCGCACTGCGGCTTCCGCTGGCTGACCGGCAAACGGCTGAAACCGGTGCGCCTGAGGGTGCCGCCCCCGGCGCCGCCCGTGGGACCGACCCTGCTACGGCCGATCCTCTCGCGCACCGCCGTCCGCCGTGGCGAGGGCGTGACGGTGACCTACGACGCCGCCGACGCCAACCTGCCGCTGCAGCCGGTGAAGTACCAGCACTGGGCGGCGGCCGAACTGGGCGAGTTCAACACCCTGATGGAGGAGGCGGCCGAGAGCCTCGTCGCCGGCCCCGCAGCGCCCGACATCGTCAGTCAGGTGCGCGCCGTGCTCGGACCTGAATCCTGGGACGAGCCGTCGGCCGCCCGCCGCCTGGGCATGAGCACGGCCACCTTGCGTCGCCGGCTGGCCGAGGTCGGGACCTCCTTCCGCAACCTGGCCTCCGAAGCGCGTCGGCGCGCCGCCGCCAGCCTGCTGGTCACCGAGCGGTCGCTGGAGGACGTGGCGCAGGAGCTGGGCTTCTCGGACGCCCGCAGCCTGCGCCGCGCCTGCCGAGCCTGGTTCGGCGCGACTCCGGCGGAGTACCGCCGAACCGCCGGCTAGGGCGTCGGCTCGGCCGCGAAGGCCGCGACGTCGGCGATCAGGCCCTTCACCGCCAGGGCGACCAGCTCGCCGCCCTTCTCGGGCGTGGCCAGGGCGGGGTCCGACCCCATCCGGCCGTCGGCGTAGCGGGCGCGGAAGTCGAGGGCCTCGCGAACCGGGCCGGTCGGGGCGATCTGGGGGGCGTAGTTCGCGGTCTTGATCGCGTCCGGATAGGCCCACTGGGTCACGGCGATCTCGGACGGAGTGGCGTGGCTGCCGTGGCCGACCGGAAACTGCTGCCGGGCCAGGGCGTCGACGCCGGCCAGGTCCCACCAGTTCTTCAGCTTGCAGGCGAAGCCGCGGCGACGGCCGGCGAAACTGGCCTCGGCGTAGAGCTCGCTGAAGGCCGCCTCGATGGTGGCGACGTTCCCGCCGTGGCCGTTCAGGAAGTAGATGCGCTCGAAGCCGTGGGCCCCCAGCGACCGGCACCAGTCGCCGATGGCGGCGATGAAGGTGGTCGGGCGCAGGAATATGGTCCCCGCGAACTCCAGGTGGTGCTGCGCCATGCCGATGTTGAACGTCGGAGCGACCAACAGGTCGTCGTGCTGCTTCTGGGCTTCGTGGGCGATGATCTCCGGGCACATCCAGTCGGTGCCCAGGAGGCCGGTCGGGCCATGCTGCTCGTTGCTGCCGATCGGAACGATCACCGTCTTCGACCGCTGCAGATAGGCCTCGATCTCCGGCCAGGTCGATTTCGCTAACAGCATGTCGAAAAATCCTCGGATGCGGGGGGACGAGCGGCGGGCGTACTACCGAAACTCCAAGCGCGCGAGAGGAGAAAGCCCATGACGCTGCAGCTGAACCAGATCGCTCCCGATTTCGAGGCCCTGACCACCGAAGGCCCGATCCGCTTCCACGACTGGGCGGACGGGGTCTGGGTGGTGCTGTTCTCGCACCCCAAGGATTTCACCCCCGTCTGCACCACCGAGCTGGGAACCGTCGCCCGGTTGAAGCCCGAGTTCGACAAACGCGGCGTGAAGGTCATCGGCCTGTCGGTCGACCCGGTCGAGAACCATGGCCGCTGGGCCGACGACATCGAGGAGACGCAAGGATCGCGGGTGAACTTCCCGATGATCGGCGACACCGACCTGTCGGTGTCCAAGCTCTACGGCATGCTGCCGCACGACGCGGGCGAGACCTCGGAGGGTCGCACCGCCGCCAACAACGCCACGGTCCGCAACGTCTTCGTCATCGGCCCGGACAAGACCATCAAGCTGATCCTGGTCTATCCGATGACCACCGGCCGGAACTTCGACGAGATCCTGCGGGTCATCGACTCGATGCAGCTGACCGCCGCCCACAGGGTCGCCACCCCGGCCGACTGGAAGCATGGCGAGGATGTGATCATCGTGCCCGCCATCAGCGACGAGGACGCCAAAGGCCTGTTCCCGAACGGCTGGACCACCCACAAGCCCTACCTGCGGACGACGAAGCAGCCGGGGTAGAGGCGTTGCGTCCTTCGACACGCAGCCTTCGGCTTCTGCTCAGGATGACCAGCTTCTAGTCATGGTGAGCAGCGACCGCAGGTCGCGTGTCGAACCACGCAACGCCTCAACAGCCACAACCCCGTTGCCAGCCGGCTCGGGGTCCGCATAACTCCCCGCCAACGAAATCAAGGGAGTGAGGCGTGAGCGAAGATCTGGTGTTCCCCGTCCCCGAGGCCTGGGCCGAGCGCGCCCATATGGACGCCGCCGGCTACGAGGCCGCCTGGAAGCGGGTCCAGGCCGATCCCGAGGGGTTCTGGAAGGAGGTCGCCGGCCGCCTCGACTGGATCAAGGCCCCGACCAGGATCAAGGACGTCTCCTACGCCAAGGAGGACTTCCACATCCGCTGGTTCGAGGACGGCGTCCTGAACGTCTCGGCCAACTGCCTGGACCGCCACCTGCCGACCCGCGCCGACGACGTCGCCTTCATCTGGGAGGGCGACGACCCCGCCCAGTCCCGCAAGATCACCTACCGCGAGGCGCACGAGGAAGTGTGCCGCATGGCCAACGTGCTGAAGAGCCGCGGCGTGGCCAAGGGCGACCGGGTGACCATCTACCTGCCGATGATCCCCGAGGCGGCCTACGCCATGCTGGCCTGCGCCCGGATCGGCGCGGTCCATTCCGTGGTGTTCGGCGGCTTCTCGCCCGACAGCCTGGCCGGACGGATCCAGGACTGCGACAGCCGGCTGGTGATCACCGCCGACGAAGGCCTGCGCGGCGGCAAGATCGTGCCGCTGATGAAGAACGTCGCCGCCGCCCTGGAAGACTGCCCCGGCGTCGACACCGTGCTGGTCGTCAGCCGCACCGGCGCCGACGTCCCGATGAAGGCCGGCCGCGACATCCCCTACGGCCCCGAGCGCGACGGCGCCTCGGCCGACTGCGCGCCCGAACCGATGAACGCCGAGGATCCGCTGTTCATCCTCTACACCTCGGGCTCGACGGGTAAGCCGAAGGGCGTGCTGCACACCACCGGCGGCTACGCCGTCTGGGCCAGCTGGACGCACGAGCTGGTGTTCGACTACCGCCCCGGCGAGATCTATTGGTGCACGGCCGACGTGGGCTGGGTCACCGGCCACAGCTACATCGTCTACGGTCCGCTCGCCAATGCGGCCACCAGCGTGATCTTCGAAGGCGTGCCCAACTACCCGTCCTCGAGCCGCTTCTGGGAGGTCATCGACAAGCACCAGGTCGAGATCTTCTACACCGCCCCGACCGCGCTGCGCGCCCTGATGCGCGAAGGCGAGGAGCCCGTGAAGAAGACCAGCCGCAAGAGCCTGCGCCTGCTCGGCAGCGTCGGCGAGCCGATCAATCCGGAAGCCTGGCTCTGGTACCACCGGGTGGTCGGCGAGGGCCGCTGCCCGATCGTGGACACCTGGTGGCAGACCGAGACCGGCGCCTGCCTGGTCAGCCCCCTGCCCGGCGCGACCGCGCTGAAGCCCGGCTCGGCGACCAAGCCCCTGCCCGGCGTCTACCTCCAGCTGGTCGACGCCGAAGGCAAGATCCTGGAGGGCGCCACCAGCGGCAACCTCGTCATCACCGACAGCTGGCCGGGCCAGATGCGCACGGTCTACGGCGACCACCAGCGCTTCTTCGACACCTATTTCTCGACCTACCCGGGCAAGTATTTCACGGGCGACGGCTGCCGGCGGGACCAGGACGGCTACTACTGGATCACCGGCCGGGTCGACGACGTGATCAACGTCTCGGGCCATCGCATGGGCACGGCCGAGGTCGAGAGCGCCCTGGTCGGCCATCACGACGTCGCCGAAGCGGCGGTGGTCGGCTTCCCGCACGACATCAAGGGCCAGGGCATCTACGCCTATGTGACCCTGAAGGCCGACGTGCAGCCGACCGAGGCGCTGCGCAAGGACCTGGTGCTGTGGGTGCGCCACGAGATCGGGCCGTTCGCGGCGCCGGACGCCATCCAGTGGGCGCCGGGCCTGCCCAAGACCCGCTCGGGCAAGATCATGCGCCGTATCCTGCGCAAGGTGGCCGAGAACGACCTGGGCAATCTGGGAGACACCTCGACCCTGGCCGATCCGGCCGTGGTCGACGACCTGGTCAAAAACCGCATCGGGCGCTGACCGGACTAGTCTGCGGCCGCGGCCCCGACCTACTGTCGGGTCGTGGCTGGTTTACCGAGCACGATCGCCGCCCTGTCCGCGACCGCCGCCCTCGCGGGCGGAGTGGTCGCGGAGGTGCGGCCCGACCCCGGCGGCGTCTCCGGGGTGATGCACGGCTCGGTCCAGATCGCCGCCCCGCAGAAGGCCGTCTGGGACACCCTGCGCGACTGCGCCCGCGCCGGCCGGATGTCGCCGAGCGTGCGCAGTTGCCGTGTGGTCCAGGCCGATCCCGAAGGACGCTGGGACGTGCGCGAGATGACCGTCCGCTGGGGCGTGCTGACGCCCAGCTTCCGCACCGTGTTCCGCTCGGACTATGACCCCGCCGGCCGTATCCGCTTCCGGTGCGTCGACGGCGACATCGATTGCCGCGGCGAATGGCGGCTGCAGTCCACCGAGGACGGAGGGACCCAGGTCGCCTACGACAACCGCGCCACCTCGCCCTTCGACCTGCCGGCCGCGGTCGGCCGCGCGGCCATGCGCCGCGACCTGGCTCGCGCGCTGAAGGGCCTCAAGCTGGAGGCCGAGGCCCGCGCGCGCTGATCAGCGCTCCACCCGTTGGCGGTAGGGGATGTACAGCGCGAGCTCCAGCGGTCCGGACTGGTACCAGGTCACCGGCAGAGTCAGCCCCTCGACGCTGGCGCCGTAGTCCGCGCCGAACGCCGAGGCGGTCTTGCGGGCGTCGGCCGCCACCAGGGCGATGATCTCGCCGCGATATTGCTCGGGCCCGAACAGGGTCAGGTTCCAATCGTTCTGGAGCAGGATTTCACTGCGGCCGGTCTTCGGCGTCTTCTTGACGAAAGTCTCAATGCGCCCGGTCGCCACGTTGTACGAGTCGGTCGGCCGGATGCGGGTCTTCAGGGAGAAGCTGACATAGCTCGTGTCGGGCTTGCCGTCGGGAACGATCATCTTCTCCAACTGCGCCGGATCCAGCTTGCCGAGGATGTCCTCTTCGTCCTCGTCCTCGATGCCCAGCTCGATATCGTCCTGAGCCGCCTGCTTGACCAGCGCCTTCAGCGTGGCGGTCAGCTCGGCCTTGCGCTGGATCGGATCACGGGTGTCGCAGACCACCTTGACGGTGATGATCAGGTTGTCCGCCCGTTTCTTCAGCGCCACGTACGGCGTCTCGTCGGCATCGTAGTCCGCCAGCCGTTCCCCGGTGACGACGACCTCCTCTACGCCGGCGCCCTGCGCCAGGGCGGGCGCACTAGCCCCGAGCAGCAGAGCTCCGGCCGCTAGGGCCGCTGCGATCTTCATGGTTGGTCTCCCCCTGACTTAGCGAAAGCTTGCGCCGTTCACGCGACGGCTGTCCAGCCACCGACATGACAGGACCGTAATCTTTCCGCCGCGGCGCGCAGTGCTAGGGTCCGGCCACATATCATCCGGGAGCTGTTCATGACCCGTCCGGCCAAGGCGCTGTTCGTCGCCCTCGCGCTGTCGACCACCGCCCTCGTCCCCGCCGCCGCCCTGGCCAAGGCGGCCGCGCCCGCCGCCGTCTCGGTGCCGGCGATCCCCTACAAGAGCCGCACCCTGCCCAACGGCATGAAGGTGTTCTACGCCGTCGACCGCACCACGCCGAACGTGACGGTGCAGGTCTGGTACAGCGTCGGCTCCAAGGACGACCCCAACGGCCGCAGCGGCTTCGCCCACATGTTCGAACACCTGATGTTCAAGGCGACCAAGGACCTGCCGTCGGAGAGCATCGACCGCATGACCGAGGACGTGGGCGGCTTCAACAACGCCTTCACCGCCGACGACATGACCGCCTACTACGAGGTGATCCCGTCCAATCACCTCGAGCGGATGCTCTGGGCCGAGGCCAGCCGCCTGGGATCGCTGGTCGTCGACGAGGCCAGCTTCAAGTCCGAGCGCGACGTGGTGAAGGAGGAGCTGCGCCAGCGCGTGCTCGCCGATCCGTACGGCCGCTTCTTCCGCCTGGAGATCCCGAAGGCCTCCTACACCACCCACCCCTACAAGCGCCCGGGCATCGGCTCGATCGCCGAGCTGGACGCGGCCACCGTCGACGACGTGCTGGCCTTCCACGAGACCTACTACCGGCCGGACAACGCCGCCCTGATCGTGGTCGGCAACTTCGACGAGGCCCAGTTCAACGGCTGGGTGGACAAGTACTTCACTCCTCTGAAGACCCCGTCCAAGCCCCTGCCCCGCGTGACGGTGAAGGAGCCGGCGCGCACGGGCTCCAAGACGGTGACGGCCTACGCCCCGAATGTTCCGCTGCCGGCCCTGGCGATCACGTGGCAGGCGCCGGAGGCGGCCAGCAAGGACACCGCCGCCCTCTCCGTGCTCGACGCCATCCTGTCGGGCGGCAAGTCCTCGCGCCTGTACAACAGCCTGGTCTACGAGCAGCAGATCGCCGCCCAGGCCTTCTCCAACAACGACGGCAACGCCCAGCCCGGCCTGTTCATGGTCGGCGCCATCATGGCCGACGGCAAGACCGTCGAAGAAGGCCAGAAGGCGCTGCTGACCGAGGTCGCCCGTCTGCGCGACGCCCCGCCGACCGCCGCCGAGCTGGCCGAAGCCAAGACCGAAATGGTCGCCGGCGCGGTGCGTGAGCGCGAGACCATCGACGGCCGCGCCATGGCGCTGGGCCAGGCCTATGTGCTCGAGGGCGACGTGGCCAAGGCCAACACCGTCGTCGCCGACCTGGAGGCGGTGACCGCCGCCGACGTCCAGCGGGTCGCCAGGACCTATCTGGGCGACGACCGAATGGTGGTCATCCGCTATCTCGACGAATCCAAGAAGACCGCCGACGCCCCCGCCGCGGCCGAAACGCCGCCGCCGGTCGTGGCCTCGACCAAGTTCGCCGGCAAGGTCTGGACCCTGGACCCCGAGGATCGCCGCGCCAAGCCGCCGGCCCTCGGCGTCCCGGTCACCCCGGTTCTGCCGAAGCCGTCGGAGGCGACCCTGCCCAACGGCCTGCGCGTGATCGTGGCCCGCAGCAGCCGGCTGCCGCTGGTCAGCGCCCAGCTGACCGTCATGGCCGGCGCCGCCACCGATCCGAACGGCAAGGCCGGCGCGGCCTCGATGATGGCCGAGCTGCTGACCGAAGGCACCGCGACCCGCAGCGCCACCCAGATCGCCAGCCAGACGGAGGCCCTGGGCGCCAACCTGTCGGCCGGCTCGGGCGTCGAGGCCTCGTCGGTGACGCTGAACGTCATGCCGCAGAACCTGAAGGCCTCGCTGGCCATCATGGCCGACGTCGCCCTGCACCCGGCGTTCGCCCAGGAAGAGATCGACCGCGTCCGCGACCAGAGCCTGGACGGGCTGAAGGTGGCGATGAAGCGGCCCGGCGCCGTGGCCGGCCTGGTCAGCGCCCCGGTGCTCTACGCGGGGACGCCCTACGGCCGCCCTGCCAACGGCACCCCCGAATCGCTGCCCAAGCTGACCCGCGACGACCTCGCCGCGGTCCACAAGGCCTGGTGGCGTCCGGACAACGCCGTGCTGGTGGTCACCGGCGACATCTCGCCCGAGCAGGGTTTCGCCCTGGCCCGCGAAGCCTTCGGCGGCTGGGCCAAGCCCGCGACGCCGCTGCCCGCCGCGCCCAAGGCCGACGCGATCGCCGCGCCGCGCAACGTGATCGTCGACATCCCGGCCGCCGGCCAGGCCGCGGTGGTGGTCACGCGCCGGGGCATCAAGCGGGACGACCCGCGCTACTACGCCGGCATGGTGGCGACGACGACGCTGGGCATCGGTTTCTCCTCGCGCCTGAACCAGGAGATCCGGATCAAGCGCGGTCTGGCCTACGGCGCCGGCGCCGGCCTGACGCCGCGGCGAGTGGTCGGCGGCTTCACCGCCACCACGCAGACCAAGAACGAGTCCGTGCCCGAGGTCGCGACCCTGATCCGCGAAGAGATGAAGGGCATGGCGACCCGTCCGGCGACACCCGCCGAGCTGGCCGCCCGCAAGTCGGTGCTGGTCGGCGACTTCGGCCGCGACATCGGCACCGCCGACGGCCTCGCCGGCATCCTCGGCGGCCTGGCGACCTACCGGATCGATCTGGGCGAGCTGCAGGCCTACACCGGCAAGGTCGAGGCCGTCACGGCGCAGGACATCACCGCCTTCTCGGCCGACATCTTCGATCCGAGCAAGGCCAGCACGATCGTGGTCGGCGACGCCAAACTGTTCGGCGCCAAGGCGGCGGAGGCTCTGCCGAACGCCGAGACGATCAAGATCGACGACCTGAAGCTCGACAGCCCGACCCTGAAATAGGTCAGGCTGCGACGACCTGGCCGGCGCGCACCGCGACCGGCCAGGGCGTCAGGCTTCGTCCGGCGCAGGGGCCGGACAGGCAGACGCCGTCCTCGATCCGGAACAGGGCCCCGTGGCCGGCGCACAGGATCAGGTCGCTCTCGCGGGTCAGGTGGCGGCCGCTCGGGCCCGCCAGCGGCCAGCCGGCGTGCGGGCAGCTGTCGACATAGCCGCGCACCTCGCCGGCCTTGCGCACGACGAAGCCCGCGAACAGCCGATCCTCCGCCCGGAAGCGGAAGTCCTTCGAGCCGGGATCGGGAATCTGGTCGAGGCGGCAGAGGATGGTCCCCGCCGCCGGCATGGCCGGATTCAGGTCGAGATTCAGGCCAAGCCCCCGACGGTGACGCGCCAGGGATCGACCGTCGAATGCTCGAACAGTCCGGCCTTCGTGTAGGGGTCCTCGGCGTGCAGCGCCTTGGCGGCCTCCAGCGACTCGACCTCGACGATCAGCAGCGAGCCGGCCATTCCGCCCTCTTCGCTCAGGAACGGACCGCCCAGCTTCACCACACCGGGCTTGCCGGCCATCCAGTCCAGGTGGGCCTGGCGGGTGGCGGCGCGGATGGCGGCGCCCTCCTCGGGCTTGTCCTTCCACTGGATGACGAAGAGGGGCATGGCGGCTCCTAGTGCTCGGAACGGATAGGACGGTGCAGCAGGCCGCGGATCGCGTCGTCGACGGCGACCTCCCCGGCCAGGATGGCGGCGACGGCCTCGCAGATCGGCGTATCGACGCCCAGCCTGCGGGTCAGTTCGCGGACGGCCGGCGCCGAGGCGACGCCCTCGGCCACGGTGACCTTGCCGGCCAGGGCCTCTTCCAGCGTCTGGCCCTGGCCCAGGGCCAGACCGACGCTCATGTTGCGCGACTGCGGGCTGGAGCACGTCAGGACCAGGTCGCCCAGACCGCACAGACCGGACACCGTCTCGGCCTCGCCGCCCAGGGCCTCGGCCACGCGGGTCATCTCGGCGAAGCCGCGGGTGATCAGGGCGGCGTGGGCGCTGCGGCCCAGACCCTTGCCCTCGGAGATGCCGCAGGCGATCGCCAGGACGTTCTTCAGCACGCCGCCGGTCTCGGCCCCGACGATGTCGGTGGCCAGGTAGGGGCGGAACTGCGGGGTGGCGATGGCCTCGGCCAGGGCGCGGGCCAAACCCTCGTCCGGGCTGGCGACGGTGACCGCGGCGGGCAGCCCGCGCGCGACCTCGCCGGCGAAGCTCGGGCCCGACAGCACCGCCGGGGCGGCGTCCGGGATGGTCTCCCGCAACACCTCGGCCATCAGGCTGAGGGTGCCCTGCTCCAGACCCTTGCTGCACAGCATGACCGGCATGCCGTCGCGCAGGTGCGGGCGGATCGCCTCCAGCGTCTTGCGCATGTGCTGGGCCGGCGGCACCGCCAGGATGAAGTCGCAGGGCGCCAGGTCGGACAGCTCCGTCGTGGCGTCGATCGCTTCCTCCAGAGCCACGCCGGGCAGGAAGATCGGGTTCTCGTGACGGCCGTTGATGGCTTCGACCACCTCCGGTTCGCGGGCCTGCAGCGTCACGGCCAGGCCGGCGCGGGCGCAGACCTGCGCCATGGCCGTGCCCCAGGCGCCGCCGCCGATGACCCCGGCATACTTGAAGTCGCTCATGCCTTGGCGCCCTTTCGGCCGGGGACGTGGGTGGGATTGGCGTTGGCGGCCGCCTGGTCCAGCGGCCAGCGCGGACGGGCGGCGGCGTCCAGCGGATCGGTCAGGCCCAGCGCCAGCCGCTCGGCCCCGGCCAGCGCGATCATCGCGGCGTTGTCGGTGCAGTACTTCAGCGGCGGCGCGTGGAAGTCGAAGCCGTGCTTGCGGCACAGGGTCTCCAGCCGCTCACGGATCGCCCTGTTGGCGGCGACCCCGCCCGCCACGACGAAGCGCAGCGACGTCCCGGCATGCTCGGCGGCATAGGCCTTCATCGCCCTTTCCGTGCGTTCCGCCAGTTGGCGGGCGATGGCGAACTGGACCGAGGCGGCCAGGTCGCGGCGGTCCTCGTCGCTGGTCAGGCCCACGGCGGCGCGGGCGGCGGCGGTCTTCAGCCCCGAGAAGGAGAAGTCGAACCCCTCCCGACCCAGCAGGGCGCGCGGCAGCTCGAACCGCTCCGGCTTCCCGCCGACGGCCAGCTTCTCGAGCTCCGGTCCGCCCGGATAGGGCAGGCCCATGGTCTTGGCGATCTTGTCGAAGGCCTCGCCGGCGGCGTCGTCGATGGTCGAGCCGAGCCGGCGGCAAGCGCCGACCCCGGCGACTTCGAGCAGCTGACAGTGGCCGCCGCTGACCAGCAGCAGAAGGAAGGGATAGGGAATGTCGGCGCCTAGCCGGGCAGAGACGGCGTGGCCCTCCAGGTGGTTCACCGCCACCAGCGGCAGGTCGCGGGCCAGCGAGACCGCCTTGCCGAAGCTCAGGCCCACCATCACCCCGCCGACCAGACCGGGCCCCGCGGTCGCGGCGACGCCCGACAGGTCCGACCAGCCGGCGCCGGCCCCGTCCATCGCCCGGGCGACGATGCCGTCGATCGACTCGACGTGCGCCCGGGCCGCGATTTCGGGCACCACGCCGCCATAAGGCTGATGGTCGGCGATCTGGCTGGCGATCACCGAAGACAGCACCTCGACGCGGCCGTCGTCGCCTCGCCGGACCACGGAGGCGGCGGTTTCGTCGCAGCTGGTTTCAATGCCGAGAACGGTGAGAACAGTCATGCCGGTTGCGGGTTGTGACCCCCTCCTATAGCAGCGGGGGCGAATTCCACCCCGAGGTAACGTTCCAGCCTTGCCCTCGCAACCTTCCATCCGGATCGGCACCCGCGGCTCGCGGCTCGCCCTGGCCCAGAGCGGCATGATGCGCGACCGCATCGTGGCCGCCCTCGGCGCGTCGCTCGACCGCGCCGAAGAGGTCGCCCCCCTGGTCACGATCGTCACCACCGGCGACCGCATCCAGGACCGCCGCCTGCTCGAGGTCGGCGGCAAGGCGCTGTTCACCAAGGAGATCGAGGAGGCCCTGCTCGACGGACGCATCGACGCCGCAGTGCACTCGATGAAGGACGTCCCGGCCCTCCAGCCGGAAGGCCTGGACATCGCCGCCATCCCGGCGCGGGAGGACCCGCGCGACGCCTTCGTCTCCGTCCATCATGCCTCGATCGCCGACCTGCCGAAGGGCGCGCGGCTCGGGACCGCTTCGCTGCGCCGCCAGGCGCAGGCGCTGTTCGTTCGCCCGGACCTGGACGTCGTGCTGATCCGCGGCAACGTCGACACGCGACTGGCCAAGCTGGAGCGCGGCGAGGCGGACGCCATCCTGCTGGCCGCCTCGGGCCTGAACCGCATGGGCCTGGGCGCCGTGCCGCGCGGCTTCCTCGACCCGATCGCCGCTCCGCCGGCCCCGGGCCAGGGCGCCCTGGCGATCCAGACCCGGATCGAGGACCGCGACGCTCCCTGGGTGAAGGCCCTGCGTTGCGAGACCACGACCCTCACCGTCGCGGCCGAGCGGGGGGCCCTGACCGCCCTGGAAGGCTCCTGCCGCACGGCCATGGGCGCCCATGCCTTGCTGAACGGCCGCCGTCTGCGGCTGATCGTCGAGGCGCTCGTCCCGGACGGCTCCCGCCGTTTCCGGCGCGAGGCCGAGATCGACCTGGGCGACGATCCGCGCGCCGACGCGCACGCCCTGGGCCTGAAGCTCGGCCTTGAGGTCCGCGACGAAGGCGGCGAGGCGCTGGTTCTCAAAGATTGATCCGTCCGCGCGGCGGTTGCAGGGTGTCGGCATGGCGCAGGAAACGCTGACCGTCTGGATCACCCGCGCCGAACCGGGCGCCGCCGCCACGGCCCGTCGGGTCGCCGAGCAGGGCTGGCGGCCGGTGGTGTCGCCGCTGCTGGAGATCCGGCCGCTGCCGGACGCCCGCGTCGATCTGGACGGCGTGGCCGCCCTCGCCTTCACCAGCGCCAACGGCGTCCGCGCCTTCGCCGAGGTCTGCCCGGTGCGCGATATCCGCGTCTTCGCGGTGGGATCAGGCACCGCCGAGGCGGCCAAGATCGCCGGCTTCCGGCAGGTCCTCTTCGCCGACGGCGACGTGGACTCCCTGGCCGCCCGCATCGCCGCCCGGCGCAGCGAACTGAGGGGCGTGGTGCTGAACCCCGGCGCCGCCGAACCGGCCGGCGACCTCGTCGGCTCCCTGGAGGCCGTCGGGGTCGAGGCCAGGCGGGTCGTGCTCTACGAGGCGGTGGTCTCTCCGCCCACGGCGGAATTCCTGGAACGCCTGCCGGAACTGGACGTGGTGCTGCTGCATTCGCCCCGCGCCGCCAAGGCGCTGGCCGTCGCGCTGAGGGGCCGCGACGTGTCCCACCTTCGCCTGGTCTGCCTGTCCGGCAACGTCGCCAAGCCGGTCGCCCGGATGAAAGTGCGCGAAGTCGCCCGCGCCCCGTTTCCCATTGAGGCGGCGCTGCTTAATCTCATCGGTCGAGGACCGTCGGTCGCCCCCGAGAACCGACGCCGCCAAGGGACATTGAAGCAGAGGTCATGACCACCGCGCCCGATCCCGCCGAGATCACCCCGCCGACCGATCCCGCCCGCTACGGCCGTCGCCGCGGCAGGCCGGGCTTCGCCTTCTGGGCCGGCGCAGCCGGGGCCGTCGTCTGTGTCGGAGCCGGGTTCGCGCTGGCGCAGTACCTTCCCCGCCTGCGCGCCGACCAGCCTTCGCCGCCGCCGGTCGAAGCGCCGGCGACCCCCGCCGCGCCGGTCGACACGGCGCCGGTGCAGACCTTCGTCCCGGCGATTCCCGCCGAGCCTCCCGCGCCGCCCCCCGTCGACATCAGCGCCCTGGAAGACCGCATTGCGGCCCTAGAAGCCGGCCAGAATCGAGCGGTCAACGCCGCCGCCGCCGCCCTGGCTGCGGCGACCCTGGCCGACGCCGCCGAGCGTTCGGGTCCGTTCCAGCCGGAGCTGGCCGCCCTGAGCCGCCTGCTGCCCGCCTCGGCCGAGGTGCGGGCCCTGACGCCCTATGCGGACACCGGCGCGCCGAGCCGGACGACCCTAGCCGGCGAGTATGACGCCGCCGCCGCCCAGGCGGCCGTCGCCGCTCGCGATCCCGGCAAGCGGGGCGCGGTCCTCGACCAGCTGATCCATGCCTTGTCCTCGATCGTCACCATCCGCCGGGTCGGCGACACCGCGGGCGACAGTCCCGACGCCCTGTTGGCGCGGGCCGGCCAAAGCGTCGCCGAGGGAGACATCGAAGGCGCGTTGAAGACCTTGCGCGGCCTGCCGCCCAAGGCCGCCCAGGCGATGACCCCCTGGATCACCCGCGCACAGCAGCGTGTCGCCGTCGACCGGCAGGTGGCGGCCATCCGCGCGGTCGCCCTGTCCGATCTGATGGCCGCCGCACGGGAGCCGTCATGATCCGGGCCGCGGTCGTCATCTTCCTGATCGCGGCGGTCGGCGTCACCGCCCTGGCGCTGCTGGGCGACGCCGGCGAGGCCCATCTGATCTGGCGCGGCTGGCGTGTGGACATGACCGCCGCCGCCGCCGCGCTGCTGGTCCTGTTCGTATCCCTTCTGGCGACCATCTTCTGGAGCGGCGTCAAATGGGTCTTCGAGGCGCCGCGCCGCGCCGCCAAGGCCCGCGCCGAAACCAAGCGCAAACAGGGCGCCGAGGTGCTCGCCCGGGGCTTCCTGGCCGCCGCCGCCGGGGATGGGTCCGAGGCCCGTCGCCTGGCGCAGAAGTCGGCCGAACTGGCCGACGACGCCCCGGCCCTGGTCCGGGTCCTGGCCGCCCAGGCGGCTGAAGCCGCCGGCGACCTGCCCGCCGCCAAGGCCGCCTATTCCGCCATGCTGGGCTTTCCCGAGATGCGGCTCGCGGGCCTGAAGGGCCTGATGCAGACCGCCTCGGCGGAGGGGGACCGCGAGGCCGCGCTACGTCACGCCCAGAGCGCCTACGGCCTGGCCAAGACCGCCCGCTGGGCCTGGCGCGCGCTGCTGGAGGCCCGGCTGGAAGCCGGCGACTGGGCCGCGGCCCTGGAGCTGATCGCCGGCGCCCAGGATCGCAAGATCGTGTCCCCGATCGTCGCCGATCGCACCCGCGCCGCTCTGCTGGCCGCCTCCGCCGCCAGTTTCGAGACCAGTCCCGACGAACGCACGCGCGGACAGGCCGAAAGCTACGCCTTGCAGGCCGTGAAGCTGAAGCCGGACTTCGCGCCCGGCGTCGTCATGGCCGCGCGCCTGCTGGCCGACGGCGGCAAAGGCGGCAAGGCCTCGTCGCTGATCGAGACGGCTTGGAAGAGCGCTCCGCATCCGGCCCTCTGGCTCGCCTACCGGGATCTCAAGACCCGGGAGACCCCGCGCGAACGGTCGCGACGGCTGGCGGCGCTGGCGGCGCTCAACCCCGACGCCCGCGAAAGCCGGATTCTCGGCGTGGAGCAGGCCCTGATCGCGAGCGACGTTCCTGCCGCCCGAAGCGGCGCCAAGGCGCTCGAGAGCGAACCGCTCACCCGCCGCCTGGCCGGGCTGCAGGCCCGCGCCGCCAACGCCGCCGGCGCCGTCGACGAGGCCCGCGCCTGGGTCGCTCGCGGCGTCGCCGCGCCCCAAGAGCCCGATTGGTCGGACCTGGACCCGGAAGGCCGCGCCTTCGCCTATCGTCCCGAGGACTGGACCCGGCTGGTGGCGACCTACGGCGAGACGGGCGAGCTGATCCACCCGCGGCTCGAGCGCGCCGAGCGCTCGATCAGCGACCTGCCGGAGCTGCCGGCGGCCTATGTCGAGTCGACCGCCTTCGTGCGGGCGGCCGAGGGCGAGGCGCCGATCATGCCGATCCCGGACGACCCCGGCGTGGTCGACTACGCCCGCCCCGCCGCCGACGAACCGCCGCCGCCGCCGCGTCCTCCGAGCGCACCGCGTCGACGACGCTTGGCAAGCGCGAGCCGCCCCGCTAAATAGGCCCTCCTTCGGGGACATCCTCCTTAGAGGGCCGCCTTAGCTCAGCCGGTAGAGCGGCGCATTCGTAATGCGTAGGTCAGGTGTTCGAGTCACCTAGGCGGCACCATCCCCCTTCTTCTCCCATCAACGCCGGCCGCGTCCGTTCGGACGCAGGAACGCAGCGATGAGTTCATCCCCTCCTGCCCGTACGGTCGCCGTCGTCGGCGGCGGTCCCGCCGGTTTGATCGCCGCCGAGACTCTGGCGCGCGCCGGCGTCGTCGCGACGGTCCATGAAAAGATGCCGACCTTCGGGCGCAAGCTGCTGATGGCCGGCCGCGGCGGCCTGAACCTCACCCATTCCGAAGATCTCGCGACATTCAAGGCCCGCTACGCCGCGGCGCAGCCTCGCCTGGCGCCGCTGATCGACGTCTTCCCGCCGGACGCCCTGCGCGCCTGGGCCGAGGAACTCGGCCAGGAGACCTTCGTCGGCAGCAGCGGGCGGGTGTTCCCGACGGCGATGAAGGCCTCGCCGCTGCTGCGCGCCTGGCTGAGACGTCTGGAAGCGTTGGGCGTCGACCTGCGGACACGGTCCGAATGGCGCGGCTGGACCGACGACGGCGCGCTGCGCTTCGCCGGAGCCGACGGCGAGCGGACGGAACGGCCGGACGCGGTGATCCTGGCTCTCGGCGGCGCCAGCTGGGCGAAACTGGGCTCCGACGGCGGCTGGACGGACCGGCTGGCGGCGCGCGGCGTCGCCGCCACGCCCTTCCGCCCCGCCAACAACGGCTTCCTCGTCGCCTGGAGCGACCTGTTCCGCGAACGTTTCGCCGGCCGACCGATCAAGGGCGCAGCCTTCACAGCCGGCGGCCGCACGGTTCGCGGCGACGCGGTGATCGCCGGCTACGGACTGGAGGGCGGCGCGATCTACGCCCTCTCGGCCCCCCTTCGCGACGCGATCGAGGCCGACGGCGCCGCCACCGTGACCGTCGACCTGCGGCCCGACTTGACCCGCCAGGCCCTGACCGGCCGGCTGCACAAGGGCGGCAGGGGGCTGTCGACCGCCAATCTGCTGCGCAAGGTCGTCCATCTGTCGCCGCTGGAGACCAACCTGCTGCGCGAAGGCCATGGCGTCGCCCTGCCGGCCGGGCCGGGCGCGCTGGCGGAGGCGATCAAGGCCGTTCCGCTGACCCTGACGGCCTGCGCGCCGATCGATCGCGCCATCTCCGCCGCCGGCGGCGTCGCCTGGGACGGCGTCGCCGAGGACCTGTCGCTCAAGGCGCTGCCGGACGTCTTCGTCGCCGGCGAGATGCTGGACTGGGAAGCGCCGACCGGCGGCTATCTGCTGCAGGCTTGTTTCGCCACCGGGATCGCGGCGGCCAAGGGCGTGCTCGGCCGGCTCCGGCCTTAGTGGGTCTGGGCGAAGACCACGCCGACCATGACCGCGGCGTACTGCACGGCGGCGCCGGCCACCACGTGGCCATGCCAGACCGCGCGGCGGAACTTCAGCTTCTTCATCAGGTAGAAGACCACGCCCGTGGAGTAGATCAGCCCGCCGATGCCGAGGAGCAGCATGGCCACCCAGCTCATGCCGTCGATCATCGGCTTGATCGCGACCAACACGATCCAGCCCAGCGCCACGTAGAGCGCCACCCAGAAGCCGCGGCCCAGGCCCGGCAGGAACAGCTTCCCGGCCGCGCCGGCCAGGGCCAGGGTCCAAACCGCCGTCGTCATGCCGATCGACCAGGCGCCGCTCAGGTTCTGAGTCGTGAACGGCGTGTAGGAGCCGGCGATCATCAGGAAGATGCCCGCGTGATCGAGGCGACGCAGCACCGGGCGCCAGTTCCACTTGCCGAAGTTGTAGGCCAGCGAGCAGCCGAGCATGGTCATCAGGCCCAGGGCGTAGACCCCGATCGCCGCCGTCTGGCCCAACGAGCCGAAGCCCACCGACAGGCCGAGCAGGATGCCGCCGCCGAACAGGGCGAAGGCCAGGCCGACGATGTGCACGACAAGGTCGGCGCATTTGGCGCCGGCGGTCGGATAATGGGTGGCGATCGTCTGGTCGGTCATGGGCGGGCACCTTAGAGCGCGGCGGTGGCGGGTTGAAGACCTCCGCGGGCAACAGTTGGCGCCCAATTGTTACAGCTTGAAGGCCGCCAGCCGCTCGTAGTGCGGCCGCGCCGCATCGGCGATCCGCCGAAGGTCGTCGCCCAGGGCGGGCGGCTCGGTCTCGTCCGGCGGCGGACCAAAGCCGGTCGAACGCTCCACGGCGTCGTACCAGGCCGGCGCCCAGACCCCGTCGGTGTCGCGTCGTCCCGCCGGCCAGGCCAGCATGGCGTCGTCGAAGGGGATGCCGACCGCCGCGCAGAGGGCGGTCAACTTTCCGCGGGGATCCGCCAGGACGTCGCGGCCCTCGATCACCGGCGGCGCGTCGCCCAGGCGGTCGGCCTCGCGTTCGAAAAGCTCGCGCTGGCGCTCGACGCCGATCTCGGCCAGCGACACCTCGCCGCGCTTGGCGACATAGGAGGCGAGCACCCGCGCCGGATCGCGGATCAGGAAGGCCTGGCGGCAGGCTCGCGTCCAGTCGAGCCCGAACCCGTCCAGCATGTGGTGGGTCATGTGCTTCTGGTACCAGACCGGGCGCGCGCCGGGGACGGGACCGACCAGGCTCTCCGCGACCGGCCGCCAGTCGGTCGGCTGCCCGGCCAGCACTTCGCCCCGCATCGGGTGGTCCAGTCCGGTCGCCGCCAGGTAGGCGGCGTAGAAGGGCTCGTCGATGACGGTCGCGTCCGGGCGGTTCTCAAAGCTGCGCATCATCGCCGTCGAGATGTTCCGCGGCCCGGACCACATGCAGATGCGGACGGCGTCGCTCATAGGCCTGCATCCCGATCCTTGAGCTGCTCGTAGAGCGCCCGCAGCTGCGTCGTTCTCGGTCCCGGCAGCGCCAGAGGCAGGGTCCGGCCGTCGATCTCCCGCACCGGCGTCAGGCCGCCGAAGGTTCCGGTGACGAAGGCCTCGTCGGCGTCGCGGGCGTCCTCGACCGGGAAGCTTCCGAGACGCAGCGGGATCTTGGCTTCGCGGCACAGGGCGATGACGTTGCCGCGAGTGACGCCGTTGAAGCAGAACTCGCCGGTCGACGTTCGCACCTCGCCGTCCTTGATCCAGAAGAAGTTGGTCGCGTTGCAGCTCGAGACCCAGCCATCCGGGTCGAGCATCAGGGCCTCGTCCGCGCCCGCCCGGATCGCCTCGTTCAGGGCGATGATCAGGTTCAGCCGGCTATGGCTGTTCAGACGCATGTCGAACATGTGCGCCGGGGTGCAGCGGATGCCGACGGTGGCCAGCTTCAACCCCTGGGTGACGACCGCCGGACTCGGGACCTTCCATTCAGCCAGGATCACGATCGTCGGCCGCCCCAGCGCGTTGCGCGGATCCTGGTTGGCGCCGGTCTTCTCGCCCCGGGTCGCCATCAGCCGGAGGTGGACCCCGTCCTCCATCCGGTTGGCGCGCAGGAGGTCGCCCAGAGCGTCGGTCAGCTGGGACCGCGACATCTTCAGGTCCAGGCCGATGGCGTCCGCGCCCTGGTAGAGACGATCGAGATGAGTCTCCAGGAACAACAGCCGGCCCTTGTGAAGGCGCAGCCCTTCCCAAACCCCGTCGCCGACCACGAAGCCGGCGTCGAACACCGAGACCCGGGCCTCGTCCCGCGAGACCAACTTTCCGTTCAGCCAGATACGGGCGGTCGCGTTGCGGGGATCGGCGGCGAAGTCCTGGCTTCCGGCCATGGGTCAGGCTCCCGGCATCCTGATGGGGGGCGGTCCAAAGGCGTCGGCGAGGATGTCCTCGTCGACGCCGTCGAGTTCGATCTGTTTGAGGCGGCCGGTCTCGCCGACGGCGATGCGGACGGCGGACTTCGCGAGACCCAGGCGCTTGGCGAGCAGGGTCGTGAGGGCGGCGTTGGCTTCGCCTTCGACCGGCGGGGCGGCGACCCGGGCCTTCAGGTGCGGCCGGCCGTCGGCGCCGACCGCCCAGCCGTCGATCGCGTCCCGCCCGCCTCGCGGCGTGAGACGGACGGCCAGGCGCATGGTCAGCTCAGCATCTGGGCGAGGCGCGGCAGCACCGCCTGCTGGAAGGCCGAAATGACGATGATCACGATGACCGGGCTGATGTCGACGCCGCCCAGGGAAGGAATGATGCGCTGCACCGGCCGCAGGATCGGGCGGGTGACCGCATCGAGGAAATGGGCGACCGAATAGACGAAGCGGTTGCGCAGATTGATCACGTCGAAGGCGACCAGCCATGACAGGATGGCGTTTCCGACCAGGGCGATAATGACCAGCGTCAGAAGCGCGTTCACGATCTGGAACAGAAAATCGACGAGCATGGTCATAGGTGCGGGTTCCATTGGGACACGTCCGCTTCTATCCGCCGCGCCGAAGGGCGGCAAGGCGCGCGGTCCCGCTTGACAGCCGGAGGTCGTCAGCCGTATGTGCCGCCCTCTTCTCTCGCCTGAGAGGGGGCCGTAGCTCAGTTGGTAGAGCGCCTCGTTCGCAATGAGGAGGTCAGGGGTTCGACTCCCCTCGGCTCCACCAGGTTCTCCTGGTGAAAACCCGCGAAGAAGACCCCGTCTTATCCTGTCAGTCTCTGTCAGCTACGGTTCAGGAACACGCGCTTATAGTCCGCGCCAGTTCAGAGCCATGGAGGCAAACATGCGTATCGTAAGCGCGCTGATCGCGAGCGCCCTGGTCCTGGGAGGCGCGACCGCCTACGCCGCCCCCGCCCGCACGCCGGAGGCGAAGCTGGCCAAGGCCCTCGAGGGCCGGGTCGCCGGCGAGCCCGTCAGCTGCATCAATCTGCGCGACATCCAGTCGAGCCAGATCATCGACAAGACCGCGATCCTCTACGAAGGCCCGCGGGGCGTCGTCTACATGAACACCCCGACCTCGGGCGCCTCGAGCCTGCGCGACGGCCAGATCCTGGTCACCAAGACCATCGGCGCCCAGCTGTGCAGCATCGACACCGTGACCCTGGTCGACAGCGGCTCGAAGATGCAGGACGGCTGGGTCGGCCTGGGCAAGTTCGTGCCCTACGCCAAGGTCGCCAAGACCGCCAACTGATCCGACGACGACGGCGGATCCGAACCGCCGGCGACGGTAAGTCGCCGGCGGTCCCCCGTACGGTCGGCGCCCGGACTCCGGGAACAACCGTCACCGTAGTCGGTTACAGGCGACGGTCCCGGCATAGGAGTCCCCATGCGCCGTCTCGCACACCTCGCCCTGCCCCTCGCCGCCGCCCTTGCGCTCGCCGCCTGCGGCAAGCCGGCCACGCCGGAAGAGCCGGCCTCGGCGCCCGCGCCTGCGGCCGCATCCCAGCCCGCCCCGGTCGCCGCGGTGGACTGGAGCTCGCTTGAGGCGCTGGCGGACAAGTACCCGTCCGACACGAAACTGCTCGAGGCCAGCGCGGTCACGCCTACGCTGGAGGCTCTTCTGGGCGCCAAGTTCGAGACCCTGAAGACCAACATGCAGACCCAGTCGCCGCTGCAGCGCGACGGCGGGCTTCTCTATACTTCCGGCAACAAGCAGCACGAGGGCGGGGTCAACATGGCCTACGTCCTGATCGATCCGAAGGCCAAGGCCGTCGAGGTCGGGCTGTGGGAGGGCGGAAAGCTGACGGTCTACAAGACCGACGGGGCGACCCTGGCCAAGCCCAAGGACGTCCAGACCATGATCGACAACGCCGCGGCCTGATCGTCGCGCGTTCCGACCTCTATCCAGCGGCCGGCGTCAGCCGGCCGCGCCCATCAGTTTCAGGACCAGCAGAGCCGCTATGGCGGTCGCCGGGATCGCGAAACTCCAGTACATCACGCTTCGCATCGTGATTCCTCCAGCACCCGTCTGAACCAACGACGCGTGGAGGCTCAAGTTCCGTTAGGTCGATTCCCAGGAGGCGTTCGCCTGACGGGCGACCGGAACCCGCGGTCGACACGAACAGCCCTTCTTCCAGACCTGGAACCCCCTCGGGCGGCGGCGATCCGTCCCCGACGCCTGTGCATAGTCCGTTAATGTTCTCTTAAGGATTGGGGGGCGGCCACGGGATGAAATAGGACGGTTCCGGCCTTTTTCCCGACCTGCGGTGAATTGCGTGGACGCCTTGTCCCGTTTGGCTTTGCGTCGTCCCCAGATCGGCGCCGGTTTCGCGGGTAATGAATTCTTAACCCTCCCGTGATTTGAATAACCTCTCATGCGGATCGTGCCGCCGGGCTCGTCGCATTAGGATTTTGTTAAGGAATTCGGGACCCTGGGGACATGTCCCCGGAGTTCACAGGTCGATGTCCCCTCTCGGACGATCTGGGGGCGGTCTGGGGATGTTCCCGGGCGCCGGGTCGGGATGGCCGCGGCCGATGCGGGTTTGTCCCCGCGGCGCCTGTGCCTAACCGCTACCTCTTCTTCCTTCTAAGATTCTTCTTATGAGAGGAAAGAAGGGCAGGCCTTGCCTCTCGGCGTGCGTGGCCTATCAAGCGAGCCATGAGCGAAACCCATAAGCCGAGCCTCCTTCGGGTTCTTTCCGGCGAGACCCTTCCGCGCCCGCCCGTATGGTTCATGCGCCAGGCGGGACGATATCTGCCGGAGTATCGTGAGCTGCGGGCCAAGGCCCCGGATTTCATCAGCTTCTGCCTGAACCCGGAGATGGCGGCCGAAGCCACCCTGCAGCCGATGCGCCGGTTCCCGTTCAGCGCCTCGATCGTCTTCGCCGACATCCTGCTGATCCCGGGCGCGCTGGGGCAGAAGGTCTGGTTCGAGGCCGGCGAGGGTCCGAAGCTGGGCGAGCTGCCGACGCTGGACGCCCTGGAAGCCGAGATCGACGGCTCGACCTTCAAGCTGACGCCGGTAGGCGAGACCCTGTCGCGGGTCCGGGCGGCGCTGGAGCCGGAGCGGACCCTGATCGGTTTCGCCGGCGCCCCCTGGACTGTGGCCAGCTACATGATCGAGGGCGGCTCTTCTGATCGCAGCAGGGCTCGGACCTTCGCCTATGAAAAGCCGGATGAGATGGACCGTCTGCTGGACATCGTCGCCCGGGCCAGCGTCCGCTACCTGGCGATGCAGGCCGAGGCCGGGGCCCAGGTCCTGAAACTGTTCGAGAGTTGGGCGGAAGGCCTGCCCGAGGATCTGTTCGAACGCATCGTATGCAAGCCGCACCGCACCATCATCGCCGGTCTGCGCGAGCTGGGGGTGGAGACGCCGGTGATCGGCTTCCCGCGGGGCGCGTCGTCCATGGCCCAGCACTATGCCGACACCGTCGACGTCCAGGCCGTGGCGCTGGACACCGCCTGCCCGGCTCTCGTCGGCCAGGCGATCCAGAAGAGCGGCAAGGCCGTGCAGGGCGCGCTCGATCCGCTGCTGCTGCGCGCCGGCGGCCCGGGACTGGACCGTCGCGTCGACCAGATGCTGGAACAGTGGGGCTCGGGTCCCTACATCTTCAATCTCGGCCACGGGATCCTGCCCGATACGCCGATCCCCCACGTCGAACGGGTTCTGAAGAGGGTCACCGGCCAGTGAACGCCGCCGGGCAGGTCTTGGGCGGGCGGAAGATCGCCGTCGTGCTGCTGAATCTCGGCGGGCCGGACAGGCCCGACGCGGTGAAGCCGTTCCTGTTCAACCTGTTCAACGATCCGGCGATCATCGACCTGCCGGGCTTCGTGCGCACGCCGCTGGCCCGGCTGATCGCCGCCCGGCGCGAAGAAATGGCCAAGGCCAACTACGCGATCATGGGCGGGGGCTCGCCGTTGCTGCCGGAGACCGAGAAGCAGTCTGCGGTGCTGCAGGCCGAACTCGGCGCCCGGCTGGCGCAGGACCAGGTCCGCTGCTTCATCGCCATGCGTTACTGGCATCCCCTGACCGGGGAGACCGCCAGGGCCGTAGCCGAGTTCGGTCCGGACGAGGTGGTGCTGCTGCCGCTGTATCCGCAGTACTCGACGACCACGACGGCCTCGTCGATCAAGGCCTGGGCCAAGGCTTACAAAGGATCGGGAACGGTTCGGACCGTCTGCTGCTATCCGGACGAGCCGGGGCTGGTGGAGGCGCACGCCCGGTCGATCCTGAAGACCCACAAGGCGATGGGCTCGCCGGGGCCGTTGCGGCTGCTGTTCTCGGCCCATGGTCTGCCGCAGAAGGTGATCGACGCCGGTGATCCCTACCAGCGCCAGGTCGAGCGGACCTGCGCGGCGGTGGTCGAGCGGCTGGGCGCGACCTGGGCTCCCGACTGGGACTGGCGAGTCTGCTATCAGAGCCGGGTCGGGCCGTTGAAATGGATCGGTCCGTCGACGGTCGAGGCGATCCAGACAGCGGGCGCTGAAGGACGCGGCGTTCTGGTCTCGCCGATCGCCTTCGTCTCGGAGCATGTCGAGACCCTGGTCGAACTGGACCACGAGTACGCCGACCTGGCCCGTGGCCTGGCCCTGCCCTTCTACCTGCGGGCGCCGGCGATCGGGGCGGACCTCGCCTTCATCGAGGGGCTGGCCGACCTGACGATCGAGGCGCTGGAAAGCGAGACCGTTGCGTCGCCGGCCACGGCGTGCGACCCGGCGCTGAAGAATGGCCTGTGCCGAGGGAGCGCCGCGTGAGCTGGTTCGCCGAACACTACGACCTGCTGCGCGGGATCCACATCATCGCGGTCATCGCCTGGATGGCCGGGATGCTCTACCTGCCCCGTCTGTACGTCTATCACACCAAGGCGATCCCCGGCGGCGAGCTGGACACCACGCTCCAGACCATGGAGCTGAAGCTGCTGCGGATGATCATCAATCCTGCGATGATCCTGACCTGGCTGGCCGGACTGTCGCTGATCGCCGCCGATGGCCAGATTCGCGGCTGGGGCTTCCTGTTGGAGCCCTGGATGGTGACCAAGCTGGCCGGCGTGATCTTCCTGTCGGGTTGGCACGGGTTCCTGGCCGGCGCCCGCAAGAAATTCGCCGCCGGGACCAACCGGCGCAGCGAAAAATTCTGGCGCGCGACCAACGAGCTGCCCTTCATCGCCGCCATCATCATGGTGCTGGCGGTGACCACCGAGTTCCTGCGGCGCTAGGATTTCTTGACGGCGCGGGAACCATGTGGTTCCCCTCCTGTTCGACGCGAAGCGCTTCGCTGCGCGTTCCCGCCTTCTGCCGGACCCGCGCCCGAGATCGGAGCGCCCCTGGGACCCCGGCCCCCCGAATGACTTTTCGCGCCAAACGGCGCAACCGAACCGCCGCCCAGGGTCCCGAACGCCGGGACCACGATCGGCCTGAAGTTTCTCAAAGGCCCCTGCCCGGGGTCTCACGTCTAGAGTCCATCCATGTCTGAAGACACCCCCAACACCCCCGAGACCGAAGTCGAGGCCGCCGTGGAGCAGGCCGTCGAGGCGGTCGAAACCGCCGTCGAGGCGATCGAGGCCGCGGCCGACGACAGCGACGAGAGCGTCGCCGCGGCGGTGGCCGAGCTCGGCCTCACCCGCATGTCCCTTCAGGAACTGAAGGAGAAGTCCCCCGCCGACCTGCTGGCCCTGGCCGAAAAGCTGGAGATCGAGAACGCCAACTCGATGCGCAAGCAGGACATGATGTTTGCGATCCTGAAGACCGTCGCCGAGGAAGGCATCGAGATCTCGGGATCGGGCACCATGGAGGTCCTGTCCGACGGCTTCGGCTTCCTGCGCAGCCCGGAAGCCAACTACCTGCCCGGCCCGGACGACATCTACGTCTCGCCCTCGCAGATCCGGAAGTTCGGCCTGCGCACCGGCGACAGCGTCGTCGGCGCCATCCGCGCCCCGCGGGAAGGCGAGAAGTACTTCGCCCTGACCACGGTCGAGCAGATCAACTTCGAGGCGCCCGAGAACGTCCGTCACAAGGTCCATTTCGACAACCTGACCCCGCTCTATCCCGAAGAGCGGCTGAAGATGGAGATCGAGGATCCGACCCTGAAGGATCGCTCGGGCCGGATCATCGACATCGTCGCTCCGCTCGGCAAAGGCCAACGCTGCCTGATCGTCGCCCCGCCGCGCGTGGGTAAGACGGTGATGCTGCAGAACATCGCCAAGTCGATCGCGGCCAACCACCCCGAGTGCTACCTGATCGTGCTGCTGATCGACGAGCGGCCGGAAGAAGTGACCGACATGCAGCGCACCGTGCGCGGCGAGGTCATCTCCTCGACCTTCGACGAGCCGGCCACGCGCCACGTGCAAGTCGCTGAAATGGTTATCGAAAAGGCCAAGCGCCTGGTCGAGCACAAGCGTGACGTCATCATCCTGCTGGACTCGGTGACCCGGCTGGGCCGCGCCTACAACACCACCGTCCCGTCGTCGGGCAAGGTGCTGACCGGCGGCGTCGACGCCAACGCCCTGCAGCGTCCCAAGCGCTTCTTCGGCGCCGCGCGGAACGTCGAGGAAGGCGGCTCGCTGACCATCATCGCCACGGCCCTGATCGAAACCGGCTCGCGGATGGATGAAGTCATCTTCGAAGAGTTCAAGGGCACCGGTAACTCGGAAATCGTCCTCGACCGCAAGGTCGCCGACAAGCGCATCTTCCCGGCCATCGACATCCTCAAGTCGGGCACGCGGAAGGAAGAGCTCATCACGCCGAAGGATCAGCTGCAGAAGACCTATGTCCTGCGCCGAATCGTCAATCCGATGGGCGCCCAGGACGCGATCGAGTTCCTGATCGACAAGCTGCGCCAGACCAAGAACAACGGCGACTTCTTCCAGTCGATGAACACCTGATCGGCTTTTCGCCGAACGCCGTTCAAGCGCGCTTTCCAATCCGCCGGGAAGCGCGCTAGCGTCCCTCCAACGATAAGGGGGACGACATGGTGAAGGTCTACTACGCGCCCTATGCGCGTTCGCTGCGCGTGCTCTGGACGCTGGAGGAGCTCGGCGACGCCTACGACGGCGTGCGGGTCCAGTTCCCGCCCAAGCTCAACGATCCCGCCTATCTCGACATCCACCCGTTGGGCCAGATCCCGACCTTCGTCGACGGCGAGGTGAAGCTGCACGAGTCGATGGCCATCTGCGAATGGCTGGCGGAGCGACAGCTGGGCAACGACCTGATCGTCGAGGCGGGCCGGGCCGGCCGCACCGACTACCTGCAGTGGCTCTGGTTCGGCGAGGCGACTCTGATGCCGCCGCTGGGCGCGCTGGTTCGCCAGACCTTCGGGCCCGAGCCGGGCCGCAGCGAAGTCCTGCGCGACGAAGCGATCGCCGCCTTCCAGGAGCGGGTCGGGCTGCTGGAGCAGGCTCTGACCGGCAAGGCCTGGCTCGCCGCGGACCGCTTCACCCTGGCGGACATCTCGGTCGGCTACAGCCTGAATCTCGGAACCCTGTTCAAGCTGCACGAGCAGTATCCGCCGAACGTGGCCGCCTATTTCGGCCGGTTGCGGGAGCGGCCGGGCTTCCAACGCGCGGCGGCCCTGGCCTGACGGAGCCGCATCGATGTCCTCCAGCTACATCATCCAGGGTGGCGAGGAGGGTCGGGCGCGGCTCTCCGTCCTGTCCGAGGTCATGGCGCCCTACACCGGGGCGCTGCTCGATCACGTTGGTTCATGGGAGGGTCTGAAGGTGCTCGACGCCGGCTGCGGCGGCGGCGACGTATCCCGGGAACTGGCGCGTCGGGTCGGCCCGTCCGGCTCGGTGCTGGGCGTCGACGGCGACAGGGTGAAGATCGCTGCAGCGATGGAGAGCGGCGCCGGCCTGGCCAATCTCCGCTTTGTCGAGGGTGACGTGCTCGGCCCTCCGGACGGCCCGTTCGACGTCGTCTATGCGCGGTTCCTGCTGTCTCATCTGACCGATGTTCCGGCGGCGCTGGCGTCTTTGAGAGGGCGGCTGAAACCCGGCGGCCGGATCGTCGTCGAGGACGTCGACTTCGGCGGCCACTTCGTGCGCCCGCCCCTGCCCGCCTTCGAGGATTATGTCGTCTGGTATCGTGAGGCGGCGTTCCTGCGCGGCGCCGACGCCGAGATCGGCCAGAAGCTTCCAGGGCTGCTGGCGGAGGCGGGGTTCGTCGCGCTGGACGCCAAGGCGGTGAATCCGGCCGGACTCGAGGGGCCGGTGAAGGCCATCGCCGCCCTTACCCTGGAAGCCATCGCGGAGGTGCTGGCGGCCGAGCGGATCGCCACCCGCGACCAGGTCGAGGATGCGCTGATCATGCTGCGCGAAGCGGCCGACGATCCCGGGGTCTTCATGAGCCTGCCCAGGATCGTCCAGGTCGTCGGCCGCGCGCCGTAGGCGCTAGGGCAGCAGCAGGGTCGAACCTGTGGTGCCTCGCGCCTCGAGAGCCTCGTGGGCCAGTCGGGTCTCGGCCAGCGGGAAGGTCTGGCCGATCTCGATCTTCACCGCACCGGAGGCGATGACCTCGAACAGGGCCCCGGCGCTCTCGTCCAGTTCCTCGGTGGTGGCGACGTAGTCGAACAGGGTCGGCCGAGTCAGGTGCAGGGATCCACGCTTCGACAGCTCCAGGGGCGCGACCGGCGGCACGGGTCCCGAGGCGTTGCCGTAGGTGACCATGGTCCCGCGTCGGCCGAGGCTGTCGAGACTGCCCTGGAAGGTGGCGGCGCCGACGCCGTCGTAGACGACCCGTACGCCCTGGCCGCCGGTGATGGCCTTGACCCGCTCGGCCACATCCTGGTCGCGGTAGAGGATGGTCTCGTCCGCGCCGTTGGCCTGGGCCAGCGCCGCCTTGGAGGCGTCGCCCGCCGTGCCGATGACCCGGGCGCCCAGGGCCTTGGCCCATTGCACCAGGATGGTTCCGACTCCGCCGGCCGCGGCCTGGACCAGAACCCAATCGCCGGCCCTTGCCGGGGCGCAGCGGCGGAGCAGGAACTCCGCCGTCATGCCCTTGAGCATGGCTCCGGCGGCGGTGCGGCTGTCGACGCCGTCGGGCACGCGAACGGCGCGGCCCTCCGGAACGACATGGAACTCGGCATAGGCCCCGAGCGGGCCGTTGCCGTAGGCGACGCGGTCGCCGGGAGCGAAACGGGAGACCCCCTCGCCCACGGCCTCGACCACGCCGGCCGCTTCCAGGCCGAGCACCGCCGGCATCCGGATCGGATAGAGACCGGACCGCTGGTAGGTGTCGATGAAGTTGAGCCCGACCGCTTCGTGGCGGACCAGGATCTGGTTCGGACCCGGTTCGGGGACCGGAACCTCGACGACCTCGAGAACCTCGGGTCCGCCGGCGCGGACGGCCTGGATGGCGAGCATGATGTTTACCCCAGGTTGGCCTTGAAGAAGTCGAGGGTGCGCTGGTTGGCCAGAGCGGCGTCGGCGGCGTCGTAGTGGTCGCCGCCCGTGCGCGCGAAGGCATGGTCGCGACCGACGTAGTCGTGGATCGTGATCAGGGGGTGGTTGTCGAGCGCGGCGTGGATGGCGGCCTGGGCCTCCTTGGGCACGAAGCCGTCTTCGGCGGCGATGTGCATCAACAGCGGCCGGGTGATCTTCTGCGCCTCGGCGGTCAGCGAATCGAGGCCCACGCCGTAGTAGGCGACCGCGGCGTCGACGTCGGTGCGGGTCGCGGTGAGATAGGCCAGCTTGCCGCCAAGGCAATAGCCGACCGAGCCGACCTTGCTGCTGCAGCCCGGGTCCTGGCGGATCAGATCGATGGTCGCCTGGATGTCCTCGACGCCCTTGTCGACGTCGAAGGTGTTGAACAGCTGGAAGGCGCGATCCCACTCTTCCTTGGATCGGTCGGTGATGTCGATGCCGGGTTCGATCCGCCAGAACAGGTCGGGACAGATGGCCAGGTAGCCGGCGGCGGCCAGGTCGTCGGTGATCTCGCGCATCACGGCGTTGACGCCGAAGATCTCCTGGATCACGACGACCGCGGGAGCCTTGGCGGCCGCCGGTCGGGCCACATAGGCCGAAAACTCGCCGTCCGGCGTCTTGATGGTCAGGCGTTCTCCGCTCATCGTCCGTGGTCTCCCGTTTGATGTCTGGCGTGGTGTTAACGCGATGGCGTCGTCGCGGGCCATAACAAACCCGCCGCCAAGGCAAGGAAAGAGGCCATGAAGGTCACCATCGAGATCGACTGCACCCCCGTGGAGGCGCGGACCTTTCTAGGCCTGCCCGATGTCAGTGCGTTGAACGACCATCTCGTCGAAGAGATGCAGAAGCGCATGGACGCCAACATGGCCGCCCTGGCGCCGGACGAGCTCATGAAGAACTGGATGGCCTTCGGCGCCGGAGCCCAGGAGCAGTTCCGCAAGCTGATGACCGCGGCGACGGGCTCGGCCGGGTTCGGGACCAAGCCCTCCGAATGACCGACACCATCTTCGCCCCGGCCACCGCGCCCGGCCGGGCGGCGCTGGCCGTGGTGCGCCTGTCGGGACCCGGGACCCGGGACGCCGTCGCGGCCCTGGCCGGGGGCGTTCCCTCCCCGCGCCGGGCGTCACTGCGCAGGCTGCATGGCCCGGACGGGGTCCTGATCGATGAGGCCCTGACCCTGTGGTTTCCGGGGCCGGCCAGCTACACCGGCGAGGACGGGGCGGAGTTCCATGTCCATGGCGGCCTGGCCGTGGTCGACGCCCTGGTCGAGGCGCTGTCGGGGCTCGGCCTGCGCCTGGCCGAGCCCGGAGAGTTCACGCGGCGGGCCTTCCAGAACGGCAAGCTGGACCTGGCCCAGGCCGAGGCCGTGGCCGATCTGATCGATGCCGAGACATCGGCCCAGGCGCGCCAGGCGCTGGACCAGCTGGGGGGCAATCTCTCCCGACGCTACGACGATTGGCGCGAGGCGCTGATCGAGGCCCTGGCCGTGCTCGAGGCCGCCGTCGATTTCCCGGACGAGGATCTGCCGGAGGACGTGGCGGCGCGAGCGCGAGGACCGCTCGAGGGACTGCAGCGCGAACTGCAGGCCGCCCTGCTCGATTCCGAGCGGGGCCGGCGGGTAAGAGAAGGTTTCCGCATCGCCCTCGTCGGGGCGCCCAACGCGGGCAAGAGCAGCCTGCTCAACGCTCTGGCCGAACGGGATGCGGCGATCGTGACCGCGACCCCGGGCACGACGCGGGACGTCATCGAGGTCCCGCTGGTGCTGGGCGGTTACAAGGCGCTGCTCGCCGACACCGCCGGCGTTCGCGAGACCGACGAGGTGATCGAGGCCGAGGGCGTGCGCCGGGCCCGGGCCTGGGCCGAGAGCGCCGATCTGCGCATCTGGGTGGTGGACGCCCATGGTTCCGACGGGGCCTGGCGGGAGGCCGGGGAGTTGGCGCGGGCGGGCGACCTCTGCCTGCTCAACAAGGCCGATCTGGTCGCGGGGCTCGACGGGGATCGCGCTCGAACGGCGGCGGCCGACAAGGGGTTGGAGACCCTGGACGTCTCGCTCAGATCCTCGGGGGTCGAGCCGGTGCGGACCTGGCTGACGGACCGTGTCGTGGCCGCCCTTTCCTCGGCGGAGTTTCCGGCCGCGACCCGGCTGCGCCATGCCGAAAGCCTGCGGGAGGCGGCGGAGCGCGTGGCTCGCGCCCTGGCCCAGCCCGAGCCGGAGCTGGCGGCTGAGGACGTGCGCCTGGCGACCAGGGCGCTGGAGCGGGTTTCCGGGCGGGTCGATCCGGAAGCGGTCCTGGACCGGGTGTTTTCCAGCTTCTGCATCGGCAAGTGATGTTTCACGTGAAACACCGAGCACCCCCGGGTCCTTCGAGACGCTCGCTTGAAGCTCGCTCCTCAGGATGACGGACTCAGCATTCATCATGGCGGGGAGCGGCGCGGCCGCGTCTCGAACCACGCAATGAGTCCCCGCCTCCAATATTGAGACCGCGAGACTCGGACCCCACTTTCGGCTATAGACCCTGCCCCGTCGCCCCCGCCCGCCGGGGGCGTTCGCTTTCGGACTTCGTGATGGCTCGCACCACCTCCAGCGCCTGGGACGTGATCGTGATCGGCGGCGGACACGCCGGCTGTGAAGCCGCGGCCGCCTCGGCGCGCGTCGGCGCCCGCACCCTGCTGCTGACCCACAAGATCGGGACCATCGGCGAGATGAGCTGCAATCCGGCCATCGGCGGTCTGGGCAAGGGTCACCTCGTTCGTGAGATCGACGCCCTGGACGGGCTGATGGGCCGGATGGCCGACAAGGCCGGCATCCAGTACCGGATGCTGAACCGGTCCAAGGGGCCGGCGGTGCGCGGGCCCCGCTCGCAGATCGACCGCAGGCTCTATCGCGAAGCCATGCAGGCCGAGCTCGGGGCCTATCCGGACCTCGACATCATCGCCGACGCCGTCGAGGATCTGATCGTGGTCGACGGCGTCGTGGCCGGCGCGATCGGGGCGACCGGGACCGAGTATCCGGCGGGCCGCGTGGTGCTGACCACCGGCACCTTCCTCAAAGGGATCATCCACCTCGGCGACAAGCGCATCCCCGCAGGCCGGGTCGGCGACCAGCCTTCCATCGGCCTGTCGGATCGCCTCTACGCCCTGGGGCTGGACATGGGCCGTCTGAAGACCGGCACCCCCGCCCGCCTCGACGGTTCGACCATCGCCTGGGACCGGCTGGAGATGCAGTCGGCCGATGAGACGCCCGTCCCCTTCTCGTTTCTGAACGACCGGATCGACGTGCCGCAAATCCAGTGCGGCATCACCTGGACCAACGCCGAGACGCACAAGATCATCGCCGAGCGTCTGACGGAGTCGGCCGTCTACGGCGGCCGGATCGAGGGCCGCGGCCCTCGCTACTGCCCGTCGATCGAGGACAAGGTCGTCCGCTTCGCCGATAAGACCAGCCATCAGATCTTCCTGGAGCCGGAGGGACTGGACGACGACACGGTCTATCCGAACGGGGTCTCGACCTCGGTTTCGGAGGAGACCCAGCTGCTGTTCCTGCGCACCATCGTGGGACTGGAGACGGTTGAAGTCCGGCGTTTCGGCTACGCGATCGAGTACGACTACGTCGATCCGCGCGAACTCTTCCCGACGCTGGAAGTGAAGCGTCTGCCCGGCCTGTATCTGGCTGGGCAGATCAACGGGACCACGGGCTACGAAGAAGCGGGCGCCCAGGGCCTGGTCGCGGGGATGAACGCCGCGCGCGAAGCCTCGGGCCAGGACGCGGCGACGTTCGCGCGCGACGAGGCCTATATCGGCGTGCTCATCGACGACCTGGTCACCCGGGGCGTCACCGAGCCCTATCGCATGTTCACCAGCCGAGCCGAGTTCCGGCTGCTGCTGCGGGCCGACAACGCCGACCAGCGCCTGACCGGCAAGGGCGTCGAACTCGGGGTGGTCGGTTCGGACCGGGCTTCGGTGTTTCACGTGAAACAACGCGCGCTCGATGACGCACGCGCCCTCGCCCGGTCCCTGACCCTGACGCCCGCGGCGGCGGCCAAGGCCGGCCTGCCGGTGAAGGCCGACGGACAGCGCCGCGACCTGACCCAGCTGCTCGCCTATCCGGGCGTCGACCTGGATCGGCTGGCGCAGATCTGGCCCGAGATCGACGCCTGGTCGCCGGCCGTGCGTGAGCAGATCGAGATCGACGCGGGCTATGCCGGCTATCTGGATCGTCAGGCCGCCGACGTCGAGGCCTTCCGCCGTGACGAAGCCCTGCGTCTGCCTGCTGATCTGGACTATGCAGTGGTGGGCGGTCTTTCCAACGAAGTCCGTGAGAAGCTCGCCGCCGTGCGTCCCCTGACCCTGGGCCAAGCCGCCCGCATCGAAGGCGTCACGCCCGGCGCCCTGACCGCTCTGCTCGCCCATGTCCGACGCCCCCGCGCCGCGTGAGGCGGCTGGCGCGGTGCTGGACGCCGCGGGCTATCAGGCCCTCACGAACGCCACGTCGGCTCAGATCGCCGACCTGACCCGCTTCCTCGCGCTGCTGACCGAGGGCAATGCGGTGATGAACCTCGTCGGCCCGGCGACCATCCCGGACTTCTGGAACCGCCATGCCTGGGACAGCGCCCAGCTGCTGCAGCTGGCGCCGCAGGCGAAGACCTGGGCCGATCTCGGCGCTGGCGCCGGCTTTCCCGGACTGGTGCTGGCGGCGATGCTCAAGGGCGTGCCGGGGGCCAAGGTGCATCTCGTCGAGAGCATGACCAAGCGCTGCCGCTTCCTGGCGCAGGTGTCGAAAGAACTCGACCTGCCCACCGAGATTCACAACGTACGTGCGGAAGACCTGTCACTGACTGTGGATATCGTCACGGCTCGGGCTTGCGCGCCGATGTCCCGGCTGTTGGGGTATGCGCGGCCCTACCTCAAGCGCGGGGCCGTTGGTCTGTTTCTGAAGGGTCAGGACGTGGTATCCGAGCTCCAGGAAGCCGAGAAGGCTTGGAGATTCGAAAGCGAACTGACCGTCAGCCGCAGCGACCCGCGCGGCCGCATCGTTCAAGTGAAGGGACTCTCCCGTGTCTGATAGGCTCGCCCCGGTCCTACCGCCCGCTCCGATGCGGGTCCTGGCCGTCGCCAACCAGAAGGGCGGCGTGGGCAAGACGACCACCGCCATCAACCTGGGCACCGCCCTCGCCGCCGTCGGCGAGAAGGTGCTGCTCATCGACGCCGATCCCCAGGGGAACGCGTCGACCGGCCTCGGCATCTCGCGCCAGCAGCGCAAGACGACGTTGTACGACGTGCTGATGGGCGAGACGCCGGCCAAGGACGCGACCGTTCCGACCGCCCTGCCCGGCTTCGACATCATTCCGTCGGACCCCGACCTGTCGGGCGTCGAGCTTGAACTGGGCCACGCCCCGCGCCGTTCCTACCGGCTGCGCGACGCGCTGGAGACCCTGCGGGTGGCCGGCGACTACACCTATGTCCTGATCGACTGCCCGCCGTCGCTGAACCTGCTGACGGTCAACGCCATGACCGCCGCCGATGCGGTGTTCGTGCCGCTGCAGTGCGAGTTCTTCGCCCTGGAAGGTCTGACCCAGCTGCTCCGCACGGTGGAGCTGGTCCGCGGCAGCCTGAACCCGGCGCTGGAGATCCAGGGCGTGGTCCTGACCATGTTCGACCGCCGCAACAGTCTGTCGGAACAGGTGGCCGGCGACGTCCGAGCCCACTTCGGGTCCAAGGTCTACGAGACGGTCATTCCGCGGAACGTCCGGGTGTCCGAGGCGCCGTCCTTCGGCAAGCCGGTGCTGATCTACGATCTGAAGTGCGCCGGATCGCAGGCCTATCTCAAGCTCGCCCGCGAGGTCGTGGGCCGTGAACGTGAACGGCGGCTTCAAGCCGCATGAGTGGAGCGTCATCGACGATGGTGGAAGGTCGCAGGGGTCTGGGCCGGGGTCTCTCCGCGCTGCTGGGTGAGGCCGACGCTGAGAACGCCCCCGCCCCTGTCGGCGAGAGCGTTGGCGCGCGCGAGATTCCGATCGAGCTGATCCACCGAAATCCGGACCAGCCGCGCCGCCGTTTCGCCGAGGCGCAGATCGCCGAACTGGCCGATTCGATCCGCGAAAAGGGCGTGCTCCAGCCGGTGCTGGTCCGCCCCGCGCCCGGTATGCCCGGGGAATACCAGCTGGTCGCCGGCGAGCGTCGCTGGCGCGCCTCGCAGCAGGCGGGCCTGCGCGCGATGCCCGCCCTGGTCCGTGACCTGGACGACCGGCAGGTGCTCGAGATCGCCATCGTCGAGAACGTCCAGCGGTCCGACCTGGGCGTGATCGAAGAGTCACTCAGCTACAAGGCTTTGATGGATCGCTTTGGAAGAACTCAGGAAGAGGTCTCCAAGGTCGTCGGCAAGAGCCGGCCGCACGTCGCCAACGCGCTGCGCCTGCTGACGCTGCCGGACGAGATCCAGGGCTTTCTGGCCGAGGGGCGTATGACCGCCGGTCATGCCCGCGCCCTGGTCGGTCATCCCAACGCCGTCGCCCTCGCCCGTGAGGTGATCGAGCGAGACCTCAACGTCCGTGAAACAGAGGCCCTCGCCAAGGAGGGGCCGTCCGCGAAGCCCGCCAAGCCGTCGGCGCCGAAACCGGGCAAGGACACCGACACAGCCGCGCTCGAGGACGACCTGGCCGAGGTGCTCGGTCTGCCGGTCGAGATCCGCGACAAGGGCGGCGTCGGTCAGCTGACCATCAAGTACAAGACGCTGGAGCAGCTCGACGACCTCTGCCGGCGCCTGACGAGGGGCGGCTGAGCCGCCGGGAGACGGCCTCGGATACGACCGTCGCGCCCAAATTCGCGACAGAGGCCATTTCTCTTTCGGGGCCTTGAAATCTTTGAGGAATTTCGGAGCCCTAGCGGCTCCGTTTTTCGTTTCAGGATTGTGGGTTCGCCCGATGCCGCTCTTCCGCGAACTTCGGGTCGCGCTTTCCCTCCCCGTCATCCTCGCGCTCGTCGCGAGGATGGCAGTGGTGATGCTGAAAGTTGAGCGCGGAGCGTCGTTCTACAACCCAAGCCGCCGCGCTCGTCCGGCGATGGTGAGCGCCAGGCGTTCGGCGATGAGTTGATCCGGCGCGCCGGAGCTCTTGCAGGCCATGTCGGCGGCCAGGACGTCCGGCTGCAGCGCAGTGAGATGTTCGAGCGACCAGGCCCGAGCCTGGCGGAGGAACTCGCGCTCCTGCTTCCAGAAGACGCCGGAGGCCTTCGCCGCCTCCGGCAGGGTCGCGCCGTTGGCGGCCAGGGTCAGTGTGCGGCGCAGACGCGCCAGATGCAGGCTCATGGCGCGGACGGCGGCGGGACCGCCCTCCCCTTCGGCCGCGGCGCGACGCAGACCCGCATGCGCGGCCGCCAGCTTCCCGCCGAAAGCGTCGGCCGCGGCGTCCAGCAGCGAGGCCTCGGGCTCGACGCCCAGGAACTCCTCCAGGTCCTTCACGGTGGCCGTGCGGCCGCTGCCCGGGCCCAGCCAGAGCGCCAGGCGCTCCATCTCCTGGCGCGCGACGCCACGCTCCCTGGGAAGGCGCGAGACGAAGGTTTCGAGGGCCTGGGTGTCCAGGCTCACCTTGTCGGCCGCAAGGGCCTCACGGACCAGCCTGGCGACGTCGCCGGGCTCATCCTCGTAGCAGGGGATCGCGGCGCAGCCGGCCGCCTTCTCCGCGGCCTTCCGCAGAGCCGATTCCCGGCCCAGGGCGCCGGCCTCGATCAGAAAGAAGGCGTCCGGGTTCAGCTTGCCTTCCGCATGAGCCGTCAGAGCTTCGGCGGCGGCCTTGTCGGGGCCGGCCTTCTCGCCGGTGAAGCGCAGCCGCACCAACCGACGGCCGCCCATCATCGAGATGGCCGACAGTTCGCCTTCCAGACGGCCGCCTTCGGCTTCATCGTCGGTCAGCAGGGCGGAGTCGAACGGGTCGTCGGGGCTGGCGGTGACCACCTTGGCCAGACGGTCGGCGCGTTCGCGCACGCCGCCGCGGTCCTTGCCGTAGATCAGGGCTGCGCGGAATTGAGGCTCGGGGCCCTTGAGGAAGCGTTCGACCTCGGGGCGTTTCGAGATGATCACGCGATCACCCCGCCTGGCCGCGCGCCATCCAGTCGGCCAGCTGCAGCTGGATCTTGCGGGCGAGCTCAGAAGCCGCACGCTGTTCGGCGTCCTGGCTGGCGCTGATGGCGGCGTAGGGCTGTTCGCCCCGGTCGTACGAGACTTCGGTCTCGGCATGGCCTTCGCGGGCGACGCCGCCGGTCTTGGCGTCGACCAGCTTCCAGTCGGCCTGGAACACCAGTTCGTAGCGGCTGGCGGCGGAGTCGACGCGGCGGCCGCGCGCGGTGCGAATCTGCTTCAGATCGATCTGGAGCCGATAGACCGGCGGCAGGGCCCGGTCGCGGGCCAGGGCGTCGTCCAGGGCTTCTCGCAGCAGATAGCCGGCGCGACCGTCCGGGGCGACCGTTTCGATGCCCGACAGGCCGCTGGAGACGCCCGGCCGAGCGTACAGCGGCGTGAACCCGCAAGCGGACAGTCCCGGCGCGAGGAGCGCCAGCATGGCGAGAGCAAGGAGACGACGCTTCACCACCCTACCCCGCCACGATGTTGATGATACGGCCCGGCACCACGATCACCTTTCGCACGGTCAGACCCTCAAGGTGGACCGAGACGTTCGGGTCCGCCAGAGCCTTCTCGCGCACGGCGGCTTCATCGGCGTCGGCGGGCACGCGCAGTTCGCCGCGGCGCTTGCCGTTGACCTGCACCGGCAGCACGATTTCGCTGTCGACCACCAGGGCCGGATCGGCCTTGGGCCACGGCGCATCGACAGCCATGCCCGGCTCGCCCAGGCGGGTCCAGCACTCTTCGGCCAGATGCGGCGTGAACGGCGCGATCAGGCGGGCCAGGATGGACAGGGCCTCGGCGCGCGCCTGGGCGACGCCGCCGTCCGTGGCCGGGAAAGTCTTGAGAACGTTCAGGAATTCATACAGGCGGGCGATCCCGCTGTTGAATCGGAAGCCCTCGATCGACTCGGTGACGGCCTTGATCGTCTTGTGCGCGGCGCGGCGCAGCTCCTCGCCGCGCGGATCCGTATCCGGACCCGTCGGCGCGGCGCCCTGGCTGTCGAACTCGGCCCAGACGCGGCCGACGAACCGCCCTGCCCCTTCGACTCCGCCGGTGCTCCATTGCACATCGCGTTCCGGCGGACTGTCGGACATGACGAACAGGCGGGCGGCGTCGACGCCGTAGGTCTCGAAGATGTCCTCGGGCGCGACGACGTTCTTCTTCGACTTCGACATCTTCTCGACGTCGCCGATCGAGATCGTCTCGCCGGTGGTCTTCAGTTTCGCGACGCGGACCCCGCCTTCGGCGATCAGGTCGATCGCCGCCGGCTCGACCCATTCGGGGCGATCACCGGCCTGGCGGAAGTAGGTCTCGTGCGTGACCATGCCCTGGGTGAACAGGCCCGCGAAGGGCTCCTTCACCGACAGCATTCCCTCGTCCTTCAGGGCGCGGGTGATGAAGCGGGCGTACAGCAGGTGCAGCACGGCGTGCTCGATGCCGCCGATGTACTGGTCGACAGGCAGCCACTTGTCAGCCGCGGCCTTGTCGATCGGCTCGGCGGCGTCGGGATCGGCGAAGCGCGCGAAATACCAGGACGAGTCCATGAAGGTGTCCAGGGTGTCGGTCTCGCGCTCGGCCTCGCCGCCGCAGCTCGGGCAGGTCGTGAACCGCCAGGTCGGGTGCCGCAGCAGCGGGTTGCCCGGCTGCTCGAAGCTGACGTCGTCCGGCAGGATCACCGGCAGCTGGTCGGCCGAGGCCGGAACCACGCCGCAGGCCTTGCAGTGGACGACCGGGATCGGACAACCCCAATAGCGCTGCCGCGAGACGCCCCAGTCTCGCAGGCGATAGACGGTGGCGCCCTCGCCCTTGCCGGCGGCCTCGATCTTCGCCACCGCTTCGGCCTTGGCCTGTTCGACGGTCATGCCGTCCAGGAAGCCCGAGTTGAAGATCTTGCCCGGACCGACATAGGCTTCCGACCCGACCATGAAGGTCGCCGGATGGGCGTCGGCGGGCAACACCACCGGCTTCACCGGCAGGCCGTACTTGCGGGCGAAGTCCAGGTCGCGCTGGTCATGGGCGGGACAGGCGAAGATCGCCCCCGTGCCGTAGTCCATCAGGATGAAGTTGGCGATCCAGACCGGCAGGGTCTCGCCCTCGACGAACGGGTGCTTCACCCGCAGGCCGGTGTCGTAGCCCAGCTTCTCGGCGCCCTCGATGTCGGCTTCCGAAGTGCCGCCCTTGCGGCATTCGGCGACGAAGGCGGCGATCTTCGGATCCGCGGCGGCCATTTGATCCGCCAGCGGATGATCCGGCGCCACGCCGACGAACGACGCGCCGAACAGGGTGTCCGGACGGGTGGTGTAGACCTCCAGCCCGCCGTCGAAGCCGGCCGGGGCCGCGCCGTCGAAATCGAAGAAGAACTGCAGGCCGGTCGAGCGGCCGATCCAGTTCTCCTGCATGGTCCGGACCTTGTCCGGCCAGCGGTCCAGGGTCGCCAGGCTGTCGATCAGGTCGTCAGCATAGTCGGTGATCCGCATGAACCATTGGGTCAGCTTCTTCTTCTCAACGACGGCGCCCGAGCGCCAGCCGCGCCCGTCGATGACCTGCTCGTTGGCCAGGACGGTCATGTCGACCGGATCCCAGTTCACGGTGGCTTCCTTGCGGTAGACCAGGCCGCGCTCCAGCAGCTTCAGGAACCAGGCCTGCTGCTGGCCGTAGTACTCGGGGTCGCAGGTCGCGAACTCACGGCTCCAGTCGATCGACAGGCCCAGCAGCTTCAGCTGATCCCGCATCGCGGCGATGTTGTCGTAGGTCCAGCCCTTGGGGTGGACGCCGCGCTCCATGGCGGCGTTCTCCGCAGGCATGCCGAAGGCGTCCCAGCCCATCGGGTGGAGCACCGCATGGCCCTGCGCCCGGCGGTAGCGCGCGACCACGTCGCCCATGGCGTAGTTGCGCACATGGCCCATGTGGATGCGCCCCGACGGATAGGGGAACATTTCGAGGACGTAGTACTTCGGCCTCGGGTCGTCGTTGGCGACGCGGAAAACGTCTTTGCGAGCCCAGGCGTCACGCCATTTGGGCTCTACGTCCTTCGGATTGTAGCGGGCCATTGAAGGCTTTCAGGGAAGTCCGGCGCGCTGGGATCAGCGCGCCATGTTGGCCAGACGCAGCTGGCGGGCCTTGGTCAGGATGGCGTTCTCGATGTCCGTTTCCGTCTGGGCCGTCGTCGGAGCGTCGGTCCAGCCGGCGGCGCCGCCGACCTGCTTGAAGACAGTGACGTTCAGGCCGTCGGCCCGAAGTCGCGTGTCGAGGATGTAGACCGTGACCTTGAAGCGCTCGTCCGCCTTCTCGGGGTTCACGTACCAGTCGGTGATGATCACGCCGCCGTACGGGTCGGCCGAGGCCAGCGGCATGAAGGACAGCGTGTCCAGCGTCGCGCGCCATAGATAGCCGTTCACGCCGAGCTGCGGTCCCTCGACCTTGGCCGACGACGAGCCGCGACCGATCTTGAACGGGTTGAACCCGCCTTCTTCCTGGGTCTGGAAGGTCCGGGTTCCGCCGCTCGTGCTGCAGGCCGCCAGGCCCGTCACGGTCAGCGCCAGAATGCCGGCGGAGGCGATCCGCTTCCACGACCTGCGCGCAAACGCCATATTCTCTCGCTCCACTCGTTCCAGCCGCGCCTTCAGATAGCGCGCAGCGGCGTACACCCCCGACGCCCCTCATAGCCCGTCTACAACAAGGCCTCGCCGCCGCCAAACGGGAATCTCGTTGCCTCCGCGCCACAGGCGGAGGGGGAATCCGTCCCCAAGGGACCTCTAGGGGTTTCGACGCATTGACCCGAGGGTCATACGGACTTTAATCGCAATCCGAGGAACACCATTTCCAAGTGCTGGAACTGGTAAATGGGAAAGCGGCTGGGGGAGCCGGACGACGCTATGGTGAAGGTGTATGGCATCGCCGTGATTTCGGCGCTGGCCCTGGCGGGCGTGGCGACGACGGCTCATGCCCAGAATATCGCGTCCAAACCCCGCGTTCAGTCGGCGCCGGACTTCGAAGTCCGCGGCGACACCTTCCGCGACAGCCAGTTCAATCAGGACGGCCGCCGTTCCATCACCTGGGACGCCAAGAAGGGCCGCTGGGGCCTGTCGCTGGACATCAAGCCGCGCAACGAGATCGACCCGACGACCTCCCGCGACCTGCAAGGTCGCGACGTCGAAGCGGGCGCCTTCTTCAAGGTGACCCCGCAACTGCGTGTCGGCGGCTCTGTCGGCGTCGGCCCGAACAACCCGGCGCCGCTGCGGAAGAACGACGGCCGCGAGGAAGCGCCGCGCGTTCGTCTCGAGACCGCCTTCAAGTTCTGACGGCTTCGACCATCGCAAAACCCGCCGCGCCCGAGCCGACCAGCTCCGGCGCGGTTTTCGTATTCACGCCGCCCAGGGCGTAGACGGGCAGGGCGCTCGCCGCGACCAGGGCCGTGAAGGCTTTCACGCCCAAGGGATCGGCCGCCGACGGGCTCCGGCTCGGGAACACCGGCGAGACCAGGGCGGCGTCACAGCCGGCCTCGGCGGCGCGCGCGACGGCGTCGGCCGAATGGGCGGCTGCGGTGACGATCCAGCCCGGATCGCCGCGGGCCTCGCCGATCAGCCGTTCGGGCAGGTGCAGGCCGTCCGCTTCACAGGCTCGGGCCAGGTCCGCATCGGCGCCGACCAGCAGGGGCAGGCCCCGCGTGCGGGTGATCTTTCGCAATCGAAGACCGATCTCCACCGCATCGACCCGCCCGAACGCCCGGTAGATCACGCCCCAGCCCTCGGGCAGGCGCTCGACGACGGCGCCGGGGTCGGGCGTCCGGTCGGGGTCGGTCACGAACAGCAGGCGGGGCAGGGGCTTTCGCGGGGCGACGCGCGGTCGTAAGGACGCGGCCAGGTCGGCCAGCCGTTGGAGATCGTCCGTTGCCTCACTCATCCCCGATCGCCCAGGCGCGCCTTTCCGTGCTCGATGCCGTCGCCGCCGCGGCGAAGGCCGCCGGACGCGAACCGGCCGATGTGACCCTCGTCGCGGTCTCCAAGCAACAGCCGGACGAAAAGATCGACGCCATGCTGGCGACGGGACAGCGTGTGTTCGGGGAAAACCGCGTCCAGGAGGCGCAGGAGCGTTGGGCCGGCCGGCGGGAGGACGTCGAGCTTCGCCTGATCGGTCCGCTGCAGACCAACAAGGTCAAGGAGGCCGTGGCCCTGTTCGACGTGATCGAGACGGTCGATCGCGAGAAGCTGGCCCGCGCCCTGGCCGAGGAGATCGCCCGGGCCGGCAGGCGGCCCCGCCTCTACGTGCAGGTCAACACCGGCGAGGAGCCTCAGAAGGCGGGCGTCGCTCCCGCCGAGGCGGACGCCTTCCTGGCGCTGTGCCATGAGCTGGGCCTGACGATCGAGGGCCTGATGTGCATCCCGCCCGAGGCGGAGCCGGCCGGGCCCCATTTCGCCCTGCTGGCCAAGATCGCCGCCCGCAACGGCCTGTCGAAGCTGTCGATGGGCATGAGCGCCGACTATGAAACCGCCGTGCGTTTCGGCGCGACCAGCGTGCGGGTCGGCTCGGCGCTGTTCGGGGCGCGAGGGTAGGGCGCAGGGGGACGGATCAGGCGGCCAGGATCTCGCGGACGCTCATCTGCTTGAACGCCTCGACCAGGGCGCGGCCCTCGTCCGGCGTGGTCGAGATGGCCAGGCGCATGGTCGCCTCGCCCAGGTGCCAGACCAGAAAGGCGGTCGCGGCGATCGCGGCCGGGTCGACCTCCGGCCGCGCGCGGGTCATCGCCGCCGCAAGCAGGCCTCCGGCGATCCGGCTTTCGGCGATCTCGATCGCGGCCAGCTGCCGGTCGGCCTGCATGCCTGACCAGATGTCCCGCATCACCGGTTCGGCCAGGAAGATCTCGTAGTAGCGGTCGACCAGGTCGAGATAGGCCGTCCGCAGGCTCTCCGGATCACGGACCGGCGCGAGCGCTTCGTCGATACAGCGCCGGCTCTCGGCGCCGTAGCGCTCGGCCAGGGTGCGGAGGATCGCCGCCTTGTCGGGAAAGTACTGATAGAGCGAGCCGATCGAGACGCCGGCGCGGGCCGCGACTTCGCTCATCTTCAGCTGGTCGCCGCCGTCAGCCGCGATCAGTTCCGTGGCGACCGCCACGATGCGTTCGAGCCGTTCGCGGCTGCGCTGCTGGACCGGCTTGCGGCCAGCGGCGACATCATCCGTCTGATCGATCGTCTTCATCATGGAATGTGGCCCTCACCAAAATGTGAGATGCCCTCATGTTAATGCGTTTCGCCTTACCTACAAGGGAAAATCCGGAACCGGCCATGAGTTGGTCACGGCGACCGGCGTTCCGTGAGGCTTGATCTCCAAATGTGAGGGTGCTTCATCTTATGAAAGTGAGATTGGCTCACATTTCACGGAAGGCTCTCATGACCACTCCCAAGCCCATCCTCGTCACCGGCGCCACTGGCAAGACCGGCGCCCGTATCGTCGCGCGTCTTCGCAGCGCCGGACGATCCGTCCGGATCGGATCGCGCAGCGCGACGCCGGCCTTCGACTGGGAGGACCGGTCGACGTGGGCCGCCGCGCTGGACGGCGTCTCCGCCGTCTATATCGCCTTTCAGCCCGATCTGGCCGTCCCCGGCGCGTTGGAGACCGTGACCGCCTTCTTCGCCCAGGCGGTCGCCGGCGGCGTCCGTCGGCTCGTCCTGCTGTCGGGCCGAGGCGAGGTCGAGGCCGAACAGGCGGAGGAGGCGCTGAAAACCTCGGGCGCCGACTGGACGATCCTGCGGGCCAGCTGGTTCAGCCAGAACTTCAGCGAGGCGGCCTTCCTGGACGCTGTGCTGTCTGGCGAGGTCGCTCTGCCGGTCGGCCCGGTTCCCGAGCCCTTCATCGACGTCGAGGACATCGCTGATGTCGCCGTGGCGGCCTTGACCGAGCCAGGCCACTCCGGCCGCCTGTACGTCCTGACCGGTCCGCGCGCGCTGACGTTCGAGGCGGCGACCCGCGAGATCGCCGCCGCCGCAGGCCGCGACATCCGCTTCGCCGCGGTTCCTGCCGAGGCCTATCGCGCGGCTCTCATCGAGTTCCAGCAGCCGCCCGAGGTCGTCGATCTGGTGCTCTACCTGCTCACCACGGTCCTGGACGGACGCAACACGCCGACCGCCGACGGCGTTCAGCAGGCGCTGGGACGGCCGCCACGCGACTTTTCCGACTATGTCCAGCGTACGGCCGCGACCGGCGTGTGGGGAGGCTCCGATGCTTGATCGCGCGCTGCTGGTCTCGATGGTCGCCGCCGCCGTGGGCAGCGGCGTCGTCGGAGGCATCTTCTACGCCTTCTCGACCTTCGTGATGGCCGGTCTCGGTCGACTGCCCGCCGAGCAGGGGGCGGCGGCGATGAACCACATCAACATCACCGTCATCAATCCGCTGTTCATGGCCGCCTTCATGGGCACGGCGCTGCTCTGTCTGGCCCTGGCGATCGGGTCGGCGTTCTGGTGGGCGGAGCCGGCCGCCAAGCTGGTTCTGGCCGCCAGCCTGCTCTACCTGGCCGGCTGCTTCGGGGTGACGATGGTCTTCAACGTCCCCCTGAACAATGAGCTGGCCGTCGCCGGAGCGCCGGCCTGGGCGCACTACCAGCAGACCTGGACGATGTGGAACCACGTCCGCACCATCGCGCCGATCCTGTCGCTGGCGCTGTTCATCGCGGCCTTGATGGCGAAGTAGCAGCGCCGGGCGCCCTCAAGCCGGGGGCGCCCGTTCGCTCCAGTCGTCCAGATCGGACTCGGCGCCCATCAGGGCCAGGCCGGCGGCGATGGAGACCAGCTCGGCGCCGGACTCCAGCCTGGCCGCCCCGAAGCGACGTTCGAAGATCGCCCGCACGGCCGGAACGAACGAGCTGCCGCCGGTCAGAAACACCCGGTCCACGCCGGCTTCGGTCAGGTTGGCGCGCTTGAGAGCCTCGTCGACGGCGCCCTCGATGGCGGTCAGCTCCGGCTGGATCCACCGCTCGAAGCTGGCGCGCTTGACCGGCCCTTCGATCTCGACCGAGCCGCCCTTGAAGCTGAACACCGCCTCTTCAGCGCCGGACAGGGCCTCCTTCAGCCGCGAGATCGACTGGTAGAGACGATAGCCGTGGTTGTCGTCCAGCAGCTCGACCAGGCGCGCGATCTTCTCCGGTTCGACCGCGTCGCGGACCAGCTTGCGGATATCCCGCATGTCCTTGGAGGCGCGCAGCAGGGCCAGCTGCTCCCAGCGGGCGAAAGCCGAGTAGTAGCGGTTGGGCACCGGCAGAATGTTGTCGAAGGCGCGATAGCTGCTGCCCTTGCCGAGCTTCGGCGACACCAGGTGGTCGATGATCCGGTAGTCGAAGGCGTCGCCGGCCAGGCCCACGCCCGCGTTGGCCAGGGCGCGAGAGCGGATGCGCCCGTCCTCGCGCGTGAAGCGGACCAGGGAGAAGTCGCTGGTGCCGCCGCCGAAGTCGGCGACCAGCACCGTGGCGTCGCCCTCCAGCCGCTTGGCGAAGAAGAAGGCCGCGGCCACCGGCTCGGGCACGTAGCGGATGTCTTCGAACCCCAGGCGGCGGAAGGCCGTCTCGTAGCGGCGCAGAGCCAGGGCGGTGTCGGGCCGGTTGCCGACGAAGGTCACCGGCCGGCCGACGATGGCGCGGCGGGGCAGGGCGCTCATCGCCTCGCCGCCGTGTTCCTTCACCTTGAGCAGGAAGGCGCTGAGCAGGTCCTCGAAGGTGAACCGTCGGCGCAGGATCTCGGTGTCGGTGAACAGCGCGCTGGCCGCGTAGCTCTTGAACGACTGGATGAACCGCGTCTCCAGCGGCTCCTCGACATAGGCGTCGATCGCCCACGGGCCCGCCTCGACCACCCGCGCCTTCGGGTCGTGCTCGGGGGCGTGGAAGCTGAGCGCCGAGCGGAAGGCGGCGAACGGCGCGGCCTCGTGCTCATAGGTCACGAGGGCCGCCTCGCCCTGTCGCTCGAGGGCCAGGACGGTGTTGGTGGTGCCGAAGTCGACGCCGATGGCGGCGTCGGGAACGCGCGACATGAGGATAATCCCTAGGAAAAACGGAGGCGCGTGCGCCTCCGCTTTCCGGGGCGCGCCGCTAGCTGATGGAAGACGCGGTCACGTGGCTGGTCCTCATGCGGTCATGGCCCTACTCCGCGACGGGCTCGAGCGGCTGGTCGTAGGCCGCCATCAGAGCCATGTTGAGAATCTTGGACACCGAGGCCGACAGCGGCGCGATCTGCACCGACTTGTCCAGGCCCAGCAGGATCGGGCCCAGCACGGTCGCCCCGCCCAGAGCCTGGACCAGCTTGGTCGAGATCGAGGCGGAGTGGATCGCCGGCATGATCAGCACGTTGGCCGGGCCGGTCAGGCGCATGAAGGGATAGTTGGCGCGGCGTTCCGGCTCCAGGGCCAGCTCCGGCGGCATCTCGCCTTCGTACTCGAAGTCGACGCCGTCCAGCTCGTCGAGGATGGCGACGGCCTCGCGCACCTTCTCCGACCGCAGCCCCATCGGGTTGCCGAAGGTGGAGTAGCTCATGAAGGCCACGCGCGGCTTGAAACCCAGAGCCTTGACGGCCCGGGCGGCTTCACAGGCGATCTCGACCAGCTCCTCGGCCTCGGGCATTTCGGTGACGTTGGTGTCGGCGATGAACAGGGTGTGGCCCTTGGCCAACACGATGGACATGCCCATCACGCGGCCGCCCGGCGCGGGGTCGATCACCCGCAGGACCTCCTCCAGCGCCTGATCGTAGGAGCGGGTCACGCCGGTGACCATGGCGTCGGCGTCGCCGGCTGCGACCATCGAGGCGGCGAAGCTGTTGCGATCCTGGTTGATCAGGCGCTGCACGTCGCGCTTCAGGTAGCCCTCGCGCTGCAACCGCTCATACAGCCGCTCGACGTAGGCCGGGTTCTTGTCCGACAGGCGGGCGTTGACGATCTGCAGCTGGACGTCGGCCGGATCGAGGCCGGCCAGCTTCATGTTCTCGTGGACCAGCTCCTCGCGGCCGCACAGGATCGCCTCGCCCAGGCCCTGGGCCTGGAAGGCGTAGGCGGCGCGGATGACGCTCGGCTCCTCGCCCTCGGCGAAGACGACGCGCTTCTTGGGCGAGCTGCTCATCACCGAGCCGCTGATCTTCTGCAGGAAGGCCGCGGTCGGATCGAGGCGCTGCGCCAGGCTGGCGCGATAGGCGTCCATGTCCTCGATCGGCTTGCGGGCCACGCCGGTGTCCATCGCCGCCTGGGCGACGAAGGGCGGGATGTAGCTGATCAGGCGCGGGTCGAAAGGCGTCGGGATGATGTAGTCCGGGCCGAAGCGCAGCTGGCGACCATGGTAGGCGGCGGCGACTTCGTCCGGCACATCCTCCCGGGCCAGCTGGGCCAGCGCGTTGGCGCAGGCGATCTTCATCTCCATGTTCACCCGCCGGGCGCGCACGTCCAGCGCGCCGCGGAAGATGTAGGGGAAGCCCAGCACGTTGTTGACCTGGTTCGGATAGTCCGAGCGGCCGGTGGCGACGATGGCGTCCCCGCGGACCTCGGCCACCTCTTCGGGGGCGATCTCCGGATCGGGGTTGGCCATGGCGAAGATGATCGGGTTGGCCGCCATGGTGGCGACCATCTCCTTGGTCAGCGCGCCCTTGGCCGAAAGGCCGATGAACACGTCGGCGCCGACCATGGCTTCGGCCAGGGTGCGCTTGTCGGTGTCGACCGCGTGGGCCGACTTCCACTGGTTCATGTCCTCGGTGCGGCCGCGGTAGAGGACGCCCTTGCGGTCGACCGCCAGGACGTTCTCGTGCTTCACGCCCATGGCCTTGATCAGCTCTAGCGTGGCGATGCCCGCCGCGCCCGGACCGTTCAGGACCACCTTCACGTCCTCGACCCTGCGGCCGGTGATCTCGCAGGCGTTGATCAGGCCGGCGGCCGAGATGATGGCGGTGCCGTGCTGGTCGTCGTGGAACACCGGGATGTCCAGCAGGTCCTGCAGCTCGGTCTCGATGCGGAAGCAGTCGGGGCTCTTGATGTCCTCGAGGTTGATGCCCCCGAAGGTCACGCCGATGTTCTTCACGACGGTGATGATCTCGTCGGGATCCTTCGAGGTCAGCTCTATATCGATGCCGTCGACGTCGGCGAAGCGCTTGAAGAGGACGGCCTTGCCTTCCATCACCGGCTTGGAGGCCAGCGCGCCCAGGTCACCCAGGCCCAGGATGGCGGTGCCGTTCGAGATCACGCCGACCAGGTTGCCCTTGGAGGTGTAGTCGTAGGCGGTGTCCGGATCCTCGGCGATGCGCAGCACCGGCACGGCGACGCCCGGCGAGTACGCCAGGCTCAGGTCCCGCTGCGTGGCCATCGGCTTGGTCGCGGCCACCCCGATCTTGCCCGGGGTCGGGAACTGGTGGAAGGCAAGCGCCTCCTCGTCGGTGAAGGTCTTTTTCTCGGCGTCGCTCATAAGGTTTTGGAGGCGTCCTCAACGCATAGCGGGACGCTTTGCCGGCCTGCGCCGTACGCCCCATTGGTCTGGAGAAGGACGCGCAACCTAACGGCCGCGTAAAGCGGGGACAACAGGGACGTCCGGGAAGTTTCCTTCACGGGGTCATGAACCCAGGGCATGGGCGGGCGCTGACAACGGGCGGCCGGGCCTGTAGAGCTTGCGGCCATGACCCAGATCGCCGCTTCCGCCCCCGTGAAGATCGCCGTCGCCGGCGCCCTCGGCCGCATGGGGCGGGCGGTGGCGAAACTGTGCGAGGGCCGCGACGACGTCGTGGTCGTCGCCCGCTACGAGCGGCCCGGCGTCGACGGAGAGGGGCTGGTTTCGATCGACGAGGCGCTGGCCCTGGCGGATGTGGTCATCGATTTCACCACCCCCGAAGCCTCGGTCGCCCTGGCCGAGAAGGCCGCGGGCCGGGGCGGCGTCGCCCTGGTGATCGGCTCGACCGGCCTGTCGCCCGACCAGGCGCGCCGCATCGACCAGGCCGGGGAGCGGATCGCCGTGGTCCGCGCCGGCAACTTCTCGCTGGGGGTCAACCTGCTGATCGGCCTGACCCGCCAGGCGGCGGCCGCGCTGGACCCGCGCGACTTCGACATCGAGGTGTTCGAGGCCCACCACCGCCGCAAGGTCGACGCGCCCTCCGGCACGGCCCTGATGCTGGGCGAGGCGGCGGCTGACGGACGCGGCGTGAACCTGGCCGACGTCCAGGTCCCCGCCCGCCATGGCCTGACCGGGCCTCGCGCCGAGGGCGAGATCGGCTTCTCGGTCGTGAGGGGCGGCGACATCATCGGCGAGCACAGCGTGGTGTTCGCGGGCGACGAGGAGATCCTGACCCTGAGCCATTCGGCGCGGGATCGGAGCCTGTTCGCGCGGGGTGCGGTCGTCGCGGCCAAGTGGGCGGCCGGGAAGAGCGCCGGCGCCTACGACATGCAGGATGTGCTGGGGATGCGCTAGACGCATCGCCTGTCGTCCTGAAGGCGGATCCTCCCCCTCTCCCGATGGGAGAGGAAAGAAGGAGGCGGCCCTATCCGCCCCGGGCCACGAACCAGCCGTTCAGGAACCGCTCGTCGGCCTTGCCGTACAGGAAGTCGCCGCCGCCGTAGGCCGTGACCCTGCCGCCCGCCGCCTCCAGCACCGCCTGGGCGGCGCAGATGTCCCACTCGCTGGTCGGTCCGTGGCGCGGGTAGATGTCCGCGGCGCCCTCGGCGATGCGGCAGAACTTGATCGAGCTGTCCATCGGCTCGCGCAGGTCGAAGCCGTACTCGTTGGCCAGCTTGACCGCGGTCTCCTCCCGCATGGTGTGGCTGACCAGGGCGATGGCCGCGCCCTCGGGCCAGGCGCGGACATGGACCGGGATGTCCACCCGCTCGCCCATGCCGCGCTTGCGGGCGCCGTCGGCGGTCGTGAACCAGGTCTCGCCGCTGGCCGGGGCGCAGACGGCGCCGGCGACCGGCTTACGGTCGACCACCAGGCCGATATTGACCGTGAAGTTGGGATCGCCGCGCACGAAGGCCTTGGTGCCGTCGACAGGGTCGACCAGGAAGAAGCGCGGCCCCACCGCTTCGGGCGTGCCGTACTCGCTGGCGTGCTCCTCGGAAACCACACAGGCGTCGGGGAAGGCTTCGGCCAGGCGCTGCAGGATCAGTCGCTCGCCGGCGCGATCCGCCTCGGTCACCGGGCTGGAGTCGGCCTTCTGGATGACCTCGAGCTCCGAACGCCAGTAGGGGAGGACCAGCCGCCCGGCCTCCTCGACGATGTCGGCCAGGATGCGGCCGATATCGGCGTCTTGGGTGATGCTCATCGGGCGTCCCTCGGGTCGTCGGCCACGAAAATCAGACGCACGACCGACGCATCGATGGTCTGTTTGCCGGCCTCCTCGAAGTCGACCGTCACGCGACGCCCGACCACCGACTGCACCTGGCCCAGGCCCCAGTCCGCGCGATCCGGATGGCGCACCAGGGCGCCGGGTTCGATGAACGGGTCCATGCCTGGTGTCCTAGGGGGCTGCTCACCGTTTGCCAACGTCTCAAATCAGGGCAATTTCCGGGGCCATGACCGACCAGACCGCCGCCGACACGCCCGCCGAGGTTTCCGAACCCACGGAAGCCCTTCCCGACGCTGCGGAGCTGGCCGCGCAGATCGCCGCACGCCTGTGCCACGACTTCATCAGCCCGGCGAGCGCGGTGGTGTCGGGTCTGGATCTGCTGGAGGATCCCTCGGCGCAGGACATGCGCGAGGACGCCATGAACCTGATCGCCCAGAGCGCCCGAAAGCTGGCCGATCTGCTGCAGTTCAGCCGTGTGGCCTTCGGCGCCTCCAGCAGCGCCGAGGTCTTCGACGCCCGCGAGCTCGAGAAGCTCGCCCAGGGCGTCTACGCCCACGTCCGCCCGGACCTGGAATGGAAGGTCGAGCCGGCCGGGGTCAACAAGCCGGCCGCCCGCATCCTGATGAACCTGGCCCAGATTGCGGCCGGGGCGCTGCCCATGGGCGGCAAGGCGACGATCCGCGCGGTCGAGGCCGGCGACCAGCTGGCGATCAGCGTCGAGGCGACCGGACCCCGCGCCCGCCTGAAGCCGGAGGTTCTGCGCGGTCTGCAGGGCCAGGATCGCGGCGATGCGGTCGGCGGCGCCTGGGTCCAGGCCTACTACCTGCACCTGATCGCGCGCCAGGCCGGAGGCCGCGTGGCCGCCGAGATCGGCGAGGACCGGGTCACCCTGGCGGCCTTCGCGCCGCTGTAGCGGGTCTAGCGGCCGGGTTGTCCCGCCGTCCCTCACAAGCCGTTAACCGACACAGGGCACAACGGTCGGCAGGGAAGGAGCGCGCACCGTCTTGAAAACCTGCCTGCTGGTCGATGACAGCCGGGTGATCCGCAAGGTGGCCCGCCGCATCCTGGAGGACCTCGGCTTCGAGATCGCCGAGGCGTCCGACGGGCTGGAGGCGCTCGCCTGGTGCCGCGCGGCCATGCCCGACGCCATCCTGCTCGACTGGAACATGCCGGTGATGAACGGGCTGGAGTTTCTGCGCACCCTGCGGGCCGAGCCCGGCGGCGACGCGCCCCGGGTGGTGTTCTGCACGGTCGAGACCGATCCGCAGCGGATTCGCGAGGCGCTCGACGCCGGCGCGGCCGAGTACATCATGAAGCCCTTCGACGGCGACATCATCGCGGCCAAGTTCGCCGAGGCGGGCCTGGCATGACGCCCGAGGACATCCAGCTGGTCGCGGCCCTGTGCAAGGCGCGGGCGGGGATGAAGGTCGACCCGGCCAAGACCTATCTGATGGAGAGCCGGCTGGCGCCGCTGGCCCGGCGCGAGGGCTACGGCTCGATCGAGGAACTGATCGCCGGGCTCAAGGCGCGCCGCGAGGAGGCGCTGATCTGGGCCGTGGTCGAGGCCATGACCCTGAACGAGACGGCCTTCTTCCGCGACAAACCGGCCTTCGAACAGATCCGCGACGACGTCCTGCCGACCCTGTCCCGGTTGCGCGGGCCCAACCCGATCCGCGTTTGGAGCGCCGGTTGCGCCACGGGCCAGGAGGCCTATTCCCTCGCCATGATCGCCGAGGAAGGGCGGGGCCTGGAGCCCGGCTGCCGGATCGAGATCTACGGCTCGGACCTGTCGGAACGCTGTCTGGAGAAGGCGCAGTCCGGGGTCTACACCCAGTTCGAGGTCCAGCGCGGCCTGCCCATCCGGCTGCTTATCCAGCACTTCGAGAAGATCGAGGAGAACTGGCGCCTGTCGCCGCGCATCCGTCAGCGGGTTCGCTGGCGGCGGCTGAACCTGGCGGCCGACCTGTCGGCGGTGGGGCGGTTCGACCTGATCCTGTGCCGCTATGTGCTGGGCGCGCTCGACGAGAGCATCCGCCAGCGCGTGCTGGAAGGCCTGGCCGCGGCCCTGCCGGCCGACGGGGTCCTGATCCTCGGCGAGGACGAGAGCATCGCCGGCGCGACCAACGCCCTGCGGCCGGTCGCCGGCCGGCCCGGCCTGTTCACGCGCGACCCCTCGTTCCGGGCGGCCGCCTGATCCGGCGAGCCCGATCAGGCGAACGCCGTTCGCTTCCCCTTTGCTTCCCTCGCGTCACGCCTGCACTCTCCGCGCCGAGGGCAGGAGGAGACGGACATGAGCGGCGCAGATCGCATTCCCGACGAGATCGCCATGAAGGCGATCGATCCCAAGAACTACGGCGACGACAGCGTCCACGAGGCCTTCCGCTGGCTGCGGGCCAACAAGCCGCTGGGGCGGGCCGAGCTGGAGGGCGTCTATCCGTTCTGGCTGGTCACCAAGCACGCCGACATCCTCGAGGTCAGCCGCCAGAACGACCTGTTCCATTCCGGCGACATGCCTACGACCTTCACCACGGTCGAGGGCGACCAGATGGTGCGCAACATGACCGGCGGCAGCCCGCACCTGGTGCGAACGCTGGTGCAGATGGATGCTCCGGACCATCCCAAGTATCGGATCATGACCCAGTCGTGGTTCCTGCCGCAGAACATCCGCAAGCTGGAGGATCGCATCCGCCAGATCGCCCGCGAGCATGTCGACCGGATGGCGGCGCTGGGCGGCGAGTGCGACTTCGTGAACCAGGTCGCCCTGCACTATCCGCTGCATGTGATCATGGAGATCCTCGGCGTGCCGCCGCAGGACGAGCCGCGGATGCTGAAGCTGACTCAGGAGCTGTTCGGGGCCCAGGATCCGGAACTGAACCGCCAGCGGCAGGAAGCGATGAACAACGCCGACGCCTTC